>Ga0207828_100020_pt1 | contig 354978 bp, 275 predicted proteins | sample TtaePargueraPR_11_FD_187276 | JGI IMG/M metagenome (GOLD analysis project Ga0207828, IMG submission 187276) | Aerobic enrichment media microbial communities from Bioluminiscent Bay, La Parguera, Puerto Rico - Tt and P2 (3) (SPAdes) | ecosystem: Environmental > Aquatic > Marine > Unclassified ...
GGAAAGGTTGGTGAAGTCGGAATAAGACGAGGCCGTGGACGAATTGTCCAGATTACCTACTTGTACCCGGCTGATGAACTCGTAAGTCTGGTCCCCACCACTCGAATCGCAGTAGCTAATCGGGGTGTCGGTCACCGTGATATACGCGGTCTTCGTCTCCAAATCGCTGCCGACACCATTGGTCGCCGTCAGACTCACCTGATAAGTCCCCAGCGCCGCGTAGGTTACGCTTGGATTCTTCTCAGAACTGGTCGCCGGCGTACCCCCCGGGAAGCTCCATGACCAGCCCGTCGGCGTGCCGCTCGACTGGTCGGTAAACTGGACACTGCCGCCTACCGCCACCGTGGTCGGACTGGCAGAGAACTCTGCGTCCGGTAGTTGCGGTGTGCTCGGAGCGATCTCGATCGAGTAATCTTCGACCTCGCCGAAGCCGAACGCCTGGCAGGGATTCGCAAAGGACTCGTACTGCATCGACACCCGCATCCGCTTCGTTCCTGAAGCGCTCGCCGGGACCACGAAGCTACCCGCCACCGCTGAATTGCCCGAACCACTGAAGACCAGTTCACCGGGATCACCAAAGTCCCCGTTACCATCGTAATCGATCCAGATCCGCCAGAACTCCGGATAACTGTCACCGACAAAGCCTGGTGTCAGCGTCACGCTGGCGCTCGCCCCGGCCGTCAGCGATGCGGAAAGGTTGGTGAAGTCGGAATAAGACGAGGCCGTGGACGAATTGTCCAGATTACCTACTTGTACCCGGCTGATGAACTCGTAAGTCTGGTCCCCACCACTCGAATCGCAGTAGCTAATCGAAGTGGCTTCAACTGTCAGAACCGCCGGCACGCTCGTGGCGCTGCCGACGTCATTGCTCACCACAACATCGAACAGGTCACCACTTTCAGCAACCGTGGTTGTTACCAGGTTGAGGCTGGCACTCACCTCACCGGGTATAGCCACACTATTGCGCCGCCACTGGTAGGTCAGTGGACTGTCACCGCTGGCGATGACAGAAAATACGGCAGGATCGCCCTCGGTTACCGTCTGGTTCGCCGGTTGGCTTGTTATAGCGGGCGGAACTGCCGTGGACCCCGTGACGGTCAGGTCCACTTGGACCGTATTCGAATTGAACTCTCCGTCGCTGACCGCGTAAGTAAATGAATCCGTGCCCGAAAAGCCCAGCGTCGGCGTATAAGTGAACGATCCATCTGCATTCAGAGTTGCCGAGCCATTTCCGGCATCCATCACGAGCAATGCGCTCAACCCCCCGCTGTCGACGTCTGTGTCATTTGCAAGCACGCCAGGCGCAACCACATTGAGCGAGCTGTTAAATGAAAGCGAGTACGATTCCCCAGTTGCAACTGGCGGATCATTGATCGGATCGACGGTAATCGAAACAGTGGCGGAGTCACTACCGCCATTGCCGTCGGAGACTTCGAAGTCCAGGCTGTCTACGCCGTTGAAGTTTGCATTCGGTGTGTAGGTCAGATTCGGCGCTTCTCCCGACAGAACCCCGTTACCCGTTGAGTTGGTGACGGTGAACTCAAGCGTATCACCCTCGAAATCGGTGCCCTGCAGGGTAATCGCAATTGCGACGTCTTCGTCAGTTACTGCGTTTTCGTCGATCGCAACCGGAGACCTGTTGGCGATTGGCTCGAGGCTGTCGATCTGATTCAGGTAGGCGACCAACACAGACATATCTGACGCATTCAACGATGCAACGTTGTGCGCCGCAACAGCGTCACTCAGCGTCATCGCCGAACCATCATGAAGGTACGGCGCAGTCGACCAGACGTCGCGCAAGGTTGGCGTATCGATGCCACTTAACGGTCCGCCAAGTCGATTTCCACTTGACGGCTTCAACGTCCCTATGTCATGCAGATTGTTGGCGCCACTGTCCGAAAAATCTGGCCCGCCGTGGCATGTCGCGCAATTCTGATCCTGAAATACCTGTTTGCCTGCCAGGCCCTCGGCACTGAGAGAGCCGTCGCTGTTGCGATGTGGACTTATCGCAAGTGTATCGAGCGACCCGACGTATGCCGCAAGTGCATCAAGATCTGCGCTGATGCCAGCCGTCGCATCGCCAAGTGGCTCGCTCCGAGTGCCTGCGTTGAAATCCGCATCACTCATAAGTCCGGTGCCTGCAGAGAGACTACGAATCTGCCCCTCGAAATCCTGCACCTCGTCGAAATTCGCGGACCAGTGCAGCGGGCCATGGCCGGCACCTTTGCCCTGCAGGGAAATCGTATTACGCAAACCCTCGCCAGCGAAACTCAGATCCCACACACGCCCATCTGAATCGCCCTCGTTATGGCAAGAGGCGCAACTCATATAGTTATCGCGCGCCAAGCGATCGTCAGCCGCATCGTAAAACAGTTGCTTACCCCTGAGCACCGTCGGGGACAGGGCTTCAACGGTAACCACGCTGATCGTCGACAAGACATCGGATATCGGCAAGTTCGTTCCGAGCATCTCGGTCAAATTGAAACGCGAAATGGATCGATCCATGAAGTTGTGTACATAGGCAATCGTGCCGTCGCTGGAGAGCGCAACTCCTTGCGGTGCGCGCCCGGTCGGCAGGCGCATCAGTTCGAAATTGTTCACCGTGTCGTAAACCGAAAGCTCCTGGCTGGTCTCAAGAGCCGTCAGCAGGTAGCGCGAGTCGCCACTGAAAGCCGCACCCGTGGCAAGGCTGGCGTTATCGAAATCGATGCGGAACAGTGAATCCTCGGTTTCACTGCCAAGAACAATTCTGGAAGCGTTCGCTCTGACCGTCGACTCAAACGTCATGCCAGGATTGCCGCGCACAACGCCGGCACCGATGTTGTCCTTCTTCGACGGCACATAGGCGTAGCCATTGTCGAACGAGATGACCGGCGCATTCAGGTAATTTGGCAACCCGGGCCCCGAGCTTTCGCTTAGACCGCTATTGTCATGGGCCAATGCCAACGTGTTGTTCAATGTCATTGAACTCGGGTCGACCACAAACACTTCAGCGCTTGCGTTGACCAAGTCGACGAAAGCGGTACTTTCGCCCGGCGCCGGCGGCGTTATGAAGTTACTGACCAGCAAGCGGGTGTCGTCATGAGTGATCGCAATGTGCCGCGGCACACCACTCAACTGGACCGTTGCGACAAGGGCATGAGTGGCTGCGTTGCGCCTCTCGACCTGCCCGATAGCTTCGAGTACGACGTAGTAATCGCTACCCAGCCTATTGAAGACGATGCCATGCGGTCGCGAGTGCAAGGGCAAGGCAATCGTTTGCACGACGGTCAGCGAGTCGGTATCAATGACGCTAATCGTTGCATCGTTCTTATTGGTTACCAGTATCCGACTTGATACAGGTGATTTCGCCAGGGCCCAGGGTTTGTCACCGACCGGAATTTCCTGAATCAACACACCTGCAGCACTCGATACCGAAACCCGGTCGTTATCGGGATTGACGTTCCAGATGCGGTCGACTCCGGTACTGTTTTCGACCAGGATCGTGGTCGAGTTTCGCGGCGAATGCGGCAGCGGCGCAATATCGAAATCCGGGTTCACCGGGAGGATCGCGGTATCCATTACCGGGTTGGTGAATTCACCAACCAACAGCGGATCGCCCCAATCGACACCGTCATCGCTGAGATGGATTTCAAAGTGTCGAATGGCACCGTTGTCAACCGCCGTTCGGGGACGGTAACGCAAAGCGGTCACCGCATTGTCCGCGCCCATATCAATGTACAGGTAGTACGGATGCGCCGGGTTTCCCGAGGAATACTCGGTAATCCAGATGGTGTTAACGTCGTTATCGAGTGTATTGGCAGGACTACCGTCTTCCGCGACCGTCTCCACGCTGCTCGCGGTCGCTAACCAACCCGAACGATCAAGTGGCGAACCGTCGGCGCCCAGTAAATCGACTTCGGCCGCCGATGCCCATGGATTTCCATTGACTTCGGAAAGTGCTGTCAGCCGGACATAGCGGGTGATATGCCCTGCACCATAGGGGGTCGGATCAGCGTTATCGCCAATGTCGTCATTATCGGTATCGCGTGACTCAGAGGGATCATCAGGGAACGCATCGCCATTATCACCTACCCCATCGCCGTCGGAATCAACGGACTCATTCGGGTCATCCGGAAAAGCGTCTTCAGAATCAGGCACTCCATCGCCGTCGCGGTCGGTAGTGCCGGCCAACGTGCGGAGAATCTGGATTGGCTCACCGACCGACGGCGTGCCGTTGGAACCTACCGCGAATATCCAGTAGTAACCCGGAACCAGCACATTCGGGTTGTCATTAAACGTCAGGTTGAACGTGCCATCCCCGTTGTCCACAGCCGCGATCGGCACAAGGCGCTGATCGGTGTTTTGATGATGCGTCGTTGCGGACAGTCGAACCATGGTGAATCGCTGGGTATCAGCGCTTGCTGTGACAACAATCGTGTTGCCGGCGCCGGCCTGTGCCGCAACGCCGGACAATGTGGGCCGTGTTGCCGGCGAGCCATCGCTATTGAAGAGGTAGGGTGGAGAGAAGATCTGACCATCCAGATGATTCACGGCGCAGTTGCCACAGGCACCACCACCAGCTGAAAGAACCCTGCCGTCTTTCATAAGCAACGCGGTCGAGTGGTAGTTCCTGGGAACATCAATAGAATCGACTACTCGCCAGCTGTCACTGTCCGGATTGTAGATTTCAGCCGGAAAGACGGACGTTTGATCATTAAAGTTAAGGCCGTTTGTGTTGCCGCCAATCACCAGGACTTCGCCGTTCGGCAATACCACGGTGTTACTCAATGCGCGACCGAAGTTCATCGACCCGCCCTGCCTGATCGCCGGAGCCGTGCCATTCAGATCGACCAGGTAGACATTGCTGGCGGTCACCCGGTTCGCCGCGTCGTTGCGCGGTTCTGAACCGCCAATCAATAGAACCTTGCCAGCATCATAGGTAACGATGTTGCCCCATTTACGGGCGCGAGTACCGGTCGCCTGCCCGTGCACTTGATTGGCCGAACCCGCGACTGGATCGAAACTGTGCAAAGTAAGCGTTGGCCCGCCATGAAACACTTTCCCGTCGGGTTGCACGGCAAGCAGCGGAAACCACTCCATCCCGCCGATCGCATTGTGCTCATCCAATAGCGTCTGCATGGATGCATTCGGTGTTCGCGTCCATTGATTAGCGTCGGCATCATATTTTTCGGAACGATTGCCGGCCGACTTACCGAACGTCGAAAACACATCATTATTCGGCAGCGTGATGTTGCTCGCGTACCAGCGCCGGTCGAACATCTCGGCAAGTGGCTCCCATGTCAGCGTACCGGGATTGAACACACTGGTTCGCGAGTCGTCGGGATTGCCACCGGATGCGACAATCTCACCCGTTTCAAGCATCGATACACCTGCGCAAAACATATCGTGAAACTGGCTGCTGGTATCGACGAAGCTGTTGTCGGCCGGATCAAAGACGGCTGAGTGAGTGAATTCACGATTACTGGGGAACGCATTAGTTTCGGTTGATGACCAGGTCAGCACCCGGCCATCAGGTAGATTTGCCGCCGAGATCGCAATGTGAGGCCAGGTAATGACTGGACCCCATACGCCGGCATCGGCGACGCTGGGAACCACACCGTTCAACTGTCCGTCCGAGGGAATCTGGGCAAACGTGCCTCCCGCTACCCGGTACTGGACATCGATAACTTCACCGCCGCCCTTCTCAAAGAATTCGACTCGCAGTGAGTAAACGCCTGGATTAAGAAATATCTGACCAGTTTCCGTAACCGGTCCATGCAAACCGTCGTTATCAACGACCACGGTGTTCTCAATATAGAGTTTCGAGCCGTCGTCGGAGGTCGTTAGAAACTCATAGTTTTCAGCAACAGAAACATTGAGCTGAATGGTAAAGACCAGCCCGAAATTGTCGCTAACGTCGCTTACCGATACATTGATGGCATCAGTGGTTCCGGTCAGTACCGGGGCCATAGGGGTAAAGTCAGGCAGGAGATCCCAAGTGCCGTGATAGACGCTGTAGTTAAACTGAGACCAGCTTGCCGATGAAAATGCCATCAGAAACAGGAAGCAGGCTACTCGCAACCGACCAAATACTCTTGATGTCAGTAGTAGCCCGTTCAGTACAGATAACGCGGCCTGCCGAAGGCGGGCGTTATATGAAGCGGCTTGGCGTTCGCGCGGGGTGGACGAGTTCGTAGTACTGGGCACAAGACACTCCCGTATTCTTGTTTATTTCATCGATCCGGCCGGACTTGTGACATGCCTTGTGGGCATACTTCAACGCAGTTTGTAAAACCGAGCATTACGAGTACGACTCTGCTTCGCGAACTGCTCGAATGAAACGGCATGTCATTTCGGTTTTATAGTTCGGCGTCTCAATTTTGCTTGGGGTTGTAAGAATGCGCACACGATCAAAACCTGGCACCTGATCGGATGTGGCCACGCCGGGTATCAGAATCCGCTAACTTACGAACAGCATCAGCAAAGAGCACGAGCCCTTGTTATGACGACCGAAGCGCAACCGTATTTGCTCCTGGACTTCGGCCAGCCCAATCCTGTCGCTGTCTATGCGAATCAAACAACCTAACTTGTTTCCACTGGGGACTAGGTTGGTAGAGCAACAAATGCGCCAAGTTTGTTTTATTGTGTTTTTTTAGTAACTTGGCTGGACAACTTCGGCAGAACCACATTTGAAGTGGCGCGAATGTAAAGTTTGTCGACGCCACGGAGTGGTGGCGCTGGTCGCGAGTACCGTATCAACTCCATCAGGATTGAGCACGACGCTCTTTTGCGTCGGATTCCGGAAGAAAGGGGTCTGACCCTCTTGTTCCGCTAATGACCTCGACGTCGTATCAGGGCTCCGGCGTGTCGCTTAGTGATGCCAGGAATGCCGCCAGTTGTCTGATCTCTTGATCTGAGAGTTCTAGCTCCGGGAGCTCATGCGGCCCGATATGCGGTTCCGGCGTCTGCGTATAGAATTCCACGACACTTTCCAGCGTCGCGAAGCGCCCATCATGCATGTACGGCGCAGTCAGTGCGACATTGCGTAAAGTCGGTACCTTGAATTCGCCGTAGCTCCCATGCGCATCGCCCACAAATCGAATCTCGCTGCAGTCGTCTTGCGGCAAGTCGCTATAGCTGCCGCGGCAGTTGAATTCATCCAGCAACGCGGCCTGCAGCCCAACTGACCGGCCGAAATCCGGCATGCCGTTTTCAGAAATCCCGGTCGCGATATTGTGGAAGCCGTAGTTCGTAAACAATGGCCCGTTGTGACAGCGCAGACACTGGGTGCGACCGCCGTCAAGAAACAGTTTTAGTCCGGCTTGCTCGTCGTCTGACAGCAGTTCTTTGGCCGCCGGATAGCCGTCATCCGCCAGCGCTGCGACAAAGTCATCGAAGCGCGAGCCTGTTGGTTGTAGCATCTCCATGTAGGCCGCCAGAAACTTGCCCACGTTCGCGAAGGCCGTATTAATGGCAGTGCGATCATTTGCCGGCATTCGCTCCCAGGCCGTTCTGCCCTCCTTGTCGGTGAACGGACCGGCATTGGCTGGCCATTTGTCGGCCGCTGGCGAGAGAGCGATACCCGTGATTGCCGTGTAGTCGTCTGCGTATTTGCGCGCCACCATGCGCACGATGTCGACGCGGTTATTGTCCATCTCGCCGGGTGATTCCAGCGGCGTGATCGCCTGTGCCCACAAACTGTCGCGGCGCCCGTCCCAGTAGAACCAGCTGTTATGCGCGACGCCAATCAGCGTTGGCGCATTACGGGCGACTTCCGCCGTACCGAAACTCCTGGCTCGCCCGTCGGTGAACGCAAGCTTCGGGTCGTGGCAGGTGGCGCATGAAACTGTGCCGGTGGCACTCATGTCTTTGTCAAAAAACAGCTTCCCGCCGAGTTCCGCGGCCGCTGCATCGCCGCTGAAACGATTCGATGGATCTTTGGGTGCCGGGAGTCGCGACAACGTCAACGATTGCATCACAGCAACTTCGGCTGCGGACCAGTCACGCAGCGATGCGCCAACGGCCACCACACTTCCGGCAACTTCAAAATCGAAGCTGACCTGGTCGGGCCCCTTCGGACCGCCGACGCCGACCATAAGCCGCCATTCACCACCCATGTGAAACTTCATGCCTTCGATCAGAAAGCTACCGTCGTCCAGTTGCCGCGTGACGCGCGGCTCTACGGTCATGCCATGACCATGGGCCGGCATGCCGCCGCGCAAGCCCAGACCTATCGGCGTGAAAGCATCGCCTTCAGCGGTTTCCAGCCGAATGATCCAGTTGTGCATTTTGGCGATCGGCACCTCATCCGCAGCAGGCATCAGCGATACGCGATAGAGACCTGATTCTGTCAGGCCCGTCAACGTATATTCAGCCGCGAAGGTGACTGAAGCGAGAGAAAGGAGCAGGCATACCACGCTCACCCGAACGGGTCGTGGCAGGCAAGCGGCTGCAGAGTTCTCAAGTCTTGACACGCTGATGTTCTGCCAGCAGGAGTAAGGACGCGAACACTATAGATCGAATCGGCCCCGATGCTCGGTGACTTATGACACGGTTTCGCGAAGTCTGGGGTCAGAGTAGAGACTCCGCGATCTGGGGTCAAAGCAATCAGTCTGACCACGAGTTTTGCTGCGTAGTTCTTTGGTCTCGGCGCCTGTCAACCGGCGCTCCCGCGCCGGGGCGACTCGGCTTGAACCTGCTTTCTTCAGGTGAAAATCCTGACCACGCCGTAGCGAAAAAAAACGCCGGCCCCCTTCAGGAAGGGGACCGGCGTTTTTTCCTGGTAGCGGGGGCAGGATAGACTCGAGTCGCCTGGGGGCGATTCTCGGGCCTGCGGCCCGTCGGCGCGCTGCGCCGACGTCCAAAACGCTGGCGCGTTTTGTTGAACAAGGTCCAACTCCTCACACCCACACTTCCAAATGAAAAAGGGCCCCTAAAGGGACCCTTTGTCATTTGGTAGCGGGGGCAGGATAGACTCGAATCGCCTAAGGGCGATTCTCGGGCCTGCGGCCCGTCGGCGCGTTGCGCCGACGTCCAAAACGCTCGCGCGTTTTGTTGAACAAGCTTCCTCTCCTGATCCCACCCCAACCAAACAAAAAAGGGCCCCACAAGGGGGCCCTTTCCTGTTTGGTAGCGGGGGCAGGATTTGAACCTGCGACCTTCGGGTTATGAGCCCGACGAGCTGCCAGACTGCTCCACCCCGCATCGGCAGGCTGCGCATCCTACTGGGATGCCGCAGCATTCGCAACCCCTATTTGGGTCCGAAATCGACGGATTCAAGTGACCGGCGGGCCGGCCCGCCCTATTGGCCCTGCGCGACCTGCAGGCACAGGGTCCAGAGCCAGCCCGGCAGGATGCCCAGGGCCAGCACGGCGAGGCCGTTCACGCTGATGAGCACCCGCGAATCGGCGTCGGCCTGCAGGAGGGCCTGATCCTGCGCTTCGTCGAAATACATGTACCAGACGACCCGGAGGTAGTAGTAGGCGCCGACGACTGACGTGAGGACCATGATGACCGCCAGGCCCACCTCGCCGACGCCCAGGACGGCGTTGATGGCGTTGAGCTTGCCGAAAAAGCCCACGAACGGCGGGACGCCGGCCATGCTGAACATGAAGAACATCATCATCAGCGCCATCCAAGGGCTGCGCGCGTTCAGGCCCTTGAAGTCCGACAGGCTCTCGGCCTCGTGCCCTCGCCGGCTCAGCAGGATGATCATCCCGAACGCGCCGGCGGCCGAGATCACGTAAGTCAGAGTGTAGAAGACCGCCGCCGCGACACCGGCCGGCGTGCCCGTGAATACGGCCAACAGGATGAAGCCGACGTGCGCGATGGTCGAGTACGCCAGCATGCGCTTGATGTTCGTCTGCGCGATGGCGACGAAATTGCCGAGCAGGAGCGACAGCACGGCGATGATCATCAGCATGTCGGCCCACAGCTCCTGGAGTCCCGCCAGGCCGTCGATCAGGATCCGCAGGGTCAGCGCCAGCGCCGCAAGCTTTGGCGCCGTACCGATGTACAGCGTGACCGGCGTGCGCGCCCCCTGGTAGACGTCGGGCACCCACATGTGGAAAGGCACGCCGCCGAACTTGAACGCGATGCCCACGATCAGGAAGGCCAGCCCGAACCACAGCGGCAGGCCGTTGACGTCCGGGTTGTCGAGAATCGCATTGGCGATGGCCGGGAACTCGACCGACCCGGTCGCCCCGTACACCCAGGAAATGCCGTACAGCAGGCAGCCCGATGCGATCGCGCCGAGCACGAAGTACTTCATGGCCGACTCGGCCGAGGTCACGTTCGTGCGGTCCAGCGCCACCAGCGCGTACTGCGCCAGCGCCAGCGTTTCCAGCCCGAGGTACATCGTCAGCAGGCTGTTGGCCGAGATCATGATCATCATGCCCAGCAGGCCGAACAGCCCGAGGACGTAGAACTCGCCCTTGTGCAGATCGTTCGCCGCGAGGTTCCCGCGTCCGTACACGAACGTCGCCGCGACGAACAGCGCCACGCCGGACTTCAGCAGCTGCGACAGGCCGTCACTCACGTAGCTGCCGGAGAATATCTCGACGCGGCCGTCCGGTGCGGTCGATACCAGCGCCCACAGCGTGATCCCGATGGAGACCAGGGACAGCCAGAACGTAATGATGCGTCGATCCGGCTCCACGAACAGGTCGGCGACGAGGACCACGCAGATCAGCCCCAACAGGGTCATCTCAGGTGCGGCGGCGGCGAAATTCATCAGGTCCATGGCGTCTTATCCGAGCTTCGACAGCGCAATGCGGTCGACCAGTGCTTCGATCGTCGGGTTCATCATCTCGACCAGCGGCGCCGGCCAGAGCCCGACGACCAGCACGGAAACGGCGAGCACGCCGAGCACCAGCCATTCACGCCGGTTCATGTCCTTCAGCTCCGCGACGTTCTCGTTCGCGACGTCGCCGTACACGACCCGCTTGATCATCCAAAGCGTGTACGCGGCGCCCAGGATCAGCGTGGTAGCCGCGAAAAACGCGATCCAGAAGTTCGCCTTGAAGCTCGCGATGATCACCATGAATTCGCCGACAAAACCCGACGTGCCGGGAAGCCCTGCGTTCGCCATGGCAAACAGCACGAAGAACGCGGCAAATGCGGGCATCGTGTTCGCCACACCGCCGTAGTCCGCAATCTTTCGGCTGTGGACGCGGTCGTAGAGTACGCCGACGCACAGGAACATCGCACCGGAGATCAGGCCGTGCGAAATCATCTGCACCATGCCGCCCTGCATGCCGAGTACCGCACCGGATGCCCCGCTGATGTGCCACATCAGGAAGAAGCCCAGCGTGACGAAGCCCATGTGCGCAATCGACGAGTACGCGATCAGCTTCTTCATGTCCTTCTGCATCAGCGCCACGAAGCCGATGTAGACGACGGCCACCAGCGACAGGCCGATCATCAGCGCCGAGAAGTAGCCGCTCGCATCCGGCACGATCGGCAACGACAGGCGGATGAAACCGTAGCCACCCATCTTCAGCATGATCGCCGCCAGGATCACCGAACCACCCGTGGGCGCCTCGACGTGCGCGTCCGGCAGCCAGGTGTGCACCGGCCACATCGGCACCTTGACCGCGAAGGCCAGCAGGAACGCGATGAAGATGAACTTCTGCGCCTGCATGGCCACCGGCGCGTCCATCCATCCCAGCAGGTCGAAGCTGCCGGTCTGCAGGTACAGATAGACGAACGACACGAGCATCAGCACGGAGCCCAGGAACGTGTACAGGAAGAACTTCAGCGTGGCGTAGATGCGCCGCTGGCCGCCCCAGACGCCGATGATCAGGAACATCGGCACCAGCATGAATTCCCAGAACACGTAGAACAGCAGGCCATCCAGCGCGGCGAACACGCCGACCATCAGGCCTTCCAGGATCAGGAATGCCGCGAAGTACTGTGCCGGACGCGACTTGATCGTGTCCCAGCCGGCGATGACCACGAGTGGCGTGATGAACGTGGTCAGCAGGATCAGCGGCACCGAGATGCCGTCGACACCGAGATGGTAGCTTGCGCCGATGGCCGCGATCCAGGGCACGTTTTCCACGAACTGCATGGCCGCGGTCGTGCTGTCGAAGCCGGTGTACAGGCCGAGGCTCAATAGCAGCGTGAGCAGGGACACGACGAGAGCAGTCACGCGCATGGCACCGGCGCGCGACGACCCGCTATCGCCGATGGCGAGCAGCGCACAGCCTCCGGCAATGGGCAGCCAGATCAGAATACTGAGCAAATGTGACGTCAAATCCATCCGCGTCCCTGCCCTACTTCAGCCAGATGAGCCAACCGAGGAACGCGGTCAGTCCGATGATCATTGCGAAAGCGTACGTGTACAGGTAGCCGGTCTGCAGCTGGCGAATCACGCCGGCCAGCCGGCCTATCGTGTTGGCCGTGCCGTTGACGAGGAGGCCGTCGATGACGACCTGGTCGCCCTGCTTCCAGAGCAGGGAGCCCAGCTTGCGGCCGCCACCCGCAAACCCGCGGATCCAAAGGTCGTCGAAGTAGTACTTCCGATCGAGCAGGTTGTAGGCCCACTCGAACTGTTGCTGGATTCGTCCCGGCAGCTCCGGGCGCTTCAGGTACAGGAACCAGGCGACGAGTACGCCGGCCGCGGCGAGCCAGAAGACCGGCGTCATCGGCGCGTGAGTGACGAGGCCCAACGCACCGTGCCAGTTCTCGCCGAGGTGCGCGAGCACGTCGTGCGCGTGGTCGACGACGATGGCGTCGCCGAAGTAGCCGTCGAACAGCACCGGCCCGACCGTGAACCAGCCGATCACCGCGGACGGGATGGCGAGCAGGATCAAAGGCACGGTGACGACCCACGGCGTCTCGTGCAGGTGCGACTTCGTCTCGGCGTCCATGCGCTCCTCGCCGTGGAACACGAGGAAGAACATCCGGAACGAATACAGCGCGGTGACGAACACGCCGAGCAACACGCTCAGGTACGCGATCCAGTACACGAGCGCGTCGGTCTCGGCCCAGTGCGAATCCGCGACGGCCTCGATCAGCAGGTCCTTGGAGAAGAACCCGGCCGTCCCCGGGAAACCGATCAGCGCGAGAGAACCGATCAGCGACGTCCAGTACGTGATGGGCATGTATTTGCGGATGCCGCCCATCTTGCGGATGTCCTGCTCGTGGTGCATCGCGATGATCACCGAGCCGGCGGCCAGGAACAGCAGCGCCTTGAAGAACGCGTGCGTCATCAGGTGGAAGATCGCGGCACCGTACGCCGATGCGCCGAGCGCCACCGTCATGTAACCGAGCTGCGACAGCGTCGAGTACGCGACGACGCGCTTGATGTCGTTCTGCACGATGCCGAGCAGGCCCATGAAGAACGCGGTGATCGCGCCGATAATCATGACCGTGCCCAGCGCGTGCACGCTGAGTTCGTACAGCGGCGACATGCGCGCCACCATGAAGATGCCCGCCGTCACCATCGTGGCCGCGTGGATCAGCGCGGAGATGGGCGTCGGGCCTTCCATCGAGTCCGGCAGCCACACGTGCAGCGGCGCCTGCGCCGACTTGCCCATCGCGCCGATGAACAACAGGATGCAGATCAGCGTCATCGCGTTCCAGGTTGTGCCCGGCAGCACGGACACGCTCTGCGCCGCGATCGCGTCGGCCTGCGAGAACACCTCGGCGTAGTCCAGCGAGTTCGTGTACATCACGATGCCGGCGATGCCGAGAATGAAGCCGAAATCGCCAACGCGGTTCACGAGGAACGCCTTCAGGTTCGCGAAGATCGCCGTCTCGCGCTTGAACCAGAACCCGATCAGCAGGTACGAGACCAGGCCGACTGCCTCCCAGCCGAAGAACAGCTGCAGGAAGTTGTTCGACATCACGAGCATCAGCATCGCGAACGTGAACAGCGAGATGTAGCTGAAGAAGCGCTGGTAGCCCGGGTCGTCGTGCATGTAGCCGATCGTGTACACGTGCACCATCAGCGACACGAACGTGACGACCGTCATCATCAACGCGGTCAGCCGGTCGACGAGGAAGCCCACCTCCATCCGGAGGCCGTCGGTGACGGCCCAGGTGTAGACGCTGATGTTCTCGCTCTCGGCACCGCCCCAGACGAAGCGGTACAGGACCAGCGCCGACAGCGCGGTCGCGATGCCGACGCCCAGAATCGTGACCGAGTGCGCCGCCGTCCGCCCGATCTGCTTGCCGAACAGGCCCGCGACGATCGCCGCCGCGAGCGGCGCCAGGACGATGGCCAGGTAGTAGCTGTACATGCCGTCAGCCCTTCATCGTGTTGAGTTCCTGGACGTTGATCGATCGCCGGTTGCGGAACAGCACGACGAGGATCGCCAGGCCGATCGCGGCTTCCGCAGCCGCGACCGTCAGGATGAAGAACACGAACACCTGCCCCAGCGTGTCGCCCAGGTAGCGTGAGAACGCGATGAAGTTGAAGTTCACCGCGAGCAGCATCAGCTCGATGCACATCAGCAGCAGGATCAGGTTGCGCCGGTTGATGATGATGCCGGCGATGCTCAGCACGAACAGCATTGCGCTCAGCGTCAGGTAGTGTTGCAGGCCGATCACGAGCGCTTCTCCGAGTCCATCTTCACCACCCGAATCCGGTCCTTCGCCCGAACGGAAACCTGCTTCGAGATGTCCTGCACCTTGAGCCCGGGCCGGCGGCGCATCGTCAGCGTGATCGCCGCGACGATGGCCAGCAGCAGGATGACGGCGGCGATCTCGAACGCGTACACGTGCTCCGTGTACAGCACGGCGCCGAGCGCCTTCGTGTTGTCGTAGCCCTCGGGCGTCGGCGCGAACGCGAACGAGGCGCCGGCCTCGGCGCCGCGCACCCAGATGAGCTGCACGAGCTGCACCGCCATGATGATCGAGATGACCGCGGCCAGCGGCGCGTAGCGCACCAGGCTGCGTTTCACGGCCTCGACGTTGACCTCGAGCATCATGATGACGAACAGGAACAGGACCATGACCGCCCCGACGTAGACCAGCACGAGGACGATCGCGAGGAATTCGGCCTCGATCAGCAGCCACAGCATCGCGCTCTGGAAGAACGTCAGCACGAGGAACATGACGGAGTGCACCATGTTGCGCGCGAAAACCACGCCGAGCGCTGCGCCGAGCAGCACCGCCGAGAACACGTAGAACAGGATGGATTGGAACAGCATCGTCGTCGTCCGGTCCCGTCAGCGGTAGGGGGCGTCAGCGGCCTTGTCGGCCGAGATCATCGCGTCGTAGCGGTCGCCGACGGCGAGCAGCTTGTCCTTCGTCATGATGTTCTCGCCCGGCTTCTCGAAGTGGTACTCGTGAATCCGGGTCTCGACGATCGCGTCGACGGGACAGGCCTCTTCGCAGAAGCCGCAGTAGATGCATTTGAACAGGTCGATGTCGTAGCGCGTCGTGCGGCGCGTGCCGTCATCACTGACATCCGATTCGATCGTGATCGCGAGCGCGGGGCACACGGCCTCGCACAGCTTGCACGCGATGCAGCGCTCCTCGCCGTTCGGGTAGCGGCGCAATGCATGCAGCCCTCGGAAGCGCGCCGACTGCGGCGTCTTCTCCTCCGGGTAGTGAATCGTCACCGGCTTCCGGAAGAAGTTGCGCAGCGTCACGCTCAGGCCGCGCAGGAGCTCCCAGAGGGCGAACGTCTTGATGGTGCTGATCACTCTGCTCATAAACCAACCTGTGACGGCTTGCGCGCCATCACGCGGCCCAGGGGCCGATTTTCAGCCACGCGAGGACGCCTTCAACGGCGATCCAGACGATCGTGACCGGAATGAAGACCTTCCAGCCCAGCCGCATGATCTGGTCATAGCGGTAGCGCGGAAACGTCGCGCGGAACCAGAAGAACGAATACATGAAGAACGAGATCTTCGCGAACAGCCACAGGAAGTTCGGTGCCGCGAGGAACGCGAGGAACGTCCCGTGGAGGAACGTCCAGCCCTCGAACGGCGATGCCCACCCGCCAAGGAAGAAGATCGCGGTCAGGCCCGATATCAGGACCATGTTCGCGTACTCGGCGAGGAAGAACAGCGCGAACGCCACGCCGGAGTACTCGACGTGAAAGCCCGCGACGATCTCGGACTCACCTTCCGCGACGTCGAACGGCGCGCGGTTCGTCTCCGCCACGCCGGAAATCCAGTAAACGACGAACAACGGGAACAGCGGCAGCAGGAACCACTGGCTGAAGCCGCCCGCCTGCTTGTCGACGATGTCGCCGAGGTTCAGGCTGCCGCCTGCCATCAGCACGCCGACCAGCGCGAAGCCCATCGCGATTTCGTAGGCGACGATCTGCGCCGCCGAGCGCATCGCGCCCAGGAACGCGTATTTCGAGTTCGTGGCCCAGCCGGCCAGGATCACGCCGTAGACGCCCATCGACGTCAGCGCCAGCACGTACAGCAGGCCGGCGTTGATGTCGGCGATCGTGAAGCCGGGGTGCAGCGGCATCACGGCCCAGGTGGCCAGTGCCGGAATCAGCGTCAGCAGCGGCGCGATGACGAACAGGAACCGGTTCGACGCCGTCGGGACGACGATCTCCTTGATCAGCAGCTTGATGACGTCGGCGAACGGCTGCCCGAGCCCCATCGGGCCCACGCGGTTCGGCCCGATGCGCGCCTGCATGTGGCCGATGACCTTGCGCTCGAAGTAGGTCGAAAACGCGACGCACAGGATGACGCCGATCGTGACGACGAGGGTCTTCGTCGTCACGACCGTGAGGTACTGCAACAACGGCGGCAGCGCGTTCCAGGAATCGACGAAGAAGGACGCGATTCCGTCCATCACCCGGCCCCTTTCCCGGCTGCGCGCAGCGCGGCCGGCGTGCGCTGCAACGCGCGAGCCCGTCGCACGAGTCCGTCCACCGAGTACAGCGGCACGTCAATCTCGGCGTCGGGCGCATCCGCGCCGTTCGGCTTTCCGTGTCCCGCGTTGCCCTGAAAGCCGGTGTCCGGTTGCGCATCGCCGAGTGCCGACACGAGCTCGTCGCGAACGTCCTCGCTGCTGATGTAGTCAAACCCGTCTGCTTCGATGAGATTCCCGAGTACCCGCAGAACCTTCCAGGCGGGGCGCGACTCACCGACCGGGTTTGCGACACCCGCGAAACTCTGCCAGGTCCCGGCAACGTTCACATAGGTTCCCGAAGTCTCGGCGAAAGTACCGATCGGCAGCAGCAGGTCGGCGCTGTCGCGCAGCGCCGGAGAATCGAACGGTGTCATCGCCACGACGAACGCCTGCTTCGACAGACGTTCGACGGCATTCGGCACGGCACGCAGGTCGCTGTCCGGCTCGAGATTGAGCAACAGTACGACGTCGAGCGAATCGTCCAGCATGTTCACAGCAGCCTTGCCTTCATCGCCGCGCGGTGCCCCGCCCGCGGCGCGGTGCGGCAGCACGCCGGCCAGGTGCAGGCCGGCCGTGTTCGCGCCTTCCGACAGGGCCCCGAAGACCGCGCCCGTGGCATCGGCGATCGCAGACGCCAGCGCCCGCACCGCGGAATACGCCGCATGCCGCCCGGCGATATTGCCGAGCAGGACAAGCCCGTTCTCGACCGACGACAGAGACTCCGCGACCGCCCGTTGCCCGGCCGACGGCTTGACGCCGTCACACAACGCTTTCAGCGTGCCGGGCAGCTTGGCACCGCAGGCCGCCACCGCCACGCCGCTCAGAAGTTCGACAAGGCCGGCGCCGGACAGCTCGTTAGCCACGTCGAAGAGGTACTCGTGCGGCTCCGCGCTTGCGAAGCTCACCCGGGCCCCTTTCACGGCTGCCTTGCGTACGCGGTGCGCGATGATCGGCGCTTCGTGACGCAGGTGCGAACCCACCACGAAGATCGCCTGCTGCTGCTCGATCGCCGCGATGTCCATGCCGAGTGACGGGTACGCCGGGTCATCCTGCTGATCGCTGACGTCGCGCCGGGACACGCGGTGGTCGAGATTCGCGCTGCCGAGATGCGCCGCAATCTTCGCCAGCAGGTGACCCTCTTCGACCGTGCTGCTCGGCGACGCGAGAAAGCCCGTGCTGCCGTTGCCGGACGAACGCAGTCGCTCGGCGGCCAGCTCCAGGGCCTCGTCCCAGCCCAGGTCGCGCCAGCTGCCGCCCTCCCGGACCGCCGGACGCTGCAGGCGCTCCGGCGAGTAGATCGCCTCGTAACTGAACCGGTCGCGGTCGGCAATCCAGGTTTCGTTGATGGCCTCGTTCTCGCGAGGAGCGATCCGCTTCACCGTGCCCCGCAGCACGTGCGCGTAGATATTCGAGCCGACACAGTCGTGCGGCGCGACCGTCGGTCGCTGCAGCATCTCCCACGCGCGCGCGCTGTATCGGTATGGCTTGTTGTTCAGCGCACCCACCGGGCAGAGGTCGATGATGTTTGCGGACAACTCGTGATCGACGGCCTTCTCGATGTAGGTGCCGATCTTCATGTTCTCGCCGCGGTCCGTCGTGCCGAGTTCCTGGTTGCCCTGCACTTCCTCGCCGAAGCGCACACAGCGCGTGCAGTGGATGCAGCGCGTCATGTCCGTCGAGACGAGCGGCCCGATGTTCTTGTCCTTCACGACGCGCTTGCCGTCGTTGTAGCGCGAGATGTCGCGACCGTAGCCCATCGCCAGGTCCTGCAGCTCGCATTCGCCGCCCTGGTCGCAGATCGGGCAGTCGAGCGGGTGATTGATCAGCAGGAACTCCATCGTCGCCTTCTGCGCCGAGATCGCTTTCGGCGAGCGCGTGAAGACCTTCATGCCCTCGCCGACCGGCGTTGCGCAGGCCGGCAACGGCTTCGGCGCCTTTTCCACCTCGACCAGGCACATCCGGCAGTTGGCGGCGATGGAGAGCTTCTCGTGGTAGCAGAAGCGCGGGATGTAGGCGCCGATCCGGTCCGTGACCTGGATGACCATCTCGCCCTTCTTCGCCTCGACTGGCTTGCCGTCGACTTCGATGTTTACGGTGTCGTTGCTCATCGGTCAGGCCGCCGCGTCCGGCGCATCGTCGACGATGCTCCGGCCCTTGTGCTCGATCATGTACTCGAATTCGTGCAGGTAGTGCTTGAGGAAACTCTGCACCGGCCACGCAGCGGCGTCGCCGAGGGCGCAGATCGTGTGCCCCTCGATCTTGTTCGCGATATCCACGAGCTTGCCCAGGTCTTCCTGCGTGCCGCGGCCGTCGATGATGCGCGACAGCATGCGGTACAACCAGCCGGTGCCCTCGCGGCAGGGTGTGCACTGTCCGCAGGACTCGGCCATGTAGAAGCGCGAAATCCGGCGCAGTACGCGGACCATGCAGGTCGTCTCGTCCATCACCATGACGGCGCCCGTGCCGAACGACGAACCGGCCTTCTGCAGCGACGTGTAGTCCATCGTGCAGTCCTCGATGATCTCCCCCGGCAGGACCTTGCAGGACGAGCCGCCCGGAATGACGGCCTTCAGCTTGCGGCCCTTCCAGACACCACCGGCGATGCCGAGCAGGTCCTTGAACGGGATACCCATCGGCAATTCGTAGTTGCCGGGCTTTTCCACGTGTCCCGACACGGAGAACAGCGCCGTGCCCCCGGAGTTCTCCGGCCCCAGGTCCGCGAACCACTTGGCACCGTTCCGGATGATCGTGGGCACGCTCGCCAGGCTCTGCGTGTTGTTGATCGTCGTCGGCTTGCCGTACAGGCCGTAGTTCGCCGGAAATGGCGGCTTGAAGCGTGGCTTGCCCTGCTTGCCCTCGAGGGACTCGAGCAGCGCCGTCTCCTCGCCGCAGATGTACGCGCCCGCGCCGACGAACGTATGCAGGTCGAAGTCGATACCGGTGCCCTGGATGTTCTTGCCGAGCAGGCCCGCCTCGTAGGCCTCCTTCACCGCCGCCTCGAAGCGCGGCACGGGCTCGTCGATGAACTCGCCGCGAATATAGTTGTAGCCGACGGTCGCGCCCATCGCGTAGCCCGCGAGTGCCATGCCCTCGACCAGCGAATGCGGGTTGTAGCGCAGGATCTCGCGGTCGTGGCAGGTGCCGGGCTCGGACTCGTCGGAATTGCAGACGAGGTACTTCTGGACGTCCGCGCCTTTCGGCATGAAGCTCCACTTCAATCCGGTCGGGAAGCCCGCGCCGCCGCGGCCGCGCAGGCCGGACGCCTTGACTTCCTCGAGCACCTGCTCGGGCGTCAGCTCGCCGGCCAGTACGCGACGCCATGCCTTGTAGCCGTCGTGCTTTTCGTAGGTCGCCAGCGTGTACGGCGCGTCGGCGCCGAACGTACTGAAACACACGAGATTCTGCGGATAGTCTTTTGCCACGCGCTACTCCAGCTCGTCCAGCAACCGGTCGACGTCGTCCGTCGTCAGGTTCTCGTGGTACACGTGATCCACCATCATCATCGGCGCACCGCAACAGGCGGCGAGGCACTCCTCTTCCTTCTTCAGGTAGATGCGGCCATCCGGCGTACTCTCGCCGAGCTTGATGCCGAGCTTTTTCTCGGCGTGCGCGACGATGTCGTCGGCGCCGCGCAGCATGCAGGACACGTTCGTGCAGATCGCGACGTTGTGCCGGCCGACCGGTCGCGTCTGGAACATCGAGTAAAAGGTCGCCACTTCATAGACCTGGATCGTCGGCAGGCCCAGGTACTCGGCAACGGCATTCATCAGCTCTGCCGTCAGGTAGCCGTCGTTCTCGTGCTGCACCGCGTGCAGGGCGCCGATGATCGCCGAGCGCGAGCGGTCCTCGGGAAACCGGGCCTTCCAGTGCTCGATCTCGTCCTTGACGTGTTGCGACAGTGCGACGGCGGCGCTCATCGGTCGACCTCCCCGAACACGATATCCTGGGTACCGATGACGGCCACGACGTCGGCGAGCATGTGCCCCCGGACCATCTCCGCCATCGCGGACAGGTGCGCGAACCCCGCCGCGCGTATCTTCACGCGGTACGGCTTGTTGGCTCCATCGGAGACGAGGTAGACGCCGAACTCGCCCTTCGGATGCTCCACCGCGGCGTAGGCTTCCCCTTCCGGCACGCAATAGCCCTCGGTGAACAGCTTGAAGTGATGGATGAGCGATTCCATGTCGTCTTTCATCTCGACACGCGTCGGCGCCACGACCTTGTGATCGTCCGCGATCACCGGCCCGGGGTTCGCGCGCAGCCACTCGACGCACTGGCGGATGATACGGTTCGACTGCCGGAGCTCCTCGACCCGCACGAGGTAGCGGTCGTAGCAATCGCCGTTGACGCCCACCGGTATATCGAAGTCCATCCGGTCGTAGACCTCGTAGGGCTGCTTCTTTCGCAGGTCCCACTCGATGCCGGAGCCGCGCAGCATCGGCCCGGAGAACCCGAGCTGCATCGCCCGCTCGGGCGATACGACGCCAATATTGACCGTGCGCTGCTTCCAGATCCGGTTGTCCGTGAGCAGCGTTTCGTACTCGTCGACGCAGCCGGGAAACCGGTCCGTGAAGTCCTCGATGAAATCGAGCATGCTGCCCTCGCGGGCCGCGTTCAGGCGCGCAAGCTCCTTCTCGCTGCGGAATTTCGACGCCTGGTACTTCGGCATCGTCTCCGGCAGGTCGCGGAAGACGCCGCCGGGCCGGTAATACGTCGCGTGCATGCGCGTACCGGATACCGCCTCGTAGAGGTCCATCAGGTCCTCACGCTCGCGGAAGCAATACAGGAACATCGTCATCGCGCCGATGTCGAGTCCGTGTGCGCCCAGCCACATCAGGTGGTTCAGGATGCGGGTGATCTCGTCGAACATCACGCGGATGTACTGCGCCCGTTCCGGCACCTCGACACCCAGGAGCTTCTCGATCGCCAGGACGTAACCGTGCTCGTTGCACATCATCGACACGTAGTCGAGCCGGTCCATGTAGCCGATGCTCTGGCTGAACGGCTTCGACTCGGCCAGCTTTTCGGTCGCGCGGTGCAGCAGCCCCACGTGCGGGTCGGCCTTCTGGATCGTCTCGCCATCCATTTCGAGCACGAGCCGGAGCACGCCGTGCGCCGCCGGGTGCTGCGGACCGAAATTCATCGTGTAATTCTGGATCTCAGCCATTGGGTCGATCCTTCAGGTCGGCCGAGTACCGGTTGTCGTCACGAATAACGCGCGGCACCAGCGTGCGCGGTTCGATGCTGACCGGCTGGTACGCCACCCGCCCCTTCTCCGCGTCGTACTTCACCTCGACGTTTCCGGACAGCGGGAAATCCTTGCGGAACGGATGCCCGATGAAGCCGTAGTCGGTCAGGATCCGCCGCAGGTCCGGGTGGCCTTCGAACAGGATGCCGAACAGGTCGAAGACCTCGCGCTCGAACCAGTTGGCACCGTTCCACACGTCGACCACGGACTTGACGACCGGCGGGTTGTCCGTGCCGGTGAACGTGCGCAGGCGCAGGCGCTGGTTGTTCTGTATCGACAGCAGGTGATAGACGACCGCGAAGCGGCGCGGCGGAAACGCGTCCGCCTCGTCGAGGATCACGGCATCCCGCTCCACCCCCCGGCTGAACCCGGTTTCGGTGGCGCTGGCCGTCGTCCATTCGTCCTGGCCGTAGGCGAGATAGTCCACGCCGCAGACATCCATCAGCATTTCGAAGCCGAAGTCCGTGCGAAGCGCCAGCGCCACCTCGATGAGGTCCACCTTGTCTACCTCGAACGTGAGTTCGCCAATGCGCGATTCGACGCGCACCAGTTGTTCGCCGAAACGCTCGCCGAGCCGAGCAGCCAATGCCTCGTTACGATCACTCATGTTCGCTGTCTAGGCCCTGGCTATCGTGCTGGTGCGTCGGATCTTCTGTTGCAACTGGATCAACCCGTAAACCAGCGCCTCCGCCGTCGGCGGGCAGCCGGGCACATAGACGTCGACCGGTACGATGCGATCGCAACCGCGGACGACGGAATAGGAATAGTGATAGTAGCCGCCGCCGTTGGCGCAGGACCCCATCGAGATCACCCAGCGCGGCTCCGGCATCTGGTCGTAGACCTTCCGCAGCGCCGGCGCCATCTTGTTGCACAGGGTACCGGCCACGATCATGCAGTCCGACTGCCGCGGGCTGGGCCGGAAAATGATGCCGAAACGGTCGAGGTCGTAGCGCGCAGCGCCTGCCTGCATCATCTCGACGGCGCAGCAGGCCAGGCCGAAGGTCATCGGCCACAGGGACCCCGTGCGCGCCCAGTTCATGACCGCGTCGACGCTCGTCACGACGAAGCCCTTTTCCTGCAGGTTCTCACCGGCGGCGACGGACTCCGGTGCCGGCGTCGTTTCGCTCGCTAATCCCACTCGAGCGCCCCCTTCTTCCATTCGTAAATGAACCCGACCACCAGGACCGCGAGGAACAGCGCCATGGCCAGCAGCCCGAACACGCCGACGGTATCCAGCGACACCGCCCAGGGAAACAGGAATGCAATCTCGAGGTCGAAGATGATGAAAAGGATCGCGACGAGGTAGTAACGCACGTCGAACTTCATCCGGGAATCGTCGAAGGGCTCGAAGCCACATTCGTAAGGCGACAGCTTTTCGCTGTCCTTGCCGCCGTTTCCAATGAGAAAGCCCAGCCCGAGCAGGACGAGCCCGATTCCTGCCGCGACGCCGAGGAAAATCAGTACGGGAATGTATTCTATTAACATGTGTCCCTATGCGGACCGTGCTTGATTCGAGCGGTTTGCGAGCCCTCGATTGTATCAGCCCGTCGCACCGCGAATACAGCCCTTAACGACTGCTCGTCATGCAGACCGTCGACGGCCCGGTTTCGCGCCCCCAAAACGAAAAACCCGGCCATTGGCCGGGTCGTTCGCACAAACTTGGTGCTCTGGGCGAGACTCGAACTCGCACGGCTCGCGCCACTGCCCCCTCAAGACAGCGTGTCTACCAATTCCACCACCAGAGCCAGATTCCTATTCCGGGTCACCCTCGTCATCGGCGCCGCCGATTTCGGGCAGACCGTCGTCCGCTGGAAGCTCATCCACGGCCGACGACGGCGTTTCGATCGTCGGGAGCGAGTCGGCCTCGCCGGGAGCGGCATCCATCGACGGCGCCTCGTCGGCCACGTCATCGAGCAGGCTCGCCGGCATGACTTCGGTGTGCTGGCTGCTCAGGTACGCGAGCGTCAGGCTGCTGACGAAGAACGCCGTGGCGAAAATCGCCGTCATGCGCGAGAAAAAGCTCGACGAGCCGCGCGCACCGAAGACCGTGCCCGACGCGCCTGCACCGAATCCGGCGCCTGCGTCCGCACCCTTGCCACGCTGCAGCAGCACGAGCGCAATGATCAGCACCGCGATCAGCGTATGCACGCCCAGGATGACTTTCTGTAATGTATCCATCAATTCCTCAATTCGTTGCAGCGGCCGCGACAATCGCAAGAAAGTCCGCTGCCTTCAGCGACGCCCCGCCAATCAGGCCGCCGTCGATGTCCGGCATGGCCAGAAGGCCGGGCGCATTGTCCCCTTTCATACTGCCGCCGTACAGCAGTCGCAGGCCCGACGCCACCTCCGCATCGCCCGCCGCAACCCGGCCGCGTATGAACGCGTGAACGTCCTGCGCCTGCTCCGGCGTGGCCACCTTGCCGGTGCCGATCGCCCAGACCGGTTCGTAGGCCACGACAGCCTTTGCCAGCGATGCGACACCGCTGTGCTCGATGACCGCGTCGAGCTGCTCGGCCACGACGGCCTCCGTCGCGCCGCTTTCCCGCTCCGCCAGCGACTCGCCGACGCATAAAATCGGCGTCAGCCCGGCGTTCTGTGCCGCGGCGTACTTCGCCGCCACCTGCGCGCTCGTCTCGCCGTACAGCGACCGCCGTTCCGAATGACCGACGATCACGTACCGGCAGCCGGCATCCACCAGCATCGATGGCGCGGTTTCACCCGTGAAAGCCCCCGACGCATGCTCCGAGACGTTCTGGGCACCCACGGCCAGCGCCGTGCCCTCCGCCTGCGCCGCAACCGCGGCAAGGTACGGATACGGCGGGCAAACCAGCGTTTCCGGGGCCTCCGCTCCGCCGAGACCCTCCAGGATGCCGGCGACCAGCTCGCGGCTCGCGGCCGCGCTGCCGTTCATCTTCCAGTTTCCGGCGATCAGGCGTTTGCGCATCTGCGGATTCCATCCGTCCCTGAGGGCGCGGAAGGATACCGGTGGGCCGGCCCTAAATCAACGGAAAATCGGGCCTTTCCGGGCGCTCAGCCGGCGGCTTCCGCCACGACGTCGGCGAGCTGCTGGGCGAGGTCGCGGACGACGTTCTCGTCCCGCCCTTCCACCATCACGCGTATGACCGGCTCCGTGCCGGACGCCCGCAGGACGATGCGCCCGGAATCGCGCAACGCAGCCTCCGCCGACGCCACCGCGTTACGGATCGCCGGGGAATCGTCCGGATTGATCTTCTTCGATACCCGGACGTTGATCATGGTCTGCGGGTACTTGGGCATGCCCGCCGCCAGGCGCGACAGGGGCACGCCCGACTGCTTCATGACGGCGAGCACCTGCAGCGCGCAGATGAGGCCGTCGCCCGTGGTCGTCTGGTCCAGCACGATCATGTGCCCCGACGTCTCGCCGCCGATCGTCCCGCCGCTCTCGCGGAGCGCCTCAAGCACGTAGCGGTCGCCGACGCTCGCCCGCCGGAACTCGATGGACTGTTCCCGCAGGGCATGTTCGAGGCCGAGATTGCTCATCACGGTACCGACAACGGGCCCCTTGAGCGTTCCGCTGGCATGCCGCGACGTCGCGAGGATGTACAAGAGCTGATCCCCGTCGATCAGGCCGCCGGTCTCGTCGACCATCACCACGCGGTCACCGTCGCCGTCCAGCGCGATACCCACGTCGGCACCGACGGCCGGCACGGTCGTCGTCAGCAGATCGGGCTGCGTCGACCCGCAGCCGGCGTTGATGTTGCGGCCGTTCGGCGAACAGCCGATCGGGATGACCTCGGCACCGAGATCGGCCAGCAGGCGGGGCCCGACCTTGTAACCGGCGCCATTCGCGCCGTCGAACACGATTTTCAGCCCGTCCAGCGTCAGGTGCTCGGGCATCGTGGACGCGCAGAACGCCTGGTAGCGCTTGCGGGCCGTGTCGATGCGCTTCGCCATGCCGAGCGACGCCGATGCGACGGTAATCGCCGGGTGCGCGAGTTGTTCTTCGATTTCCTTCTCGATGTCATCGGACAGCTTCGCGCCGTGACCGTCGAAAAACTTGATGCCGTTGTCGTGGTAGGGATTGTGCGACGCGCTGATGACCACACCGAGGTCGGCCTTGAACTCCTGGGTGAGCACGGCGATACCGGGCGTGGGCAACGGCCCGAGCAACAGCACGTCGACGCCGGCAGCGACGAAACCCGCCTCCAGCGCGGATTCGAACATGTAGCCCGACACGCGCGTGTCCTTGCCGATCAGCACGGTGCCGCCTTCCGGCACCAGCACGCGGGCGGCCGCACTCGCGAGCCGCATCGCGAATTCAGCGGTCATTGGTTCTTTGCCGACCGTGCCACGCACGCCGTCCGTGCCGAAAATTCGTCTGCCCATATGCTTCTAGCGTCCTGCGTCGATGATGGCCCGGGCGATCCTGACGGCGTCCACGGTCGCCGCCACGTCGTGCGCCCGGATGATCGTGGCACCGTTGAGCACCGCGGCCGTCGCGGCAGCGATGCTGGCGGCGAGACGGTCCGCCGTATCGCGGCCGGTCAACGCGCCGAGCGTGGATTTTCGCGACAGGCCGACGAGTACCGGGCGCCCGAGCGCCGCCAATTCTCGCAGATTCGCGAGCAGCGCGACATTGTGCGCGTGGGTCTTCCCGAAGCCGAATCCCGGATCCAGCATCACCCGCTCCCGGTCGATACCGGCAAGTTCGCAGGCCTCGAGGCGCTCCCGGAGGAACCCGGTCACATCGCGGACCACGTCGTCGTACGTCGGTTCGCGCTGCATGGTACGCGGTTCACCCTGCATGTGCATCAGGCAGACGGCGGCACCCACGTCGGCTGCGGCGGCCAGGGCGCCGGGCGCCCGCAGCGCCCGCACGTCATTGATCAGCGCGGCCCCGGCGCCCACGGCCTCGCGCATGACGTCCGGCTTGCTCGTGTCGATGGACACCGGTACATCGGTCTGCTGCCGCAGGGCCTCGATGACCGGCAGGACGCGATCGAGTTCTTCGGCCACGCCGACCTCGGCGGCCCCCGGCCGCGTCGACTCGCCGCCCACGTCCAGGATGCCGGCGCCTTCGGCCAGCATCGCGTCGGCCTGGCGCAGCGCGGCATCGCGGTCGCGGAAACGGCCGCCGTCCGAAAAGGAGTCCGGGGTCACGTTCAGGATGCCCATGACGACGGGACCGTCGAGGGCAAGCGGGCCGATCTGCATGGCTCGAGCGACGCCGGGCGGGTGCCCGGCCCCCGTCAGTTCTCGACGGCCGGACCGCCGATGGTGCCGGTCGAATCGCTTTCCGGGCGGGCCTTGCCGCCCGGGGCGGCGGAACCGCCGGTGTCCTGCCAGTCCGCCGGCGGACGTGGCTCGCGCCCGGCCATGATGTCCTTGATCTGCTGCTCGTCAATCGTCTCGTACTTGATGAGCGCGTTCGCCATCATGTGCAGTTTCTCGACGTTCTCCTCGAGTATTTCTTTTGCGCGCGTGTAGTTCGAGTCGATGATCTTGCGAACCTCTTCGTCGATCGCGTGCGCCGTGTCGTCGGACACTTGCTTGTGCTGCGTGACGCTGCGGCCGAGGAACACCTCGCCGTCGTCCTCGCTGTACGTCAGCGGCCCGAGCCGGTCGGACAGGCCCCACTTCGTCACCATGTTCCGCGCGATGTCGGTGGCGCGCTCGATGTCGTTCGACGCACCGGTCGTAACGCCTTCCGGCCCGTTGATCATTTCCTCGGCAATGCGGCCGCCGAACAGGCTCGAGATCGATGACTCGAGTCGCTGCTTCGACATGCTGTAGCGGTCTTCCTCCGGCAGGTACATCGTCACGCCCAACGCACGTCCGCGCGGGATGATCGTGACCTTGTATACGGGGTCGTGTTCGGGCACGAGGAAGCCGACAATCGCGTGCCCGGCCTCGTGGTAGGCGGTATTGAGCTTCTCCTTCTCGCTCATGACCATGGAACGCCGTTCCGCGCCCATCATGATCTTGTCCTTGGCCTTCTCGAACTGCTCCATGCTGACGACGCGCTTGTTCGCGCGCGCGGCAAAAAGCGCCGCCTCGTTGACAAGGTTCGCGAGATCGGCCCCGGAGAATCCGGGCGTGCCGCGCGCGATATAACTGGGATTAACGTCCTCGTCGAGCGGCACCTTGCGCATGTGCACCTTGAGGATCAGCTCGCGGCCGCGCACGTCCGGCAGCGGCACCACGACCTGCCGGTCGAAGCGGCCCGGGCGCAGCAGCGCCGGGTCGAGCACGTCGGGACGGTTCGTCGCGGCGATGACGATAATGCCTTCGCTGCCCTCGAAGCCGTCCATCTCGACGAGCATCTGGTTCAGCGTCTGTTCGCGCTCGTCATGGCCTCCGCCGAGGCCGGCGCCGCGGTGTCGCCCGACGGCATCGAGCTCGTCGATGAAGATGATGCACGGCGCCTGCTTCTTCGCCTGGTCGAACATGTCGCGCACGCGCGATGCGCCGACGCCGACGAACATCTCGACGAAGTCGGAACCGGAAATCGTGAAGAACGGCACCTTGGCTTCGCCCGCGATGGCACGCGCCAGCAGGGTCTTGCCGGTACCGGGCGGGCCGACCATCAGTACGCCCTTCGGAATCTTGCCGCCGAGCCGCTGGAACTTGGACGGGTCTTTCAGGAACTCGACGATCTCGGCCACTTCGGCCTTGGCTTCTTCCACGCCGGCCACGTCGGCAAACGTGACGCCGACCTGGTCTTCGCCCAGCAGGCGCGCCTTGCTCTTACCGAAGGACATCGCACCGCGGCCGCCGCCACCGCCCTGCATCTGGCGCATGAAGTAAATCCACACGCCGATCAGCAGCAGGATGGGGAACGAACTGATGAGGAGCTGGCCGAGGATGCCCTGCTTCTTGACCTCGCTGCCGTCGAACTGCACGCCGTTGTTCTGCAGCAGACCGATCAGCGGCGTGTTGTCGGTCTCCGGGCTGATCGTATAGAACGGCAGCGGCTGCGTTCCGTTCTTGCCGTAGCGGATCGTCTTGTCCTCGAACTTGACCACCGCGACGTCGCCGTTTTCGACCTGTTCGAGGAACTGCGAGTACGGCTGTCGCTGCGCCTGGACGTTGCTCACGCCGGACAGGCTCTGCACCACCGACAGCAGTACGACGATGATGACGATGAAGACGAGTATGTTTTTGGTCAGATCGTTCACGTTGCGGAATCCGCCCTCGAAACGTGCCGGTGGCACGGGGATTTAGACGCGCTCTAACGGATTAGAGACCCTACTATATTCGATAGTTCCTCGCTACCAGGTACACCTCACGGCTGGCAGCCCGCGACGCATCCGGCTTCATCACGCGGACCCGCCCGAAGCGCTCTCGCGCGGCCCGAATGAACGCCTCGCTGCCCTCGCCCTGGAAGAGCTTGGCCACGAAGTCGCCGCCGGGTCGCAGCGCCTCGCCGCAGAGGTCGAGGGCGAGTTCCACGAGGTACATCGCCCGCGGCTGGTCCACGGCCCGCGTGCCGCTGATATTGGGCGCCATATCGCTCATTACAAGGTCTGCCTGTTCGCCGGCCAAGGCCGCCCGCAGCTGCTCCAGGACTGCGTCGTCCCGGAAGTCGCCCTGGATCAGGGTGACGGACGGCAGGGCGTCCATCGGCAGGAGGTCGAGGGCGATGATCCGGCACTCCCCGTCGAGCTTCTCGGTGACGTACTGGCTCCAGCCACCCGGCGCCGCCCCGAGGTCGATCACCCGCATCCCGGGCCGCAACAGGCGCTCCTTGTCATCGATCTGGCCGAGCTTGAAGACGGCGCGTGACCGCCAGCCGCCGCGACGCGCCTCCTTGACGTAGGGGTCGCGCTCCTGCCGCTCGCGCCAGCTGCCGCTGCGGCGCGGCCCGCTCACGCCAGGCCCTCGCGCCGGCGGCCACCGCTGCTACAATGCATCGCCATGCTCAAGGAAGCCCAGAAAAAATACCTTCGCGGTCTCGGTCACAAGCTGCACCCGGTCGTCACGATCGGTGACGCCGGCCTGTCCGACGCGGTCTACGAGGAATACGAGTCGACACTCACGCATCACGAATTGATCAAGGTGCGAGTCAGGGTGGGCGACCGGGACGTGCGCGACGACATCATCGCCACGCTGTGTTCGCGGTCCGGTGCGGTCCTCGTGCAGCGCATCGGCAACGTCGCCCTCGTCTACCGCGAAAACCCGGAACAGCGGAAGATCCGACTGCCCGCGGCCTGAAAACTACTCGTAGCGAACCTCGACGACTTCGTATTCCTTGTCGCCGCCCGGCGCCGAGAACATCACTTCGTCGCCTTCGTTCTTGCCGATCAGCGCGCGCGCGATCGGCGACGTGTAGGAAATCTTGCCGCTCTTGATGTCCGCCTCGTCCTCGCCGACGATCTTGTAGACGATTTCGGCACCGGACCCGACGTCGATCAGTTCGACCGTCGACCCGAAGACGATCTTTCCCTTCGCGTCGATCGCCGTGACGTCGATCACCTGGAGATTGGACAGCTTGCCCTCGATCTCCTTGATGCGGCCCTCGATGAAACCCTGCTGCTCCTTCGCGGCGTGGTACTCCGCGTTTTCCTTGAGGTCGCCGTGCGCACGCGCTTCCGCAATCGCCTTGATCACGTTCGGGCGGTCCTCGGACTTGAGGCGCTTCAGTTCCGCCTGGAGCAACGCATGCCCCTCGACCGTCACCGGCACCTTGTTCACGCCATGACCTCGTTGTGCAGATCCTGCAGTCGGTTCACTTCACCGTCGTCCAGATGTTCAATTGCCGTGCAGGTCGCTTTCGCGGCCCCCAGCGTCGTGTAATACGTTACCCCGCGACGCACGGCCTCGGCGCGTATCGAGACTGACTCGTTGATCGCCTGCTTGCCTTCCGTCGTGTTGACGATGAGGTCGATCTCACCGTTCTTGATCATGTCCACGATGTGCGGGCGACCCTCGCGAACCTTGTTCGCTCGCCGACATGATACACCAGCCGCCGCCAGCGTTTGGGCCGTGCCGTGCGTGGCGACGATATCGAAGCCGCGTTCGACGAGGATCCTGGCAAGCTCCACCGCGCCGTCCTTGTCGCGATCCCGCACGCTGATCAGCGCGGCGCCCTGCCGAGGCAGCACCACACCGGAGGCAAGCTGCGCCTTCGCGTAGGCCTCGCCGAACGAGCGGCCAACGCCCATCACCTCGCCCGTGGACTTCATTTCCGGGCCCAGGATCGGGTCGGAGCCGGGGAACTTGATGAACGGGAACACCGCTTCTTTCACCGAGTAGTACTCGGGGATGCGCTGGTTCACGTAGCCCTGGTCCGCAAGCGACTCGCCGACCATGACCTTCGCGGCAATCTTCGCAAGTGGCAACCCGATCGCCTTGGACACGAACGGAACCGTCCGGGACGCGCGCGGATTTACCTCCAGCAGGTAGACCTTGCCGCCCTGAATCGCGAACTGCGTGTTCATCAGTCCGACGACCTTAAGACCTTTTGCCAGCTTGACGACCTGTTCGCTGAGTTCCGCCTGCAGTTCGGCCGACAGGCTGAACGGCGGCAGCGAACAGCCCGAGTCCCCGGAATGCACGCCGGCCTGCTCGATATGCTCCATGACGCCGCCGATCAGCACGCGCTCGCCGTCGCCAATGCAATCGACGTCGACCTCGATCGCCGCGTCGAGAAAGCGGTCGAGCAGAACCGGACTCGCGTTGGACACGTGGATGGCCGCATCCATGTACGCCTCGAGGTCTTCGTCGCTGTGCACGATTTCCATGGCACGACCACCCAGCACGTAGGACGGCCGCACGACCAGCGGGTAGCCGACGTCCTTGCCCATGCGCACTGCATCGGCTTTGGTCTTCGCCGTGCGATTCGGCGGCTGCAGCAGCCCGAGACCCTCGACGAGCTTCTGGAAGCGTTCGCGGTCTTCGGCGAGGTCGATCGAATCCGGCGACGTGCCGATGATCGGCGCGCCCGCCGCTTCGAGGTCGCGAGCGAGTTTGAGCGGCGTCTGCCCGCCGTATTGCACGATCACGCCCTTCGGCTTCTCGAGATCGATGATCTCCATGACGTCCTCGAACGTCAGCGACTCGAAGTACAGCCGATCGGACGTGTCGTAGTCGGTGGAGACCGTTTCCGGGTTGCAATTGACCATGATGGTCTCGTACCCGGCATCGCGCAGCGCAAGCGCCGCATGCACGCAGCAGTAATCGAACTCGATGCCCTGGCCGATGCGATTCGGGCCGCCACCGAGAATCATGATCTTCGGACGATCCGACGGTCCCGACTCGCACTCCTCCTCGTACGTCGAGTACAGGTAGGCCGTCGTGGTCGCGAATTCGGCGGCGCAGGTGTCCACGCGCTTGAAGACCGGGCGCAAGCCGGCGTCGATGCGACGCTTGCGAAGTACCGCTTCTGTCTCGCCGAGCAGTTGCGCCAGCCGCGCGTCGGAGAAGCCCTTGCGCTTCAGCCGTCGCAGGCGTTTGCCATCCAGTGCCGCGAGGCCGTCGCGGGCGACCGCCTGCTCCTCGCGCACGAGGTCCTCGATCTGCGCGAGGAACCACGGATCGATCCGGCTGACCTGGGCGACGTCATCGAACGTGAAGCCGTTGCGCAGCGCGTCGGCCACGTACAGGAGCCGATCGGCCCCGGGCATCCGGATTTCCTGCCGCACCCGGTCGCGCTCGGTTTCGGACGACAGGTCGCCCGCCACCGGCTCCAGGCCCACGATGCCGATTTCAAGGCCGCGAAGCGCCTTTTGCAGCGACTCCTGGAACGTCCGGCCGATCGCCATCACCTCGCCGACCGACTTCATTTGCGTCGTCAGGCGGTCGTTGGCGCCCGGGAACTTCTCGAACGTGAAACGCGGAATCTTCGTCACGACATAGTCGATCGTCGGCTCGAAGGACGCCGGCGTGGCGCCGCCCGTGATGTCGTTCTTCAATTCGTCCAGCGTGTAGCCGACCGCGAGCTTGGCCGCGATCTTCGCGATCGGGAAGCCTGTTGCTTTCGAGGCGAGCGCCGACGAGCGGGACACGCGCGGATTCATCTCAATGATGAGAACCCGGCCGTCTTCCGGATTGACGGCGAACTGCACGTTCGATCCGCCGGTTTCGACGCCGATCTTGCGCAGCACGTCGATCGACGCGTTGCGCATCCGCTGGTACTCCTTGTCGGTCAGCGTCTGCGCCGGCGCGACCGTGATCGAGTCGCCGGTGTGCACGCCCATTGGATCGAAGTTCTCGATGGAGCACACGATGATGCAGTTGTCGTTCCGGTCCCGCACCACTTCCATCTCGAATTCTTTCCAGCCGAGCACGGACTCTTCGAGGAGCACCTCGGTGGTCGGCGAGATCTCGAGGCCGTGGGAGACGATCCGCTCGAACTCCTCGCGGTTGTAGGCGATGCCGCCGCCGGAACCGCCCATCGTGAAAGACGGACGGATGATCGTCGGAAAGCCGATGCCGGCCTGCTTCTCGAAGGCCTCCTCGAGCGTGTGCGCGATTTCGGCGCGCGGGCACTCGAGGCCGATGTCCGCCATCGCCTGCCGGAACAGGTCGCGATCCTCGGCCATGTCGATGGCGTCGCGCGACGCCGCGATCATCTCCACGTCGTACTTCTCGAGCACGCCCTCGCGGGCCAGGTCGAGCGCGCAGTTCAGCGCGGTCTGGCCGCCCATCGTCGGCAGCAACGCGTCCGGCCGCTCCTTCTCGATGATGCGTTCCACCGCGGTCCAGTGCACCGGCTCGATGTAGATCGCGTCGGCCATCTCGGGGTCCGTCATGATCGTCGCCGGGTTCGAGTTCACGAGGATCACCCGGAAGCCTTCGGCCCGCAGCGCCTTGCAGGCCTGCGCGCCGGAGTAGTCGAACTCGCACGCCTGGCCGATGACGATCGGCCCTGCGCCTATGATCAAAATACTTTCTATATCAGTGCGTTTTGGCATTCTATTAAAGTCAGTTATCCGGATACGACGGTCCGGATCGTCCGCTTCTTGCGGACCTCCATCTCGTGAATAAAGCGCTCGAACAACGGCAGCAGGTCGTGCGGCCCGGGACTCGCCTCGGGGTGGCCCTGGAAACTGAACGCCGGCCGGTCGGTGAACGCGATGCCCTGCAGCGTGCCATCGAACAACGACCGGTGCGTCGTCTCGACGTTGTCCGGCAGCGTCTCCTCGTCCACCGCGAAGCCGTGATTCTGGCTGGTGATCAGGACCTGCCCGGTCGCGAGATCCTGCACCGGGTGGTTCGCGCCGTGATGGCCGAATTTCATCTTGACGGTGCGCGCGCCCGCGGCAAGGCCGAGGAGCTGGTGCCCCAGGCAGATGCCGAACACCGGGATGCGCTGTTCGAGGAATGCCTCGATGGCGCGGATCGCGTAGTCGCAGGGTTCGGGGTCGCCCGGCCCGTTCGACAGGAAGATCCCGTCCGGCGAATGCGACAGGGCCTCCTCGGCGCTTGTGGTCGCCGGCACCACGGTCATGCGGCAGTCGAGATCCGACAGGATGCGCAGGATGTTGCGCTTGATGCCGAAGTCGTAGGCCACGACGTGATACGGGGCGATCCGCCGGCTCATGACGCGCGGGCGCTTGCCGAACGTGGTTCCGAAGCACCACTGGTACGGCTTGCCCGTCGTGACGAACTTGGCGAGGTCCATGCCGGCGATGCCGGGGAACTTGTTCGCGTGGGCGACGGCCGTCGCCGGGTCGACGTCACCGGTCATGATGCAGCCGGATTGCGCGCCTTTCTCGCGGATGATCCGCGTCAGCTTGCGCGTGTCGATATCGGCGATCGCCACGGTTTCGGCCTGCCTAAGGAAGTCGGTGAAGTCGCGGTCGGAGCGCCAGTTCGAGGTAATCCGCGAACTGTCGCGGATCACGAGGCCCGACGCGTGTACGGCGGCGGACTCCATGTCCTCGGCATTCGTGCCGGTATTGCCGATGTGCGGGTACGTCAGCGTGACGATCTGGCGGCAGTACGACGGATCCGTCAGGATTTCCTGGTAGCCCGTCATCGCGGTGTTGAACACCACCTCGCCGATGGTCTTCCCGTCCGCGCCGACGGACACGCCCCGGAAGACGGTGCCGTCTTGCAAGGCCAGGATGGCCGGGGTTGTCTTGTCCAAAAGCGATCCTCGTTGGATTGGAACCGAGACCGCTTTTTGCCGGCGCTGGATGCGAAGAAGCGGAAGGACGAGGCCTCCCGCTTCGGAATTCGCTTACCGGACAGCGATCCGGCGTAGTTTACCGGATGCCCGGCGAATATCCAACGTGCGCCGGCCGAGCGCCGCTCAGTCGCCAAGCACCACGTCGCGCATCGTGTAACGGCCCGGCGGGCGGCCGAGCACCCAGCGGGCGGCACGCAATGCCCCGTCCGCGAACACGTCGCGCGTCGAGACGCTGTGCCCGAGTGTCAGCACCTCGGTGGGCGAGCGGAAAATCACCCGGTGATCGCCCGGCACCTCGCCGGTGCGCTCGCTGTGGTAGCGGATGTCGCCGTGCTCGCCGGCCGCGCTGACGGCTTCGCCCAGCTTCAGCGCCGTGCCCGACGGCGCGTCCTGCTTGTGCACGTGGTGCACTTCCTCGATCTCCACCGTGAAGCGGTCGTCCAGCGCCGCCGACACCTGGCGCACCACGGCGTCGAGTACCGTGATGCCCTGGCTCATGTTGCGGTCATAGACCAGCGGCACGTCGCGGGCAACCGCGTCGAGCCGTTTCATTTGCGACGAATTCAGGCCGGTGACGCCGCACACCAGCGGCTTGCGCAGCGCGGTGGCCACGTCGAACACGGTGTCCGTCGCGATCGGGAGACTGAAATCGACGATGACGTCGGCGTTCACCGCGATCGCGGCAAGATCGCCGCCACGCGCCCAGGTCCCTGCGAGCGCGAGGTCTTCCTGTGCCTCCAACCGGGCAGCGATGCTGCGCCCCATGCGGCCGGCCCCGGCAATCGCGATCCGGATCGGCGATGTCATCCTCGAGCCTCCGCCGGTGTCGTCATGCTACTGCTTGATGCGCTCGAAGAAGCGCTTGACCGTGTCGAGCCAGCCGCCGGCTCTCGGGCTGTGCTTGTTGCCGCCCGCGCGCAGCAATTCGTCGAACCGCGCGAGCAGGTCCTTCTGTTCGTCGGACAGGCTGACCGGCGTCTCCACGACGACCTTCGCGAACAGGTCGCCCTGGCGCGTGTCGCGGACGGTCCGGACACCCTTTCCGCGCAGCCGGAAGACACGCCCGGACTGCGTGCCGGACGGTACCTTCAATGACACGTGGCCGTCGAGCGTCGGCAGTTCCACTTCCCCGCCGAGCGTCGCGGTCGCGAAGCTGACCGGGACCTCGCAGGACAGATCCGCGCCGGCGCGTTCGAACAGCTTGTGCGGCAGCACGCGGATCTCGACGTAGAGATCGCCGGGCGGCCCGCCGTTACGGCCGGCCTCGCCCTCGCCGGACAGGCGGATGCGATCGCCGTCGTCGACGCCCGGCGGCACCTTGACCGACAGTGTCTTGGTCTTGTGGACGCGCCCGCGCCCGTGGCAGTCCGTGCACGGATCGCTGATCACCGTACCGGCGCCCTTGCAGGCCGGACAGGTCTGCTGGATGGAGAAGAAGCCCTGCTGCATACGCACCTGGCCGATGCCTTCGCAGGTCGTGCACGTCGTGGGCGACGTGCCCTTGCGGGCCCCGCTGCCGTCGCAGGTCTTGCAGGTCACTTGCGTGGGCACGTCGATTTGCACGGTATCGCCGGACACCGCCGTCTCGAGGTCGAGCTTCAGTTCGTAACCGAGATCCGCGCCACGAAAAACCTGGCTGGCGCCGCCACGGCCGCGCCCGCCACCGAAAATGTCGCCGAACACGTCGCCGAAGATATCCGAGAAGCCCTGCCCGCCACCGAATCCACCGGCACCGCCGGCGCCGGCGGCCGCCCGGACACCCTCGTGTCCGAAACGGTCGTAGGCCGCGCGCTTGTCGTCGTCGCGCAGGACCTCGTAGGCCTCCTTGGCTTCCTTGAAGCGCGTCGCGGCCGACTCGTCGTCCTTGTTGCGGTCCGGGTGGTGTTTCATCGCAAGCCGGCGGTAGGCCTTCTTGATCTCGTCGGCCGTCGCGGTCTTCGCTACACCCAGCACCTCGTAGTAGTCGCGTTTTGCCATGCTGCTTCGGATACCCTGTCCGTCATGCATCGGGCGCCGCATGCGGCGCCCGATGACTCCTCATTGCTGTTGCCAGTCTCGGCCGGCCGCGATCAGGCCCGCTTCGACTTGTCCTCGTCGTCGACCTCCTCGAACTCGGCATCGACCACGTCGTCGTCCGACGACGAGGCCTGCGCCTCGCCGGCGGCGTCGCCGCCTGCCGATTCCTGTTCGGCGTAGAGCTTCTGCGCCAGGCCGGCCGACGCTTCCGCCAGCGCCGCCGACTTCGTCTCGATGGCCTCCTTGTCGTCGCTCTCGAGCGCCTTCTTCAGGTCCGCCACGGCGTTCTCGACGGCGAGGCGCTCTTCGGCGCTGGCCTTGTCGCCAAGGTCCGCCAGCGTCTTTTCGGATGCGTGCACGAGGCCGTCCGCCTGGTTGCGCACGTCGACGAGCTCGCGGAACTTGCGGTCCTCCTCGGCATGCGCCTCGGCGTCCGAGACCATTTTGTCGATCTCATCGTCGGACAGGCCGCTCGATGCCTTGATGACGATGTTCTGGCTCTTGCCCGTCGCCTTGTCCTTCGCCGACACGTTCAGGATGCCGTTCGCATCGATGTCGAACTTGACCTCGATCTGCGGCAGGCCGCGCGGCGCCGGCGGGATGTCCGCCAGGTCGAAGCGGCCCAGCGACTTGTTGTCGGTCGCGCGCTCGCGCTCGCCCTGCAGCACGTGAATCGTCACGGCCGTCTGGTTGTCGTCCGCCGTCGAGAACACCTGCTCGGCGCTGGCCGGGATCGTCGTGTTCTTGTCGATCAGCTTCGTCATGACGCCACCGAGCGTCTCGATGCCGAGCGACAGCGGCGTGACGTCGAGGAGCAGCACGTCCTTGACGTCGCCGGCCAGCACGCCGCCCTGGATCGCGGCGCCGAGTGCCACGGCCTCGTCCGGGTTCACGTCCTTGCGCGGCTCCTTGCCGAAGAAGTTCTTGACGACCTCCTGCACCTTCGGCATGCGCGTCTGGCCGCCGACCAGGATCACGTCGTCGATCTCGGAGACCTTCAGGCCGGCGTCGGAGATCGCCGTCTTGCACGGGCCCATCGTCTTCTGGATCAGCTCGTCCACGAGCGATTCCAGCTTGGCGCGCGTCAGCTTGATGTTCAGGTGCTTCGGACCGCTGGCATCCGCCGTGATGTACGGCAGGTTGACCTCGGTCTGCTGCTGCGAGCTCAGCTCGATCTTCGCCTTCTCGGCCGCCTCTTTCAGGCGCTGCATCGCGAGCGGGTCCTTCGTGATGTCCACGCCGCTCTCGCGCTCGAACTCCTTCGTCAGGTACTGGATGATGCGCAGGTCGAAGTCTTCGCCGCCGAGGAACGTGTCACCGTTCGTCGCCAGCACCTCGAACTGGTGCTCGCCGTCCACTTCTGCGATTTCGATGACCGAGATATCGAACGTGCCGCCACCGAGGTCGAACACGGCGATTTTCTTGTCGCCGCGCTTCTTGTCCATGCCGTAGGCGAGCGCCGCCGCGGTGGGCTCGTTGATGATGCGCTTGACGTCGAGGCCCGCGATCCTGCCGGCGTCTTTCGTGGCCTGGCGCTGCGAATCGTTGAAGTAGGCCGGGACCGTGACGACGGCTTCCGTGACCGGCTCACCGAGGTAGTCCTCGGCGGTCTTTTTCATCTTCATCAGCACGCGCGCCGAGATCTCGGGCGGGGCCATCTTCTTGTCGTTGACCTGCACCCAGGCATCGCCGTTGTCGGCCTTGACGATCTTGTACGGCACCATGCCGATGTCGCGCTGGACGACGTCGTCCTCGAACCGGCGGCCGATCAGGCGCTTCACGGCGAACAGCGTGTTCGTCGGATTCGTCACGGCCTGCCGCTTTGCCGACTGCCCGACGAGGACCTGGTCGTCCTTCGCGAACGCAACGATCGACGGCGTCGTGCGATCGCCCTCGGAATTCTCGATGACCTTGGGCTTGTCACCTTCCATCACTGCGACGCAGGAGTTCGTGGTGCCCAGGTCGATACCAATCACTTTGCCCATTTCAAATGCTCCAAAATCCGTTGCAATAGCTGCAAATCTGGCTGTTAGGTGGGGCCACGCCCCCCGGTTTCAAGCGTTCCGGCATAAAATCGGCCCTACGCTTCCGGCAGTTCCGACGCGACGACGACCATCGCGGGCCGCAGCAGCCGGCCGTTCAGCAGGTACCCCTTCTGGATCACGGTCAGCACCGTGCCGGGCTCGGCGTCCGCCGAGGGCTGCATCGTCATGGCCTCGTGGAATTGCGGATCGAACGGCGCTCCGGCCGGGTCGACTTCCTCGATGCCGAAGCGCTCGAGCGTCGTGGCCAGCAACTTCAGCGTGGCCGCTTTGCCCTCCAGCAGCGCGGCTACATCCGCGTTCTCGGCGGCCTGCAGCCCCATTTCCAGGCTGTCCTTGACCGCCAGCAGATCGCGACCGAAGTTCTCAAGCGCGTAGCGCCGGGCATTCTCGACGTCGCGCGCCGCGCGCTTGCGGACGTTTTCGGTCTCGGCAGCCGCTCGCAGGTACCGGTCCCAGTTCTCCCGGGCCTTCTCCTCTGCCGCGGCCAGCGCCGCTGCCGGGTCGGGGTTTCCCGACGCCGCCTCCGCGCCCGTCTCCGCGGGGCTCGGCTCGTTGTCGTCGGTCATCGAATCGTCAGGGCGTTCTGCCGTGCCGTTCATCGGGGTCTCTCTCCGAAGTTCCAAAAACGGGCGCCGGCCGCTGATGGGCGGCGCAAAGTGTTCGGAGTGTGGGGATTCGGCGGCAAATATCAAGAACCTGTGGCAAAAACCGCCCTGGGCGACGCGGCCCGGGGGCAAATTTGCGACAGGTTGGAGCGCCGCCTAACCGCGGCTGCCGATAGCCGAACGCAGAAGCCTTGCCGTCACGTCGACGATGGGCACGACGCGGTCGTAGGCCATCCGGGTCGGTCCGATCACCCCGAGGACCCCGATCGTGCCGTCGTCCAGCTCGTACGGCGCGGTGACCACGCTGCAGTCGTCGAGAATCTCGTACCCCGACTCTTCGCCGATGAACACCTGCACGCCGCTCGCGTTCATGCTCCGGTCAATCAGGTCGAGGATCAGCCGCTTGCGCGAGAAGGCCTCGAACAGCCGCCGCAGCGTCTCGATGTCGGACAGCTCGGCGAACTGCATGAGGTTCGTTTCGCCGGCAAGCACGTAGTCGGAGCCCGACTCCGTGTTCATGGCGGACTGCGCGACCGCGATGATGTCGACCATGGCCGCGTTCATGGACGTGCGCAACTGGTCCAGGTCCGCAAGCAGCCGCTTTCGCAGGTCCGGCAGCGGCGCGCCCGCGTAATGCTCGTTGATGAAATTCGCCGCCTGCGTGAGCTCGGAGGTCGTGTACTCGCGATCGGTGTACAGGATCCGGTTCTGAACCTCGCGGTCGTTGATCACGAGGATGACGAGGATCCGGTTGTCGGACAGCGGCAGGAATTCGATCTGCCGCAACACGGCCTGTTGGCCGCGCGGCAGCGACACGATGCCCGCGAGATGCGTGACTTCGGACAGCATGCGCGACACGGAATTCACCAGGTTCCCGGGATCATCTCCCGACGACGTCAGCTGCAGCTTCAGCTTCTGCATGTCGCCGCCCTTCGGTTCACGAAAACGCACGAGCGTGTCGACGAATAGCCGGTAGCCTTTCGGGGTCGGCACGCGGCCCGCGCTGGTGTGCGGCGCCGACACGAGGCCCATGTCCTCGAGGTCGGACATGACGTTGCGGATGGTAGCCGGACTGAGATCCAGCCCGGAATCACGCGACAGCGTTCGCGAACCGACCGGCTGCCCGTCGCGAATAAAACGTTGGATCAACGTGCGCAGAAGGTGCTGCGCACGCTCATTGGGCTGGGTAGTGGACGCTTCTGCGGACATTCGCGAAAAAGGGAGTCCTTGCGCTTTGCGCCTGCCTGTAAGCTTCCCGGCGAACGCTAGCAACCGCTTGGCGGTCGGTCAAGGGTCTGCAACAATGCCGCTTTGCGGCCACGCGGGCCGACCTGCACACCCTGGTTCAATCGCATGCGTCACGAGTTTTCAAGAATTGCCGTGCTCGGCCGGCACGATGACGCCAGGGTTGCGGAACCGATGGCGACGCTCGTCGCGCACTTGACAGAATGCGGCGCGGAGGTGCTCGTCGCGGACGACCTGCCGATCGCGACCGACGTCCGCCGAATGCCGGAGGCAGAACTCTCGGCGCACGCCGACCTGATGATCGCGATCGGCGGCGACGGCACGATCCTGTACGCAGCCCGGCTGGCAAGCGAGAACGGCGTCCCGGTGCTCGGCGTCAATCGCGGTCGCCTGGGATTCCTCGCCGACGTCACGCCGGACGAAATGCTCGCCAGCATCGACCACGTCCTTGCCGGGAACTACTCGCGTGACACGCGCCTGCAGCTGCGTGCGACGCTGGAACGTGCGGACGGCAGCCGCGTCGTCGCCGACGCATTGAACGACGTCGTCCTGCAGCGCGTGGACACCGGCCGCATGGTCGACTTCGAGACCCGCATCGGGTCGCACTACGTCAATACCCATGCCGGCGACGGCCTCATCATCGCGACGCCGACCGGCTCGACGGCCTACGCATTGAGTTGCGGAGGACCGATCGTCGAGCCGCAGCTCGACGCGCTGGTGATCGTGCCCGTCTGCCCGCACACACTGACGGACCGGCCGATCGTCATCCCTTCACGGGAGTCCATCGACATACGCCTGCTCGATCGTGACGGGACGCGTGCCGAAATCGCACTGGACGGGCACGCCGTGTCCGACATCCTCCCGAGCGACCGGCTCGTGGTCGGGGCGGCGCCCGCGCGCATCACGCTGATTCACCCGCCCGGCTATGACTTCTACGGCATCCTGCGCTCGAAATTGTTCTGGGGGCGCGACAGCCGGATTCGTTACGAAGAGAGCGAGGACTGATGCTCGCCAGCCTGCAGGTTCGGGATTTCGCGATCGTCGACCGGATCAGCGTCGAGCTCGATTCGGGGATGACCGTGCTGACCGGCGAGACAGGCGCCGGCAAGTCGATACTCGTCGATGCGCTGGGGCTGGTGCTCGGCGAGCGCGGCAATGCGCAACTGGTCCGGCCCGGCGCGAAACGCGCCGAATTCAGTGCCGAGTTCGACGTCACCGCGCTGCCGGCCGTACGTGACTGGCTCGACGAACGTTCGCTGGACGCCGACGACGCCTGCCTGCTGCGCCGGGTCATCGGCGAGGATGGCCGCTCGCGCGCCTGGATCAACGGCAACGCCGTGACGCTGTCGCAACTGCAGGAAATCGGCGAAATGCTCGTCGATATTCACGGCCAGCACTTCCACCAGTCGCTGGCGCGCAAGCCCGTGCAGCGCGAATTGCTCGATCATTTCGGCGGTCTCGCGGACGACGTGCAGCGAACGTCCGAGGCCTACGCAAGCTGGCAGGCCATCGAGGAGCGGCTGCGGAAGCTGCGCGATGACGATGCCGAGCGCGCCGCACGCATCGACCTCTTGCGCTTCCAGGTCGGCGAACTGGACGCGCTCGACCTCAAGGACGGCGAAGTCGACGAGCTGCAGTCCGAGCGCCGTCGGCTGCAGCACGGCGGCAAGCTGGCGGCCGGGGTAGCCACCGCGCTCGGCGCGCTGTACGAAGCCGAGAGCGCCGACGCCAATAGCCTGGTCGCAGCCGCCGCCCGCGCACTGGAGCCACTCGCCGAGTGGGACGAGCGCCTGGTACCGGCGATCGAACTCGTCGACTCGGCCGGCATACAGATTCGTGAAGCCGCCGAACTGTTGTCGCGCTATGCCGAAACACTGGACAGCGACCCGGAACGCGCGGACGCGGTCGAGGATCGACTCGCCGCTGCGCAGGCGGCAGCGCGCAAGCACCGCGTGGAGCCGAGTGCGTTGCCGGCACAGCGCGAAAAGCTGTCGCGGGAACTCGACGAAATGGAAAACGCCGCCGAGGTCAGCGCGTCACTGGAGACCGCCGCAACTCGCGCCCGCAAGTCCTACCTCGCCGAGGCAGATTCGTTGTCGAAGAAACGTCGCCGGGCCGCCGGGAAACTCGGGGCGAGGGTCACGGAGGCGATGCAGGGCCTCGGTATGCAGGGCGGTCGCTTCGAAATCGCGCTCGACGCCGACAGGGACCACGCCCGCGCTCACGGCATCGACGACATCCGCTTCGAGATCACGGCGAACCCCGGCCAGCCCCTGCAGGCGTTGTCGAAGATTGCGTCCGGCGGCGAGCTGTCGCGCATGAGCCTGGCCATCCAGGTCATCGCCAGTGACGGGAGCCGGATTCCGACGATGGTCTTCGACGAAGTCGATTCCGGCGTCGGCGGTGGCGTCGCGGAAATGGTCGGTCGACGACTGGCCGAACTCGGCGCATCACGGCAGGTTCTGTGCGTCACTCACCTGCCGCAGGTCGCGAGTCTCGCGACCACGCACTTCCGCATCGCCAAGGTCTCTGACAGCAAGAGCACGCGCACGCAGGTCGCGCGACTGGACCACGAGGAACGTGTCCAGGAACTGGCACGGATGCTGGGCGGCGTGGAAATCACCCGCAAGACGCTCGATCACGCGGCGGAGATGCTGGCGGGCGCGCCCCAGAAACGCGCCTGATCAAACGCGTCTGATCAAACGGGCCTGGCCGGCGAAGTCAGCTCTTCTTGCCGCGCGGTTTCACGTAGAGCACGAGACTGTGGTCCAGCAGGTCGAAGCCGTGCTTCTCGGCGATTTCTTCCTGCAGTCGCTCGATTTCATCGCTGACGAATTCGACGACTTCGCCGGAATCGACGCAGACCATGTGGTCGTGGTGCTCGCCGTCATCGAGTTCGAACACCGAGTGCCCGCCCTCGAAGTTGTGGCGCGTGACCAGCCCCGCCGACTCGAACTGCGTAAGGACCCGGTACACGGTCGCGAGGCCGATGTCCTCGTCGGACTCGAGCAACTCCTTGTAGATGTCCTCCGCGCTCATGTGCCGGGGCTCGGCGCCCTCGAGGATCTCGAGAATCTTCAAGCGCGGCAGCGTGATCTTGAGGCCGGCCTTTCTAAGTTCCTGGCGTTGCTCCATTCGAGCCCTCGCGTGCGTGATTGCGGCTATCGTGTCTCGCACCAAGTCGGTATGATGCGCGCCTATTATGACGCAGTCGGCCGCTCCTCACTAGCAGAAGGCGGCCGTCGGCGTGGAACCCACGGAAAACCCCGACGTCCTACGCTTAACCGATGAAGACTTCTCTCCGAGTGCTCCTGTTGCTTACCGCGTTTGCGCTGTCGGCCTGCGTCTACCGCGCCGCGATCTCTCAGGGCAACCTGGTCAAGCAGGAGGACCTCGACCAGGTCGAAATCGGCATGACACGCAGCCAGGTCCGCTTCCTGCTCGGCACACCGCTCATCGATGACCCGTTCCATGCCGATCGCTGGGACTACGTGTATTACCTGAAGATCGGTCGCGAGGACGCCGGGTTCAAGCGCTGGGTATCGATCTACTTTGCGAACGACCTCGTCAGCGAAATCCAGAAAGACCAGGAACTCGCGCCCGACCTCTGACGGGCGAAATCAGCCCGACCCGGCCCGCTCCCGCCGCGCGACGCGCGGATCCTGCTGCAGGGGCCGGTAGACTTCGATCCGGTCGCCGTCGTTCACCACCACGTGCCGGGGCGTTTCTCGCCCCCAGATGCCCGTAGCCGCCTTGCGCAACAGCGGATCGGGATAGCGCTCGTACAGCCCGGATGTCTCCAGGACCTGCTCGAGCGTGCTGCCCGCGGCGACGTCGAGCCGCGCGAGGAACTGGGACGCGGGCTCCGCGTACGCGACTTCGACGACGATCGTATTAGCCGCCCTGGACACCAAAGCGCTCCTGCGCCCGTTTCGTGAAGGCATCGACCATGGAGTCACAGGTATCCTCGAAGAACGCGCCGAACACGAGGTCCGTCAGCCGGTTGTCGAAATCGAATTCCATGTCCAGCGACACGCGGCTTCCCGCGTCGCCGATCGGCTCGAAACGCCACAGTCCGGACAGGTGCCGGAACGTCCCCCGCGCCAGTTCCATCCGGATGGATTCGTTCGGCACCAGCGTGTTGTTTGTGCGAAACGACTTGCTGATGCTGCCGCGCCCCGCCTCGAGCGTGGCCTCGACGTGCTGGCCTTCGCGCCGATGCACCGTGACCCGCCGGCACCACGGCAGGAAGTCGGGATAGGACTCCACGTCCGCCACCAGTGCGTACATCTGGTCGACGGTGTACGGCACCAGCGCGCTGCGACTGACCCTGCGCATCGGTCTGCCGGGAGCCGGCGCTCCGTCAGCGGACGGCGTTGATCAGTACCGCCAGGATCCCGATCGGCGCGACATAGCGCGCGAGGAAACGCCAGATGCGGTACATCGTGCCGGCGCCGCCCAGTTCGTCGGCCGTCGAATTCCGGCACATGATCCAGCCGGCGAACACGACGATCAGCAGGCCGCCGACAGGCAACATGACGTTACTCGTCAGGTAGTCGACGTTGTCGAAGATCGTCCCGTAGGTATCCCGGACGCCGTCGCCGTCCGTATCCGTCTTGAAGCCGAAGCGAAGGTTCGCGAGCACGTTGAACGACAACGCGGAACCTAGCCCGACGACCCAGATGAGCGTACCGATGATGACGGCGGACTGCGCCCGCGTCTTGTGGAAGTGCTCCACGAGCCAGGCCACGGCCGGCTCGACCAGGCCCAATGCCGACGTCCATGCGGCAAACGACAGCAGCACGAAGAACACCGTCGAGAACACGACACCGCCCGACATCTGGCCGAACGCGAGGGGCAGTGTGTGAAAAACGAGGCCCGGACCCTCGCCCGGACTGAGGTTGTTCGCGAAGACCAGCGGGAAGATGACGAGCCCGGCCAGGATCGCGATGCCGGTGTCGGCGACGACAACCGCCGCGGACGCACCCGTGATGGACGTTTCCTCGGGCAGGTAGGCGCCGTAGGCCATTACGGCGCCCATGCCAATACTGAGCGTGAAGAACGCCTGCCCGAGCGCCGCGAGGACGCTGCCCCAGCCGAGCTTGCTCCAGTCCGGCGTGAACATGAAGGCGACGCCGTCCATGAAGTGACCCGTGCTGATCGCGTAGCCGAGTAGCGCAAGCATGAGCAGCAGCAGCGCGGGCACCATGAACCGCACGGCCTGCTCGAGCCCGCGTTCCACGCCGCGCGCCACGACGAACACCGTCAGCGCCATGAAAATGGTGTGCGCAGCGACGACGGCCTTCCAGTTGCCGATGAAGCCGTTGAACACCGCCGACACGGCCTCGGGCGTCTGGTTGCTGAAGCTGCCGGTTACGCTCTTGACGACGTAGGTCAGAACCCAGCCGGCCACGACGCTGTAATAAGAGAGAATCAGGATGCCCGCGAGCACGCCGATGACGCCGACCCACTTCCAGGTCCCGCTGCTGCCCTCCTCCTTGCCGAGGAGCTGCATGGTGGCCACAGGGTTCCGGCGGCCGCGCCGGCCGATGAGGATCTCGGACATCATGACCGGCATGCCGATCAATATGACGCAAAGCAGGTAGACCAGAACGAAGGCGCCGCCGCCGTTCTGCCCGGCAATGTACGGAAACTTCCAGATATTCCCGAGGCCGACCGCGGAACCGGTGACCGCCAGGATGAATGCCATGCGCGACGACCAGTGGCCGTGCAAAGAGGTGCGCTTGCCGCCACCGTTCGACTGATTGCTCAGCATGTCGTTGCTCTTCCCCGCTAAAGAGAGTCGCGATTCTCGTACAAATGCCCGAAAGTCACAATAAACCGGTGATTTATCGAGCGGTATCGGGCCCAGCCCGTATAATGCCGGGCCGCCGCCAGCCCGGCGGCCGAGACCGACATGAGCAAGAAACCGAAATCCAGTTCACAGGGCCGTGTCATCGCCGAGAACCGGCGTGCCCGCCACGACTACCACATCGAGGACCGCGTCGAGGCCGGGCTCGTGCTCGAGGGCTGGGAGGTCAAGAGTCTGCGTGCCGGCAACGCCCAGCTCGCCGAGGCCTACGTGCACATTCGCAACGGCGAAGCCTGGCTGGTCGGCGCCCATGTGCCGCCGTTGAAGACCGTGTCGACGCACATCAAGGCGGACCCGACCCGGACCCGGAAGCTCCTGCTCGGCCGGGGCGAGCTGGACCGGCTGACCGGCCAGGTCGAGCGCAAGGGCTACGCGCTCGTGCCGCTGGACCTGCACTGGACGAAGGGCCGTGCGAAGCTCGAGGTCGGCCTCGCGAAGGGCAAGAAGCAGCACGACAAGCGCGCGGCGAAGAAGGACCAGGACTGGCAGCGGCAGAAGGCACGATTGCTAAAACATAGTTAAATCATAATTTTACGAGGATAAATTAAACCTATTTATCTTCCAGAATCCACGGAGTTTCGTGCGCTGTGCCATTGCGTTCGGCCACGATGCCCATAGAATGTGGGACACCAAGGGGGTGACCTGGCTTCGACGTGGGTCGCGAACCTTCTGGTGCATGCCGAGGCGCAGATGACCTCGTAAATCCAGCTGCAAACGCTATAGTTGCCAACGACGACAACTACGCACTCGCCGCTTAATACCCGGTAGGGTGCCCTCTGGCCGGCATGTGCCCGTGCATCCGGGTCCCAGGGGTCGACTTCACGGGACCGCGGAAGGGGCTCGTCCGGGGCACCGACCGTCAAATCCTTACCGGACTGGCCGTGAGTCTTCCCTGCCCGTCGGGTAGCTCACGGTAAGATCAAAGACGGAATAAGCATGTAGAGCCAGGAGCAGAGGGCTTGCGGACGCGAGTTCGATTCTCGCCACCTCCACCAATACGAAGAAGCCGCCGCAAGGCGGCTTTTTCACAACCGAGAAGCGAACTCGCGCAGCGCGTTCAACCGAGGCCGGCGCAGCCGGCCGAGATACGGGCGAGCGACAGCGAGCACGCCCGAAGGGCGAGGCGCGTCAGCGCCGAGTCATTCTCGCCACCTCCACCAATACGGAAAGGCCGCCGCAAGGCGGCTTTTTCATTCGGCGCCCTTCTCCGCCAGGCGTTTTCGGACGACCGGCTCCAGGCTCGTCAGGCCGGCGGCCTCGCCGGCGGCCAGGGCCAGGTCGTCGTCGGCACCGGCCAGGCTTTGCTGCAGGGCCACCAGCGCGCCGACGCGGTTGCCGCTGCCACAGTGCACCAGCACCGGCCCGTTGTAACGGGACAGCAGTTCCGACAGGCGCCGGGCGTTGTCGAAGCTGATGGCAGATTCGCCGGCGATCGGCAGGCTTTCGTAAGCAAGCCCCAGCTCGAACGCGACCTCCGCCTCGCTATCGCCCGATTTCTCCCCGTCCGCACGCAGGTCGATCACGGCGACATAGCCATTGTCACGAAAGACCTGCAACGCGGCCGCGTCGGGCACGCCGGCCGACGACATGCCCTGCACCGGGAGCACGCGGCCGACCCGGACGAGTTCGTCCAGGTCGACCTTCATGCTGGTAATCGGGCCATCATCGGCGGCGGCGACGGCCGCCAGCAACAGCGAAGCGAACAAAGCCGTCATTTTCTGCATGCCGCTCACCCAGTCGAGGCAATCAAAGGTCCTTGAGTGTAACCCGACTGCGTATTTCCGCGCCCTCGTCGACGAAGCGCAGCTCCACGGACATGCGGTCGTAAATGTCCGCAAGCTTGAGCATGATGCGCCGCGCCACGGCCTGGGTCTCGAGCGCCAGTTCGTCGACGTCCTCGTCCGGCGTCATGGTCATGCTCTCGGCGATGAGCCGGTAGTACTCGCCGGCATCCATCGTCATCGCGAAGACCGGTGATGGCGAACTCTCCGGCGCGGTTAGCACCTTGGCCACGCGCTGCTCGGCGCCGGCGCCCACGGCAACGGCCAGCGCCGTGTCGTCCATCGCGGCGTAGGCTTCCTGTGCCACCGCGGAAACCTGCGGCAACGCAAGCTCCACCGGCTTGCCGTCCGGCTGCAGGTTCAGCGCGGCCAGCTCCGGGCTGAACATCATGCCCATCGCGACCAGCGCTGACGCGTCGTCCATGGCCAGCACGAAACTTGCGTCGACCTTTTCCGGCGGCCGGCCGCTCGCGAAGTCGAAGCCGTCGAGCGATTCGAGCACCGCATTGAACCCGCGCACGCCGTACGCGACCGGCGGGATCGGCTGGGCGAGGATCTCGCGGCCCTTGACCGTGCCGGCCTGCAGCTCGGCGAAATATTCGCATTCGTACGGGTCGGCTTCCATGGCATCGAGCCGGGCGGCGTAGAACTCACGCAGCGCCTTGAAATTCACGCTCGCACCGAACGACAGCACGCCGCCCTGGTCGTGACCGAGTCCCGGAACGACATTCGAGATGCCTTTCAGCGCCTGCGCGATGTCGCTGCGCAGCTCGACCACGGCGCCGCCGCTGAAGGCATCCAGCCCGACGTGGTCGTAGCCGAATACCACGCGCGGGGCGATGGCCGCGACGGATCGAATTTCCGCCTTGCACACCGGCGAGATGGTGGCGGGATCGAAATCGGCGCCGGCGAGGAGCGCGGCGTCGAGGTCGTTCCCGGGCTCGAGCAGAGAATCGACAATCTTGATGGTGTCGACGAAGCCGATGTAATGCTGCGTGTAGTCGTACTTCGTGGCAAGGCTGCCGAGCGTTTTCGTGTCCGACAGGTTGCTGGCAGGCAGCTCGAGGCCCAGCAGGCGGCGCAGCTGACCGTCGTCGAAGGTGGACGGCGCCAGCGCGAATACCGCGTAACCGTCGAAACTGCCGATGAGGATGCGGGCTTCGTCGTCGCCGATATAGCGATACGAGGCCTCGCCGAGTTGCGCGACCGGCAGAGCCTCGCCCGCCTGTTCCTCGATACGTTCGATCGCCTTCTCGAACAGCGCCGGGTCGCTGAGTTCGATACGCAGGACCGGCAACAGGCCGTTTCCGTAAAAGACCATGCGCGAGCCGAACGCGAAACCGGCCTCTTCCATGCCGTCGACGCTCAGCAGCGACGTCAGCGCGTCGATGCCACCGACGATCTGGTCGATTTCTGCGCCGTCGTCGGCAGCCTCGGCTTCGGCACGCGCCGATGCGGCGATATTGCTCAGCAGCGCGCGGTACTCGGCGAGGATTTCGTCGACATGCGGCTCGAACGCATCGAGGATTTCGTCGTCGAGGCGCTCGTTCATCGCCAGGACGTACGGCGTATCTGCCGGCACGTAGCGCAGGTGATCGGCGTCGACGGCCTGCGCCTTGTCGTCGCCCGAACACGCGGAGAACGTCAGCAGCAGGAAAATGGCGGCCAGCGGGCCGCGCCACAGGTGGTTTGCTTTCATTGAGTCAGTTTTCCTTTCGGGATCGAACCCGCCCGGCATTATCGTTCGTCCCGTCGACATCCCCGGGGACGTCGGCGGCATGGTTTCGGCGAGTCGTGGGTGCCGATGCTGTGTCGGTCGGCAAACGGTCTGGTGATGCCCCGGTACTGCTGCGGCTGCCGTTTGGCCCGAGTATACGCGATACGCGCGGCGTCTGGCGTACAGCCGCTTGCAGGACCCGGCCGTTACTCTACACTGGGCCCATGCCGCCGACTCTACGGGATGTGAGGTCCGAGGACCTCGACACAGTTCTCTTTCTCAACGAAAGCGTCGTCCCGGCCGTCAACAGCCTGACGCCGGCGGACCTGGCGTGGTTCGCGCGCCACGCCGCCTATTTCCGGGTCGCGGAAGACGATCGGGGCGTCGTTGCGTTCCTCATCGGCCTGCGTCCGGGAACGGACTACGGCAGCCTGAATTACCGCTGGTTCTGCAGTCACTACGACGACTTCGCCTACGTCGACCGGGTTGCGGTGGCGGAGCGCGGCCGGCGGGCCGGTCTGGCCACGCTGCTGTACGACGACTTTGCCGAACGCATGTCGGCCGACGTCGACGTGATGACCTGCGAAGTCAATCTCGAGCCGCCGAACCCCGGCTCCCTGCGCTTTCATGAGCGACGCGGGTTCCGGCAGGTCGGTTCGCAGGCAACCGAGGGTGGCACGAAGGTCGTCGCGCTGCTGGAGTGCGCCCTGTGACCCGAACCGGCACCGGCCGGCACCGATTCGACGCATGAACGACGACCGGCTCTCCGCACTCGCCTTCCGACAGCTCCAGCCCGACGACATCTTCGGCGTGCTGGAGGAACTCGGGTTTCGCTGCAACGGGCGCTTCCTCGCGCTGAACAGCTACGAGAACCGCGTGTACCGCATCGGCGTGGAAGATGCCGCCGACATCGTCGTCAAGTTCTACCGTCCCGGGCGCTGGTCGGACGACGCAATCCTCGAGGAGCATGCTTTCGCCGCCGAACTGGCCGCGCAGGAAATCCCGGTCGTTGCACCGCTCACCATCGGCGGTGAGACCCTGTTCCGGCGCGGGCCGTTCCGGCTGGCAGCGTTTGCCAACCGCGGCGGGCGCGCGCCGGAGCTCGATGACGAAGACCAGTTGCGGCAGCTCGGCCGCTTCGTGGCCCGCATACACGGTATCGGCGAGACGCGGGACTTCGCGCACCGCCCCGGTATCGACATTGACAGCTACGGCACCGACTCGCGGGACTACCTGCTCGACGCGGGGCACATCCCGGACGAGATGGCCGACGTGTACGAGGGCATCAGTGACGACGTGCTCGACGGCGTCGAGCACGCGTTCGACCGCGCCGGCCACGTCGGTATCATCCGGCTGCACGGCGACTTTCATCCGGGCAATGTGCTGGTCGCGGGCGACCAGTTCCACATCGTCGACCTTGACGACGCGCGGCGCGGACCGGCGGTCCAGGACCTCTGGATGTTCCTGTCCGGCGACCGCGACGAACAGACACCGCAGCTATCCGCGCTGCTCTCCGGCTACCAGGAGTTCCGGCGCTTCGACGCCCGCGAACTTCACCTCATCGAAGCACTTCGCAGCCTGCGGATCCTGCACTACGCCGCCTGGCTCGGTCGCCGCTGGGACGACCCGGCTTTCCAGAAAGCGTTTCCCTGGTTCGCGTCGCGACGTTACTGGGATGAACACGTGCTCGCGCTGCGCGAGCAGCTGGCACTCCTGCAGGAGCCGCCGCTGGTCTGGCAGGACTATTGAATCAGCGCGACGGCAGCGCCCGCCGGCGCGCCCCGATCCCGAATCGTTCGATCCACCGGCCGAACGTCTCGTGGCTGAGCGACTGCAGGTCGTCGATGTAATGCGCAACGTCGGCGCGTATGCGGTCGGGCTCGACCCGGCCGTGCTCGGCGTCGAGCATGGGCCGGTTCGCCGGCACGGTCAGCCAGCGCTCGATCAGCGACCGATCCACTTCGAGGTGAAACTGGAATCCGTACGCGTGCTCGCCGTGGCGGAACGCCTGCACGTGGCTGGCATCCGATTGCGCAAGATGCTCGCAGCCCGGCGGCAGCGCGATGCCGTCTTCATGCCACTGGAAGACGCGTTGCCGTGCCGCGAACGCCGACAGGACCGGGTCGCTCGCACCGGCCTCGGTCAGGTGCACGTCGTGCCAGCCGATCTCCCGTACTTCGTTCGGGGCGACGGCGCCGCCCAGCGATTTCGCCAGCAGCTGCGCACCGAGACAGATGCCGAGTACCGACATGCCTCGATCGACGGCGTCCCGGATCAGTTCGACTTCGGTGCGCAGGTTCGGGTAGCGATCGATCTGGTCGGCATTCATCGGCCCGCCGAGGACGATCAGGGCCTCGTAACGGTCCAGCGCCGGCCGCTGCGCGGCATCCCGGCCGAAATTGACGTAACGAATGCGAAACCCGGCATCTTTCAGCAACGGGTCCAGGGTGCCCAGCGGCTCGTAGGGAACGTGTTGAAAAACCAGTATTTTCGGTCGGGCCATGGCGTGCGTGGGCCGGCTGTTGCTGTTCGTCGGGAAGTCCTTCTTATACCTGCCGCGGCCCGCCACGTGAAGGGTACGCGTATTGCACTGCCGCCCGGGCCGCACTACAGTGATCGCACGTGCAGCACCGTGCGGCGGCGGAACTCTTTGGCGCTGAGACGCTCTTAATACGAATACGACCGACGTCGACGTTCAAGCGGGAAATCGCCTTTTGACAACGCACTTTTGCAAGCTCTTGACGGGGGCGCTGATCGCCCTGATCGCGGCCGGATGCGGCTCGAACGTGCGTCTGGACCCGCCGACCATTCCGAAGCCGCTGATCAATACCCTGCCGCTGCACGTCGGGTTGCGCGTCCCGACCGAATTCAACAGCTTCACCCACCGGGAAGAAGTCATCGGCAACGAGACGTGGTCGATCGATCTCGGCCGTTCGAACGCCGTGTTTTTCGAACAGCTTTTTGGCTACCTGTTTGACGAGGTTACGTTGCTCGGTCCGGACGAGGACGCCACGGCAATGTCGCTCGATGCGCTGGTCGAGCCGAGCATCGATGCGTTCGAGTTCTCGGTGCCGACGCAGTCGAAGACGGACGCCTTCGCCGTCTGGATCCGCTACCGGCTGAAAGTGTTCGACGCGAACGGCCGGCTCGTCGGCAACTGGCCTGTCAGTGCCTATGGCAAGAGCCAGGCGACGACGTTCAGCGGCGACGAAGCCCTCCAACGTGCCGCGGTGCTCGCGATGCGCGATGCCGCCGCGCTGATGATCTTCCGCTTTGACCCGGAAAAGTTCGTCGAGCGGCTGTCGGGCGAAGGCGAGCCGCTGGAGGACAACGGCGAAAGCACTGCCGCCGTAACCGCTGCCGGCGAACAAGGAGGCAGCAATGAATGACACCACCCGCACCGGATACCGCGCCGGGTCTATCGCACTGCTTGCCGGGGTCGGCCTCCTTCAGGCCTGCGTGACGTCCCGTGTCGAAGATTCCCGCGAGGGCCTGACCGGAATCGCCAGTCACGAGTCGGTCGTGATCATGGCGAAGAGCTATCACGTCGGCAACGAGACCGAAGACAACTACATCACCTGCATCGAGAAAGCCCTGGCCAACGGGAAAAACGGCCTCAACGTGATTCCGCACAAGCAGTTCGTCGATTCGCTGTTCCCGTGGTTCGAGCCGCGCACCGCGCCGGCCGATACGCGCGGACTGCCGGCGTTGATGGAACGCCCCGGGGTTGCCGACAAGATCCAGGAACAGGGGGTCCGGTACATCGTCTGGCTCGACGGTGACACGGACAAGGTCGCCGGCGGGGGCAGCCTGTCCTGCGCGGCCGGACCCGGCGGCGGCGGCTGCTTCGGCTTTGCCTGGTGGCAGAAGGACGCCGACTACAGCGCGTCGGTCTGGGATCTCGAGGGCCTCGAGTCCGCCGGCACCGTGTCGGCCGATGTGAGCGGCACGTCGTTCCTGCCGGCACTGGTCGTGCCGATCCCGCTTATCGCGCGCACCCAGGCGGCGGCCTGCAAGGGACTCGCCAGCCAGCTGCGCATATTCATCGTCGCCGACGAAGAGGCGACCTGAGCCGCCGTCCGGTTTCAGCGCGGCCGGCCGGCCCGTAGGAAAGCATCGCGGTAGAAGTCCGAGCGCAGTGACTCCACGGTCACCGTCCGACCGGACGACGGTGCGTGCACGAAGTGCCCGTCTCCCAGGTACAGGCCGACGTGCTGCATCGTGCCATCGATCGAAAAGAACAACAGGTCGCCCGCCCGCAGGTCCTTCCGGGGCACCGTTACCGTGTGGTTCCAGAGCTGGCCCGTCGTGCGCGGCAGGGATTTGCCGGCCTTGCGGTACGAATACTGCACGAGTCCGCTGCAATCGAACCCCGTCGGCCCCGTACCACCGTAGCGGTACGGCACGCCCACCTGCTCCACCGCTATGCGCGCGGCGCGGGCACCAACGTCGGGTTTCTCCGTCGACGCATGCCGTTCCGGGGCTGCCGGCGGTGACGCCGGGGCCGGCGCGGGTGGCGGTGCCGATGCGCAACCGGCGAGGCCCGCGGCCAGCAACAGCGCCGTCAGTCCCGATCGAAGATGCCGCGAGATTTGCTCCGCCATGGTGCCCAACGCCCGACAAGTTGCCGGCAGCATAGCCAGCGCCGGCTGAATTTCCCATGAACCGGGTCTCAGCGCGAGTCCCTTGCGCGTTCCAGGCCCACCAGCGTCACCGCGAATTCGCCGCGGACGGCGTTGACGAGCGAGACGGATTCGGCGCGAGCCAGGTCGTCGAACGTCAGTTCCTGCTCGACGAGCCGGCCGTCTGCCAGCAGCTGGGCCCGCGCGGTGCCGGCCAGCAGGCCGCACTCGACGGGCGGCGTCACTCGCTGCCCGTCGACCTGCACGATGAGGTTGGCGATGCACGACTCGGTCAGATGGCCCGAACCGTTCCACAGCAGCACGTCGTCGCAATCCGCGCGCGTCGCCAGCGCGCGCTCGTAGGCGCCGCGCCACGTCGTCTTGTGATAGAGGAACGGGTCTCGCTCGTCTATCGGCGACGATGCAATACCCAGGCGATAGATGGTGGGCACAGGGCCCAATACGCCGCACTCCACCGACGCGGCACCGCCGCGCCCCACGCGAAGACGTACCCGTGTATCGCGGCTACGCCCCGCCACCGCGGCCCCCAGCGCCGCGGCAACCTCGGTGACATCCACGGCAAAATCGAAGTACTCGGCCGACGCGGCAAGGCGCTCGAGATGGCGATCCAGCAGGTGATACCCGCTGCCCGGTGTCCACAGCAGGGTTTCGAGCAGCTCGAAATCGCCGGGTAGCGGGTTCGTCGTCTCGAGCACCCGCGCCTTTGCCCGGCATTCGCGGTACTCGTCGTCCGCCGACGAATCCCAGACGATGCCGCCACCGACACCGTAGGTCCCGCTGCCGTCGCGACGATCGATGACCGCGGTGCGGATTCCGACGCTGAACGTGGCACGACGGCCCGGGCGAATCCGGCCGATCGCGCCCGTGTACACGCCGCGCGGCGATGCTTCGAGTGCCGCGATGAAGCGCATGCTCGAGGATTTTGGCGCACCGGTCACCGACGCGCAGGGGAACAACGCGGAGAAGATCTCCGCGACGCCGGCGGTTGTCCGCGCTTCCACGGTCGACGTGAGTTGCCAGACGGTGGCGTACTTCTCGAGATCGCAGAGTGACCGCACGTTCACAGTGCCGGGCTCCGCGATCCGCCCGAGATCGTTGCGCAACATGTCCGTGATCATGATGTTCTCGGCCCGGTTTTTCGGCGACTGCACCAATCCCGCGGCGATGTCGCGATCGGCGGCGAGCGTCATGCCCCGACGGGCGGTTCCTTTCATCGGGCGCGTGAGGATGCGATCACCCTCGAGGTCGAAGAACAGTTCCGGGGAAGCGGACGCGATCACGAAGTCGTCGGCCTCGACATACGTCGCGTAGCCCGAATCGGCCGCCATCCGGCAAAACAGTGACCACGGATCCCCGGCGTCAGCGCTCCGATTGCGCAGCGTGAAATTGACCTGGTAGGTGTTGCCGGCGGCGATTTCCGCGCGGATGTCGGCGATGACCCGCTCGTAATCGGTGCGATCGGTATCCAGCGACCAGGCCGGCAGCGACCCCGGCAACCCTGCACCGGGCAAGTGCGGCAGCACTTCGCCGCTGTCGTACAGGCCGAAGCAGACCAGCGGCGTCGCGCCGGGGCGCCGCGTCACAAGCGAGGCATCGAACGCCGGTGCCACCTCGTAACTGACGAAACCCGCGGCGTGAAGCCCGTCGGCATCGACCCGCCTCGTCGTTTCGGCCAGCGCCGGCAGCACGTCGTCGAGCCCGTGTGCCACGATCACGTCGACGGGTTGCCGGTAGACGGTCCAGTCCCCGCTGTGCGGATTTCTGAACACGAGGCGTTGCAACATTGCGGGTCCGGCGGACGCTGACGGTGGGCTATCATACCGCCCCGTATGCCCTGCCACTGCCCTCCGGAGAGTCCTGCGTGAAGAACCCTGGCACTGCTGCCGCAACTCGGAACCGGCTCATCGCCGCGGCAGCCGTATTCCTGCTGGCGGGTCCGCCGGCGCTCATGTCGCTGTCGCTGGCCGATGACGATCGGCTCTACGACCTGCAGTACGAAGTCACTCCGGTACCCGACGCGAATGCGGTCGACGTGCGCGTGCGCATCCGCCAGGGGCGGCACCTGTTCCGGGAAATGCGCTTCGACGCAGGGCGAATCAGCGACGTGGCCGGCGACGGCGAAGTCCTGGACGGTGGCGGCGAAATCACGTGGCGGCCGCCATCGGCGGGCGGTGAACTGCGCTGGCGCGCGAGCGCGCGGCACGAGCGACGCGGCGGCGGCTACGACGCCTGGATTGATTCCGACTGGGGCCTTTTCCGGGCCGAGGACATCATCCCGAGAGCAACGACCCGGACACTTCGCGACGCGCGCAGCCGGACGACACTCGCGTTCGAATTGCCCGAGCGCTGGTCGGTCGTGACCGAGTACCGCGAAGTCGACGGGCACGTCCGGGTGACGTCCGAGGACCGGCGCTTCGTACAACCGTCCGGCTGGATCGTCGTCGGCGAACTCGGCGTCCGTCGCGAACACGTCGCCGGCACGCGGGTGGCCGTCGCCGCGCCGACGGGGCATGACGTCCGGCGCATGGACATGCTGGCGCTCCTGAACTGGACCCTGCCCGAGCTGTCCCGGATCCTGCCGGAGCCGCTGCCGCGCCTCACGATCATCAGCGCCGGCGAGCCGATGTGGCGTGGCGGGCTGTCTGCCCCCGCTTCTCTCTACCTGCACGCGGACCGACCGCTCATCAGCGAGAACGGCACCAGCACGCTGCTGCACGAAGTCATGCACGTCGCGATGGGCCTCAGCGCGACTCAGGGCTATGACTGGATTGTCGAAGGCTTCGCCGAGTACTACTCGTTGCAGCTGCTGTACCGCAGCGGCAGCATCACGCCGTCGCGCTACCGCAGTGCGCTGACGGAGCTGGCCGGATGGGCGGACAGCGCCGAATCGCTGTGCGGCCGATCCTCTTCCGGTGCCGAAACCGCGATGGCCGTCACGGTGCTGCACGCGCTCGACAACGAGATTCTTGCCGCGTCCGGTACCACCCACAGCCTGGACGACGTCCTTGTCGACCTGCTCGTCGCCAACCGGAAGGTGACGCTTGACGCACTCCGGGGCGCGGCGAGTGAGCGGATCGGCCGAAACCCGAACGCATTGCACATCCGGCGCCTGCCCGGCTGCGGTAAGGTCGGCACCGGAAACTGAAGCGGATGCCGCAATGAACCAGCGACGCGACCTCGGCCTCGTCTTCCGGTCCCGTACTCCGATCGTCGTCATCGAAACGGAGGACGAGTCGCGGATACTCGAGATGCTGCAGACCATGGTCATGGAACGGACCAGCAACGACTACCTGCCGTTGTTTCGCTGGACCGTGACCGACGGCCTGCAGCGGCAGGACATCGCGCTGGAACCGCAGAAGATGAATGCCGATCCGGGTGACGTCCTCCGCCACATTCGCGCGGTGGCCAAGCCCGGCGTCTACGTGTTGCTCGACTTCCACCCGTTTATCGCCGACCCGGTACACGTCCGGCTGATCAAGGACATCTGCCTGCAGCAGGCGGAAATCCGTCGGCACATCGTGCTGATCAGCCACAAGATCGACCTCCCCTCCGAACTCGAGCCCTACGCCGCGCGCCTCGAACTGGCGCTGCCGGACGAAGAAGAGCGGATGCAGATCATCCAGCGGGTCGCCGACGAGTGGAGCGCCTCGAATCCCGGGTCGCGCGTCCAGGCCGACTCGAAGGCCTACCGGATGCTGGTGCAGAACCTCGCCGGCCTGCCGCACCGTGACACCGAAAAGCTCGCCCGCAACGCGATCTGGCAGGACGGTGCGATCACGCGCAGCGACCTGCCCGAGGTCATGAAAGCCAAATACGAGCTGCTGAATCGCGGCGGGGTCCTGAATTTCGAGTACGACACCGCGCGCTTCGCCGATGTCGGGGGTCTCGGGAGCCTCAAGACCTGGCTGTCGCACCGCCGTGCCGCATTGCGGCGCGACAACGACGCGGGTCACCTGGATCCGCCACGCGGCATACTGCTGATCGGGATTCAGGGGTGTGGAAAGAGCCTTGCGGCCAAGGCCACCGCCGGTGCGTTCGACGTCCCGTTGTTGCGGCTGGATCTCGGCGCCGTCTATGACAAGTACCACGGCGAGACGGAGCGCAAATTGCGCGAATCGCTGCACTCCGCCGACGTCATGGCACCCTGCGTGCTCTGGCTCGACGAGATCGAAAAGGGCCTCGCCGGCCGGGGCGGCGAAACGGGCACCACGCAGCGCGTCCTCGGCACGTTCCTGACCTGGATGGCGGAAAAGAAGTCGCTGGTCTTCGTCGTCGCCACCGCGAACGACATCAGCGCCCTGCCGCCGGAACTCGTCCGCAAGGGCCGTTTCGACGAGATCTTTTTCGTCGACCTGCCCGACGAATCGACGCGTTCGGAGATTTTCGCAATACACCTCCAGTCGCGGTCCCAGGACCCGGCGAAGTTCGACACCGCATCCCTCGCCGCGGCAGCCGACGGCTTTTCGGGCGCCGAGATCGAGCAGGCCATCGTCTCCGCGCTGTACGCGGCGCATGCGAAGAAGCAGGCCCTGACCCGGGACCACGTCGCCGAGGAATTGCGACGCACGCGCCCGTTGTCCGTGGTCATGGCCGAGCAGCTCGCGGCGCTCCGGCTGTGGGCCGACGGCAGGACCGTGCGCGCGAACTGAGCGGGGCCGCCACGATTTGACCTAATCCGGCGCGTTCCATGCTTGCCGTGGGCGGGCCGCGTGCTACCATTTGTGGATGGCTAATGAAAATAAAAATATCAATGAGTTAGTCGACCCGGATGAGGATCCGACGTCCGAGCTCGAGTTGCTGACCGCGCGGCACCTCGCCGAGGCCGCTCGCGACCAGCCGGCCTCGGAATCGGACGAAAATACGTCGGACTACCTGCGGCCCGACGACCTCGCGATCGACCCGGCGACGCCGGCCAGGCTCCGCAGCGAGCTTGCCGCCCGCAGCGCCCGGATCGAGCAACTCGAGTACGAGTACCAGCAGGTGCACTCGCGCTGGCAGGGCCTGCGCGCCGAGTTGCAGACCCGCGAGCAACTCGCCGCGAGGATGCGCGCCGATCTTCGCGATGCCGAGTCGCGTGTCGAGCACGCCACGATGCAGCTCCGCGAACGCGACCTCGCCATCGACCTGTTCAAATCCCGGCTGCGGGAACAGCAGCGCGAGTACGACAGTCTCAGCCGCCTGCTCGAAGAAGCACGCGACGCCGGCAAGGACCGGGAGCACGGCGGCGAGGCCGACCCGTCGCGGCAGAAGCTGCTCGAGTACGAGGGAACGCTCGCGAGCCTGAAAGCTGCGTTCAGCGGCATGCGCAACCAGCAGCAGCAGACCGAGGCGTATGCCGATTCGCTTCGACGGCAGTTGACCGACCTCCGCGCGGATTCGCACTCCGCGGTGAACGAGCTCGCCTCGATGCGCATCGAGCTCGGCAGCGCACAGTCGACGATCGCCGCCCTGGAGGCCAGGCTTGACGTAGCGTCGCGCGCCACCGAGACGGCCGAGAGCGCGCTTGCGGCGGTCCGTGAAGTACACGAAGAGGAGCTGCGACAGCTGCGCTTCGAACTCAGCGACGCGCAGGAAACCATTGCCGAGAATTCGCAGATCAGCGAGCAGCTCGCATCCGACCTGTTACAGAATCGCGGCTACAAGGTCGAACTGGAACGGATGCTGACGGATACGGAACAGCACGGCCGCGAGCGCATCGAAAGCCTCGAAAACCAGGTAGAGCAGCTCGAAAAGACGGTCGCCGACTACGAGTCGAAGCTGGAGACCAAGACGAACGCGATCAATGCCCTGCTCGATGAGCTGGCGAAGAAGAACCAGGACGTCGAGGAACATGACGACGCGGACTTCATCGACCCGACGCCGCTGGTCGACCGCGCGGTGGAGCGCTCGATGGCGAGCGACCGCGTCTCGCGGCTCCTGGTCGGGCGCATCGACGACCAGGAACTCCGCTTTCCGTTGTTCAAGAACCGGCTCACCATCGGGCGCACGCAACAGAACGACATCTACCTGCGAGCACCCTATATTTCCCGGCGCCACGCCGTCATCGTGACCGAAAGCGGCGTGACTCGGGTCATCGACTGGGGCAGCAAGAACGGGGTTTATGTCAATTCGAAGCGTGTCACGGAGCACTTCCTGAAGAGTGGCGACCGGGTCATGATCGGTACGATCGACTTTCGCTACGAAGAGCTGCCAAAACGCGACCCGTCGTAAATGTCAACGCCGGTCGCGCGTAATGTGAGAATAATCACGGACACGCCCTGATCCGGACGCTAGGGTAGACCCACCAGTACCCGAAGCAGGATGCAAGGTTGATGTTCGGCAGCGCGACAGGAAAGTCGATACCCCTCTCCGACACCCAGCAGATCACCCGGAAGACCGGCAACCTCGCCACGCGCAAGATCTGGCTGCCGAAGGTCGTCTACGATGCACTGCCATGGTTCTACCTGGCCTCCGGCATCGGTGCCTTTTTCACGACGCTCTACATCAACGAGTGGTTCTGGATACTTCCGCACTACCTCCTGTTCTCGGCCGCCTGCCTGCACCTGGGCATCGTGGTGCTGCACCGCCGGCATGCCGGATCGGGGCGGCGCGACAGGGACGATCGCTGACGCCGGCCTGACGCCTGCGGCTTGACCGCCCGGCATCCTTGGGCAACGATAACCGCCCGATGCCGCGACAGGACCTCCAATGACCCAGACGAACAACCCGGTTCGTCGCCGTCTGCTGCGCGAACTGGCGTGGTTTGGCGCGTTATTGCTGTTCGGCCTCGTGTTGCTGCCGGTCGCCGTGTTCCTGGTGGGACAGTTCGTGTTCGGCGCCTACGAGGGAGACGGCTTCGGCGGGTTCTACGAGGGCATCGTCAGCCGCCTGGCGCAGGGCGAACCCGCTGCGTGGTTCCTGGCACTGTCACCGTTCCTGGGCATCGTCCTCCTGCGACTTATCGCCTGGGGCTGGCGGCGCACTGCGCGGCTTGCGTCCTGACCATTTACGGCGGCCTTCCAGAACTGTGACGGACTTCACGTTGCGTGACGAGCGGATCCGCTAACTAATGCAACCTGGGTAACCATTATGTCGCGTGCGTCACCGCCCGCCGCGACCCGAGGTTAGTGTGCAGTAGAGCCGCGGCCGCGGCATGAAGGAAACACTGAAGAATCGATGTTCGAGCAACTGACAAACTGGCTGCGATCGCTCCGGAAGGAACCGGACGCGCCGCCGCAATCCGCGTTGCGCAAGACGGGCGCTTTCCAGGCACCCATCAGCGGCGGCCGTTCGGCACGAGCGCCTGAACCGGCGCGGCGCGCCGGCGACCAGCCGCCGCCCGCCGCCCCGGCAAGACCCGAGATCGACGACGCCGGGCCGGGCAAGAACGTGCTGATTCGCAACCGGTATCGCCGGGAAGACACCGGCACGCACGAAACGCTCACGATTCTCGACGACTCCATGGTCGATTCCGGCGAGGAAACTGGCATCGACCCCTACAATACGGGTAACTTCGACCGTTCGAAGAACTGGGACAAGCGATTCCGTAACCGATGAGCCTGCGGGTCTCTTTCGAACTCGACGACAACGACCTTCGCCATTTCCGCCTGATCATGCGCGCCGCACGGGATTCGACCGCGCGGCAGGCACCCGAGGACATCGTCGCCGCGGCGACCGCCCTGCTCGACCGGATCGACAGCGCGGCGACGCCGCGCTTCGTCGCGGAACGGCTCGACAAGCTGCGCCTGTTGATCCGGATGCTGACCGACCTGGACTGGCGCCTCCCGCACCACGATGCGCGGCGGGTTCTGGCGGCGCTCGCCTACTTCACCGAATCCGAAGACCTGATTCCGGACCACGTGCCTGGCCTCGGCTTTCTCGACGATGCCATCATGATCGAACTCGTGGCCCGGGAGCTTCGCCACGAACTCGACGCCTATCAGGATTTCGTCGCGTACAGGCTCGAAAGAGCATCGGAAATCAAGCATAACTCTCTGACAAGACGAAATAAATGGCTGGAGGAGAGACGCCGGGAACTGCTGGACCGGCTGCACCGCCGCCGGCAGGCCGACGCCGAAGGCGAAGGCTCGGCGCCCGGATTGTTCCGCTGACGGCCGCGATCAGGGCCAGTAATACCACCCGGTCAGCGCGAGTCCGACCACCGTCGCAGCCGCGGCGGCGCGGCGCCACGGACGCTGCCTGACGACGGCATAGAAACTCAATGCCGAAACCGCGGTCATAACGAGAAAGATCGCGAGACTCTGGCCCAGCGGTCGCATCTCTCCCTGGATTCGCGGGTGCTCGTCGCCCACGACCAGGAATACGGCCAGTACAAGCGCCAGCGATACGGCGATCGACAGGCAGGACCCGAGCAGGAAGCCGTTGATGACCATGAGCGGGCGCATGCGAAACCCTGGGAAATCGGTCTTGGGGAGAAGTGGAAAATTTGCCGAATACGCCCTTGATCGGCGGGCGCGGGCCAACTAGCCTAACCCACTGATCGGGCGATTGACAGCGTGACTCACGGAACCGGAGTGACTGAATTGAGAATGATTTCGAGCCGAAATAACTGCTTGCGGGCCGCGGCCCTGATGGCCCTGTGCAGCTTGCCCGCACTCGCCCCGGCCGCCAGCGTCGATGCGGACGAGCCGCTCTCGCCGGAACAGCGCCACGAGAACATCGGCGAAACCGTCACCCATTTCATTCAACGTTCGCACTACAACCACACCCCGGTTGACGATGCGCTTTCCTCCGACGTCCTGGACCGTTACATCGAGTCACTCGACGGCAATCGCATGTACCTGTTGCAGACGGACGTCGATTTCTTCGACCGCTACCGCTACGAACTCGACGACATGGTGAAGGCCGACCCGCTCGACCCGGTCTACGAAATGTTCGAGATCTACCGGACCCGCGTCCGGGAACGTCACCAGTTCGCACTGAAGGCGCTCGAGACGGAACCGGACTTCACGGTCGAGGAGTCGTTCCAGTTCGACCGCAGCGAGGCGCCGTGGGCGACGACCACCGAGCAGCTCGACGAGATCTGGCGCAAGCGCGTCAAGAACGACGCGCTGCGGCACATCCTGAACGACAAGACCTGGGATGAAACCCGGGAGATCCTCACGAAGCGTTACCAGCGCCTGCTGCGGCGCATGGACCAGGTCAACTCGGACGACGTGTTCGAAGGCTTCATGAACGCGTTCGCCCATACGCTGGACCCGCACTCGAGTTACCTGTCGCCGCGGAACTCGGAGGAATACCGCATACAGATGAGCCTGAGCTATTTCGGCATCGGCGCATCGCTGCAACCGGACGACGACTACGTGAAAGTCGTCGGTATCATCCCGGGCGGCCCGGCGGCCATCGACGGAAAACTGAAGCCCAACGATCTCATCACCGGTGTCGCCGAAGGCGCGGACGGCACGATGGTCGACGTCGTCGGCTGGCGCCTCGAGGACGTGGTCGATCTCATCCGCGGCCCGGCCGACACGGTCGTTCGTCTGCAGATCCTTCCCGGCGACGCGCTGCCCGGCAGCAGCGAGAAAATCATTCCGCTCACACGCGGGCAGGTGAAGCTCGAGGAGCAGGCCGCGAAGAGCGAAATCATCAACATCCCGCTCGAAGGGCGTGAATGGCGCGTCGGCGTGATCGACGTACCGTCGTTCTACCGCGACTACCGCGCCCTCTCGAACGGCGACAAGGATTTCACCAGCACCACGCGCGACGTCAAGCGCCTGATCAGCGAACTCGAGGACGACGGCATAGACGGGCTGGTCATGGACCTGCGCGGAAACGGTGGCGGCCACCTGACCGAAGCGACGGCGCTGTCGGGCCTGTTCATCGACAATGGCCCCGTCGTACAGCTGCGGAATGCCAGTGGTCGGATCAGCCGGCTGGACGACCCCAATCCGATGGCCCAGGTCGCCTACGACGGGCCGCTCGTGGTACTCGTCGACCGCTACAGCGCATCAGCCTCCGAGATCTTTGCGGCGGCGATCCAGGACTACGCCCGCGGCGTCATCATCGGCCAGCAGACGTTCGGCAAAGGCACGGTGCAGAACCTGTACTCGCTGGACCAGTACATGAAGCCCGACCGCGAAAGCGAAGACGGATTCGGCCAGCTGACGCTGACCATCGGCAAGTATTACCGGGTTACCGGCGAGAGCACGCAGCACCGCGGCGTGAACCCCGACATCGAGCTGCCTTCCGCGATCGATGCCGAGCTGGTCGGCGAGTCGGTGCGCGACAGCGCGCTGCCGTGGGACACGATCAAGACCACCCGCTTTGCGGCCGGTGCGCCCTTGAATTCGACGATCCAGTCGCTGATCGTGAACCAGGAGTCGCGCTCCCAGACAGACCCGAACTTCCAGTGGCTGCTCGGCGGAATCCAGGAGTACGAGGAGATCCGGTCGCGCGACACCGTGTCGCTGAACGTCGACGAGCGGCGCAGGGAACGCGAGCAGGAACTGGAGCGCCGCCTGGCCCGTGAGAACGACCGACGCGCCGCGCTCGGCCTGGAACCGCTGGCCAGCCTCGACGACATCGAAGAGGACGACGTGCCGGATGTCATCCTGCGCCAGGCGGCGGAAATCGTGCGGGACATGGCCGAAATGCGCACCGTGGACCGCGCGCCGGCACAGGCGGCGAAGCTCGAAAAACCCGGCCAGTGACCCCCGCTTGCGCGGCCAGGGGCGCCTGTTATACTCGGGTATAACACTGGCGGTCGACGTGCGAATTGGGCATGCGGTCAAAACGCTCGCAAAGAACGAAGGGCGCGCTCGGTGCATCAGCACTGTTCGCAGCGCTTGCCGTGGCACCCGCCTTCGCCGCGAATTCCGACCCGATCTGCAACCGCCACTCCCTGCCGACCGCACCCACCGACCTCGGGCTGCGTTTCGAACTCGTCGACATCGACATCGTCAATCTCGAGGCTCAGCCCGACATCATCGACGCCTATGACATCGACATTCCGATCGAACCGCGCCGGTCGGCGGAATCTCCCGTCATCCGCCGGGACCTGATCACGCGGGATCGGGCCACGACAATTCTGCGCGAGATTTTTGACGAGCCCAACGACCGGCCGGAACTGTCGCTCGTGCCGGGCAGCGAGCCGATCGCGGACCCCGCGAGACCGTCGGCAACGGCGGAGGGACGTGCGCCGCAGCCGGAAGTGACCGACAACGAGCCCGAATCATTGAGCAGCCCGATCGATATCTCCGGTAAGCCGCTGCTCGACGATGCCCGCCCCGTGATCCGCGACGATGAGTCCCTGCCTTACCGGGAGCAGATGTTCCGGACGGACATCTGACGTCGTATGCGCCGCGTCAGCGGCTGACGACCTGCGAGATTCCCCAGTAGTTGTCCGCGAGCAGACTCGCGTCGATTTCGCGCAGCGCCCCGGACTCCACGTGCATGTCGATCACGGTCGCGACCGTCGTGACGTCCGGCACCGCGTGATCGTCCGCGCGGAAGCGCGCCCGCTCCGCGAGGATTCGCGCCCTCTCCTGCAGCCGATCGGCGAGGTCGCTCGTCTTCGGCATTGACTGACGGAGTCTGGACACCCGGTTGAGCACGAGATTGCATTCCTCGCGCGTCCCGTACCGAATCGCGCCGGCGCCCTTGATGCCGGCTTCCCGCGCCATCGACGCGATGCCGTCGTCGTGGAAGTGCAGGAAGAGCTCCTGGGCGAATGACAGGATCATGCAGTTGATCGAACGCTTGCTGGTCATGTCGAGGCCCTGCGCGTCCGGTGCGCCGCCCGCCTCGATGCCGGCCCGGTCCTCGCGCAGCGTCTCGCGGCGCTGACGGAGCTCTGCATGTTCGCCGGTGATCCGGTCGAGCGCGCGCTTGGTAGCGCGTTTGCGCAGGAAACGCAGGAAGCGGTTCATGGCCGCATAGCCTGCCCGGGTCTCGCGCAGATCCGTTTCCAGAGCCGCGATGCGCGCGTCGATGCGGTCGCATTCCGCGTCGATCTCGGCGATGCGTGCGCCCTGTTGCGCGCTCCACTCGGTCAACAGCTGCCGATGTCGGCGCTGCTCGCGTTGCTGCTTGAGCTGCTCCGCGAAACGGGCGAGCTTGCGTGACAGGTGGATGTTCAGCGCACGCAGCTGGTAGAACACCGCGACACTGTGCACCCACTCCGGGTCCAGCAACAGGTTCTCGAGTTGCAGGAGTTGCTGCTGGGCTCTTGCCGCCTTGCTCTTCTCGTCGCGAATCCGGTCCTTCAGGCGAAAGGTTTCGTTGCGCAGGTCGGCAAAGTCTTTCTTGAGCTCGGCGCGGTTCCAATAGAGTTCGAGCAGCTTGTCGCTGTCCCGTGCGTCCTCGCGCGACTGTCCGAAAATGGCAGTAATGCTGGTCAACGGCCACTCACTTTACATAACCGGAGGATGTCCGGTCTTTCCGGGACCAGATAATGTCAACAAGTGCGCCGGGAAACGCTGAACTGATCGACAGTTTGCAGGTCGCGTCAGCGTTCGAGGATCAGGTGCCCCTGCTCACGCAGGTAGTCCAGCCATTTATTCAGGACCATGTTGCGCGTCCAGCGCGCGCCGAGATCCTTCCGTTGCTCCCGCAGGAGGCGCCGGAACTCCACGTGGCGGTGTACACGCCCCAGGCGTATCGCTTCCGCGAGCCTGCCGTCGAGATACGCGCGCACCAGCATGTCAGGATCCGCGACCCGGCCGTCCGGCGTGTCGAAGTAGTACGTCAGCGACAACGTGACCGTGTAGCGTGCCCGCTCGAGGATGTCGACGTGCAGGTCGCAATCGCCGGCCACGCGGGACCGGAAACAACCGTCGATCTGGTCGAGGTCCGGAATCAGGTTCTGCAGCCGCAGGAAGTTGCTCTCGTAGATGGACATCAGGCCCACGAAACTGCGGGGGCTGATGATGGTCTGCGGCACCAGGGAGGAATCGAGCAACATGGGGTCAATATAGCAGCAACGCCCGTTGAAAATCAGGGTCGCACTCGACGTTCGACGCCGGTACTATCGAGAATTCGACTCGCGATCTCCTCGATCGAAAACTCGGTCGTATCCACGTACGGCACGGCGTAGCGGCGAAACAGTCGCTCTGCTTCACGGAGCTCGAAGCGAACCTGTTGCGCCGTCGAATAACGCCCGACCGCCCGACGTTCCCGGCGGATCTGCCGCAGCCGGTCCGGCGTGATGGTCAGCCCGAACAGCTTTTTCTTGTGCGTCAGCAGCAACTCGGGCAACTCGCCTTTCTCGAACTCCTCGTCGGTCAACGGGTAATTCGCCGCGTACACCCCGTACTGCAACGCCAGGTAGAGGCACGTCGGTGTCTTGCCGGACCGCGAAACACCGATCAGGATCACGTCCGCGACGTCGTAGTTGCGACTGATGCCACCATCGTCGTTGGCCAGCGCGAAATTCGTCGCCTCGATTCGCTTCATGTAGGTGTTGATGTCGCTCATGCCGTGCGCGCGACCCGCGGCATGCGTCGGTTGTTCGCCGAGTTCGGCGCCGAGCGGGTCCAGGAAAACATCGAAGATATCGAGATGCAGTCCGTTCGCCTGCCGAACGATGGCACGAAACTCGTCCTGGACCAGCGTGGAGAAAATGATCGGCCGCGGCCCGCCGGCGGACGCTGCTTCGTTGATACGACGCACCGCCTCCCTTACCTTGTCTTCGGTATCCATAAATGGCAAAGTCACCTGCCGAAAATTCCGGCTATTGAACTGCGTCAACAGACTGTGACCCAGTGTTTCCGCGGTGACCCCGGTCTGATCAGAAAGAAAGTACACGGTACGCTCGCTCATGCGTCCGATTGTCTCCATCCTCCAGTTGAACCTCAAGGAGCAGGCTTTGGGAGATTATGTCGTCGGCCTCCACGAACTCGGCATGAACGATGTCGAGACCGTGGGCGGCAAGAACGCGTCACTCGGTGAAATGATCAGCAACCTGGGCGACCTCGGGATCACCGTCCCCGGCGGTTTCGCCACGACAGCGGCCGCCTACCGGGATTTCCTGGCGACCGACGAACTCGCCGGGCGCATCGCCGACACCCTCGATTCGCTGGACGTCGATGACATCGACGCCCTGTCCAGCGCAGGACAAAAGATCCGGGCCTGGATCATGGAAACGACGCTCCCGGAACGGCTGATGCGCGACATCCGTGACGCCTGGGAGCAGTTGAGCGACGGGAACGACGTCGCGGTCGCGGTGCGATCGTCGGCAACAGCAGAAGACCTCCCCGACGCGTCCTTTGCCGGACAGCAGGAAACCTTTCTCAACGTGCGCGGCCTGGACAAGGTCGTCGAGGCGCTGCACAAGGTCTACGCGTCGCTGTTTACGGATCGGGCCATTGCCTATCGCGTGCACCAGGGTTTCGACCACAACCTTGTCGCCCTTTCCGTGGGCGTGCAACGCATGGTCAGGAGCGACATCGGCTCGGCCGGCGTCATGTTCACGCTCGACACCGAGTCCGGTTTCCGCGACGCCGTTTTCATTACCGCATCGTGGGGACTCGGCGAAACCGTGGTACAGGGTGCGGTCAATCCCGACGAATTCTACGTGTACAAGAATGCGCTCGAGCAGGACCGCTTTCCGATACTGCGAAAGAACCTCGGCAGCAAAGCCATCAAGATGGTCTACAGCACCGATCCGGCGCCGGGGAAAAGCGTCGAGACGGTCGACGTCGACGAGGCGGACAGCCTGCGATTCTCGTTGAGCGACGAGGACGTGATCGAACTCGCACGGATGGCGGTCACCATCGAGCGCCACTACCAGCGGCCGATGGACATCGAGTGGGGCAAGGACGGCGACGACGGCCGCTTGTACATACTCCAGGCGCGGCCCGAGACCGTGCAGAGCCGCAGCGGCCGCACCATCCATCGCTTCACACTCAAGAGCCGGTCCGGCGTCATAACCTCCGGACGCAGCATCGGGCAGAAGATCGGCGTCGGTACCGCGCGCGTCATCCGAAACGTCGGCGAGATGAACCGTGTGCAGGCCGGCGACGTCCTTGTCTCCGACATGACCGACCCCGACTGGGAGCCGGTGATGAAACGCGCTTCCGCCATCGTGACGAACCGCGGCGGCCGCACCTGCCATGCCGCCATCATCGCGCGCGAGCTCGGCATCCCGGCCGTCGTCGGCTGCGGCGACGCGACGGAAGCGCTGGTCGACGGCCAGGCTGTCACGGTCAGTTGTGCCGAGGGCGATGAGGGCTTTGTCTACGAAGGCGCGCTGGAGTTCGACGAGAAGCGCATCGAGCTCGATTCGCTGCCGCAAGTCCCGGTCAAGATCATGATGAACGTGGGCAACCCCGACCGCGCGTTTGACTTCGCGAGCATTCCGAACCGGGGCGTCGGTCTGGCACGGCTGGAATTCATCATCAACCGCATGATCGGCGTCCACCCGAACGCGCTGCTCGAATACGAGCGCCTCGATGCGGGCACCCGTACCGCGGTTGACGAGCAAATGGCGGGTTACCCGGACCCTTCCAGGTTCTTCGTCGACAAGCTGGCCGAAGGTATCGCGACGATCGCCGCCGCCTTCGCGCCGGAACCGGTGATCGTGAGGATGTCCGACTTCAAGTCGAACGAGTACAAGAACCTGATCGGCGGCGAACGCTACGAGCCGGACGAGGAAAACCCGATGCTCGGGTTCCGGGGCGCGGCACGCTACGTCGCCGACAGCTTCAGGCCCTGCTTCGAGATGGAGTGCGCCGCGGTCAAGCGCGTTCGGGAAGAGATGGGTCTCGAGAACGTGCAGCTCATGATTCCGTTCGTGCGCACGGTCGAGCAGGGCCGCCAGGTCATAGACCTGCTCGCCGAAAACGGCCTCGTACGCGGCGAAAACGGCCTCAAGGTCATCATGATGTGCGAGTTGCCGAGCAATGCGCTGCTGGCCGACGCCTTCCTCGACCACTTCGACGGCATGTCGATCGGCTCGAACGACATGACACAGCTCACGCTCGGCCTGGACCGCGACTCCGCATTGATCGCCGACCTGTTCGACGAGCGCGACGACGCCGTCAAGGCGATGCTCGACATGGCCATCCGGGCCTGCAAGGCCCGCGGCAAGTACGTCGGCATTTGCGGCCAGGGTCCGTCGGACCACCCCGACCTCGCCCGCTGGCTGCTCGAACGCGGCATCGAGAGCATGTCGCTGAACCCGGATACCGTGGTTGAGACCTGGCTGTTCCTGGCAGGCGAATCGGTGACGTAGGACCCCAGCCGTGCCCGGCATCGGGCTGAGAGTGCTCTCAGAACCGGTCGTAGCGGGACCGGCGCTGCTGCCAGCGAATCCGCGGCAGCCACAACCCGAGGATCATGCCGACGACCAGTACGAGGCCGCCGGACATGAACCAGTAGCGGTTCGTCTGGCTGCCAAGCTCCCGGTTTTCCTGCTCGAGCATGTCGATCCGGATGCCGGCGTCGGACAATTGCCGGTTCAGGTCCTTGTTCTGCTGGTTGATCGACAGGACGTTGGCCGCGGTACGCTGGATTTCGGCCAGCTCGGCCTCCAGGTCGGCCTTTTCCTGTTCCAGCGTTCGAATGCGCTGCTGCGCATTGTCGTACTCGCTGCGGACGGCACCGAGTTGCTGGTTCAGCGTGGAGCCGCGCGATGTCGCGGAGGAAAGCTGGCCTGTCAGGTTCGTCAACTGCTCGCGCGCGCTCGGCTCGGTCATCAGGTAGCGGCTGAGCACCCAGCCTTCCGTGCCGCCCGAAGTGCGTACCTGCGTGTAGCCGTTCTCGTCATCCCGCTGCAGCACTTCCAGCTCGGTCCCGCTGCGGACCATCAGGCGGATCTCGTTCGAGGTACTGGGGCCGGACCGCAGCGTGATCTCGAACTGGTCGGTCACCCAGGCGCTCTCGGCCTGGACAATGAGGGGCGCAAGGACGAGTGCGAGCAATGCCGCGGTGCGTTTGGCGTTCATGGCAACAGTCAGTGGATACATGGGCGAAAACTATAGGGTATCTCGCGGCGGCTGGCCAGCCTAAGCGTAATCAAATCAGTCGCTTATTGGCGACACCGCGGCGCTCACCCGCCTGGCACGCGCCGCCACGCGAGCAACAGGTTGTTGGCCGGCATCGCATAGACGCGTTCCCGGCGCAGTCCGCAGTCCCCCGCCCACTCGGTGACGAGGTCCAGCTCCCGTAGTCCCATCGCGTCATCCCGATGCCGCAGCGACCGATCGAACGCCTCGTTGCTGTCGGCGTTGAATCGCCCGCCGCGCCGGAAGGGCCCGTAGTAGCAGAACACGCCGCCGGGACGCAGCGACGCCGCGATGAACGGCAGCGACCGTCGCGCCGCGGTTTCGCTCATGATGTGCCAGGTGTTGCTCGAATAGACCGCGTCGTACACGGGTTCCGGCGCCGGCGGGCGGTTCATGTCGAGTTCGATCGGCGGCCTTACGTTCGCCGGCGCATCGAGGGCCAGGGCGTCACGGATACCGCCGAGCATGTCCGGAAGATCGCCGGTCTGCCAATCCAGCGCCGGCATCGCCTGCGCGAAGCGGACGGCGTGGCACGCGGTGCCGGTGCCGATTTCGAGTACCGTTCGTACGCCGGCAAACTCGTACCGCAGGACGTCGAGGATCGGGCCGCTGTTGCGAACGCTGGCCGCCGCCCAGGCCGGCGCGCTCATTCGGTCGCCGGATCCGGCGGGAGCAAGAGCAGACGTTCGCGGTACCAGGCGAGTTCGGCAATCGAGTCGCGTATGTCTGCCAGCGCGCGATGCGACGATTCCTTGTTGAACCCGGCGGCAACCGTCGGCGCCCAGAGCTGCGCGAGGATCTTGAGCGTGCTCACGTCGAGGTTCCGGTAATGAAAAAACCGTTCGAGTTGCGGCATCTCGCGCGCGAGGAACCGCCGATCCTGGCAGATGCTGTTGCCGGCCATCGGCGACGCCCCCGGCTCCACCCAGTCGGCCAGGAAGGCCAGGGTGCGGCGCTCCGCCTCGGCGTGAGTGACGTCGCTTGCGAGCACGCGATCCGTCAGCCCGGAATCGCGGTGCTGGCGGGTGTTCCATTCGTCCATGGCATCCAGTGCGGCGATCGGGTGGTGGATGGCCAGCACCGGCCCTTCCGCGAGCTCGTTGAGGTGCGGGTCAGTGACGATCGTGGCGATCTCGATAATGCTGTCGTTGACGGTGTCGAGACCGGTCATCTCGAGGTCGATCCAGACCAGGTTGCTGCGCTTGTCCATGCGCGCAGTGTACCGCCTCCCACGGTGCAGTCACCACGACTTGTCGGCATACTCACGGCATCCACGGGCGGGACCGCCGCATGAATCGACAGACAGCTGTGATCACGGCGAACTACGGGCGCCGGATGCAAATCGCCCTCCCCGACGGCACCACGGGTGATGCCCGTATCAAGGGCCGCACGTTGAAGCCGGTCTGTGCCGACTCGGTTTCCGTCATCCCGATCGACGGCGGCGAATGGTTGATCGTGGATATTCTCGACCGGCGCAACGCGTTGACGCGCCCGAACCTCCGCGGCACGGTCGAGGTGCTCGCGTCCAACGTCGACGTCATGATCGTCGTTGCGGCACCCGAACCGAAGCCGGACTGGTTCATCGTCGACCGCTACCTGTGTGCGGCGGAAAACATGGGAGCGGAAGCCATCGTTGCCTGGCACAAATCGGACCTGCCCGGCGACGACGACGCTGACGCTGCGCTGCACGTTTATTCGAACCTCGGCTACGGTGTTGCACGAACGTCGGTCGAAGACGCCGATTCCATTGCGGCCGTCGAACAGACGATCGGCTCGCGCATCGCGCTGCTCGTGGGACAGTCCGGCGTCGGCAAGTCCAGCCTGATCAACGGCATGTCATCGCCGGCGACGCAGCGCACGTCGGGCATCTCGCGCAAGACCGGCGAAGGTCGCCACACCACGGTAAGCGCCGTCCTGTTGCCACTGCACGGCGGCGGTGGCGTCATCGATTCGCCCGGCGTACGGGACTTTGCGCCGGCGTTTACGCAAGCCGTCGAGGTCGCCCACGGTTTCCGCGAGATTGATGCGCGCGCACCGGAATGCCGGTTCGCCAACTGCTCTCACCTTCGGGAACCGGGTTGCGCCGTGAAGAGCGGCGTAGACACCGGTGTCATCGATGCGCGTCGCTACGCCAGTTACCGTCGCTCCATGCATCTTTTCGACGACGCGCAGCGCCCGTATTGACAATATGGAACGTCGGTCACTTGTTAGCGCTCTCAACCGTGCAAAGCAAATTCACGTCACTATAATTCGCTTCCTCTGGCCATCACACCGAGCGCGACTCGGACCCAGGACGGAAACGAGTGACACAGATGACGACGCGACTCGACAGCCTGCAGCAATGGATTGACGACGTTGCAGCACTGACCCAACCCGAGCGAATTCACTGGTGCACCGGCACCGACAAGGAATACCGTCGGTTCATCGATGCGATGCTCGCCGACGGCACGCTGCACGCGTTGAACCCGGAGACCTATCCGAACTGCTACCTGCACCGATCTGACCCCTCGGACGTGGCCCGCGTCGAGCACCTGACCTATGTCTGCACCGACGATCCGGACGACGCCGGCCCGAACAACAACTGGCTCTCGCCGGCCGACGGGCACGCGCGCATCGACGCGCTCTTCGAGGGCGCGATGCGCGGGCGCACGATGTACGTGATTCCCTACTGCATGGGGCCGCTGTCGTCGCCCTTTTCGCGCTGCGGCGTGGAACTGACGGACAGCCCTTACGTCGTGGCCAACATGAAGCTGATGACGCGGATGGGTACGGCGGCACTGCAACGCATCGAAGCGGATGGCCACTTTGTCCGTGGCTTGCACTCGACCGGCGACCTGGACCCGGAGCGACGGCTGATTCTGCATTTCCCGCAGGAATCGACGATCAAGAGCGTCGGTTCCGGCTACGGCGGCAACGCGTTGCTCGGCAAGAAATGCCATGCGTTGCGCATTGCCAGCGAACAGGGCCGCCGCGAAGGCTGGCTGGCGGAGCACATGCTGATCGTCGGCATCGAGAGTCCCGAAGGCGAAACCCGCTACATCGCCTGCGCGTTGCCGTCCGCCTGCGGCAAGACCAACCTCGCCATGCTGATCCCGCCCGCCTCGCAGGAAGGCTGGAAAGTCTGGACACTGGGCGACGATATCGCGTGGCTGCACCTGGACGACGACGGGCGCCTGCGTGCCATCAATCCCGAGTCGGGTTACTTCGGGGTGGTGCCCGGCACCAACGCGAAGACCAATCGCAATGCCTACGACATGATCCGGCACGACGCGATCTTCACGAACGTCGCGCTCACCGCCGACAACGAACCCTGGTGGGAAGACCGCCGTGAGGGCGAACCCGCCATCGACTGGCTCGGCCGGCCGTACGACCCCGAGCAGGGTCCTGCGGCGCACCCCAATTCCCGGTTCACCGTTGCGGCGACAAACAACCCCGGTTATTCGTCGCTGGCCGATGATCCTGATGGCGTGCCGATCTCTGCCATCGTCTTCGGCGGCCGGCGCAAGGACCTTGCACCGCTCGTCTACGAGGCGCGCGACTGGCGGCACGGCGTGCTTGTCGGCGCGAGTGTCGCGTCGGAGACGACGGCGGCGAGCACCGGTGACGTCGGCGTGGTGCGTCGCGACCCGATGGCCATGCAGCCGTTCTGCGGCTACAACTTCGCCGACTACTGGTCGCATTGGCTGTCGTTCGCCGACCGGTCGGACTCACTGCCGAAGATCTTTCACGTGAACTGGTTTCGACGGGATGCCGACGGCCGCTTCCTGTGGCCCGGCTTCGGCGAAAACCTGCGCGTGCTGCGCTGGATCCTGGACCGTTGCGACGGCCGGGCGGCGGCGATCGATTCTCCGATCGGGCACCTGCCGGCGCCCGACAGCCTCGACACACGGGGACTCGATCTCAACGACGGCGCGCTGGAAGCGCTCACCGCCGTGCATCCGGGCGCGTGGCTCGCAGAGATGTCGGAAGTGGACGCCTACCTGGCCCAGTACGGTTCGCGGCTACCGGCCGCATTGCGCGCCGAACTTGCGCGGGTCACGAAGGAACTGGAAGCTGCCGCGGAAAGCCCGGCGCCTCGCCGTCAGGTCAACGCTTTGTAGTGTATGGCCAGTGACGCGCCGGGTTGCTCGGCGCGTCCGAGTCCGATCGTGCCCTCGCCGCCCAGCTCCGTCGAGTCGCGGCGGACGAAGGTCTCGTTGCCGAGCACGTCCTGCAGGAACGTTCCGTTCGTACTCTGATCGATGAGGACGAACTTGCCCCGCCGCATCTCGACCTTCGCGTGTATCCGCGAAATGAGGTTGCCCTTGATGACGAGGTCGTTGTCCTCCGCGCGGCCGATCGTGACGCTCTTGCGCTTGTCGGACAGTTCGACGGACTTGCCGCGGAAGCTCAGCATCAGCCGGCTTGCGCCGCCTTTGCCCTTGTTCTCCCATTCGATCGTGGGCAGCATGCTGGTGGCTTCTTCCGGGTTCCACAGGAGCTCGAACAACGCCACCTCGTCGAGCCGGCCGCGAACGGTGGCGACGTCGATCTGACGGGTCTGCTTCTGTAACTCCGGGCCCATCTTCTTCACGGTCTCGCCGGAGATGATGATCTGCCGCGCCTTCGCCTGGGACGTCATGCGATTCGCCGTGTGCACGGCGGCGCCGAAGATGTCGTTCTGCTCCTGGACCACGGGACCGTAGTGACAGCCGATCCGGATCGAAACCGGGATGCCGCCCTCCTTCCGGGTATCCGCCGAGATCCGGCCCTGCATCATGACGGCGGCGCTCATCGCATCGTCCACCGTGTTGAACGTGGACATGACCTCGTCGCCGATCGTCTTGATGACCGTGCCGTTGTGCTGCAGCGTCGCGTCTTTCATGATCTCGAGGCAGGCAGCGACGGTCTCGCTGGCCTTGGTATCGCCGAACTTGTCGTACAGCTGCGTGCTGCCGACAACATCCGCGAATACGATTGCTACCTCAAGATCCCGTGCCATCTCTTTATTTTACAAGCTATTTTTCGGCAACGATATACGCAATCCAGGCGAGATCGGCCTCTCCCTTGTCGTTCGGGGTGAAAATGCCGTTTCCTTCCCCGTCCTCGTCCTCGCCTTCCCAGTAAACCGTCACCTTCCTGAACCCGGCCTCCAGCAGCAGGTCGCGCAATTCCGGTGCCGTGTACATGCGCCACTCGTACGTGAACGCCTTCTTGATTTGTGAGCGATCCGGAAACTTGAAATGGATGTGGCAGCGCATGTGGTTCGTGACCGGGTGGAACTCGGCCTGGTGCCAGACGTAGGTAAACCCGTCGTACTTGGTCTTCTCCTTGGTCTCCTCGAACGACTCGGGTCCGCCGAACATGTCCAGGAAAAAGACCCCGTCGTCCTTCAGCGCCGCGTGACACCGCTGCATGTAGCGCAGCATCGTGGCACGTTCCTCGAAGATCCAGTAGCTGAAATTGAAGGCGGCGAGCGCGTCCACCGGCGGCGTCTCGACCTCGAGCACGTCGGACTCGATGAGCTGAACGCGGGCCTGGTCCACGCTCGGCAGGCGTCCGACCCGATTCCGACGCCCCCAGTCCAGCACGGACGGGTCGATATCGACGCCGATGGCCCGAAACTCGGGGCCTTGCCGCACCCACTGGCACGACGCGGCGGCGGTGCCGCAGAAGTCCTCCCGGAACAGGTGCGCGGGCCTGCCACGCAGCTCGGTGAACGTCGTCTGCAGAAATTCGACTTCGTTCTCGACGTTCTGTACCGACAATTCATACAACTCGTGTATGTCGGCCTGCTCGGCCATGGTCGGTCGGGACTGTTTCGGCTTGGCACTCATGAGTAACGCTGGTCTCCGCGGCGTAATGTATTGAATGGATTCGAACCCAAGTGCCGCATTCTATGCAGCTTGTGGTAGCGCGTCGAGCGCTTCCCGGAGGATGCGGGTCCCTGCACCCGCGCGGTGCGCGTTTTCGCTGAGGAATCGCCGCCACGCCCGCGCCCCGGGCTGATTGGCAAACAAGCCCAGCATGTGCCGCGTAATCCGGTTGAGGCGTTCGCCGGCGGCGAGTTCCTGTTCCACGTACGGCAACATGCGTTCCACGACCTCGCGCCGGTCCGGCGGCGCCCGGCCGGAGCCGAAACGTTCCTCCAGCTCGGCGAGAAAACAAGGATCGTGATAGGCGCGGCGGCCGATCATGACGCCATCGAAGCGTTCAAGTTCCCCGGCGATGACGTCGAGGTCCTCCAGGCCGCCGTTCAGGACGATTCGAAGCGCCGGAAACTCGGCCTTCAAGCGCGCGACGCGTTCGTAGTCGAGCGGCGGCACGGTTCGATTTTCCTTCGGGCTGAGCCCGTCGAGGATCGCGATCCTTGCGTGCACGACGAACTTGCGGCAGCCCGCGGCGGCGATGGTGTCGATGAACCGGCGCAGGAAATCCCAGCTGTCCTGGTCGTCGATGCCGATCCGCGACTTGACCGTGACCGGCACCGATGAAACGTCCTGCATGGCCCTGTAGCACTCCGCGACGAGCGCCGGGCTCGCCATGAGACAGGCCCCGAAGCGCCCGCTCTGAACGCGGTCACTGGGACAACCCACGTTGATGTTGATCTCGTCGTAGCCGGCCTCCGAGCACCGTCGGGCCGCGGCGGCCATTTGCGCCGGGTCACTGCCGCCGAGCTGGACGGCGACCGGGTGCTCTGCCTCGTCGTAGGCGAGCAAACGCTCCGCGTCCCCGTGCTCGATCGCGGCCGCCGTCACCATTTCCGTGTACAGCAACGCGCCCGGCGACAGCAGCCGCATGAAGTAGCGGCAGTGCCGGTCCGTCCAGTCCATCATCGGGGCAACGGCGATTTTCTCTACCATGGATTTCAGTCTGGCGATTGCGGTGAGCTGCGGAGACCGCTGAACGGCGTTCGGCCGGGCCAGGCCCGCGGCGAACGCCATTGTACTGGTTTGCAGCCACGGCTAGAAATCCGCGGGTCTTGCGGTACGCGACGAGCGACTACGGCGCAGGCATCGCCCCGGGCGCGAAGCGGCGCGCATTCGGGTCGGTCACCTCGACGTCGGGGAGTCGAAATTGCCGCACCTCGCCGTTCGACCGACTGATCGCGAAGATCACCCGCGGATCGGCCGGATCGAAGGCAAAGGCCTGGCCCTCCGCGTCGAGGTCGAAGGTGGCGATGTGCAGGAGCGTGGGCCCCATCGCCGGTTGCGCAAGTACATAGAGTTCCGGCAGGTGATGGCCGAAGAGGTACAACAGGCCGTCAGCGCCGATCGCGCCGCCGGACGCCGCCTGCGGGTCCATGCGCTCGACCAGGGCCGGCGGGAGACGCCAGCCGCCCTTGCGTCGCCACTGGGCATCGAACGTGTGCACACCGGCATAGGCATTGGACTTGTAGGGCTCGCCGGTTTCGTCATTGTAATGGGCGAAGCCGGCCATCCATCCGTCCTCGTAGGGCACGAACCAGGTCAGCGAACCCTCATCCATGAGTCCCAGGCTGTGGCTGCCCGCATGGGTCATCGCGGCCGTCTCGAAGACCTCGACCGAGCTGGCCATCGGCACTTCCGGGTGATTGGAATTCGCGCACCAGAGCTCGGTATCAGTCGCGAAACAGCTGTTCAGGTGCGAGATCAGGCCCCTCGGCTCGCCGATCCAGCCGTCGACCCGCCGGCCGCTCCCGCGTTCGTACTTGCCGATCGCGAAGTTCACGACCGCGTAGAAGTGCGACGCGTCCGCGGCGACGCCCTGGCGCGCCTCCATCGCGCGCCAGGTGCCCAGCTTCTCGGCCTCGAGCCGCGCCGGTGCCGGCGGCTCGTACGGCGCCAGCGACCGGAGATCCGGCAGTTCCTCGGCCTGCAATGCTGACCCGGATGCGGCCGCCAGCAGCGCCCCGCCCCACAGTACGGCGAGGCGGGTCATTCAGCCGTCCAGGTGAGCCCGAGCCAGAACGTACGACCGAACATCGCATCTTCCTGGAGGTACTGTTCGCCGGGACCGGTCACTTCTCGGCGCCCGGCGTCGGTCAGGTTCTGCCCTTCGCCGATCAGCGTCATGTGGTCCGTGAGGTTCAGACGAACCTGCATGTCGACCTGGGAACGCGCTTCCCAGTATTCGTCCAGGTTCGGATTGTTGGGCACGATCGTATCGATGAACATGTCGGTGTAGTTGTACGACGCACGCACCTCGAAGAACGGCGTCGCGTAGAAGAGCGTCGTGTTCGCGATGAACTCCGGCTGCTGGTAGAAGGACGTTTCGCGCGTTGTACCGTCACTCAGCGGAACCACGTATTCCGTATCGAGCACGGTCGCGTTCACGAGCAGGCCGAACCCGTCAAACGGCTTCGGCAGGAAACCCAGCGACTGCTGGTACTGTGCCTCCACACCGAAGATCGACGCGTCGGTCGCGTTCTCGGGCTGCGTCAGCGCGTCGTAAGTCACCCCGTCGACCACGACCGGACCCGGCGTCGTCAGGGTGAAGATCTCGTCCTCGATGTCCTTGTAGAACACGCCTGCCGCGAGCAGCCCGTTGGGGATGTACCACTCGAGACTCAGGTCGAAATTGTTGGCGCGGCGCGGCTTGAGGTCCGGGTTCGAGCGGCTGATCGTGTTGTCCGCGAGATTGATGTTCTCGCCGCGTGTCAGGTCGCTGAGATTGGGCCGGCCGAGCGTCTGCGAGATGGCGCCGCGCAGTTTGAGGTCGTCGGTCAGGTCATAGCGGATATTGATCGACGGCAAGACGTCGTCGTAGCTGCCCTCGATGACCTCGCCACCCTGCGGCGCCCCGTCCCAGTCGGTGTTCTCGAAACGCACACCGCCGACGACGCCGAGACGGTCGCCCTCGTACTCGGCCATCAGGTACAGGGCGGTAACGGTCTCGTTCGCCACCGAGCCGCTGCTGGAGGTCAGTACGTTGTTGAACGTATTGCTGTCGAAGAACCGGTCGGAGGCCTCGAGGTCGATCCGGTTGTCCATGCGATAGCCGCCCTGCCACGTGACGTCCGCGAGCTCGTCGTCCGGAACGGCCGCCAGCGTGTAGACCAGCGACGGATCGACGACGTAGCGATTGAACGTGAAGCCTTCGGACTTGTCGACGTCCCGATACAGGAGCCCCGCCTTGAGCGACACCGAATCGCCGAACGCCTCGAACCAGTCGACGTCCAGGTGTGCCTCCGTGGAATCTTCGTCGGAGAACCGGTCCAGAACGCCCCGGTTGATGTGGGCATAGTTCTGAAGATTGTAGAATTCATCCGGATCCAGCGGCGTGACCGTATTGAAGAACTGCGACGTGTCGTAACGCGCACCGAGATCGTTGCCGGTACTGAAGGCTTCCGTGATCTCCGGGTTGTAGAGCTCGGCGGACGTAAGACCGATGTCGAAATCCACGGAAACGTCGGGCGCAACGTCCCACTCCAGCCCGGTGCGCACGCTCATGATGTCCCTGTCCAGCGTGAACCGGCCGATGCCCACGAAGTTGTAGCCCGTGTCGGTGACCCCGGACGTCGCGGTCTGGCTGCGAATCACGGACGGCTGCGACGAACTGCCGCTCGTGCCGAGCTCGTAAGTCTGCTCATCGCGTCGCTCGCTGTCGTTGTACTCGTTGTAGTAGCCGGCGATATCCAGGTACAGGTCCTCGCTGGCCTGCCATTCGAGCCTCGCCGTCGCCCCAATGCGTTCACGTACGTTGTTGTAAAAGAAGATGCGCTGGTTTGTCGGCACGACGTAGCCGTTCCCGTTGCCCAGGCCCACGTTGTTGCCGTCGTCGTCGAACTCGGTGTAGTCCGCGTCGTCCACTTCGACCTGCGGGATCTCGAAGTTGCGAATCGAGTAATCCAGCCCGACGACCACGCCGAACTGATCCTGGTCGCCAAACGTGGTACCCGCTGCCAGGTTGCCGCGCCACGGGGTGACTTCGTCACCTTCGTCAAGTGTCGTCCCCGAACCCGATTGCTCGAAGCTGCCGAGAAACAGGCCGCCGAGGAAGAACGGCTCGTCGTACTGAAAGGCCGAGCGCGTGACGAGATTGATCGTGCCGCCGATCGCATTGTGATCGACATCCGCAGTCACCGACTTCTGGACTTCGATCTGGGAGAGCAGGAATGCCGGGATCAGGTCAAGCGGTACGGCTCGGCCGAGACTGCCACGCTCCGGCGACGCCACGAACATTCCGTCGATCGTCGTGCGGTTGTAGGTCGCATTCAGGCCGCGGACGATGGGAAAACGCGCCTCTCCCTGGTCGTTCTGCACCGCGACACCCGGTACGCGCATGACCGCCTGCGCCGTGTTCAGGTCCGGCAGGCGGCCCATGTCGTCCTGCGCGACGGCATCCAGTATGTGATTGGACTGCCGTTTCGCTTCGATGGCGCGCTCGACGGAGAGAGCCTGGCCGTAGACGACGACATTCTCTACAGGCTGCTCTTCACTTTGTGCAGCGGTACCGGCACTGATGCAAAGAAGAAACGGTACTACGCCAGGCACCCGACTACGGGCAGGCTGCGATCGCATTTTCATTTTCGGGATTACCTCGGTTCCATCGGAAGTCATGGGCCGAGGAGTGTCGCGAGGAATCGTTACCCTCAAACGACAGGCACGTTAGTGAATTGTGAGCATTGAATGGAGAGTATGTTAAGGCCGATGGAATTCGGCCTTGCGTCGAGCGTCCTTGTCAGCGCGCGCGACGAATGAGCGCGACCCAGTCGGCGTCCGAATCGCCTGGCGGCGAGCCTACGTCGACAAGGCCTGGCCCGCTGATGCGTTTGACGCTGCCTGAATGCAACGCGCCGCCGCGGCGAGGGTCGTACCATTCAACACTGAAGTCACGTTTGTCCGCGCCGACATTCAGTGTCGTCGCAGTTACCGCCGGCAGGTAAACGGCATAGATCTCCCCCGGCACCGCGAACACGTAATCACTCTCATGTTCTGTCAGATCGTCTGCGGACAGCATGCGCGTGTACGGCAGGTAGGCCTCGAAAAACGAAAGTGCATGACGCGCCTCGGCCCAGGCGAGACTCCGGCTGCCCCAGTCCTCGGCGTTCAGGTCATTCTGCGCGTGGCGGTAGCCGAAGTAGTACTCCACCCCCCAGCCGCCCGCCATCAGGTTGCCCCACAGCGCGTGGTAGCGGGTCTCGAAGCGGTTGTCGTCCTTGCCATCCGGTAATACACCGTCGTTGGCCGGTCCGATTTCGTCGTTCGCCACCATCCACTGCCGGCCGGCCTCCCTGGATTCGGCAAGCCAGCGAAGCGTGTCCGCGTGCACGTTCTCGATGTCGGTCTGCAACGAGACGCCGTGCAGCCCCGACGCTTCTCCCAGCAGCGGCGTGTACACCTCGGACTGCTGGTCCGGGTAACTGTGAATCACGATCGGGTGACCGTAGGGATCGAGGCCGGCGAGGTAATCGATGTAGGACTTGACGTTGTCCAGGCCGCCATCGTCCAGTTCCTCCCAGGTGTCGTTCTCCTCCCCGAGATTCCAGTTCAGCGCCAGGTGGTGCGAGAACCGTGCGACCAGTTCGCGGTAATACAGCTTTCGTTCCGGCCCGAGTTCGCCTCCGTCGAGGAGCAAGTCGTTTTCGGTCTCCTGCGTCTTGAAGTGCAGGAACAGGCCGAGCGTATCGGCATGCGAGAACACGACTTCCCATTGCGCCAGCTTGGAGACGTCGTAGCGATCCCGTTCTACGTGCGAAACCCACGGCCAGACGTTCTTGCCGTCACCTTCTACGTTCATCGTCAGGAAGGAAAACGCGTTCATGCCCTGCCCCGCCAGGTAATTCAGCGCTCCGATCAGGCCGGTCCCCTTCGACCCCTGCCAGGTCGGGTCTCCGGCATTCCAGTCGCGGCGGTGTACCGCGAAGGACTTGATCGAATTTCCGCCGCCGTGATCATACGTACCATCGAAGTCGGCGTAGGCCAGCAGGGTCTCGGGCGAATCCGCGCCCGCCTTCAGAAAGGTCTGCCCGTTGTCGAACGTGGGGTAGCGCTCACCGCTGTAACGCAGGAAGCCTTTCCCGCGAAAGTCGCGGCCGGTCTTGTCCGAATCAGCGACCGTGAAGCTGCCCAGCGCCCCGTCCGGGCCCGCCGGCTCGCCGGCGTTCGGGTCCTGCGACAAAGCAACGTCGGCACCCGCACGGAACGACACCTTGTAGATCCATTGACCGGTCTCCCGCGGCACGAAGTGCACGCGCCACCGATTGCCGGCGTCAGCGCCGGTCTCGGCGGCATTTCCGTCCGCCGCGAAATAGCCCGGCACGACGACCCGCTGTTCGCTGCGCGAGTGGGTAAACGTGACGTCGAGCCGATAGTCGCGAAACGGATTCGGAGCGCCCGATTCGGAGGCCTCCGGGCCGTCGAAGGTGATCTCGAGGGCATGCCAGCGCATGCGTTCGCCATCGATCGTCGTTGCCGCAACGGCGCCGCCCGCTGCCATCGAAACCAGCGGGAAAACCGCCGCCACGAAAAGTCTGCCAAATGCCTGCATCGGACGCCTCCATCGTTGAAACGGTCGCGATCGGCGCCGATTTCCCCGGCCGCGCCCAGCGAATCTAACATCCGGGCGCCAAACTTGCTAAGTTTCGCCGGGCGCCCGCCGCGCCACTGCCACTGTCGATCTTTCACGGAGCACTCACCAAAATGGCCGATGGACCCGTCATCGAGACCGCGTTGCTGTCGTTCGGAATGTCCGGCCGCGTGTTTCACGCCCCTTTCATCCAGGCACATGCCGGCTACCGGCTGGCCGGGTCGTGGGAACGCACGCGCCCGTTGATCGGCGAACACTATCCCGACGCGCGCCGCTACTCGTCGCTGGACGAACTGCTCGGCGACGAGTCCATCGATCTCGTCGTCGTGAACACGCCGACGCTGACGCACTTCGACTATGCGATGCGCGCACTGGAACACGGCAAGCACGTCGTCGTCGAAAAGGCCTTTGCCGGCAACGCCGAGGAGGCACGGCAACTGCGCGACCTGGCCGCAGCCCGGGGACTCAAACTTGCCGTATTCCAGAATCGTCGCTGGGACAGCGACTTCCTGTCGGTACAACAGGTTCTGTCGAGTGGCCGACTGGGCGACATTGTCGAAGCAAACCTCGGCTACTGCCGGTACGGGCCGGCGCTCAGCCCGAAGGCGCACAAGGAAGTGCCCAGCGCCGGTGCCGGCATCGTCAAGGACCTCGGTCCGCACGTCATCGACCAGGCGCTCGTGCTCTTCGGCATGCCGGACGGCGTGTTCGCCGATATCGCCATCACGCGTGAGCAGTCCCGCGTCGACGACTACTTCGACATCCTGCTCAAGTACCCGGACAAGCGGGTTCACGTGCGCGGCGGCTACTTCTACAAGGAGCCGCTACCGGAGTACAGCCTGTTCGGCCGCCTCGGCAGTTACGTCAAGCGACGCGCGGACGTCCAGGAGTCGCAATTGCAGCGCGGAGTACCGCCCGGGGCCGACGAGTACGGCGTCGAGCCCGCCGGCGCCGAGGGCCGCCTGGTGACCGGCGACATCGATGCGACCGACACGTCCCGGCTCCCCGCACCGCGGGGCGATTACATGGCCTTTTACGAGGGCATGCACGACGCGATCGCGAACGGCCGCCCCGAGCCGGTCACCGCCGACGATGGCGTGCAGGTCATGCGGATCATCGACGCGGCATTCGAGAGCCATCGCCAGGGTCGGATGATCCGACCGTAGACGTCGGCCGCGGGAGCGCGCTAGTCGAGGTCCGCCTGGTCCTCGAGCACGGAATCGGCGGGGTCGCGAATGACGGCCAGCGCCAGCATCACGATGAGCACGTCCTCGCGTACGTCGTCTGCGAGGTCCGGCTCCAGGTATCCGCCCGGATTCCAGTCCGTCAATTCCAGCGCGCCGACCACACGCGAATCCGCAGCAATCGTGTAACCGACCGGCGCCTGGGACGACAGCTTCGAGCCGGCGTAGTGATGCACGGACTCGATCGTGTAGTACCGGTCGTCGATCAGCGCTTCGCCGCGCCGGGTGGAGCGCGCGAGTAAGCGCTCCTTCATGTTCGCCGGCTTCGGCTGGCCGAGACCGAAGCGCAATCCGACCGGCCGTGCTTCCTGCCGGAAATCGCAACTCACGTGCATCTTCTTGGGATCGAACGTAACGATGCCCACCGTCACGCTCTTTTTCCGGAACTCGCAGGAGGCCTCGATCGGAAACGCCGCGTTCGTGCGCAGGAACGTAAACGTCGACTTGCCCGAATTCGACGTGTACAGCGGATCGAAGATGCCGAGGCGCGACTCGCTTCGGGTGAAGTCGCCCGAATACGTTCCGATCGCATAGCGCCCCTTGTTGTGACCGCCGAAGCCGTCGAATTCGAGACGATGACCGGCACCGCCGAAACTGTCCGGAAGGCGCATGCGGGCAGTGTCCAGCCCGGTCGCGACGCCCGTCGCGAGCATGGCGGAAAGAATGAACGCCAGCCCCGCCGCCAGGCGGAACCGGATAACGGATATAAAGGACAGGCAGCGAAGCCCGTTCGCCGCGGAAAAGACGTCGCGCACGATGTACGACCCTCCAGGAGACCCGATGCACACGAAACCGGGGGCGAATCATACGCCGGCCGCCACCGGCGTCAATCGGCCTGTCGCCCGGGCTGCACGCGGGCTTGCCGACCCCGCGCGAGCGTGTTACTTGATAGACATCTGATGCCACGGATGCAGTGACAGGCCGGGCCATTTCGATGCCGTCGCGCGCAACCGGCCGCGACCGCAGCAACCGCCCCGCAACCCAGACGCCCGATGTTCGATTTCGCCGACCGCCGCTCATGAGACGGCAATCCTCCCTGCCGAGTGACCGGACCGCCGGGGTCGGACTTCACATAAGCTCCCTGCCCGGGCCGTACGGCATCGGCGACCTCGGCGCCGGCGCGCATGACTTCGTCGACGCACTGAAGAAAATGCGTCTCGGCGTCTGGCAGCTACTGCCGCTCGGTCCGACCGGCTACGGCAATTCCCCGTACCAGCCCTTGTCCTCCTTCGCCGGCAACGAGATGCTGATCGCGCCAGACGACCTGCTGGAACTCGGGCTGCTTTCCGATTCGGACCTGGTCGAGTTGCGGCGGCTGCCGGCCGATCACGTCGACTTCGACCGGCTCATTCCGCTGAAGACGAAGCTGCTAGCAACGGCGGCCACGCGGTTCGCGTCGCGGGCCGGCAGCGCGCTGCTTGCCGAGTTCGACCGGTTCCAGGAGGCGCACGGCGCGGCCTGGCTGAACGACTATGCACTGTTCCGGCTCCTGAAAACCCTGCACGGTGGCCGCGCATGGCCCGATTGGGACGACGACTACACGCGCCGAGATCCGCGGGCCCTGAAGCACGTGACGGCGCGCAACGCCGACGCCCTGGCGGCAATCCGTATCCAGCAGTTCTTTTTCGACCGGCAATGGCGCCGGCTGCGTGAACGGTGCAACGATGCCGGCATCCGGTTGCTGGGAGACCTGCCGATCTACGTCGCGCTGGACAGCGCCGATGCGTGGTCCGCGCGCGACCTGTTGCGCCTCGATGCCGACGGCCGTCCGGACGCCGTCGCGGGCGTGCCGCCCGACTATTTCAGCGCCGACGGCCAGCTCTGGGGAAACCCGTTGTACGACTGGGCCGCCCACGCCGCCTCCGGCTACGCGTGGTGGATCGACCGGGTTCGCGCGTCGCTCCGGCTCGCCGACCTGGTCCGGATCGATCACTTCCGCGGCTTTGAATCCTACTGGGCGGTGCCGGCCGGCGCTGATACGGCGCGATCCGGCCGCTGGGAGGCCGGACCCGGCGACGCGCTGTTCGACGCGATGCGCGACGCGCTGGGCGGCCTGCCGATCGTCGCGGAAGACCTCGGCATCATCACGCGCGCCGTCGAAGAGCTGCGCGACCGACAACAGCTCCCCGGCATGGTCGTTCTGCAGTTCGCCGTGTGCGACCCCGAATTCGACTACCCCACCATGCGCGAAAACTGTGTGTGTTATACCGGCACGCACGACAATGACACGACACTCGGGTGGTACATGGGCACCGGCACCGATACCCGTGACGACGCGGAAATCCGTGAAACCCGGGAGGCAGCGCTGGCGCTGACGGGCGGCACCGCCGAGACCGTCGTCCAGGATTTCGTGACGGCCGCGTTCGCCAGCAACGCACGCATGGCCGTGGTCCCGATGCCGGACCTGCTCGGCCTCGGTTCCGAAGCGCGCATGAACACACCGGGCCGCGGCGGCGACAACTGGTGTTGGCGCGTACTCGAGTCACAAATCAATGACAAACTTTGCGACAATGTGGCAAACATAACAGGCCGGACAGGCCGGGAGGTTGCCGATGGTTGAGCAAGCCCAGGGAGATGACGGACGTTTCGTAAGCCGGTTGACCCGGGAAACCCTGGCCCTGATTCTCGCTGGCGGCAAAGGCAGCCGACTGCACGAACTCACCAACTGGCGTGCGAAGCCGGCCCTGCATTTCGGCGGCAAGTTCCGCATCATCGACTTCCCCCTGTCCAACTGCGTCAACTCCGGCATTCGCCGAATCGCGGTACTGACGCAGTACAAGGCGCATTCACTGATCCGGCACCTGGTACACGGCTGGTCCTGGTTCCGGGCGTCCCGCCAGGAGTTCGTCGAAGTCCTCCCCGCCTCGCAGCGGGTGGGCGGTGAGTGGTATCGGGGCACCGCGGACGCGGTGTACCAGAATCTCGACATCATCCGCACCCACGAGCCGAAGCACGTACTGATTCTCGCCGGGGATCACATCTACAAGATGGATTACGGTCCCTTCCTCGCTGCACACAGTGAGACCGGCGCCGACATGACGATCTGTTGCATCGAAGTACCGGTCGAGGAAGCGGCGGGCCAGCTCGGCGTCATGACGGTCGACGAAGACGGCAGGATCATCGCGTTCGACGAGAAGCCGGAAAAGCCGAACTCGATTCCTGGCAAACCGGGCATCTGCCTGGGCTCGATGGGCAACTACGTTTTCAACACCGAGTTCCTGTACGAGCAGGTCATCAAGGACGCCGACACGCCGGGCACGCAGCACGACTTCGGCAAGAACATCATCCCGTCGATCCTGAAAGGCTACCGGGTCTACGCCTACCCGTTCCGGGACCCGCAAACCGGCACCCAGGCCTACTGGCGCGACGTCGGCACGCTCGACGCCTACTGGGAAGCGAACATGGAACTCGTGTCCGTATCGCCCCAGCTGAACATCTACGACCGGCAGTGGCCGATATTCACGCACCAGTGGCAGTCCGCGCCGGCGAAGTTCGTCTTCGACGAGCCCGGTCGCCGCGGCGAAGCCATTCAGTCCATGGTCTCCGGCGACTGCGTGATCTCCGGCGCGAGCGTTCGCAACTCGCTGATCTTCTCGCGCTGCCAGGTGCATTCTTACAGCAAGATCGACAACGCCGTCGTCCTGCCCGACTGTGACGTCGGCGAACGCGCGCAGATATCGCGGGCAATCATCGATCGCGGCTGCAAGCTCCCTGCCGGGTTCGTCGTGGGCCAGGACAAGGACGACGACCGGCGTCGCGGCTTCCGGGTCACGGACCGCGGCATCACGCTCGTGACACCCGACACGCTCGGGCAGAAGATGCATTTCACGCGCTGATTGTCGGAAGGTACGCTTATCAGCCAGCCCGAAACGATTTTTGTCGCCGCCGAGAACGGCCTGCTTCCTGGGGCCAAGGTCGGCGGCGTCGCCGACGTCATACGCGACCTCCCCGCTGCCGTCGCGACGCAAGGCGCGCGCGCCACGATTCTGACACCGTCATACGGCACGCTGCACCGGCTCCCCGGGGCACGCCCCCTAGAGATCGTCGCGACCGTGTTCCGCGGACGGCGCTTCCGGGCGCGCGTGTTCGAGGTGCCGGTCGAGCCGGACAACGTCCGCTGCCTGGTCATCGACCACCGCGTGCTCGCGCCAACCGATCCGGGCGTCGTGTACCACGGCGACGACGCCAACCGCCCGTACGCCACCGACGCCAACAAGTTCGCGTTCTTTTGCGCCGCTGTCGCGAGCTGGATCATCACGCGGCCGCAGGAACCGGCCGTCGTTCACCTGCACGACTGGCATTGCGGCGTGCTCGCCGTGCTGCGCCGGTTCGACGCGCGCTACCTGCGCCTTGCGCGAATCCCTACCGTCTTTACGATTCACAATCTCGCGTACCAGGGCCAGCGGCCCCTGCGCGACGATCCCTCGTCGCTGCATGCCTGGTTTCCTGCCCTGCGCTACGAGGCCTCGAGCGTCACGGACCCCGAGTTCACGCACGTCTTCAACCCCATGGCGGCGGCCATCCGGCTGTGCGACCGGGTCAATACGGTTTCGCCGACCTATGCCCGCGAGATCTGCCGTCCGAGCGATCCGGCCACAGGCTTCATCGGTGGCGAGGGCCTCGAGGCCGATCTGCGCCGGCGCGAACAGGATGGCACGCTCATGGGCATCCTGAACGGTTGCAATTACCCGGCCACGCCGGCCGTTGCCTCGCCCTGGAAAGACCTGCGCCGACTGATCGGGGACACGCTCGACGGCTGGCAGCAGCGGGAGCGAGACCCGGCGTTCAGGAAGATGCACGCGAATGCCCGGAAGCGGCTCGATGGACTCGGCGAGGACCGTCCACCCCACTTGCTCACCAGTGTCGGTCGCATCGTCGACCAGAAGATGCGGCTGATGTTCACCCGAACCCCGGCAGGAGTACCGGCGCTGGCCGCGCTGCTCGAGCGACTGCCGGATGATGCGCTGCTGATCCTGCTTGGCAGCGGCGAGCCGCGTTTCGAGGCCGAGCTCGCGCGCATCGCCGCGAAGCAGCCGAAGCTCCTGTTTCTTCGGGGTTACTCCGAGGCCGTCGGCGAAGCGCTGTACGCCTCGGGCGACCTGTTCCTCATGCCGTCGAGCTTCGAGCCCTGCGGCATCAGCCAGATGCTTTCGATGCGCGCCGGACAGCCTTGTGTAGTGCACGCGGTCGGCGGCCTGCGGGACACCGTCCGGCACGGCGAAACGGGTTTCGTGTTCGACGGCCAGGACCCTTCGCGACAGGCCGGCGCTTTCGTCGACTGCGCGGCAGACGCCGTCGCCCTGCGCGACAATGATCCCTCGGCCTATGCGCGTATCCGGGACGGCGCCCGGGCGTCCCGGTTCCCCTGGGACGCATCGGCACGCCACTACCTGCGGAAGATGTATGAACTCGGCTGATATCCAGGCCCTCGTCGAGGGCCGCCACGACGACCCGTTTTCGATCCTGGGCCCGCACCGTGACAACGGCGACCGGGTCGTTCGTGCATTCCTGCCGTGGGCTACCCGGGTCGAACTCGTGGACACGGATGGCGAGTCGATCGGCACCATGCGCCGGATCCATTCCGCCGGGCTGTTCGCCGGGCCGCTTCCGCCCCGCAAGCGCCACTACCGGCTGCGCATCACCGGACGTGACGGCAATACGGTCGTCCTGGAGGACTGTTACCGCTTCCCGACCACGTTGAGTGACGTCGATTTGTACCTGCTCGGCGAGGGCACGGACCGGCTGGTGTACCAGAAGCTCGGCGCCCACTGCATGACGGTCTCCGGCGTCGACGGCGTGCGGTTCTCGGTATGGGCGCCGAACGCGTCTCGCGTCAGCGTGGTGGGTAGCTTCAACGACTGGGACGGGCGCCGGCACGTCATGCGGCTGCATCACGGCAACGGCGTCTGGGAGCTGTTTATCCCGGGCGTGTGTCCGGGGGACGCCTACAAGTTCGAGTTGCTCGACCGGGCGGGACGATTGCTGCCGCTGAAGACGGATCCGTACGGCCAGGCATTCGAGCCGCCCCCCGGCAACGCGTCGATCGTCTACCGGAGCCGCTACGAATGGCAGGACCGCGACTGGCAGGCGGCGCGCAGCGACGTGCCGGCGCTCGACGGTCCGATGAGCGTGTACGAAGTGCATCTCGGATCGTGGCGCAGGAAAGACGGCAACGCATTCCTCAGTTACCGGGACCTGGCCGACGAACTCGTCGCGCACGTCTCGGCAATGGGATTCACGCACGTGGAGTTTTTGCCCGTTACGGAGCATCCGTTCGACGGCTCCTGGGGCTACCAGCCCATCGGGCTGTTTGCGCCGACCTACCGCTTCGGTTCACCCGACGATTTCCGCCACCTGGTCGATCGCCTGCACGGTGCCGGCATCGGCGTCATCGTCGACTGGGTCCCCGCGCACTTTCCGCGCGACGAACACGGCCTCGCGCGTTTCGACGGCACGGCGCTCTACGAACACGAGGATCCGCGCAAGGGCGCTCATGCCGACTGGGGCACTCTCATCTTCAACTTCGGCCGTCGCGAGGTGATCAACTACCTCATCGGCAGCGCGTTGTACTGGATCAACGAGTTCCACATCGATGCCCTGCGGGTCGACGCCGTCGCTTCGATGCTGTATCTCGATTACTCGCGCGAAGACGGCGAATGGGTGCCCAACCAGTACGGCGGCAACGAGCACCTCGAAGCCGTCGAGTTTCTCAAGAAGCTGAATGCCGAGGTCCATGCCAACCGCGCACAGTCGCATGCCGAAGAGTCGACCGCGTGGCCCGGCGTGTCGCGCCCCACCGACAGCGGCGGCCTGGGTTTCACGTACAAGTGGAACATGGGCTGGATGAATGACACGCTGCGCTACATGAGCGAGGACCCGATCCATCGCAAGCATCATCACGACAAGATGACGTTTGGCCTGGTGTACGCATTCAATGAAAACTTCGTGTTGCCGTTGTCGCACGACGAAGTCGTGCATGGCAAGCGATCGCTGCTGGGGCGCATGCCGGGCGACGACTGGCAGCAGTTTGCCAACCTGCGCGCCTACTTCGGCTTCATGTTCGCGCACCCGGGCAAGAAACTCCTGTTCATGGGCAGCGAACTCGCACCGCGCGACGAATGGAATCACGACCGTTCGCTCGACTGGCACCTTCTGGAGCACGCGCCACACCGCGGGATTCGCGACTGGGTGGCGGACCTCAATGCACTCTATCGGTGCACGCCGGCGCTCCACGCGGTCGATTTCACACAGAACGGCTTCGAGTGGATCGACTGGAACGACCGCGACAGCAGCTGTTTTTCCTGGCTGCGGCGCGACGCCGGCGGCGCTTATGTCGTCTGCATCACAAACCTTACACCCGTTGTCCGATCCGCGTTTAGAATCGGGGTTCCGGACAGCGGCCGATTCGAGGAAGCGTTGAACTCGGACGACCTGCGCTATGGCGGCAGCGGCATCACGAACGGACCGCTGGAGGCAGTACCGGTGCCCGCGCACGGCCGGCCCTGCTCGCTGGTCGTCGAGTTGCCACCGCTGTCCACCATCCTGTTACGCCGGGTCGACTGACCACGCGGAGAACACATGGCTGCAAAAACGAAGACGCAATCCGGAGTCGGCGACATCGAGCTGCTCCAGGCGCCGAACCTGCCGATGACGGCAGACGCTATCCTGCACGACTTCACGCACTACTTCGGCCGCATGCTCGGCCGCCGGACCATCCAGACCCGGTCGCCGTTTCTTTACCAGGCCGTCGTCTTCGCGGCCCGTGACCGCCTCATGGAGCGCTGGGCGCGTACGCGCATGGCAATCGAGCGCGATGACAATCGCCGAGTCGCGTACCTGTCTCTCGAGTTCCTCATGGGACGGCTCCTGCGAAATGCGCTGCTCAACCTCGGCATCGAGGACGAGACCGGCGAGGCGCTCGGCCGCCTCGGCATCCAGTTGGAAGACGTCTACGAGCGCGAGTGGGATGCGGGCCTGGGCAACGGGGGTCTCGGCCGGCTCGCGGCGTGTTTCCTCGACAGCTGCGCGACGCTGTCGCTGCCGGTCATCGGCTACGGCATCCGCTATCGCTACGGCATGTTTCACCAGCGCGTCCGCAACGGCTACCAGGTCGAGGAGCCGGATGCCTGGCTGCGCGAGGGATTCCCGTGGGAGATCGAACGCATCGAGTTCGCACAGACCGTCCGCTTCGGCGGTCACACGGAAACCTACCGCGATGTGAACCAGCGCATTCGCTACCGCTGGGTCGACACCAATGACGTCCTCGCCATCCCGTTCGACGTGCCGATTCCCGGCTACCGGAACGAGATCGTCAACACCCTGCGTCTCTGGTCGGCCGCAGCGACGGACGAGTTCGATCTCGAGGAGTTCAATGCCGGAAGTTACGCCGATGCCGTCGCGTCAAAGAATGCCGCCGAGAACATCACGATGGTGCTGTACCCGAACGCGGCGACCGAGAACGGCCAGGAACTGCGCCTGCGACAACAGTATTTCCTGGCGTCCGCGTCGCTGCAGGACCTCCTCCGCTTCTGGCGCAATCAGCACGGCGACGATTTCTCGACGTTCGCCGACAAGAACTGCTTCCAGCTCAACGACACGCACCCGGCCGTGGCCGTTCCCGAGCTGATGCGCCTTCTGATCGACGAGCACGGATTCGAATGGGACGACGCCTGGTCGATCACGACGCGGACGATGGCTTACACCAACCACACGCTGTTGCCCGAGGCGCTGGAAATGTGGCCAGTGTCGATGTTCCGGCGCCTGCTGCCGCGCATCCTGGACATCATCTACGAGATCAACGCGCGCTTCATCGCGGAGATCAGCAATCGCTGGCCCGGTGACAACGACCGGATCCGCCGCATGTCCCTCATCCAGGAAGGCTCCGAGCCGATGGTGCGCATGGCTTATCTCGCCATCGTCGGCAGCTTCTCGGTGAACGGTGTCGCGGAACTGCATTCGCGGCTGCTGCGCGAGGGCCTTTTCCGGGATTTCGCGGACTGCTGGCCCGGGAAGTTCAACAACAAAACCAACGGCGTCACGCAGCGCCGCTGGCTCGCCGCCTGCAACCCGACGCTGTCGAAACTCATCTCCGGCAGGATCGGCGACGGCTGGGTCACGGAACTCGAACAACTCGAACAGCTCAGGGCGCACGCTGACGATTCGTCGTTCCAGAGCGAGTGGCGCCACGCGAAGCTCGCGGCCAAGGTTCGGCTCGCACGCGATATCGACGAGAAAACCGGCATCGCCATCCCGACGAACATGATGTTCGATGTGCAGGTCAAGCGAATCCACGAGTACAAGCGGCAGCTGCTGAACGTGTTGCATGCCATTCACCTGTACGACCGCATCCGGCGCGGCGACGGCGACAGCATTTCTCCGCGGGCCATCATCATCGGCGGAAAAGCGGCGCCGGGCTACGCGATGGCCAAGAACATCATCAAATGCATCAACAACGTCGCACGCGTCATCAACTCGGACCCGGCGATGGACGAGAAACTGCGACTGGTGTTCTACCCCGACTACAACGTATCGGCCATGGAACTCATCTGCCCTGCGGCGGACCTGTCGGAGCAGATCTCCACGGCCGGCAAGGAAGCGTCCGGCACGGGCAACATGAAGTTCATGATGAACGGCGCGATTACGATCGGTACGCTGGACGGCGCCAACGTCGAGATCCGTGAGGCGGTCGGCGCCGAGAATTTCTTCCTTTTCGGGCTGACCGTCGACGAGATCCAGGACCTGCGGAACCACTACGACCCGGTATCGATCGTCGCCGCGGACGAGGAGTTTCAGCACGTCATCGACCTGCTGCGTAGCGGCCATTTCAACCGCTTCGAACCCGGCGCACTCGACGCCGTCATCCAGGCCGTCCTCGAACCCGCGGACCCGTGGATGACGGCTGCGGATTTCCGCAGTTTCGTGGATGCGCAGCGGCAGGCAGACGCCGCGTGGCGCGACACCGGGGCCTGGACGCGAATGAGCATTCTGAACTCGGCCGCATCGGGGCGCTTCTCCACTGACCGGACGATGCGGGACTACAACGACGACATCTGGCGGCTCGATCCGGTACGTCTGCCCGGCAGCTGATGGAACCCGGCAGACCCGCGCCGCTCGGCGCGACCGCTACCCGAGGTGGCGTCAACTTCGCGCTGCATTCCGCTGTCGCGGACCGCGTGGAACTGTGCCTGTTCGATCCCCATGGGACTGAGACGTCCCGGCATGACCTCCCCGCCCGGACCGGTGACGTGTGGCACGGTTTCATGCCCGGCATCGGCGACGGGCAGCACTACGGGTATCGCATTCACGGACCGTGGTCGCCCGAGAACGGCCGCTGGTGCAATCCCGCAAAACTGCTGATCGACCCTTATGCACGCCAACTCGCCGGCGAGTTTCAATGGCACCCGTCTGTCGTTGCGCGCAGTCGCGCCGATTCAGCACCGTTCGTGCCGCGCTCGGTCGTTCGCGACATCGCGGCAGGCAGCGGCCGCGCACCGCTCGTCCCGTGGGGCGACACGATTTTCTACGAGACCAATCTGCGCGGGTACACGATGCTGCACGAGGCCGTACCGGAGGAGGACCGGGGCCGGTTTTCGGGTATGCGCAATGCCGAAGTGCTTCAGCACATCCGCGCCCTTGGTGTTACGTCGATCGAGTTTCTGCCGCTGCACGCGTTCATCGACGAACACCATCTTGTCAGGCGCGGGCTGCGGAACTTCTGGGGCTACAATTCGATCGGCTTCTTTGCGCCGATGGCGCGCTTCGCGCGAATCGATCCGGTCGCCGAGTTCCTCGACATGGTACGCGCGGTTCACGAGGCCGGACTCGAGGTGATTCTCGACGTCGTCTACAACCACACCGGCGAAGGCAACCAGGACGGCCCGTGCATTTCCTTCCGCGGCATCGACAACGAGGCCTACTACCGGCTGCACCCCGAACGCAAGTCCCGCTACGTCGACGACACGGGTGTCGGCAACACGGTCAATGCCGACAGCCCGGTGGTCCAGAAACTCGTTCTCGACAGCCTGGTCTACTGGCATCGGGATCTCGAGGTCGACGGTTTCCGCTTCGACCTCGCCACCGTGCTCGGGCGGCACGCGCACGGCTTCAGCAGCGACCATCCGCTTCTTGCCGCAATCGGGGAGAACCGCCTGCTGCGAGACGCCAAGCTCGTCGCCGAGCCCTGGGACCCCGGTCCCGGCGGGTACCAGCTCGGCCGGTTTCGTGCGCCCTGGGCGGAACTGAACGACAAGTTCCGCGACACGACACGCCGCTTCTGGCGCGGCGACGAGAAGATGAGCGGCGGGCTCGCCCGGCGCATGCACGGATCCGCCGACCTGTTCGAGCACAGCGGCCGTGCTCCCGCTTCGTCGGTGAACAAAGTGACGAGTCACGATGGCTTCACGCTCGCGGACGTCGTTGCGTTCGAGCACCGTCACAATCGCCCGAACGGCGAGAACAACCGCGACGGTCATCATCACAACTTCAGCCGCAACTACGGGGTCGAGGGCGCTACCGACGATCCCGCGATCACGAGCATTCGTCGCCGCCAGCGACTGAACATGCTTGCAACGCTCCTGTGCTCGCAGGGAACGCCGTTCCTGCTGGCCGGCGACGAGTTCGGCAACAGCCAGTCCGGGAACAACAATGCCTACGCCCAGGACAACCCCACCGGGTGGCTGGACTGGCGCGGGCTGGCCTCGGATCCGGCGTTCTTCCAGTCCGTGTGCCAGCTCGTTAGGCTACGGCGGCAACACCCGCTCCTGCGGCTGGATCGCTACGTGCACGGCGAAACCGTGGACGACGACGGGAACAAAACGTCGATACGCTGGATCAACCCGAACGGACAGGTCCGCAGCGACGCGGACTGGGACTTCGGCCATGCCTTCGGCATGTTATTGCTTCGCGATGACGGCGTTGACGCTTCGGGAATCGCGATACTGCTGAACGCGTGGGTCGAGCCGCTGGATTTCGACCTGTCCGTATCCGGCCCCGGCCCGTGGCGCGTGCTGTTCTCGAGCGGCGACGCACGAATGTCAGACGCCCGCTGCGTCGTATCCGTGCCGGGCACGGCTATCGCCATCTGCGCGATGGGCGCCCTGTCGGCAGGCGACACCGCGCCGGCCGCCGGGTAGTGAAACGGCGGCAGGGTCGCGTATGCTTGGGTAGTCCACGAGCCCAGGCGGGGGAAGCACCATGACCGGAAGAACCACTCGCGAATCCGTTGACCTCGGCCGGCGACGGCTGGTGGGCACGACCGGTGCAGGCCTGGTCCTCGGTGGTTTGCTGGCGTCACGAACAGGAGCGGCCATGGAAAAGACTGCAGCGACACTCCGATGGGGCATCGTCGGTACCGGCGGCATCGCGAACCGGATGGCGCCGATGCTCCGGCAGGCGGCACTGGCCAACCTGGCCGCCGTATCGAGCCGGCGCATGAGCACCGCGAAGGAGTTCGCGGCTACGCACGACGTGCCTGCGACCTTCGATGACTGGGGCCGGATGCTGGAGTCGGATGCCATCGACGCGGTGTACGTCGCCACGCCGACCAGCGTTCGGGAAGAGATCAGCATCGCCGCCGCCCGCCGCGGCAAGCACGTGCTGGCCGAGAAGCCGTTCGCCAGTGCGGCGTCCGTCAATCGGATCGCGGCCGCCTGCCGCGAAAACGACGTCGCGTTGATGGATGGCACGCATTTCGTCCATCACCCGCGGACCGCCGTCATCCATGACTACGCGGTGAACCGGCTCGGCCGGCCGCTCGTCCTCGACACGACGTTCCAGTTCCGGCTCGATGATCCCACGAATATACGCCTTCGGCCCGACCTCGAACCGATGGGCGCGATTGGCGACGCCGGCTGGTACAACATGCGCGCAATCGCCGAGTTTCTCCCGCCGGACGTTGCGCTCCGCGAAGCGGCGGTGTTTGCCCGTCGCCACCCGGACACCAACGCGGTCAGCAGCGCTGTCGGCGTTCTTCGTTTCGACGGAGATGCCGTATCGAGCTTCAATTGCGGCTTCGAGTCCGGGGCGCTCACGATGGACCTGCGGCTGACCGGTCCGGACGGTGCCGTGTACGCCGACGATTTCGTGCTGCCGCCATCCGGTGAAAGCCATTTCCGGTTCCGCCGGGGTGGCCTCGGCTCGACCGAACAGATAGCCACGACGGCCGGCCAGCCCGCAGCGGTGCAGATGTTCGACGATTTCGCTCTGGCCGCCGCCGACCCGGGCCTCCGGGAGCCGTGGATGCGCGCCATTGAACGGACGCAGCAGTTACTCGACGCGGTCTGGCTGGCGGCCAATGACGGTGCTTGAGCCCGGCGGCCAATGAACATCCGAACCCAGAGAACTCAGCGCTCGGGCTCGCGACGTCGCCGGATGCCGGCATGAACGCGCGCGAACGCGGCGGGCTGCGCAAACCGACGATCGCCGACGTCGCGGAACGTGCCGGCGTATCGATCAAGACGGTTTCGCGCGTCATCAACCGCGAACCCAAGGTGAAACAGGAAACCCGCGACCGGGTGGAACGCGCCATCGCGGATCTCCGGTACCGGCCGAATTCGCCCGGGCGGATGCTGGCAAGCCGCCGGAGCTACAACCTCGGTCTGATCTACAACGCGAACTCGTCCTACATCAACAGCATCCAGAACGGCGCACTGGCCGCCTGCCGCAACGAACATTACGACCTGCTGATTCACCCGTGCGACTACCGAAGCCCGGACATTGCGCTGGAGATCTCGGAACTGGTCACCGGCGCCAAGGTGGACGGCCTGCTGCTGGTCCCCCCGGTGTCGGACCTGCCGTCCGTGCGGACGCTGCTCGAAGACGGACAAGTGCCCTACGTAAGCATTTCCGGGATGACGACTGCGCCCGGCGAGTGGACCGTCGGTACGAACGATCGCGAGGTCTCGGCCGCAATGACGTCCCACCTGTTCAGTCTCGGCCACCGGCGCATCGCCTTCGTGCGCGGACACCCGGACCACAAGGCAATGGCCCGGCGCTACGAGGGTTACCTCGACGGCATGCGGGCAAATGCGCTGGAGGTCGACGAGGCTCTCGTCATCCAGGGCGACAACAGCTTCCAGTCCGGCATCGACTGCGGCGCGCGACTGCTGCGCATGTCACCGCGACCGACCGCGGTCTTCTGCGCGAACGACCACATGGCGGCCGGCGTCATGGCGGTCGCGCACGAGACCGGCGTCAGGATTCCCGCGGAGTTGTCCGTTGCAGGCTTTGACGACATCCCGCTGGCCGGCCAGGTCTGGCCGGCGCTGACCACGATTCGCCAGCCGCTGCACGAAATGGCGTCGCTGGCGGCGATGCTGTTGATACATCGCCTCCGTGGCCGGGAAACGAAGGGCCTCATCCGCGTGGTCGACGCCGAACTCGTCACCCGGGCGTCGACCGCCACAGCGCGCGCGTAGCGTGCTGACGCGCGAACCGCTGCCCTACGCGTCACAGAGTCTCCCTAGAGTTCACACCCCGCATTGCCCGGGTTCGCGACGATGCGGGCCGACGCCAGCTGCAACTCGAGGCCGCTGCTGCCGGAGATGATCACCGGCGAGACGAGGGCCGACATGTCGACGCCCTGCTCGGCGAAGCACGACAGCTTGACGAGTCCCGTCTGCCAGTCGCCGCCCGCCTGGGCCTCGAAGGCGCCGGCTACGTCGATCGAGCCGACGTTGTTGCTGCCATCGGCGACGGACAGCGACGCTGCGTCGCCGTTCCACGCTGCGACACGATAGACAACTTCGATCGCCATGTCGCCATTCGATTCCCGTTCGAAATCGGTCGGCTGGCCCTCGATGAGCAAACTTGCGGGACCGCTCCACGTCAGCAGGACCGAGTCTTCCTGCACCTCGCGATCCGCCGGATGAGCGGCCAGGTTGCCCGATGCGCTGCTGCCGCGCGAATCGCCGATTCGTGTATCGCCGCCCGCGTCCCGCAGGATCATGCCCCACTGTCCGGCCGGGTCACCAAATGCGATGAACGCGCCACGCGGTGAATCGCTGCCTGCGTCGAGTCCGGAGTCTTCCGGCAATGCGGCCAGGTTGCCGTCGTCGCCATAGCTCAGGCCGTAGCCGTAGGCGAACAGCGGATCGTAATCGGCGTCGCCCACGTTCACCGCGGTCTGCGTTGCGAGCTTCGGCCACGAGAAGGACAACCGGCCGCTGAAATCGAAGCGCGGCTCGCCGTCCGCACCGGCGATGAGCACGTCGGCGATGCCGGCGCCCTCCGTGCCCGGCAGCCAGGCGGCGACAAAGGCATCCGCGGCATTGAGTTCCGGGTTCACCCACATCGGGCGGCCCGACAGGAACACGGCGACCGTCGGTATGCCCGCGTCGCGGAATCGGCGCAGCAGCGCGAGCCCGTCGTCCGAATCGTAGTCGACATTCGGCCGGTCGCCCTGGAACTCGGCGTACGGGTCTTCACCGAAGACGACGACGGCGACGTCGGGCGCCGCCGCGTATTCGCCGGATTCGCTGAGCATGACCGTGCCGCCAGCCGCACCGACCGCATCGACGAAGCCCTGGTAGATCGATGTGCCGTTCGGGAAATGTTCGTTCAGGTTGTCCGTGCCCTGCCAGTTGAGCGTCCAGCCGCCGCACTGTTTGCCAATACTGTTCGCGCCGTCGCCGGCCACGAGGATGTCGAGCGTCGGCGACAGCGGCAGCAGGCCACCCTCGTTCTTCAGCAGCACGAGCGACTTTCGGACGGCTTCGCGCGCCACCGCGCGGTGCTCGTCCGCGGCCAGCAGGTCGAAGTCGCCGGCATTCGGCCGCGAGGACGGGCGACCGGCCTCGAAGAGGCCGGCACGCATCTTGACGCGCAATACCCGGCTGACGGCTTCATCGAGTCGGTCCATCGTGATCTCGCCCGAACGCACCTGCGCGAGCGTCGATTCGTAGAGGCCTTGCCAGCTGTCCGGCGCCATGAACAGGTCGAGCCCCGCATTGAATGACGCCGCGCAGGACGTGTTCGTGCAGCCCTTCACCTGGCCGTGGCCGTTCCAGTCGCCGACGACGAGCCCGTCGAAGCCCATGCGGCCCACGAGAACGTCCGTCAGCATTTCCTTGTGCCCGTGCATCTTGCGGCCGTGGAAGCTGTTGAACGATGCCATGACCGCCTGCACGCCGGCCTGCACCGCCGGCGGGTAGCCCGCCGCCTGCACGTCGCGGAACTCGGCCTCCGAAACAATCGTATCGCCCTGGTCGATGCCGTCCGTCGTTCCTCCGTCGCCCGCGAAATGCTTGGCCGTCGCGAGCATGCGCCCTTCGCCCAGGAAATCCTCCGTGCCCAGGCGCCCCTGGATGCCCTCGACGATGCGCGGCGCGTACGCGGCGACGATGCGCGGGTCCTCGGAATAGCTCTCGTAGGTCCGTCCCCAGCGGTCGTTGCGGACGACGGCGATGGTTGGCGCGAACGTCCAGTCGAGTCCCGTCGCCAGCATTTCCATCGCTGTCACGCGCCCGATGCGGTACATCAGGTCGGGGTCGTTCGCCATGCCGAGCCCGATGTTGTGCGGGAAGATGGTCGCGCCGAGGATGTTGCTGTGGCCGTGCACCGCGTCGGTGCCCCAGATCGTCGGGATGCCCACGCCGCCGTCGCTGGTGTCGGTCGACGCGTCCCAGAACGCGTCGGCAAGCGCGAGCCACTGGTCGGGCGTCGTCCGATTATCCCCGCCGGGCGCCGAACCGCCGCCGTTGAGCACCGAGCCGAGGTTGTACTCGCGCACCTCCGCCGGGGTGACGAACGCGATGTCCGCCTGGATCACCTGCCCGACCTTTTCCTCGAGGGTCATGCGCCCGAGCAACGCCGCGATGCGTTCCTCCATTGCGGGATCGCGCACCATCACGGGCGGCTGGGCCGGCCAGGACCCGGGGTGGATCCGGCCGTTGTCGACAGCTGGCGTTGGAGCCGGCGTGGCGGCGCCGGAAGCGGTATCGTCGGTGGCCGGCTGGCACGCGCCAAGCGCGATCAGTCCGGCCGCGCACAGTGCGCGGAGCCTCGTCGTAAGATTCAAAGCCTGTATCCCCCTGGGGCCCGGCCGCCGCGACCTGCACCATCGACGTGCAAAACTCGGCGATCCGGGCTACTCTCTCAATTCGATGTCGCGCGTTGTCATTTCCGCGCAGGCCCAAGAATAGCGCAGAACGGAACGCAAAAAAAACCATGGCACAGGACGGCAACGCGATCACCGGCGACAACGCCGGCACCCGGCAGGTGCGGCTCCAGTGGTCGGAAAAGCTCGGCTACGGGGCCGGGGACTTCGGCTTCAACCTGTACTGGACGACGATGGCGTCGTTCCTCGCGGCCTTTTACACCGACGTGTTCGGCATCTCGGCGGCGGCGGCCGGGACGATGCTGTTCACGACGAAGATCATCGACGCGTTCACGGACCCTGCGATGGGCGCGGTCGCCGATCGCACCCGCTCGCGCTTCGGCAAGTTCCGCCCTTACCTGCTGTTCGCCGGCCTGCCGATGGCCGGCGCCGCGGTGCTGACGTTCACGACGCCCGATCTCGACGACACCGGCAAGCTCGTGTGGGCCTACGGCACTTACACGCTGATGATGGTCATGTACACGATCCTGAACACGCCGTACTCGGCGTTGTCGGCCGTGATGACGTCCCGCAGCCAGGAGCGCACGACACTCATCAGCATCCGGTTCCTGTTTGCCTTCAGCGGCGGCGCGTTCGTCAATTACTACACCCTGCCACTGGTCGCGTTCTTCGGCGACGGCGATCCGACCCGTGGCTGGCAGCTGACCATGACGCTGTACGGGCTGGCCGCCGCAATCATCTTTTTCGTTGCGTTTGCGTCCACGCGCGAACGCATCGCGCCGCCCCCGGCGCAACGCACCAACCCGCTGGAGGACATCCGCGACCTGTCCGGCAACCGGCCGTGGCTGATCCTGTTCGTACTGGCCATGGTCATCATGATCACGATCACGATGCGGGCTGGCAGCGCGTACTACTACTTCACCTATTACCTCGAGCGTGCCGACCTGCTCCCGGCCTACCTGCTGTGCCAGATGCTCGCGTATGCCGCCGGTGCCGTACTCGCGCCGGCGCTGACGCGCTATGTGGACAAGGCGAAACTGCTGATGATCCTGATGGGCATCGTCGGCGGCGCGTCGATCCTGTTTTTCTTCGTGCCGAAGGACATGCTCTGGGCGATCTTCGCGCTCAATATCCTGATCAGCCTTGCGCTGGGACCCAAGTCGCCGCTGACCTGGTCGATGTACGCGGACACCGCCGACTACAACGAGTGGAAAACGGGTCGGCGGGCAACGGCGATGACGTTTTCCGCTGCGACGTTTGCCCAGAAACTCGGCGGCTCACTCGGTTCCGCGGCGATGCTGTGGGTGCTGGCCACCATCGGCTACGTCGCGAACGAAGCGCAGTCCGGTGCATCGGAGACCGGCATCGCGTTGTTGCAAACCGTCATCCCGGGGCTGTTCGCCCTGGCGGCGGTGCTGGTGACGCGCCATTACCGCCTGACCGGCACGGAACTCGCCGACATCCAGGAGGCACTGGACCGTGGCGAACGCGCCTGATTGCGTCGTCCTGGGTGACGACGGCCGGGTCCACCTCGACAGCCCGGTCGCACTGCCGTCGGCCGGCGGCTTCCTGTGGAACCCGAACCTGCTCGTCCAGGTGAACTGCCGCGGCTACGTCACCGCGCAGCACCTGCAGCCCGAGCCCGCAAAGTACGCGCGCGCGCCCGTGCTCGAACAAACCACGTTCATGCAGCCGGAACAGCCGTACTACGATCACCACCCGGGCCGCTTCGTGTACGTGCGTGACGACGACAGCGGTGACCTGTGGTCGGCGCCCTGGGCCCCCGCCCGCGTCGAGTCCGACTGCTTCCGCTTCACGGTTGCGGAGGATGCGCTGTCATGGACCGTTGCCCGCGACGGCCTCCGCGTCGATCTCGAACTACGGATTCCGGCGGACGACGCGATCGAACTGTGGACCGTCACGGTTACGAACGACTCGCCGCGTGCACGCCGCGTCAGCCTGTACCCGTTCTTCACGGTCGGCTACATGAGCTGGATGAACCAGTCCGCCGAGTACGATACCGAACTCGGCGGCATCGTCGCATCGTCGATCACGCCGTACCAGAAACTCGCCGACCTCCCGGCCGTCCGACGCCTGAAGGACCTGACGTTCCTGCTGCACGATACGCCGCCCGATGCCTGGGAAGCCTCGGGGGCGGCCTTCGAAGGTCACGGCGGACTGTCGCGGCCAGCCGCACTGGAGCGGCCGCTGCTCGCAAACGGCGCGGCACGCTACGAAACGCCGGTCGCCGCCCTGCAATACCGTTCCGCACTGGAACCCGGTGAGGCCCGGCGTGTTCGGCTGCTGTTCGGGCCGGCCCGCGATCGCGCGGGTATCGCGGAGGCTCGATCCGCCTGGCTCGCGACGGGCGGGTACGAATCGGCCGCGGCCGAATACCGGGCATTCCTGGAGCGGGGGCGCGCGAGCATCGCGGTCGACACGCCGGACGCGCACTTCGACCGCTTCGTGAATCGCTGGCTGCCCCGCCAGGTCTGGTATCACGGCAGCGCCAATCGCTTCACAACCGATCCGCAGACGCGCAATTTCCTGCAGGACGGCATGGGGACCGTCTACGTCGAACCGGTGTCTGCACGCCGCGTCCTTTTCCGCACGCTGTCGCGGCAACACCCGGACGGACGCATGCCCGAGGGCATTCGCCTGCGCGACGACAGCGAATTGAAGTACATCAACCAGGTGCCGCATACGGACCACGCGGTCTGGCTGCCGATTTTCCTCCAGGCCTACGTCGATGAGACCGGCGATGTCGCCGTCCTGGACGAGGCCGTGGAGGGCTCGCCGTTCAAGACCGTCCGCAACGCCGTCTCCGCTGCCGTGCGCTGGCTGCTCGACAATCGGGACGAGCGCGGACTCTCGCTGATCGACCAGGGCGACTGGTGCGACCCGATGAACATGGTCGGCCCGGAAGGTCGCGGCGTCTCGGGCTGGCTCACGATCGCCACCGCGCATGCGTGTCGGTTGTGGGCCGGCATGCTCGCCGACGGCGACGAAGAAGCAGCCTCGACGTTCACCGCGTCAGCGGCCGAACTCACAGCGGCCGCGCAGAAACACCTGTGGGACGGCGACTGGTTCGCGCGCGGCATCACGGACGCCGGCCGCCCGTTCGGCGTCGCCAGCGATGACGAAGGCCGGATCTACCTGAATCCGCAGAGCTGGGCCATACTGTCCGGTGTCGCGACGCCGGATCAGGTGACGCGCATTCGCCGTGCCGTCGACGCACAACTCGACACCCCGTACGGCTTGCAGATGCTGGCACCCGTCTACACGGGCATGCGCGACGACATCGGCCGACTGACACAGAAGTTTCCGGGAACGGCGGAGAACGGATCGGTCTACAACCACGCCGCGGCGTTTTACATCGCCGCGCTGTTCGAATCGGGCGATGCCGACGCCGCGTATTCGCAGCTCCTGCGCGCAATTCCCGGCCCCGATGCGGGCGACTACGTCCGCCGGGGGCAATTGCCGGTCTTCGTGCCGAACTATTACCGGGGCGCGTGGCGGCAATTCCCGGAGACCGCGGGCCGATCGAGCCAGCTCTTCAACACCGGCGCCGCGAGCTGGCTGTACCGCATCGTCATCGAACGGCTGTTCGGCCTGCAGGGCACGATCGACGGCCTCGCCATCCGTCCGGCCCTGCCGTCCGCCTGGGAGAGCGCGACGGTGACGCGACGGTTCCGCGGCGCAACGTTCACGGTGGACTATGCGCGCCGCACGGACGCCGGCAACACGACAGTGCGCTGCAACGGTCAGTTGCTGGCAAACCCGCTGGTGCGCGAGATCGTTGCCGGTCGCCACTACCGGATCGAAGTGCGGCTGCCGGCCATCCGGCCCGTCGACCTGCCCGTCGCGGCAGCGGCGCAAAGCCCGTAGGCACGCGCCGCGGAGTGCTTGCGGCGCCGCGCACTGCGCGACGCCGCAACCGTTACCTCAGCCCTGCATGTCCTCAAGTTCCACACCACGGGTCTCGTGCGCCATCCTGATCACGAAGAAGATCGAGATGAACGCGCACACCGTGTAGAAGCCGTAGGCGCCGCCGAGCCCGATCGAGGTCAGCATGATCGGGAACGTCATCGTGATGCCGAAGTTCGCCATCCATTGCGCGAACCCGCTCACTGCCAGGCCGGCTCCTCGGATCTGGTTCGGGAACATCTCGCCCAGCATGACCCACATCACCGGCCCCCACGAGAAGTTGAAGAACGCAACGTAGGCGTTCGCCGCGACCAGCGCGATCGCGCCCCAGTTGCCCTCGAGGCTGAGCGATCCGTCCGACGCCCTGGTGGCATTCAGGAACGCGACGACCAGGACCGCCAGCGTGACCGTCATGCCGACGGAGCCGATCACCAGGATCGGCTTGCGCCCGATGCGATCGATGAGCACCAGCGCGATGGCAACGGCGCCGATGCTGATGGACCCGCTGATGACGTTGATCAGCAGCGCGTCACTCTCGGTGAAGCCGACCGACTGCCACAGGACCGCGCCGTAGTAGAAGACGACATTGATGCCGACGAGTTGCTGGAACGTCGCGAGCCCGATGCCGAGCCACACGAGCTTGCGGATCCGGCCGGTCGACTTGTCCACGAGGTCGGCGAGCTTCGGCTTGTGATGGTCGGACGCCAGCGATGCATCGATTTCGTCGACTTTCTGCTGCGCGACGACGGCGCCGAACAGCTTCTTGAGGACCGCGGCCGCTTCTTCGCGGCGGCGCTTGATGACCAGGAAACGCGGGCTCTCGGGAATCGCGAACAGCAGTACCAGGAACAGTCCCGCCGGAATCAGCTCCATCCAGAACATCCAGCGCCAGGCCTCGAAGCCCATCCAGAATTCCGTCGTCGAGGAACCGGCGGAGCGCGCCAGGAAGAAGTTGCTGACGAACGCCGCGTTGATGCCGCAGATGATCGCGACCTGCTGCACCGTCGTCAGCGCACCGCGGTAGCGGGCCGGCGCCACCTCGCTGATATACGCCGGCGCGAGAACGCTCGCCGCGCCGACCGCCAATCCGCCCAGCACGCGGTAGATGACGAATTCGAGCGAACTGCCCGCGACGCCGGAACCCCAGGCGCTGATGATGAAAAAGACCGCTGCGACCCGCATGATGTTGCGCCTGCCGTAGCCGTCGGCCAGGCGGCCGGCGGAGAATGCACCAATTGCGCAACCCAGCAACATGGACGCGACATTGAATCCCGTGCCGATGCTGTCCGAGTCGAACGCGATCTGCAGTCCGTCGACCGTGCCGTTGATGACGCCGGAGTCGTACCCGAACAGGAAGCCGCCGATCGTGGCGACAATACTGATCAGGATGATGTACGGCGTGTTTGCCCCCGCTTGTTGTTCTTGCATGTGTGCACCCATTCCTGGTTGATGTTCCCCTCAGTTGCCCGGAGCGTATGGAAACTCCAGCCCCCGGTAGTACTCGACCGACTCGGCCGGCGGTTCTGCCCCCGCGGGCAGCGGCCGGCCGGACACGTCGCCGAAATACGCGATGCAGGCGTCCCGCCACCAGCGCGCCTCCGCGAGCTGAATCGCGAAATAGCGGGACACCTTGTTGAATCGTTCCGCATCGACGTACTCGCCGAGCGCTTCCCACGTCGCCTGCATGGCGGCGACCTGCGCCACGCCCTGGTCGTAGCGCGCGACGAGTTCTTCCCACAACGTGCGACCGGACCGCACCCGGTACTCCCACGACAGGCGGTGGAACCACAGCAGGTACTCCTCCGGCGTCGTCGCGGGATCTCCCCAGGCGCGTGTGAGCGGCGGCGCATACTGCGCGACGGCGTTGCTGCCCGTCGCCGAGCGATCGAAGCCGACGGCGTCGCGCGTCGCCCGGTGGTAGTAGTACGGGTTCCACTCCGGCCGCGAAAGGTCGTCGATCCACGGAGCCGGCCCGTAGTGGTGACCCGTGCCCATGATGTGCGTCAAGCCCAGCGGCGTCATGTAGTTCACGACCGCCTCGCGCGACTGCATCATCATGTCGGCAACGGGCTCGACGAACGCCGGGTCGCGCGTGAACGTCTGCGCGAGCCACTCTTTCGCGATGTCTCGCGCAGAGAGATCCGGGTTCCACGCCAGTCGACCGAGGGCATACCAGTTCGACTGCCCGAAGATCGACCCGCTCCAGTCGCGATCGGAGCCGATGTTGGCCACGCCGGCTATGCCGGTCAGCGCATAGTCGTGCAGGGAGCCGTCGACGACATCGCTCACCCGCGAACCTTCGCCGCGAACGTGCGTATCCGTGTCGAGCACTTCCTCCCACAGGGCGCCGAGGTAGACGAGATGCGTCGAGAAGCCCAGGTACTCCTGGGTGACCTGGAACTCCATCATCAGCGGCGTTGCCGGCATCGCGCCGAACATCGGGTGAAACGGTTCACGCGGCTGGAAGTCGAGCGGCCCGTTCTTGACCTGCACGAGCACGTTGTCGCGAAAGGTCCCGTCGAGCGGCACGAACTCACTGTAGGCCTGCTTGACCCGGTCTTCCGGGTTCACGTCCGAGTACACGAAGGCGCGCCACATGACGATGCCGCCGTGCGGTGCCAGCGCGTCCGCCAGCAGGTTCGCGCCGTCGGCATGCGTGCGGTCGTAGTCCTGCGGCCCCGGCTGCCCTTCCGAGTTCGCTTTGACGAGGAAGCCGCCGAAATCGGGAATGGACGCGTAGATCTCGTCGGCCTTGGCCACCCACCAGGCCCGCACTTGGGGATCGAGGGGGTCCGCGGTGTCGAGGCCGCCGATATCGATCGGCGCGCTGAAACGCGCGGACAGGTACACGCGCATGCCCCAGGGGCGCAGTGCGTCGGCGATCGCCGCCGTCTTCGCGATGTAGCGCGGCGTGAGCATGTCGGCACGCGCGTTGACGTTGTTCAGTACGGTGCCGTTGATGCCGATCGACGCGTTCGCGCGCGCGTAGTCGACATAGCGCGGATCCACGTGACCCGGCAGCCGCCACCAGTCCCAGATGGAGCGCCCCGCGTAGCCGCGCTCGACGTGTCCGTCCGGGTTGTCCCAGTGATTCAGGAGTCGCAACGCCACGGCCGGCCGCTCCGTGCGGTCGATACCGTCGAGCCCGCCCGTCGTGCGCAGGTGCCGCAGCAGCGCGAAGGCGCCGTACAGGACGCCGCGGTCATCGTTGGCCGCGATGACGATCGCGGACTTCCCGTCGATGGGCGCACGGCGAATGACATAACCCTCGTCGCCGAGGCCGGCGAGCGGCAGGTCGAGGCCGCCGAGGGCCGGCAACTGCGCCGGCGTGCCGATGACGAGCGAATCGTCCGCGATGCGTTCCGCCTCGGGAATCGCGGCACCGTACGCCGCGCCGATGCCATCGCGCAGCTCGTCGATCGCGGAACGGAGAATCGGTGACGGTGCCTCCGGCCCGACGATCGCGCGCACCGGCAAGGCCGGGTCGGCGATGCCCGACACGCGCAACCAGAGATCGTAGCCGTCCTCGGCGAAAGCGGGCGCCGACAGCGCCAGCAGGCACGCGAGCGCGGCGCCCGTCCAGGACGTCTTCATCGTTGCACGCGCTGCACGTGCCGAAGTTCGCAGCGGGCGCACCGGCCCACCGTCATCGTCTGCATTGACAGGTCCCCCCCGTCAGCATATGGTAGCGCTACCATACCCGAATGTCAGTCCCCCGGGGGGATTTTTCTGCCGGTGTGGTGAAATACCGGCACGGCGCGAGTCGCGCGACACGACGCGGCCGCGGCACCGTGACCGAACAGGGGAAACAATGCGCTACTGCACCGGGCCGTCCGTCGGTCCGGGCTCCGTCCGATCGCCTCTTGGCGGGCCGACGGGGCCCGGCTGATGCCCAGAATCGTCGAAGCGGAAGTCATTACGACCTGCCCGGGTCGTAATTTCGTCACGTTGCGCCTCGTCACCGACGACGGGGTGACCGGCGTCGGCGACGCGACGCTGAACGGCCGCGAACGGGCGGTCGCGAGCTATCTCGAGGACCACGTCATCCCCTGCCTCATCGGCCGCGACGCGCACCGCATCGAGGACACCTGGCAATACCTGTACCGCGGCGCCTACTGGCGGCGGGGACCGGTCACGATGAGCGCGATCGCCGCCGTCGACGTCGCGCTCTGGGACATCAAGGCGAAACTGGCGGGACTGCCGCTGTACCAACTGCTGGGCGGCGCATGCCGCGAGGGCGTTCTCGTCTATTGCCACGCGAGCGGGGAGACGATCGAAGAGACGGTCGAACACGCGCGAGGCTTCGCGCGCGAGGACTATCGCGCGATCCGCATCCAGTCGGGCGTGCCGGGACTGCCGTCGACCTACGGTGTCGCGAAGGAGAAGTTCGCGTACGAGCCGGCCGAGAAGGGCCTGCCACCGGTCAACGCCTGGTCCACCGAGAAGTACCTGCGCTCGGTGCCGCCGCTGTTCGCGGCGGCGCGCGAGGCGCTGGGCTGGGACGTGCACCTGCTGCACGACGTGCACCACCGCCTGACGCCGATCGAGGCCGGGCGCCTCGGCAAGGACCTGGAGCCGTTCCGCCCGTTCTGGATGGAAGATGCCTGCCCGGCCGAGAACCAGGACAACTTTCGCCTGATCCGGCAGCACACGACGACGCCGCTGGCCGTCGGGGAGATCTTCAATTCGATTTGGGATTGCCGGCAACTCATCGAGGAGCAGTTGATCGATTACATCCGCGCGACGGTGGTGCATGCCGGCGGCATCACCCACTTGCGGCGCATCGCCGCACTCGCCGACCTGCACCGCATCCGCACCGGCTGCCACGGCGCGACGGACCTGTCGCCCGTCACGATGGCGGCCGCATTGCATTTCGACCTGTCCATCCCGAACTTCGGTATCCAGGAGTACATGCGACACACGGCCGAGACGGACGCGGTGTTCCCGCACGCTTACACCTTCGACGATGGCATGCTGCACCCGGGCGACGCGCCCGGCCTCGGCGTCGACATCGACCTCGCACTCGCGGCGAAGTATCCCTATGAACGCGCCTACCTCCCGGTGAATCGCCTGGAGGACGGGACGATGTTCGACTGGTAACGACCGACATGGCGCATCTGCAGACGGTACTCGGCATCGACCTCGGCACCCAGAGCCTGAAGGTCGTTTTCTACGACTTTGCGGCGCGCCGGATTGCGGCGTCCGCGTCGGCGCCGCTCGACGTGCGCCGGGACGAGCGCGGAACGGCCGAACAGGATGCGGACTGGTGGCTTGCCGCGCTGCGCGCCGCACTCGACAAGGTGCCCGAGGACGTTCGCGCGTCCGCCCGCGCCGTCGGCGTTTCCGGGCAGCAACACGGCTTCGTTGCGGTCGACGAACACGGCGACGTGCTGGCCCCGGTGAAACTCTGGTGCGACACGTCGACGCAGGCCGAGGCAGACGAGATCATGGACGCCGCCGGCGGCCGGGAACGCTGCATCGAGATTGCGGGCAATCCGGTCATGGTCGGCTACACCGCGTCGAAAATTCGCTGGTTCCGGAAACAGGACCCGGCGCGCTACCGGCGCATGGCGCACGTGTTGCTGCCCCACGACTACCTGAATTTCGTGCTGACCGGCGAGGCCGTCATGGAATATGGCGACGCATCGGGCACGGGCCTGCTCGACGTGCGCTCGCGCCGCTGGTCGCCGGAGATGATAAGCGCCGTCGACCCGGACGGCGACCTCGCGGCCCGGCTGCCGCGGCTCATCGAGCCGGACACGATCGCTGGCACCGTGACGGACGACGCCAGCCGACGTTTCGGCATCCCCGCCGGCATACCCGTCGCCCCCGGTGGCGGGGACAATATGATGGCCGCGATCGGAACCGGCAACGTTACGCCCGGCAAGCTGACGATGAGCCTCGGCACCTCCGGCACGCTGTTCGCCTACTCGGACACGCCGGTGATCGACGAGAACGGCAACATCGCGGCGTTCTGCTCGTCCACCGGCGGCTGGCTGCCACTGCTGTGCACGATGAACTGCACGTTTGCGACGGAACTGATGCGCGCACCGCTCGACGTCAGCACGGCCGACTTCGACGCCACCATCAGCAACGTGCCTCCCGGTTCGGATGGCCTCATCGTCCTGCCTTTCTTCAGCGGCGAACGCACGCCGAATCTGCCTTCCGCGAGCGCCAGCATTCATGGCCTGCGCGCGCACAACTGCAACACCGGGCATCTGTTGCGCGCCACGGTCGAAGGCGCGACGTTCGGAATGCGTTTCGGACTCGACGAACTGCAGAGGCTGGGGCTCGAGGCGTCCGAGATCATCCTGACCGGCGGCGGGTCGAACAGCGCCGCCTGGTGCCAGATCGTCGCCGACGTCTGCCGGCTGCCCGTCACACTGCTCGAGCAGGACGAAGGCGCATCGTTCGGCGCAGCGCTGCAGGCGTTGTGGGTGCACGAACGTACCGGCGGCGCCGACGTAACGCTGGCCGAGGTCGCCGATCAGCACCTGAGCCCGCGCACACCGGCCTGTCGGACACCCGACCCGGCCGCCGCCGACCGCTACACTGACGTCTATGCCGATTACCGCCGCGCCGTCGACGACGCGGCATCCCGATTCCAGCAATAACGGAGCCAGAGCAATGAGTGCCAATCCGCACATTGGTCGCCAGGAGTACTTTCCCGGCATCCCGAAAATCGCCTACGAAGGCGCCGAGTCCGACAACCCGCTGGCATTCAAGGCCTACGACGCCGGCCGCGTGGTCGCCGGCAAGACGATGGAAGAGCACCTGCGGTTCGCGGTCTGCTACTGGCACTCTTTCTGCGCGGATGGCGGGGACCCGTTCGGGCCGGGTACGCGCAAGCTGCCGTGGAAGGCCAAGGCCGACCCGGTGGCAGCCGCTGAAGACAAGCTCGACGCCGCGTTCGAGTTCTTCACCAAACTCGGTGTGCCCTTCTGGTGCTTTCACGATCGCGATCTCGCGCCGGAGGGCGCGTCCGTCGCCGAGAGCGAAAAATGGCTTCAGCACCTCGTCGACCTCGCGGGCGAGCGCCAGAAGTCGACCGGCATGAAGCTGCTCTGGGGCACGGCGAACGTGTTCTCGCACCCGCGCTACATGAACGGCGCGTCGACGAATCCGGACTTCAACGTCGTCACGCACGCGGCGGCACAGGTCAAGGCCGCGCTGGACGCGACGGTGGCGCTCGGCGGGCGGAGCTACGTGTTCTGGGGCGGCCGCGAGGGGTATGCGTGCCTGTTCAACACCGACGCGAAACGCGAACTCGAGCACATGGGGCGTTTCCTGGGCATGGCCCGCGACTACGGTCGCTCAATCGGTTTCAAGGGCACGTTCCTGATCGAGCCCAAGCCGATGGAGCCGATGTACCACCAGTACGACGTGGACGCGCAGACCGTGGCCGGCTTCCTCCGTGAGCACGGCCTCGCCGGCGACTTCAAGCTGAACGTCGAGGCGAACCACGCGACCCTGGCCGGACACTCGTTTGCCCACGAACTGCAGATGGCGGCAGATGCCGGTCTGCTCGGCTCGATCGACGCGAACCGGGGCAATCCGCAGAACGGCTGGGACACCGACCAGTTCCCCACGGACCTGTATGATACGGTCCAGGCAATGCTGGTCGTGCTCGCGGACGGCGGCTTCAAGGACGGCGGGCTGAATTTCGATGCGAAGGTGCGCCGCGAGTCCACGGACGGCGAGGACCTGTTCCTCGCGCACATCGGTGGTATGGATACGTTCGCGCGGGGTCTGCTTATCGCGGCGAACATCCTCGAGAATTCGCCCCTTGCGGACTTCCGCAAGCAGCGCTACGCGAGCTTCGACAGCGGCAAAGGCCGTGACTTCGAAGACGGCAAGCTCGGGCTCGCCGACCTGCGCGATCTCGCTGCCGCCGGTGGCGAACCCGACAAGGTGAGCGGGAAACAGGAATGGGTGGAAAACCTGATCAACGATTACATCTTCAGGACGAAATGACCGCGATGAACAAACCCGATCAACTTCCGCACGCGAACAAGCTCGACCAGCTCCGGCAGATGACGACCGTCGTCGCCGACACCGGCGACCTTGACGCGATCAAGGCTTACGCGCCGGTCGACGCGACCACGAACCCGTCGCTGCTGCTCAAGGCCGCGTCACTGCCCGGCTATGAGCCCCTGGTGCAGGACGCGCTTGCCGCCGCCGCAAAGACCTCGTCCGATGCCGAATCGCGACGGCTGCAGGCCTCGGAACGCCTCGCGGTGGCGGTCGGCTGTGAAATCCTGCAGCACATCCCGGGCCGGGTCTCGACGGAGGTGAGCGCCCGCGTGTCCTTCGATCGCGACGCAATCGTCGAGGCCGCGCGACGCATCATCGCGCTGTATGCCGACGCTGGCGTCGGCCCTGAACGCGTCCTCATCAAGACGGCGTCCACGTGGGCCGGTATCGAGGCCGCGCGTCTGCTCGAACGCGAAGGCATCCAGTGCAACCTGACGCTGCTGTTCGGCTTCGCCCAGGCGGTCGCCTGCGCGGATGCCGGCGTGACGCTGATTTCACCGTTCGTCGGCCGCATCTTCGACTGGTACAAGGCGAAGACGGGTCGCGACAGCTTTCCGCCGCTCGAAGATCCGGGCGTACAGTCCGTCACCCGCATCTTCAATTACTACAAGACCCATGGCTACGACACCATTGTGATGGGCGCCAGCTTTCGCAATGCCGGCCAGGTAACCGCTCTCGCCGGCTGCGACCGGCTGACGATCAGCCCGCAGCTGCTCGCGGAACTGGAGGCCGACGACGGCCCGCTCGAACGCATCCTCGACGCCGATGCGCCGGGGGAAGCGGATGCGCAGCGTGTGCTGGACGAAGCGGAGTTCCTCTGGCAGATGAACGAGGACGCCATGGCGACCGACAAGCTGTCCGAAGGCATTCGCAATTTCTACGCGGACGAGCAGCGCCTGATCGAGAAGCTGGCCGCACTCGAATGATCCGGGCGCGGCGCGGCGTTGCAGCGCCCCGGGATGCGGTGTCGACACAACGGCTCGTCAATCGCCACGGAGATGCCGTCGTGCTGCTCGACTTCGGCGCGCGGGTGGCGTCGATACGCCTGCAGCTGGAAAGCGGCCCGCGTGACGTCGTCCTCGCCTACCCCGACGCGCACGCCTACCTCGCGGACCGCTATTTCCTGGGAGGGACCATCGGGCGCTATGGCAATCGCATCCGCAACGCGACATTCGACATGGATGGCGCTCCCGTCACACTCAGCGCCAACGAGGGCGCGCACCACCTTCATGGCGGGTCGCAGGGCTTTCACCAGCGGCGCTGGTCGATGACGGCTAAGCACGGTGAACAACGCGTGGAATACCGGTTGCGATCACCCGACGGTGACCAGGGCTATCCCGGCAACGTCGACGCGCGCGTGGTGTTCGGCTGGTCCGACGAACGCGAACTCGAGATCACCTACACGGCGACCACCGACCGGCCGACCCACGTCAACCTGACGAATCACGCCTACTTCAATCTCGGCGCGAGCTCGCCCGACATCCTGGATCACCGCGTCGCCATCCACGCCGATCATTACACCGTGCTGGATGAGGCGTTCCTGCCCACCGGGGAGATCCGTGACCTTGCGGGGACCGCGCTCGATCTGCGAACGCCGCGTACCGTGCGGGACCTGTTGGCCGGCGGTGACGCGAGCGTGCGTGCCGCCCGCGGCGCGGACGTCAATTACGTGCTGTCCAACGCCCCCGCCGCGGCGACCGTACTGTCCCCGGAAGGTGACCTCGAGATGACCGTACGCACGAGTTGTCCCGGATTGCAGTTTTACACCGGGCAGTACCTGGCGGCGCCGTTTCATCCGTACGCGGGCCTGTGCCTGGAATCCCAGCATTTTCCGGATGCGCCGAACCAGGCCACGTTCCCGTCGACTCGGCTGGATCCTGGACAAACGTGGACGGAAACGACGACCTACCACTTCACCGCAGGCTGACGCCCATGAACCCGATACGCTACCCGGTCCTCGTCGTCGTCTCACTGCTCGCCGCGTGCGTGCCGGAGGATTCGCCGGTCGTACTCGATGAGCCGCTCGCACCCGAGGCATTGACCGCCGCCGGTTTCCCGGTCGGCGTCGCCGTCCCGGCCGACCCCTGGCCGAACAGCCTGCTCGGCAGCCCGGAGCGCCAGGCCATCGTCACAACCTACTTCAACAGCATCACGGCCGAGAACGCGATGAAGATGGCCTACCTTCATCCCGAACCCGACCGCTACGCGTTCGACGATGCCGACGCGCTGGTGGACTGGGCATGGCAACGCGGACTCGTCGTCCATGGGCATGCCCTCGTCTGGCACAACCAGGCGCCCCGATGGATGAACGCACTGGAGGGCGACCGCGACGCGGTGAGCACGATCCTCGAGGATCACATCGCCGGTGTCGCGGGCCACTTCGCCGGCAGGCTCGACAGTTGGGACGTCGTCAACGAAGCCTTCACGGACGCGAACCCGAGCGATTACCGCGACACGATCTGGCACCGCCGAATCGGCCCCGGGTACATCGAACTGGCCTTCCGCGCCGCCCGGGCCGCCGACCCGGACGCGGATCTGTACTACAACGATTACGACATCTCGGGGAAGATCGGCCCCCACAAGCTCGAACGGATCCTGCACATGGTCGACGACTTTATCTCGCGCGACGTGCCGATCGACGGGATCGGTTTCCAGATGCACATCGACGCCGACGACCCGCCAGCCGACGCCATCCGGGAAGCGTTTGAGAAGGTCGTCGCGCGCGGCCTCAAGGTGCGCATTTCCGAGCTCGACATCGCCGTGAACCGGGAAGAGAATCTGTCGAGATTGACCGTGGAAGCTGCTGATTTACAAGAAATAAAATATGCCGCGGTCGCCCGGATCTACCGTGACGCCGTGCCGCCGGAGCTGCGTGGCGGCATCACGGTCTGGGGCATCACGGACGGCGACAGCTGGATCCCCGGATTTCGCGACCGTCGCGACTGGCCGCTCCTTTTCAATGCCGACTTCTCACCGAAGCCGGCGCTGGCTGGCCTCGCCGAAGGGCTTGGCGCACGCGGCGAAGCCGGGACCCCGCCGGCGCCGTGATTCGCGTCAGCCGGCCGGCGGCGGGCCGTCGCTGTCGCGCTTGACGAGACGGAAGTCGACGGTGAGGTGCGTGCTCTCGGTCTCGATCCCCGCGCGCTTGGCGCGAATGGCCTTCTCCAGCATCTCGATCGCGGTGTGCGACATGTCGACGATGGGCTGGTGAATGGTCGTGATCTCCGGCCAGATCGTCGTCGCCAGCAGCGTGTCGTCGACGCCGCACACCGTCAGTTCTTCGGGAATCTCGATGTGATGGCGGTGCGCCGTGGCAACGGTGGCCGCGGCCATATCGTCGTTACTCGCAAAAATCGCCGTCGGCCTCGGCTCGACGCTCAGCAGTTTCTCGGCGGCCTCGAGCCCGGAGCGGTAGGTGAAAAAACCCTGGGCAATGAGATTTTCGTCGACGTCGATGCCGGCGCGTTCCAGCGCGTCCCGATAGCCGGAGAGACGCAGGCCGCTGGACTGCTGCGCCGGGTTGCCGGCGATGAAACCGATACGCCGGTGGCCAAGGCCGATGATGTGCTCGGTCATCGCCACTCCTGCATCGTAGTCGTCGATCTGGACGGACAGCACTTCGTGGTCGACATGCTGGGTGCCGATCGTGACCGCCAGTACGTCGCTGTCCTGCAACAGCTGCAGAACGTACTCGGAATCGGCAAGGGGTGGTGACAGGATGATCCCGTCCATGCCGGTGCGCACCATGTTCCGGATGGCTTCGATGCCCTGTGCCTCGTTGTCGCATTCGACAACGACGATCTGCGTGTCGCTCTGGCGCGCCTGTTCGAGCACGCCGAGCAGCATCGCACTGAGGAAGGAACTGCTGGGGTTATCGTAGATCAGGCCGATCTGAATCTGGTTCGCGCTTGCCAGGCTGCGCGCCGCCTTGTTCGGGAGGTAGCCCAGTTCCTTGATGGCCAGGTTGACGGAATCCCGGGTCGATGCCCGGACGTTGGCCTCGCCGTTGATGACGCGTGACACGGTCATCGGGGATACCCCGGCTCGCTCGGCCACGTCGTTGATCGTTGCGCGGGCATGTTGCCGTCGCGCAGTAGCGGTTTTCTTCATCGAGCTGCCGTCCCCATCCGGTCGATTATCGCCCGACTGGCGCGGCATCGCCAAGCGTGAAATAGAACACAGCGCCGGCGCCCGGCTCGCCTTCGGCCCAAATCCGGCCCTCGTGGCGCTCGATGACTCGCTGGGCGATCGTCAGTCCAAGTCCGACGCCTCCCGGGCGCCCGGCACCGCGCAGCCGGTTGAAGGCACCGAAAATCGCTTCGGACTGCGCCTGGTCGAATCCGCAGCCATTGTCCCTGACGAAGTAGACGGTCTCGCCACCATCTGCGTAGGCCCCGACGCGGATCTCCCGAACATCGCACGACCGGGTGAACTTGATGGCGTTCCCCAGGAGGTTGGTCAGCAACATGTGCACCAGCGTCTCGTCAGCCAGTGCGTCCGGAATTTCGTCCACCCGAAAGTCGATGGGCGGCGGCGGCTCGGCGCCGCGGAGATCCTCGCTGATTTCCCTGGCCAGCGCTTGCATGTCGAGTGCCTCGCGCTCAAACGTCGCGTGCGTCACTTCGGAAAGGCCCAGCAGGCGATCGAGAATCGACGCCATCTGATTGACGGAAGGCGTGAAGCGCTGGAGCACCTCGCTGCTTTCCGGTCCGAGTTCCGCCCCTGCCCTGGCCTCCAGCAACTGCGCATTGACCGCGATGTTGTTCAATGGATTCCGCAAATCGTGGGCCACGGAGTCCGCCAGCGTTTCCAAGTCGCGGGTACGCTCGCGAAGTTGCAGCGTACGCCGTTCGACGGTCTCTTCGAGCGTACGATTCAGATTTGCGACGCGCGCTTCAGCCTGCTCCGCGGCCAACGCGCGCGAACGCGCGCGGCCGTTCTCGTAAATCAGTGTCCCCACCAGTACGGAAATCAGCAGTCCGAGCAACAGGATCAGGTCGATGGATGGCGAGTCGAGCGTCGCAATCAGTTCGGCAGTCGGCCGATGCTCGACTCGCAGCAACGTCCCTAGCGACGTCCGTATCGTGCCGGACCGGGTCCATTCTGAGGGCCCTTGCAGAACCGGCTCGCCGCGCTCGTACAAAAGGCTGTCACCGAGGTACACGCCGATCGCGTAACCGGGAGATTCATTCTCGAGCATGGCCGCCAGGGCGGCCCGAACATCGATGATGGCGATAAGTTTGCCCGTGATGCCCTCGGACGCCGGAATCAGCACCTCCCAATACAGGCGACCGTCGTCCCGCCGATACGGCCCGACGACGTCCGGTGCCTCGGCGTTTCGGGCGGCCTCGGCGGTTGACGAATACGCGGCCCACTCTGAATCTGTCGGTCGGTAATCGAGCTGGTCGATAGCCGGCGACCAGAGGAAGCGGTGGCCCTGTTCCGGGTCGTCCCACAGCAGGTACCGTATGCCAGAGAGGTTGGCAGGATCGAGGATATCGTCGGTTGACCATTCATCAGCCGGCAATGCCTCGTTGGCAGCCCAGAACGTCCGGACACTGTGCAGTCGGGAATGCAGCACCTCGGTATGGCGCACGAGCTGGCTGCGCGCCGCGTAGGATTCCACCTCGGCAATGCGTGCGATCTGGGCATCATTGCTGCGACTCAGTGTCGTCCACAAGCTGATGGTTCCGATCGCGACCGCGATCACGACACAAACGGAAAAAAAGAGTCGACTCAGCATGATTTCCCAGGTACGACGGGGACAGCGATGGCAATATCACCTCTCCGCTGCATCGGGTTCACCCTCTCCGGGAGCGCGGTGCCTGCATCCTACGCGGCGTGGTTCACGGTGTCGATCCAAGGCTCTGGCCCGGCGGCGCGCTGGTGCTCTACCATGGAGACTGCGGACGTCCAGCCTGCCGCCCGCACGCCATGTTCCAATCGGATGAATTGATGACCCGTATTCTCATAGTTGACGATGAACCGGATTTCGCCAGCGGCATTTCGGAGCTGCTGGAACTGAAGGGCCACACCGTCGTTTCCACCAACACCGTCGCGGCAGGCCGCGATGCCCTGTTGACAGGTCGCCCTGATGCGGTGCTGCTCGACCTCATGTTGCCCGACGGCAGCGGACTCGAGCTGCTCGATGCCTTCGATCAGCACCGTCCCGAAAAAGTTGTCATCATCACGGGGCATTCCGGCGTCAAGAACCTCATCGGCGGGATGGCCGGCGATGGCGTCAGCTACATGAAAAAGCCGATCGAGCCGCGGGAATTGCTGTCGCTGATCGGCGAGATCCGGACCTCCGGTGACGCGGTCGCGTCGAGCTCCAACGGACACTTCGGCCTGATGGTCGGCGACAGCGAACCGATGCAGAAGGTGTACACAACGATCCAACGGGTCGCGCAGACAGACAGCACTGTCTTCGTACAGGGTGAGAGCGGTACCGGCAAGGAACTCGTTGCCGAAGCGATCCACCGACTGAGCGGCGTGACAGGTGAATTCGTACCTGTCAATTGCGGCAGCCTCAGCAAGGACCTGCTCTCGAGCCAGTTGTTCGGTCACGAGAAAGGCAGCTTCACCGGCGCCAACCGGCGTCACACCGGTTTCTTTGAGCGTGCGCACGGCGGCACCTTGTTTCTCGACGAAATCACCGAAATGCCGCTGGAGATGCAGACACACCTGCTGCGGGCACTGGAGACGGGCCACATTCTTAGGGTCGGCGCGGAGAAGGAACTCCCGGTCAGCGCACGCCTGATTGCCGCAACGAATCGCGACCCGGCACAGGCGGTCACGGACGGAAAATTACGTGAGGACCTGTATTTCCGTCTGCGTGTATTCCCGATAGTGCTTCCGCCTCTGCGCGAACGCGGAGACGATATCAATCTCCTGGCCCGGCACTTCCTCGACCAGCTCAACGACAAGCACGGAGCTTCCAGGACGTTTGGTGACGCTGACCTGGCAATGTTGCGCCGGCATGCATGGCCGGGCAACGTACGCGAGCTGAAGCACACGGTTCATCGCGCTTACATACTCTCGGACGACGACACCGTTGCAGTGCCGGACCGGTTTGACGAGGACTTGCCGAACGACATCGAAGGACTGCGAGTCGGGCGCTCGATCGCGGACGTGGAGAAGGACCTTATACTGGCCACACTCAGGCACCACGACGGCAACAAGAAAGCTGCGGCAGCCAGCCTTGGCATCAGCCTCAAGACGCTATACAACCGTCTCAAGAGTTACGGCGAGGAGGACAGGGACGACTAGGCAATGAAGATCCTGATCGTTGAGGATGATGACTTTGCGCGGGACGCCAGTGCGCGTTACCTCGACCATCTCGGGCACGAAGTGCGTGCCGCGGCCTCACCGGATGAAGCTGTCCGGCACGCGCAGAACGGCTGTCCCGACGTTGTGATTTGTGACTGGATGCTTGGTGCAGAGGAAGACGGCACCGACGTTGCGCGAACCCTTCAGCGGCGTTGCGAAGCACCGATCATATTCGTCACGGCCCAGCCCCTGGCCAGACTCAGGGCCCGAACCCAGGACCTGCGGGTAGCGCGATACCTGCGCAAGCCGATCTCCCTCTCGCTGCTGGCCGCGGCACTCGACGACCTTTCGCCGACGAGCAGCGACGGCAACCGGCAACAGAAAAGGCGTCACCCCGAGGGGTGACGCCGTTAATGCCGCCTATTCTGCGTCTTCAGTCTCTTCGACCGTCAGCGTGTTCACGACCGACCGCGTGCCGTCGGTATTCGCAGCAATGCGCTCAGCCAGCTCACTTTCCTGGCTGGAGTCAACGCTGCCCGACAGTGTCACGATGCCATTCTCTGTGTCGACATCGATCGAAAGACCGCCGGTATTGCCATTGACCAGCAGTTGCGTCTTCACCTTCGCCGTTAGCGTGGCATCCCGGACCTTGTCCCTGAACCCTTCCTCATTCATGGCCCCCTCGTTGCGTGCGGCTGCAACCTCGTCCTTGTCTATGCGCAGCTCATTCTTGACCTCCGTCACGCCGTCGATCGATTTTGCGATCTCACTAGCAAGATCCCGGTCAATATCCGATTCGACGCTGCCGCTCAGATAGGCGACACCACCCTGGACATCCGTATCGATGGCGAACGAGTTCAGGTGCTCGTTGAAGAGCAACGCCGTCTCGAGTTTCCCGTCCAGCCACGCATCTTTGATGCGAGCCTCAGTGTACTCGGCGCGTTGCTCCGTGCGCTTGTCATGACCATCGCCAGCAAGGACGACGGGCGATGCTGCTGAAACGCCGATCAGTGCTGCTGCAACTGCGGCCGATACCAGATTTTTCGTTTTCATCACACTCTCCTTATCTGTTGAACTGCAACGCGTCGTGTGTCGAAGACGATCGACGCTGTCAGCAATGACGTTGCAATCGCCATGCCAACGCGAGAGAGCGGTAGTTCCGGGGCGCTTGGCGGCGCACGAGCCGCCGGGAAGAAGAAAAGATTACGAGGGATTGTAAGACTTGCAACGTTGGAGGTGCTCGACCTTGCTCCACGCGACCATTCTATGCCGTGCTGACGACGTCAGGACGCTGGCACGCTGTGTGCATGTAACTGTTTCGCTACGACGATAAACCCTGAAAAGGAGGTAATGCCATGTTGAGCTGGGCTCTGACATTTCTGATTCTCGCCATCATCGCGGGCGTACTCGGGTTCTCGGGTATCGCCGGCGCAGCCGCAAGCATCGCGAAGCTGCTGTTCGTCGTCTTCCTGGTACTGCTGATCGTGAGTGCCATATTCGGCGCACTCCGAGGTCGTCCGCCGGTCTGAGCGGTCAGGGGCGCGCAAGGACGAACGCGCCCTCTTCCGCGCCGCTGACCTCGCGGCGGAACGCGCCGAACAGGTCCCGGCCCATGCCCCGATGGCTGGCGGCGAGATCGAACTCGGGCTGAGGCCGTGCGGCCGGATCGTCCGTGCTCTCGACGGCGACGACGCCGGCCTCGGCATCGATGGTGACGATATCGCCGTCGCGGATCTTGCCGATGACGCCGCCGTTCACGGCTTCGGGCGTCGTCTGGATGGCGGCCAGCACGGAGCCGGACGCGCCGGACATGCGCCCGTCGGTCAGCAGCGCGACCTTGAAACCGCGGTTCTGCAACACGCCGAGGTATGGCGTGAGCTTGTGCAGTTCCGGCATGCCGATCGCGCTGGGACCCTGCGCCGGCAACACGGCGACGAAATCCTGTTCGAGGTTGCCGTCATTGAACGCCTCGGTGAAGGCATCCTGGGTGAGAAACACGCGGGCCGGTGCCTTGATGTGCATCCGGTCCTCGCGAACGGCCGAGGTCTTGACCACGGCCCTGCCGACGTTGCCGTCGACGACCTTGAGCCCGCCCTCGGCGTCGAATGGATCCTTCGCTCCGCGCAGGATGTTGGTGTCGAGCGATGATTCCTGCGCCGGGCGAAACGCGAGCTTGTCGTCCTCGAGGACCGGCTCGACGCAGAACCGATCGAGGCCATGGCCCAGAATCGTATTGACGTCGTTGTGCAGGAGCCCGGCGGCAATCAATTCCCGGATCATGAACCCGAGTCCGCCGGCTGCATGGAAGTGGTTCACGTCGGCGGTGCCGTTCGGGTAGACGCGGGCCATCAGCGGTACGACCGACGACAGGTCGGCGAAGTCGTCCCAGTTGACGATGATTCCGGCGCTGCGGGCGATGGCAACGAGGTGCATCGTGTGGTTCGTCGAGCCGCCGGTCGACAACAGGCCCACGATACCGTTGACGATCGCCTTCTCGTCGATGACATCCGCAATCGGCATGTAATTGTCACCGAGGTTCGTGATGCGCAGCGCGGCGCGCACGGCCTCCTCGGTCAGCTTCTCCCGGAGCCCGGCGCCCGGATTGACGAAGGAACCGCCGGGGAGCTGCATGCCCATGAACTCCATGAGCATCTGGTTGCTGTTCGCGGTTCCGTAGAACGTGCACGTACCGGGCGAATGGTAGGAGGCTGACTCCGCCGCGAGCAGTTCGTCCCGCCCGATGTTACCGGCGGCGTACTCCTCGCGGATTCGCGCCTTCTCCTTGTTCGGCAGGCCCGACACCATCGGTCCGGCCGGCACGAACACCACCGGCAGGTGACCGAACGACAGGGCGCCGATCATCAGACCGGGAACGATCTTGTCGCAGATACCGAGGCACAGGGCTGCGTCGAACATGTTGTGCGACAGCGCGACCGCGGTCGACAACGCAATGACGTCGCGGCTGAACAGCGACAGGTCCATACCGTCCTGGCCCTGCGTCACGCCGTCACACATCGCGGGCACGCCGCCGGCGTATTGCGCCACAGCGCCGTTCTCGGCCGCCGTGCGCTTGATCGTCGCCGGGTAGGTCTCGAAAGGCTGGTGCGCACTGAGCATGTCGTTGTAGGCGGATACGATGCCGATGTTGGGCACCGATCCACCGGACAGCGACGACTTCTCCGCGTGACCGCAGGCCGCCATGCCGTGCGCGAGATTACTGCACGACAGCGTCGTGCGGTGCGGGCTGGCGCCGGCCGCTTCCCGCACGCGGTCGAGGTAGTCGCCTCGGGACGATTCGCTGCGTCCGCGAATGCGGTCGGTGACTTTGCTGACGGTCGGGTTCATGAACAATCCTGTCGGGCTACTCGGCCCAGAATACGTGTACGGGTGACTGGCGCTGGCGAAGCAGGTGTGCGACGGGCAGTGAGGAATCGTCGGCGCGTGCGGCTTCGTACACCGCCCTCTTCTCTGCGCCGAAGATCAGCAGCAGCACGGCCTTGCTGTCGAGCAATGCCGGCAGCGTCATGCTGATGCGCGGATGCGGGCTCGCCGCCGTCGTCACCGGCATGAACGATCGGCGCCCCTTCGGATCCAGGCCGCGGTCGAGGTCCGTTGCATCCGGAAACAGCGAGGCAAAATGCCCGTCGGTGCCCATGCCCAGCAACGCGCAGGCGCGCGGTCGCGGAACGTCCGCGATTTCGATGTCGAGGTCCACGCAACGCGACATCGGCGTCGCCTGTTCGGCGTACACCGGTAACAGGCGCGCCTCGGCGGCCGCGTCCACCAGCAAGTGGTCGCGCACCAGGCGCTCGTTGCTGTCACTGTCGCCCGGCGGCACCCACCGCTCATCGCTCAGCAGCACATGAACACGACGCCACGGCAGCGCCGCCTTGCTGAGCGCCTCGAAGCACTTCACGGGGGACGAGCCGCCGCTGACGACGAATGCTGCCTCGTTTGACGCAGCGAGTTCGTCGCGCAGCTGCTCGACGATGAACCGGGCGGCGGCCTGCGACGCTTCGTCACGTGTTGCGAAAAAGTACTCCACCGTCTCAGTTCTCCGGGAGCCACTCGCGACCGTCCCGGTCGAGCAGGAAGGACGACGCCGTCGGCCCCCAGGAGCCGGCGACGTACGACTCGACCTTGGTCTGAGTCGCTTCCCAGCCCGCGATGATCGTATCGACCCACTCCCAGGCGGCCTCGACCTCGTCGCGGCGCATGAACAGCGCCGGGTTGCCGCGCAACACCTCCATCAGCAGCCGTTCGTACGCGTCCGGGTAGCGGATGCCGAACGTTTCCTCGAAACTCAGGTCGAGCGATACCGGTCGCAGGTCGAACCCGCCGGGACCGGGCTCCTTCGCCATGACGAACAGCTTGACGCCTTCGTCGGGCTGCAGCTTGATGGTCAGCCGGTTCGGCTTCACGTTGTACTCCTGCTCCGGGAAGATCGAGTGCGGCACGTCCTGGAACTGGATAACGATCTCCGAGTGCTTCGTCTTCAGGCGTTTGCCGGTACGCAGGTAGAACGGCACGTTCGACCAGCGCCAGTTCTCGATCTCCGCCTTGATCGCGACGAAGGTCTCGGTGCGGCTGCCCTTGCCGCCGAGCTCGTCGAGGTAGCCCGGCACCGGCGCGCCGTGAATCGCGCCGGCCGCGTACTGTCCGCGCACCGTTCGCGAGCGCACGCTATCACCTTCGATCGGTCGAAGCGCGCGCAAGACCTTGATCTTTTCGTCGCGCACCGCTTCCTGGTCGAGACTCGACGGCGCCTCGATGGCCGTCAGGCAGACGAGCTGCAGCAGGTGGTTCTGCACCATGTCGCGCAGCGCGCCGATACGGTCGTAGAACTCGACACGGCCGCCGACCCCGAGTTCCTCGGCCACTGTGATCTGCACGTGATCGACCGATCCGCGTCGCCATAGCGGCTCGAACAGCGAGTTTCCGAAGCGCAACGCGAGCAGGTTCTGCACGGTCTCTTTGCCGAGGTAGTGGTCGATGCGGAATATCTGGCGCTCGCTGAAGCACGCACCGACCTCCTCGTTGATCTTCCACGCGGAGGCATAGTCGGTACCCACCGGCTTTTCGAGCACGATGCGGCTGGTCTCGGTGATGAGTCCGTTTGCGCGGAATCCGGCGGCAATCGGGCCGAACAGGCTCGGCGCAGTCGCGAGATAGACGACGCGCACCCGGTCCTCGAAACCGCGCAGCACGTCGCCCAGCTGTGCCCACTGCCCGTGGTCGAGCGCGTCGGCCTGCACGTAGGTCAGACGCCCGGCGAAGGCCCGCCAGCTCTCGTCGTCGAAGTCCCCGTCCGCGAGGTTCGCGCGCAACGCGGCCTCGACCATGTTGAGGTATTCCTCCTGGCTCATGTCGCCACGGCCGACGGCGATGATGCGGCTGTCCTCGATGATCTGGCCGTCCCGGTCGCGGTGGTACAGCGCCGGTAGCAGCTTGCGCATCGACAGGTCGCCGGTGCCGCCGAATATGATCAGATCGAAGACCTGGACGGGAACGAGTTTGGCCATGGACAGTTTCCTGGAGTTTGTGTAAGTTTACTACATCTCGACCACGGTTTGCCAAGCCATTGCCGCATTCCCTGTCATACTCTTGTAATTTTCCTACATGTTGGACCTGATCGCACAGCGCAAGGCCGAGCTCGGCCCGGCGGAGCGCCGCGTGGCCGACTGGGTGCTCGAGCACCCGCGTCGTGCCGCGCGCATGCGCCTCGCGGAACTCGCAACGGCGAGCGGCAGCAGCGAACCGACCGTCATCCGTTTTTGCCGGCGCTTCGGCCTCCGCGGTTTTCGCGATTTCGCGCCACGGATGACGGAAGCCCTGAGCCGACCCGCCGCCTACGTCCACCACGACGTGTTGCCGGACGACGCGCCGGTCGATGCCGCAACCAAGGTTGTCGATGCGTCCATCCAGGCCTTGCTGGCCATCCGCTCGCAGGTCGCGTCGATGCCCGTGCAGGACGTGGTCAACGCCCTGGCCGCCGCGCGCCAGATCGTGTTCGCGGGATTGGGCGCATCAGGGCACGTTGCCGCGGACGCGTCGCACAAATTCTTTCGCCTTGGCCTGCCGTGCACCGCGCTTACCGATTCGCCGTCGATCCTGCAGTACGCCGCGATCGCAGAACCCGGTGACGTGCTACTCGTCACGTCTCACTCCGGTCGGTGGTCGGAACTCGCCCGTGCCACCGCCACCGCCGGCGAGCGCGGCGCCTGCACCGTTGCGCTGACGGAACCGGGCACACCGCTCGCCGGTGCCGCTCGCTTCCTGTTGCCCTGCCACGCGACGGAGGACACGAACGTGTACACGCCGATGAGCTCGCGACTGGCACAGCTCGCGCTGCTCGACGCGCTGCAGGTCGCGCTCGCACTGGCGCTGGGCGACGCCGCCGTCGACCGACTGCGTCGCTCGAAAGACGCGCTGAAAAGCCTTTAGCGCCCCGGCGCGCTACAGCACCGCGCCGATCTGCCAGGGCACGAACTCGAAATCGCCGAGTCCGTTTCGCTCGCTGGCACTCGGCGTTCCGCTCGCCACGTCGAGCAACAACGTGTAGATGTGCCGGCCCGCCTCCGCGAGACTCAGTTCACCGTCCAGAATGCGGCCGCAATCGAAATCGATGTCGTCGGCCATGTGCTTTGCCATGGCCGAGTTCGTCGCCAGTTTCACGGATGGCACGGGCTTCGCGCCGAAGACCGAGCCGCGGCCCGTCGTGAAGCACACGAGCGTCGCACCGGAGGCGATCTCGCCCGTCACCGAGCAGGGGTCGTAGCCCGGGCTGTCCATGAACACGAACCCGTGCCGGTCGATGCGTTGTCCGTAATCGAACACGCCCGCCAGCGGCGACGTGCCGCCCTTCGCCACGGCACCCAGCGACTTCTCGTAGATCGTCGAGATGCCGCCCGCCATATTGCCCGGCGACGGGTTGTTGTTGAGGCTGGCGCCGTTCCGGGCGACGTAGTCCTGCCACCACTCGATACGCGCGTTCAATGCATCGGCGACGTCATCGCTGGTCGCCCGGTGCAGCAGCAATCCCTCGGCGCCGTGGATCTCCGGCGTTTCCGCGAGGATCACGGTACCGCCCGCCTTGACGAGCAGGTCCGCCGCGTAGCCGAGCGCCGGGTTGGCCGTCACGGCGGAGAACGCGTCCGAGCCGCCGCATTGCAGGCCCAGCGTCAATGCCGATACCGGCACCTCTTCGCGCCGCGCGGCATTCGCGAGTTCGGCGAGCTCCGCGACCTGGCGGCACCCCTCGTCGATCGTCGCCCGCGTGCCGCCGGCCTGCTGGATGCCGAGCGCGCGCACGCGCTCGCCCGGGCCGGTCGGGATGCCATCGAGCAAAGAGGCCAGGTCATTGCCTTCGCAGCCGAGCCCGACCACGAGCACACCTGCAAAATTGGGCTGCCCGATGAACCCGCGCAGCGTCCGCTGCAACAACCGGATGCCGGCGCCGCCCGACGCCATGCCGCAGCCGGTTGCGTGCGTAATCGGCACGATCGCGTCGACACCGCTGCCGGCTGGCAGGGCCGCGCGCGAGCGCGCGACGATCTCGCGAACGACGGTGGCCGAGCAGTTAACCGTGGCGACGACGCCGATGCAGTTTCGCGTGCCGATACGTCCGTCCGCGCGCCGATACCCGGAAAACACCGTCCGGTCGGGCGTGTCGGTGAACGCGTTGCCCGCCGCCGCGACGGCCTGCGGGCTCTCGCTCGCATCGATGTTGTGCACGTGCACGTGTGCCCCGGTCGCGATGTCCGCACCGGCGAGGCCGATCGTCTGGCCGAGCTTCCGAATCGGCATGCCCTTCGCGATATCCGTGAGCGCGACCTTGTGGCCGCGCGGAATTGCCTCGGCGGCGGTCAGCCCGCCGTCGAGCGTTTCACCCGGCGCGATGTCGGCCAGGACGATGGCGACGTTGTCTTCGTCGCGAAGGCGAATCAGGCGGGGCGCCGTCATGTCGTTTCATTCTCCAGGAAGCGGCGCGCGGTTTCTCGCGCGCCGAATTGCCTCAATTCTGCAAGCCGCTGCTGCAACGTCGCGGCGAAAGCCGTATCGCCGGCAAGGTCGGCGGGAAACACGCTGTCGATGGCGAGAAATCGCGCCACGATCGCGGCATCGTCGTCGCCGCAATCCGAATCGATGCGGGCGAACGTCCCGGCCAACGGGTCGCTGACGTCGATGCGCCCGCCCTGCTCGTCCGTGCCGAGCACGTAACGCATCCACGCGGCGACCGCGACGCACAGCCCGTCATGAAGCCCGCCCGCTTTGCGTTGCTCGCGGATCGATGCGAGCAGGCGCTGCGGGAGCTTCTGCGAGCCGTCCATGGCGATCTGCCAGGTCCGGTGCTGCAACGACGGGTTGCGAAACCGTTGCAGCAACTCCGCGATGTAGTCGCCGTGCTCCATGCCCTCGGGCTCCGGCGTCACCGGCGATATTTCACGGACCATCATACGCTCGACGAAGCCGGACAGCACCGGGTCGCCCATGACCTCGTGAACATACGGGTAGCCCGCCAGGTAGCCGAGGTAGGCGAGCGTCGAATGCGCCCCGTTGAGCAAGCGCAGTTTCGCCGCCTCGTAGGGCGCGACGTCGGGCACCAGCAGCGCCCCGGCGTCTTCCCAGCGCGGTCGCCCGTGTGGGAAATTGTCCTCGATCACCCACTGCGTGAACGGCTCCGTGCAGACGAGCGCCTCGTCCACCACGCCGGTGACCGCGGCCGCATTCGCGATATCCTCGGGTGTCGTCGCCGGCACGATGCGGTCGATCATGCTGGACGGGAACGCGACGTTGCGCTCGATCCAGCCGCCGAGCTCCCCGCCGGCCAGCGCTGCGTAGTCGAGGACCGCGCGCCGCAGCAGCGCCCCGTTGGACGGCAGGTTGTCGCAGGACAGCACCGTGAATCCGCCGGTGTGCCGGTCGCGTCGTTGCCGGCACGCCGCGTACAGGATGCCGACGAGGCTGCGAGGCTTCGCGGGATGCGCGAGGTCGTGGACGATGTCCGGGTGCTCAGCGGCAAGGCCGCCCCGGTGCGGGTCGATGCAGTAACCCTTTTCCGTCACGGTGATCGTGACGACGCGCGTCGCGGGCGACGCCAGGCAGTCGACCGTCGCGCCCGGATCTTCCGGCGTAACGCCGATCGAGCGCAGCGCAGCGATCAGTCGATACACGGACGTCTCGGCACCGACGCGCACCGTGTACAGGCAGTCCTGCGGTTCGAGCTGACGGCAAACGTCCGGACGGCGCAGGCTGAAGCCCGCAATGGCCCAGTTGTCACCGGACTGCAGGACGTCGTCGCAATAAACGGCAAGGTGCGCCCGCATGAAGGCGCCGACGCCCAGGTGCACGATGCCGGCGCCCACCGTCGTGAAGTCGTAGGCCGGCCGGCTCACGCGCGCATCGAGCGCGGCGAGCGATGCGCGCCCCAACCTCGGCTGCGTCAGTGGAACAGGCCCGGTAGCCACAGCGAGATTGCCGGCACGTAGATGATCAGCGCCAGCGACGCGATCATCGCCAGGTAGAATGGCCAGATCGTGCGCACCGTGCGTTCGATCGGAATGTTGCCGACCGCGCAACCGACGAACAGCACGGAGCCGACGGGTGGCGTCACCAGGCCGATGCCGAGGTTCAGCAACAGCATGATGCCGAACTGGACCGGGTCCATCCCGAGCTCCTGCGCCATCGGCAGGAATATCGGCGTCGTGATGATGATCAGCGGCGCCATGTCCATGAACGTGCCGAGTACCAGCAGCACCAGGTTGATGAGCAGCAACAGCAGCAGCGGGTTCTCGGTGATGCTCTTCAGCAGGTCAGCGAGCTGTGCCGGCGCCTGCAGCAGCGCGAGCAACCAGCCGAACGCCGCGGCGGCGCCGATGATGATCATGACCATCGCGGTCGTGCGAACCGCGGCGGTCGTCGCCTGCACGAATCGCGTCCAGTCGAGCGAACGGTAGACCAGGATGGCGACGATCAGCGTGTAGATCACGGCGATGCCCGAAGACTCGGTGGGCGTGAAGACGCCGGACAACACGCCGACGACAATGATGGCCGCGGCGATGAGGCCCGGCAGCGCGGCTGCCAGCGCGATCAGGAAGGCGCGGAAACCGGGAAACGCGCCGCGCGGATAATCGCGTTTCACAGCTACGATCCACGCGACCACCATCAGCAGGAAACCGGTGAGTACGCCCGGCACGATGCCCGCAAGAAACAGGTCGGCCAGTGAAATGCTGACGCCGGCCGCGGCCGCATAGATGATCATGTTGTGCGACGGCGGAATCAGCAGTCCCGTGATCGCGGACGTCACGGAGACGTTGACCGCGTAGTCGGCGTCGTAACCCTTGTCGCGCATCATCGGCACCAGCGACGATCCGATGCCGGACACGCTCGCGATGGCGGAACCCGAGACGGCGCCGAACAGCATCGACGCGCCGACATTGACCTGCCCGAGCCCACCGCGCATGCGGCCGAACGCGGCATCGGCGACGCGAATGAGGCGCTCCGCGATGCCCGCCCGGTGCATCAGGTCGCCGGCGAAGACGAAGAACGGGATCGCCATCAGCGCGAACACGTTCATCCCCGCCGCCATGCGCTGGAACGCCACGACGAGCGGGATATCCAGCAACAGGAACGTCGCGAGCGAGGCTATGCCGAGCGCGAACGCCACCGGCACGCCGATCACCAGCAGGAACAGCAACAGGCCGATCAGGAATCCTAGTTCCATGCGTCGCGCACCTCCCTGCCCTTCCACAATGCGACGATGTGCTCGATCGAGAACAGCAGGATCAACAGGCCGGAAACCGGCATCGGCACGTAAGCCACGCCACGGGGAAGCCCGAGCGTCGGGATGTCATGCGCCCAGGTCGCGCTGACGAGTTCCGCGCCCCACACGAGCATGGCCACGCCGAACAGGCCGACGAGGATGTGCCCGAGTGTGCGAACCAGCCGTTGCAGGCGCTCCGGCAACGCGTTCTCAACGACGCCGATGCGTATGTGGAAGCCTTCCCGAACGCCAGCCGCTGCGGCAAACATCACGTACCAGATCATCAGCAGCAAGGCTGCCTGCTCGGCCCAGGCCGGGCTTGCGTTCATGACGTAACGTGCGAACACCTGCCAGCCGATGATTGCCGTCATGATCAGCAGTCCGATGCACGCGAACCAGCGTACGAGGCGGCTGGTGCGCGCGCTCAGGTCCGTGGGCCGATCAGTCGTCGTCATTCGTTTCCCCCTGCCCCATAGACCGGATCGTGTCGACGAGGTCCTGCATTTCCGGTGTCGTGACGAACCGGTCCCACACCGGCCGCATCAGGTCGGCAAATGCGCCGTGTTCGATGTCCTCGACGAGCTGCACATCCGTTGCCAGGACGCGCTCGCGGGAATCAGCCACGCGCTGGTCCCAGATCGAACGCATGACCGGCACCGAATCCCGCGCCGCGGCGAGCAGGTAGTCCTGCTCCTCTGTCGTCATCTTGTCCCAGCTGCGCGTCGACGCGACCAGGACTTCCGGCGCCATCACGTGCCGCGTAAGGCTGTAATGTTGTGCGACTTCGAAGTGCCGCGAACTCTCGTAAGACGGCCAGTTGTTCTCGGCACCGTCGACGACGCCCTGGATGAGCGCCTGGTAGACCTCGCCGTACGGGATCGGCGTCGGGTTCGCGCCCAGGGCCTGCACCATCGCCACGTAGATGTCCGAGTTCTGCACGCGGATCTTCAGTCCGCGAAGATCGTCGGGTGTCCGGATCGGGCGTCGCGTGTTGTAGAAGGACCGCGCGCCGGAATCGTAATAGCAAAGCCCTTTCAGTCCGTGCGGCGTCATCCTCTCAAGGATGCGACGACCCGGCTCGCCGTCGAACACGCGGCGGGCGTGCGCGATCGACTGGAACAGGAACGGCAGTGCCAGCACGACCGTCTCGGGCACGATCGAGTTCAAAGGCGCAAGGTTGACCCGGTTCAGGTCGAGCCCGCCGAAGATCGTGATCTCCAGCGTGTCCTTTTCCGCACCCATCTGTCCGCCGGCGTAGACGCGCACGCGCATCTCGCCGTTCGTCCGCTCGTTCAGCAGGCGATCGATCGTGTGCAATGCCTGCACCGTCGGATACTCGTCCGGGTGGGCGTCGGCGGCAAACAACGGGCGCGGGCCGTCGTTCCGGCCGCAGGCCGACAGCAAAAGCGGTGCCAGCAGAACCTGGCGGCGCGTCAGCACGGGCCGTCCAGTTTGTAGGCCTGTTTCGGCAGGTCGTACGCGAGCTTCGTCACGATGGAATGGGCCTCGTCTTCCTGCAGCCGGTGCTCCGCAACGAGACCGGCAAGGAACGCGCAATCCACCCGCCGGGCGACGTCATGACGCGCCGGGATCGACAGGAAAGCACGCGTATCGTCATTGAACCCGACCGTGTTGAAAAATCCGGCCGTTTCCGTTGTCAGGTCCCGGAACCGGCGCATGCCGTTCGGCGAGTCGTGAAACCACCAGGCCGGCCCGAGCTTGAGGCTGGAATAGGCGCCGGCCAGCGGGGCCAGTTCGCGGCTGTACGCACTCTCGTCGAGCGTGAACAGGATGATATCGAGACGCGGGTCCATGCCGAACTTGCCGAGCAGCGGACGCAGTGCATGCACGTAGTCGGTGCGCGTCGGAATATCGAAACCCTTGTCACGACCGTGCCGCGCGTACACACCGGCGGAATGATTGCGGCACGAGCCCGGGTGGATCTGCATCACCAGGCCGTCGTCCAGGCTCATCGCCGCCATTTCGGTCAGCATCTGGGCGCGAAACAGTTCCGCATCGTCGGCGGATACGCCAGGCTGCAGCACACGGCGAAACAGTCGTTCCGCGTCCGCCGTCGACAGGTCGGCCGTACGGCAGGACGGGTGGCCGTGATCCGTCGACGTGGCGCCCGCGGTCATGAAGAACTGGCGTCGCGCGCGATGCGCCGCCAGGTAACCCGGCCACGTCGACGTATTCTCGCCCGTCAGTTCGCCAAGCCTCGCGACGTTGTCGGCAAAGCCGTCGAACTCCGGGTCCACGACAGGGTCCGGGCGATAGGCCGTGACGACCCGCCCCTTCCAGCCGCTGTCGCGAATCGCCTGGTGATGACGAAGCTCGTCGAGCGGCGACTCCGTCGTCGCCAGCAACTCGATGTTGAAGCGATCGAATAATGCGCGCGGCCGGAATGCCGGTTGCGCGAGCTTTTCGCCGATCACGTCGTAGAACGTATCGGCATTCTCCGGCGACAGCGTTTCCGTCAGTTCGAACACGGCCTCGAACACCCAATCGAGCCACATGCGCGACGGCGTCGCCGCGAACAGGTGGTAGTGCGCGGCAAACGTGCGCCACCAGTCGCGCGGATTGCCGTCCGGCCGGCTGCCGTCGGCGTGCGGCACGCCCAGCGATTCCAGCGGGACCCCCTGGCTGACCAGCATGCGAAACAGGTAGTGATCGGGTGTCAGCAACAACTCCGCCGCGTTGTCGAACGCGGCGTCCGTTGCGAACCACGCCGGGTCGGTATGTCCGTGCGGACTGATGATCGGCAGGTCTCGCACCCGCTCGTACAGGCGCCGCGCGACGTCCCGCACGCCCGGATCGGCGGGAAACAGGCGGTCCGGGTGAAGGTTACTCAACGTCGGTACGCACGGTTCGGATGGGCTCCCGCTCAGCGCGCGAGCCATCCGCCATCCACGGGCAGCAGCGCGCCATGCACATAGTTTGATGCGGCCGACGCCAGGTAGACCGCTGCGCCCCCCAGGTCGTCGGGGTCGCCCCATCGGCCCGCAGGAATGCGCGCCAGTATATCGCGATTCCGCTCGGCATCCTTGCGCAGGGCCTCGGTGTTGTTCGTCGCGAAGTAGCCGGGCACGATCCCGTTGACGTTGATGCCGCGGCCCGCCCACTCGTTCGCGAGCAATCGTGTCAATCCGGCAAGGCCGCTCTTGCTCGACGTGTAGGACGCGACACGGATACCGCCCTGGAATGACAACAACGACGCGACGTTGATGATCTTGCCCCGGCGACCGCCTTCCACGATGTCGCGTGCGACGGCCTGTGCGAGAAAGAACGGAACCTTCAGATTCGTGGCAAGCACGTCGTCCCAGTCGTCCTCACTGAAGTCCAGCGCATCGGCGCGACGAATGATGCCCGCGTTATTCACAAGAATGTCGGGCGGGCCGAGCGCCTCGCGCGTTTCAGCGACGATGCGCCCGACGGGCTCCGTGGTCGACAGGTCAGCGGTAACGGTGCAGAAACGCCTCCCCGCCGCGCCGATCATTTTTTCCGTTTCGGTCGGCGCGGAACGGCCGACGAGGGCCACGTCCGCACCGGCGGTTGCCAGCGCCACGGCCATCGCCTGGCCGAGACCCGTGTTTGCGCCGGTAACGACGGCAACCTTGCCGTCGAGCTTGAAGAGATCGAATGCCATGCAGTCCCCCTGGCGCGGGCGCGGTGCGCGCCCGCCTTGAATTACTTGAGCTGACAGATGTCGAGGACGTTCATGTCCTTGTAGTCGAGGTTCTCGCCGCCCATCGCCCAGATGAACGAGTAGTTGCTGTTGCCGGCGCCCATGTGGATCGACCACGGCGGCGAGATGACCGCCTCCGAGTCGTGCACGACGATATGGCGCATCGCATCGGGCTCGCCCATGAAATGGAACACGCGCTCGTTCTCGCCGAGCTCGAAATAAAAGTAGATCTCCGAACGACGGTCGTGCAGGTGCGGCGGCATCGTGTTCCACACGCTGCCCGGATTCAGGATCGTCAGGCCGAGCAGGAGCTGCGCGGAGCGGCAGGTCTCCGGCACGATGTACTGGTAGATCGTGCGGTCGTTCGAGGTCTCGAGCGAGCCCAGCTTGAGCGGCACCGCGTCCTTGACCGACAGCTTCTTCAGTTCGAACCGGGCATGGGCCGGCGTCGAGGCGAGGTAGAAACGCGCCGGAGTCGCCGCGTCATCGCTCGAAAACGTGACCTCCTTGCTGCCCATCGGCACGTACAGGCCGTCGCGCGGCGCCATGTCGAACGTCTCGCCGTCGACCGTCACCTTGCCGGCGCCGGCACCGGTGTTGACGATGCCGAGTTCGCGGCGCTCGAGGAACGGCGCGCCGGCGACGGGCGCCTCCTGGTCCGGCAAGCGCACGGTCTTCGCGACCGGCGCGGCGCCGCCGACCACCATGCGCTCGTTGTGCGTGTAATTGAGACGGACCTCGTCGGCGGCGAACATCGCCTGCACGAGGTAGAGATCCCGCAGCGTCTCGTTGTCGATCCCGTCCATCATCGACGGGTGCGTGGCCTGGTAGGTTTTCTGGAACATCGTGTCGCCCGTATTTCGTGTGGACCGGTATGGTAACCGGTGTCAATGCGCTTTTAAAGGCGGATTTCGCGCGACTTCGGCACCGTTCAGTCGCGGGGCGCGCCGGCGGATTCGCGAACGACCAGGCTGGGCATGACCGACGTGGCCGCCGGCGGCTCCATCGCCATCCGGTCGTGGTTGGAAATCAGCAACTCCGCCGCAATGCGCCCCATCTGCATGATCGGCAGGCGCACCGTCGTCAGTTTTGGCCATATACGGGTTGCGATCGGGGCGTCGTCGAAACCGACGATCGACAGGTCGTCCGGCACCCGCAGGCCGGCCTGGCGCACGGCCTGGTAGACACCCACGGCCATTTCGTCGTTGCCCGCGAAGACCGCGGTGGGCGGCTCGTCGAGTGCGAGCAGCTGCTTCCCGCACTCCATGCCGGACTCGAACGTGTACCCGCCCTTCATCAGGTACTGCGGCTGGATCTTCATGCCGTATTCCGCGAGGCCCACGCGGAAGCCGCGCAGGCGTTCCGCCGCGGACAGGAACGTATCCGGACCGTGGATGTGCGCGATCCGCGTGTGGCCCAGCGAGGCGATGTGCCTCGCCGCCTCTGCCGCCCCGACATAATCGTGCGTCTCGATCATGTTCTCCGGGGTATCGAGTGACACGGCCGCGATGCGCACGTACGGGCAGCCGATCTGTCGCAAGCGCCCGATGAGCTCGTCATCCTCGGAAATGGACGGCGTCAGGATGACGCCGAACAATTTCTGGTGCTGCACGATGTCGCAAATGTCGTCGTACAGGGTCGGCGACGAGCGATCACAGGGCCGGATGACGAGCTGGTACGGGGTACCGGCCATGCCGTTGAGGATGCCACCCTGGATGTCGACGATGTATTGCGGATTCGGCTGGTTCGAGATGAGCGCGATCAGCGTCGAACGGCGGAGCGCCAGCGCGCGCGCCTGCGGATCCGGCTGGTAGCCGTGCTCCTCGACGATCTTCATGATCCGCTCGCGCGTCTCGTCACGAACGAGCCCCGAGTGATTGATGACGCGGGATACGGTCTTTTTGGACACGCCGGCCATTTTCGCGATGTCCGTGATCGTCAATTTGACGCGCCGTCCGTTGGTCGCGCCGGTGGACGCGGTGTCCCCGGTGGACAATGCCGGATTCTCGGATTCGGGTTTGTCGGCTGCCATCGCTTGTCCCGGCCGGCCATCGCGGATTGCGAGGCGGCCCGTTGTTCCTGAAGTCGACTATTCTAGCCCGGCATGCCGCTCAAACGTACATCGCGGCACGGCACCGCTGGCGCCGTACGCGCCGGCCCATCGACGTGCCGGCGCCACCGCCGGCCCGTCGGTGTCATCCGTCGGAAGAACGTCCAACGGCAGCGGCCGGCTGGCGCCGACGACCGGCGGTGCGGTCCGGCCACGAGCCGGCCGAAATAGCGGGTTTCTGTCGCAATCCGAGCGGCAAACGCCTGAAATGGCGTCCGTTTTGACGACCGGGCCGCCGAAACCGCCCGCGCCGCCCGCCAAAATGACACCGGTTTCCAAGTCGCCGCAAACCCGCTACAATGCGCGCACACGCAGCTACCGACGCGGGGGCGTCCCACGGAATGACAGTCAAATCGACCACTGGCGAAGCACTGGCGCCCGGCGAGGAGCTGGGGGAGATCGCCGCAACCTTTGTCGCGGCACGCCAGGCATGCCGCCCCCTCGAAGACTTTCCCGGCATGATTCCCGGGGATCTCGCCACGGCGTACCGCATCCAGGATATGGCGATCGATCTGTGGCCCGAAGACATCGGCGGCTGGAAAGTCGGCCGCATTCCGCCGGCGATCGAGGATCATTTCGGCATCGACCGGCTGGCGGGACCGATTTTTGCGTCGACGATTCACGAGGTCAGCAACGGCCATGTCCTCGCCATGCCGGTGTTCGATGGCGGTTTCGCGGCGATCGAAGCGGAGTACGTCGCCGTCATTGATCGTGACGCACCGCCGGACAAGTTGACGTGGAGCACGCAGGAAGCGGCCGAGATGATTCGCGACCTGCGCATCGGGCTCGAGATCGCGAGCAGCCCGCTGGCCACCATCAACGAACTCGGCCCCACCGTGGTCGTGTCCGACTTCGGCAACAACGCGGGCCTCATCGTCGGCCCGTCGATCGAGGAATGGCAGTCGCGGTCCCTGGACACCATGCATTGCAAGACCTTCGTCGAGGGCGACGCCGTCGGCAGCGGCGGTGCATTCACGCTGACCGGCGGCTTTGTGCGCTCGGTGCAATTCCTGCTGGAACTCGGGGCGCGCCGCGGCCGACCGCTGCGGGCCGGCGATGTGATCGCAACCGGACAGACGACTGGCATTCACGACGTCGCCCCCGGCCAGTCCAGTACGCTGGATTTCGGGCGCGACGGCGAACTCCGCTGCACGCTGAGCGCCGCGGCGCCGGCGTAGTACCGCGAAACCCCGGTCAGGCCGGACGGATCAGTCCGGCCGTCCTCGCGAACTCCAGGAACAGCGACGGCCATGCCGCGACCGGCTTGCCGGCCGTGTAGCGCAGCCCGAAGCCGTGGCCGCCGTGTGCGAACAGGTGCGTCTCCACGAGTACGCCCCGCTCGACCAGCGCCGCGCGCAAAGCCAGCGTATTGCCAACCGGGACTGCGCCGTCGTCTTCCGCGTGCAGCAGGAAATGCGGCGGGGCATCGTCCGGTACGTTTCGGTGCGGCGAGTGCGTTTCCTCCGCCGACAGCGAAGGATTGTCGCCCAGCAGGTTCGCCCGCGAACCGGCATGTGCCAGCGGCGCGGACATCGAGATGACCGGGTAGACCGGTGCCGCCAGCATCGGCCGCGCGCTCAGGCTGTCCGCCTTGTCCACGGGGCGGTACACCGGGTCCGCAAAACGCGCCGCGAGGTCGGCACAAACGTGCCCACCCGCGGAGAAGCCCATGGCGCCGACGCGCTCCGGGTCGACGTTGTAATCCGCTGCGCGCCGGCGCACGAGGCGCACCGCGCGTTGTGCATCCGCCAGCGCGACGTTCTCGCGGTTCGTCCAGCCCTCACCCGGCAGCCGGTAATAGAGAACGAAAACGGTGATGCCGTGTGCGGCGAGCCAGCGTGCGAGTTCGTGGCCTTCCTTGTCGATGACGATGTTCTTGTACCCACCGCCCGGCGTCAGGACGATGGCCGCACCGTTGGGCTCGGGCGGCCGGAATACGACCAGTCGCGGCACGGCGATGCCGGTCACGGCGCGATCGGCATAGGTCGGGTCGGTGCTCCGCTCTTTGACGATTTCGACCGGCGCGGGGTCGGGCATGCCCGGCGCACCGTCGGGCCACAGGTCTATCGTGGCGGACGGCTGCAGCAGGTCCGGCGCCACCACCGTGTCGGCACCGGGCGCCGGCGTCTGTGCCCGTACGCTCGATGTCGTGACCGCAGCGGCCGCTCCCAGTAGCAGGCTCCGTCGATTCATCATTACATACGCCCCTTGTAGGTGAAGTTCGTAAACCGCGCGATGCCGCTGCCCGCAGCGTAGAGACCCGGTCGCAGGCTGAGGAAATCGTAAGCCACGTTGTGATGGTAACCGGACACTTCCATCTGGACGTCAAACTTCTCCCAGCTCTCGCCATCGTCGAGACTCGTGTAGATGGTCAGGATGTTGCGCAGGTTGGTCATTCGGACACGAATGCTGCGTGGAATACCTGTGTCGGCTTCGTCGCGTTGCCCCGGCGGCGTGCCGCGCAGGCGCTGCAGGCCGTAGCGATGCATCATCAGCCCTTTCGGCCCCAGTCCGAGCCCGGCGTACAGGCGTCGATTGTAGAAGAGCAGCATCCCGGCTTCAGTACTCCCGTCCACCTCGATGCCGACCTCGATCTCGTAGGACTGGTCGCCGACGATGCAGGTCAGCGGCGAGCTGTCGCCCGGCGTCGTGCCTTTTCCGCGCAGCAGCATGCCGCCGTCACGCCGCGTCAGGCGGTCGCGCTCGTCCGGTGCCGGGTCGTAGAACGACCATTGCACACCGTAGCGATCGGTCGAGAAGTCGTCCGACAGTGGCTGGCCGTGCGGCCGAGGGCCGGCATCGACCGGTTTCGCGATCGGCTTCGACAGGTCGCCACCGAGCGGTTCAAGCCAACCGTCGTCCTTCCACCGCACCGGCTCGAGCAACGCCTGCCGGCCCAGCGTCCAGTAGCCGTTCTCGTAACCGTGGTAGATCATCCACCAGCGGTCGTCCGGGTCCGTGAACAGCGTCGCGTGCCCGCGCGACCACCACTTCTCCGCGGCCGATTCGGTCTTGATCACCGGGTTGTTCGGGTCGTTCTCCCAGGGCCCGTCGATGGACCGGGACCGTGCCATGATCACCATGTGGCCGGTCGGCGGCCCCGCGGTGCCGCCCACGGCGGTGACCATGTAGTAGTACTCGCCGCGCCGCACGATCTTCGGCCCTTCCGGGGCGAACGTCTCGACGACCCAGTCCGACGGGTAGCGCCACGGGTCATAGACGTGCTCGACCTCGCCCGCCAGCGCGAGGCCGTCGTCGGTCAGCGCCACGCGGTCGCCGCCGGACAGGAACAGCCAGCGCCGCCCGTCGCGGCCCACCGCATGACCCGGGTCGATGTGCTGATGCAGCTTGAGATCGATCGGCTCCGACCACGGCCCCTCGATGTTCTCGGCGTGTATCACGTAGATGGAACGGTAGTCCGGGAAGCGCGCCGGGATGTAGCAATAGTAGCGCCCGTCGTGCTTCAGAAGTTCCGGCGCCCAGACCGATCCGATCGGCGTCTTCAGCGCCGCGGTCACCGGCTCCCAGTTCACCAGGTCGACGCTTTTCCAGATGACGATGCCCGGGTACGCGTCGAAGCTCGAGAACGTGAGGTAATAGGTGTCCCCGTCCCGGAAGATCGTCGGGTCGGGGCGATCACCGGCGAACACGGGATTGAGAAAAGTGCCGTCACCGAGATCCGCGCAGCGCTGTCCTTCGAACGTTCGCCCCCATTGCATGTCGGCGAACGGGTCCAGCGACGAGGACGCGCGCGACCCCTGCCCCAGGGCCGTGGCCGGCAGGAGCGGCGCGGCGGCGACGCCGGCGCCCGCGCCGAGTAACAATTTCAGGCTCGTTCGCCTGTCGATCTCGTGAGGCATCGATTTCTCCGGTCAGGTTCCGGGCTGGACGTAGGGTACGGTCGCGAACAGTCGTCGCTCGGCGCCGCGCGGATCGTTTTCCATGCGCGGCGGCAGGTCGATGACCATCGTCTCACGGTTCGGCAGCGTATACGGCTTCCAGGCCGGCATCGCGTCGCTGCCGGGAACGCCATCGCGCGCAAAACGGATGAAGGCGTCGCTCATCATCGCGGACACGGCACGCGCCGCCGGTCCCGTGCCGGTGATCGTGCGCGGTGCGCCCAGCGTACCGAAGACCAGCGGTATGTCGAACGTGTGCGGGGCGCCCATCGCCGGTTCCTCAGGGCTGCCGAAGTCGAGCTGGTACACGTAGGTGTTGTCCCCGCCCTGCTTCGCGCGCTCCTCGGCCTCGATGATGGCCGATCGCCATGAACGCGCGGCCGTCGTCGCCCTGAAGAAGATGTCGGTCGGCGACAGCGACGGATAGAGCTTGCGGTACTCGGCAACGACGTACTCGGGGCGGATATCCACCCGCATGTTCGGAATCAGCAGGTCCGGCAGCTTGTCCCACGTGATGTCTTCGTAGTCTTCGCCGCGCAGGAACGCGCGCGTCTCGTCGTGCGTGTTGCCGAGCATCATCGGAATCGCGGCAGATTGCGGCGCGGCGTCGGGGTAGAACGGGTGTCGCGTCAGCGACCGCATGTCCAGCACCGGACCGAAGTACACCGACCCGTATGGCAGCACCGGATCGCGCGCCGACAGCCCATCGACCAGGCGTTCGACCGGCAGCGTCGCCAGCGTTGCGACGTCGGAGGGTGCCACGCCGACCGCGTCGAGATAGGCCAGCGTCCGCTCCGTCGCGTTGCCGGGCCCCGACGCCGTCACCTGCTGCCCGCTCATGCTCGCGGCGCGCTGAAACAGCCCGGCAGCCGCCGGCATCGCCATCATCGTCGCGATCTTTGCACCGCCACCGGATTGCCCGAACGCGAGGACGCGGTCCGGGTCGCCGCCGAAGGCACCGATGTTGTCGCGAACCCACTCCAGCGCCAGCACGAGATCGAGCTGCCCGCAGTTACCGGCGTCCGCATAACGTTCGTCGGCGAAGCGTTGCAGGTACAGGTACCCGAACGCGTTGAGGCGATGGTTCACCGTGACGACGACGACGTCACCGCGTCGCGCGAGTTCGCGACCGTCGTACCAGGGGCTCGATCCGGACCCGTTCGAATAGGCACCGCCATGTATGTAGAACATCACGGGGCGCTTTCGGCCGTCGTTGACGCCGGGCGTCCAGACGTTCAGGAACAGGCAGTCCTCGCTGACGAATGTCTCGCGCGACTGCGGGCAGGCGGCGCCGTAGTCGAACGCGTCGACGACGTCGTCCCAGGGCTGCGGCGCGGACGGCGGACGAAAACGGCGCGGCGCCGTGTCAGCGCCGTAGCGAATGCCCCGGAATACGTTGATGCCGTCGTCGCTGAAGCCACGTACAGACCCCGCAGCGGTGCGCACGACCGGGCTGCCGGAACCGGCACCGTGCGCAAACGGCGCAATACCGGACAGTGCCACACTACCGACCGCCAGTCGCAGGACGTCTCGTCTCGAAACCGGCGTGCCGGCGCGCGACATCAGTGGGCCCACTCCTCGGTGAGGAGCGTCGCCTCACTGTCGGTCCACTTGACCTCGTACTTCACGGTGCCATCACCACCGGGCCCGAAGAATTCGTAGATGATCGTGCCGTCACCCTGGTCGCTCTCAATGATGCGCGTGGCGGCCCAGTCCGGCACGCCGGCCGCCAGCGCGTCGACGACCGGCGCCGGCGCCTGTTCGACGTCGATGTCGCGCTGGATTTCGACGACGGTCCACGCTCCATCGACCAGCGTCATGTCCAGCTCGATCTCCTCGCCGCCCGGCAGCAAGCCGCCAACGTCGTAATACTCGCGGCCGTCGCGCGTCTCGTACTCGGCCTCCGTCACGGCGAGGTCGGGCCGTGCGGCCTTCACGACGTCGAGCACGGCCTGCGGCACGTCGGCCAGCGCCGTGTCCTGCTTGCCGCTGGAGTGAACCGAGTCGGCGACCGGAGGCGCGGCCTCGGCCGCCGGCGCAGCGTCGTCGTCGCCCGCGCCACCGCAACCCGACAGCGCAACGACCAGCGCACCGACTGAAAGAATGGAACCGATACCCTTCATGTGTTTTCTCCCGATGTGGAGTGAATCAGCGCTGCACGCGCCCGGAAGCGTCGCCGCCCATGAGGTTCGTCACCTCGGGCACGGACACGCGGTTGAAATCGCCGAGAATCGAATGCTTGAGGCAGCTCGCGGCAACGGCGAACTCCAGCGACTCCTGCCGGTCCTCGTAAGCTTCGAGGCCGTAGATCAGTGCCGACGCAAAACTGTCGCCGCCGCCGACCCGGTCGACGATATCGGTGATCTCGTAGCGGCGTGACAACCGGAAGCCGTCCGCATCGCGAAGGCAGGCGGACCAGCCGTTGTGGTCCGCGCTCTTCGATTCGCGCAGCGTGATCGTCATGACGGACAGGTTCGAATACACCTCCATCATCTTCGCGCTCAACGCCTCGTACTTCGCGGTATCCAGTTCGCCGCTCTCGACATCGACGTCCACCGTCACGCCAAGCGACTTCTGGCAATCCTCTTCGTTCGCGATGCCGACGTCGACGTATTTCACGAGCTCGGACATCACTTCCGGCGCGCTCTTGCCGTACTTCCACAACTTGCCACGGTAATTGAAGTCACAGGACACGGTCACGCCGCGCGCCTTGGCCGCCTTGACGGCTTCGAAACTCAGATCCGCTGCAGACTGGCTCAGCGCCGGCGTGATGCCGGTAATGTGCAGCCAGCGGGCATTGTCGAAAACGAAATCCCAGTCGAAATCGCCCGGGCCCGCCGTGGCGATCGACGAATTCGCGCGGTCGTACACGACCTTCGATGGCCGCTGGTTCGCGCCGGTTTCGAGAAAGTAGATACCGACGCGCTCGCCGCTCCGGACGATGCGCGACGTATCCACGCCGAAGCTGCGCAATTCGCGGATCGCCGCCTCACCGATGTCGTTGGCCGGCAACGCGCTGACAAACGCGGCGTCGAGTCCGTAATTGGCCAGCGCGACGGCAACGTTTGCCTCGCCGCCGCCGAACGTCGCCTCGAACGAGGGCGACTGGAAAAAGCGTTCGTTGCCGGGCGTCTTCAGGCGCAGCATGATTTCGCCGAATGAAACGTATTTCTTGCTCATGTCTTAACTCCTCGCGACGGACGCGATCTGCAGTGCTTCCTCGGCAAGCCGTGTGACGACGCCGTATTCACCGGCGGCGACCGCATCGTCGGGCGTGAGCCAGCTGCCCCCGCAGGCCAGAACGGCCGGTACGGTCAGGAACTCCGCAAGGTTCTTCGCCGACACGCCGCCGGTCGGCATGAAGCGCACGTTCCTGAAGACGCTCGCCAGTGCCTTGATCGCCGGGATGCCGCCCGCGATCGACGCCGGAAAAAACTTCACCACGTCGAGCCCCATGTTGTAGGCCTTCTGCAACTCGGACGCCGTGGCGATACCCGGGAATACCGGCACGCCGGCGTCGCGCGCAACGCCGACCACGCCATCGTCCAGCCCCGGCGACACGATGAACTTCGCCCCGCTGTCGAGGGCCTGGCGTGCCTGTGCAGCCGTGAGCACGGTCCCGGCGCCGGCGATCATGTCCGGCACTTCGTCCGCAACGGCCTGCAGGCATTCGAGTGCACGATCGGTGCGAAAGACGACTTCGACGACCGTCAGGCCGCCGGCGGCGAGCGCTCGCGACGTCGCGACGGCAACAGCCGGATCGTCCGCCTTGACCAGCGGAACAACAGGAGCGTTTTGGAGCACCTCGGCAAGAGGCAGGGATTCAGACACGAGCGTTCCCCCCTTGGGACACGGGGCCGCGGGCGGCCCTCTCTGGACAGTTCGACAGGATTGACAAGTTCCGTATTTGGAACTAGGTTTCTAATTTTGTACAGTGTAGCGCGGCAGGCCACTGCCCTGTCAAGCGCGGGGATACCGGCCGATGGGTGCATTGAGCAACGGGTTTCGGATCATCGACGCCGTGATCGACGCGGGCAACGACGGACTGGCGTTCGCCGACGTCGTGGCGGCTACCCGTCTGCCGAAGGCCAGCGTTCATCGCCTGCTGAAAGAACTCGTGCAGTTGTCCGTACTGGCCTTCGATCCCGCCAGCCGAGTCTACCGCGGGGACCTGCGGCTCGCCCGCCTCGGCGCACACGTCGTGGCCGGCTACGACCTGCGCCGCGTCGCCCGCCCGCACCTGGCCGCGCTGCACGATTCCACGGGCCACGTCGCAACGCTCGGCATCCTCGGCGAAGACGCCGGCATCTACATCGACAAGATCGAGCCACGCGACTTCGGCATCCGACTGCACTCCGAGATCGGCAAGACGTTTCCGCTGCATTGCACGAGCATGGGCAAGGTCCTCCTCGCGTTTGCCGACGCCGACACGCGGCGGCGCCTCACCGGCCGGAAGCTGGAGACTTTCACCGACAACACGATCACCGATGCCCGCGCATTGCGGCGGGAACTGCGTGCGGTCGCCGAGCGCGGCTATGCCGTCGATGACGAGGAGATAACGCGCGGCCTGGTCTGCGTCGCGGCGCCGATCCTCGACGCTCACGGTCACGTCGCCGGCGCCATGAGCTGCACGTTCGCGAAGTACGTGGACGACGAGCGCGGAATCGACGCCGAGATCGACGCGGTACGGCGTCACGCCCGTGCCGCCTCCGGTCACGGCCATTCGGCGGAACCACCGAAGGGGACGCCAGCACGGGTCTCGTCGCACAGGGCGCGTTAAAAGCGTCGGCAGCGTTCGATCGGCAAAACCCCGTAGCCCTCCCCGCGGGGTACCGCCCACCCCCCGCACTTTGAGAAAGTGCTTGCCAGGAATTCCGGGTCTCCCGTTACAATATTGTTGCTGCCATCCCGGCAGCCCACGACAACTACAACGGCGAAGCGAAGACTATCGGAAGTGGCGGCCGGCCGAAGCCCGGCCGCACGCGACCGGCATCGCGAAAGGTTTCTGCCACGGCTGTTGCCCGTCTGTCGGAAAGCCTGCGCGCTGGCGGAGCGTTACTCACGGCTCGGCGGTGACGACATGGCATTCGACCCTGAATCGATCGGGCGTCTCGCGATATTGGCAAACATCGACTGGCGACGACCGGGATTCACGGCGCTTGCCCTTTCCTATTTCCTGTTTACCTCGGCCGGCGCCTCCGGCCTGGAGGCATGGCCGGGCTTGTCCGAGTCGCAGGACCCGGCGCTGCAGCAGCAACTGGAGGACGAGATTGCGAACCTCGGGCTGACCGGCGTCGTCCGGGACAAGCGCCTGGCCGTGGCGCTGGTCGACATCACCGATCCGCACCACCCGCGCTTTGCCGCGCTCAACCCGGACCTCGGCATCTACGCGGCGAGCCTGCCGAAGATCGCGATCCTGCTGGGCGTGTTCCAGAAAGCGGCCGACGAGGGCCGCAAGATCGACCGCGAGACGATGTCGCTGTGCCGGGCGATGATCCGCGAGTCGTCGAACCCGGCCGCCACCGAGTTGCTGAACGACGTCGGCTTCGAGTACCTCGCGGACCTGCTCCAGTCCAGCCGCTACGCGCTGTACGACGAGCTTCATGACGGCGGACTGTGGGTCGGCAAGGCCTACGCCAGCACCCAGGCGTGGAAACGCGATCCGGTCAACAACCTCTCGCACGGCGCGACGGTGTTCCAGGTCGCGCGCTTCTACTACCTGCTGGAAACCGGACGCCTCGTATCGCCGGATGCGAGCGCCATGATGAAAACCATCCTCGGCAAGCCGGCATTACAGCACAAGTTCGTGCAGGGCCTGCTGGCGAATCGCCCGGGATCGCGGATCTACCGCAAGTCCGGCACGTGGAAGGAATGGCATTCGGACAGCGCCATTGTCGAACGCGACGGCCGTCGCTACATCGCGGTCGCGCTCACACAGTCACGCAACGGCGGCAACATGCTGAGCCGTATCATCGTCGCACTGGACGATATCGTGTTCACGCCCCCACAGATGGCCGCGCTGCCGGACGAGTTCGGCGGAAACTAGGCCGGCGCGGCCGGGTCCGGCGTCGTCGTTCCGCCACGGCGCTCCGCGGTGGCCGGGTCCGCGCCGGGCAGCATCGTGACGCGGACGTCGCGTTGCGGAAACGGAATCTCGACGCCGGCTTCCTGCAGTTCCCGCAGGACATCCTGGCGAATGCGACTCGGCGTCTTGAGAACCTCGGAAAGGTCGTTCAGCCAGATGTAGAGGCGGAAATTGAGCGAACTGTCGCCGAAGCCCAGGAAGACCGCAAAGGGTTCCGGGTCAGCCATGACCTGCTCATGCGACTTCGCGATGCGTTCGAGAAGGTCCAGGATCTGCTGCGAATCCGAGCCGTAGGCGACACCGACATCGATCTCCGCGCGCCGCCGGCGGTTCGACTTCGTCCAGTTCGTGACGGTCTTCGAGACCAGGTCCGCATTCGGCACGATGACTTCGGCGCCGTCGAAGGTTTCGATGACCGTGGACCGGATATTCAGCTCGCGGACCGTGCCCATGAGGTCGTCGACCTTTGCGATATCGTTGATGTTGATGGGTCGCTCGAACAGCAGGATCAGGCCTGAAATGAAGTTTTGCACGATGTTCTGCAGGCCGAAGCCGATACCCAGCCCCAGTGCGCCGGCGAGCACGGTCACCTTCGTGAGGTCGAAGCCCATGGCCGCCAGCGCAAATATGAAACCGGCCACGGCGATCGCGTAGCGCAGCAGCTTGGAAACGGCAAACGTCAGCCCGGTCGCGACCTGGACACCGGTCATCGACTTGCCCGCCAGGATGAACCGAATCAGCCGGTTGAGCAGCCAGGTCCCCAGCAGTATCGCAACGCCGGCCGCAATGGACGAAACGTCGATCGCCAGCTCGCCGATACTGACCTGAGACGACAGCATCTCGCTTGCACGGGTGGACACGGTCATCAGGAGTCCAGCGAAACGCAGCGTGGCCAGCGCCCAGAGAATCACCATGATCCATCGCACTGCCTTGCGTACGGTACGGACGATCGTCCACCGCTGGTTGCGCACGACGGGCACGAACGCGATCGGCCGCAGGTGCAGCAGCGCGAGCGTGATCCCGGTGAGAACGTAGTTGATCGAGGTAAAGATCATGCCGAGCCCGAGGCCGCCGAGCACCAGCGCGCGCGCGGTGTTCGCGACACCGATCTGGCCGACGATCTCGAGCGCCATGACGAGCAGGAGCGCGCCGCATACCGTGCGCACGCCCCAACGCACGAATTTCTCCCGAACGGAGGGAAACGCGTCGCGAAAGCGGCCGCGCCGGAAATCGATCACCACGGCGGCGACCGTCAGCAACGACTGCAGGAGCAGGATCAGCCGCCCGACCAGCGGCATCGGCTCGAAGAACGGCCGCAGCGACATGACCGCCAGCACGGCGGCCAGCGTGTAGACCGTAAGTCTCAGGGGCCGCGCGAACACGGTCACTGCCAGGGCCGCGGCCGGGAACGGCAGCACGGCGAGCAGCAGGCTCTGGAATGCCTGCGGTGCGGGCGGGCCGAACCAGTACACGACCAGCAGCCCGCTGAGGAATGCCGTCGCATTCCGATGCTCGAACGCCGCCGCCGCGCGAACACTCATCGCGTCCCGTTGCATCGCCTCCCGCACCCGTTCGCCGGTCGCCGACAACAGCCACTGCGCGCCGGCCCAGGCAAAGACAAAGAGTGCGGCGATCCAGATGGCATTCGCCGACAGGGGCCGCGAAATCGCGGTGACCTGGCGCGACAGGGCCCGTTTCGCCTCGTCGATGCGAAGTGGCGCGGTCCAGACGTCCCCTTTCCAGAGCGGCGCCACCGCCACCGTCTGCGACACGGTTTCGAGCTCGGTGAGTCGCCGCTGAACCTCCGTATCGAACGCGGTCACGCCCGCCTGGAGGCCGGCGATCACGCTCAGGTCCTCCAGGGCTCTGTTCCGGTCGGCCGTGAGTCGCTCGCGCGCACGTTCGAGTTGCTCGGCCATGCGACCCGCCATCTCCAGCACCGATGGCGGCGCGTTGCGGCTGCGCGCAACCCCGGTCAGCCGCTGCCATTCCGCCGTCCGGGTCGCGAGTTCATCGAGCTGCGCATCGCGCCGCGCCGCGCGCGTGGACAGCTGGTCCGACAGCAGGCCGAGGCTCCGCAAATCGCCGCGAACGACCGTCTGCAGATCAACGAGATCGTCGAGTGCCATCGACGTGATCGTGGCCGACGTCGACACTGCGTCGATTTCGTCGAGTTTCGATCGCAGCTCCTGCAGCCGGACTTTGCGGTCCGCATAGAAGGTGTCGGTGTCCGGCAGTTCCGTCGATACCAGGAATTCCTGCAGGTCGGCGCGGGCATCGAACAACTCGGTCACCGGCGGATCGGCAGGCGGCGCTTCTGCCACCGCATCCGTCGCGGATTCGTCCTGTGCGGCTGCCGGTGCCGGCGCCGCCACCCACTGGATGACCAACAGCCACGGCCAAAGCGCCCGCATCGGGAGGTGGTCGAGTTTGCTCTGCATGCGCCTAGTCTACCGTCGCGTCCCGGGTCAGCAACCGGCTATCGATGTCGACCAGCAATTCGGTGTGCGACATCGGCGTCTCCCCACCCTCGTCCGTGGTGCCGAAGCCGCTGGCATGCTCCCGCCACCAGGAACGCGCATCGGCATCCGTCCACGATCCGGCGTCCGCGCAACCGCCGAGCGCGTCGCTCAGGGCCTCGGCGCTGGCCGGCCGCCCTGCGGGGTCCTTCGCGAGGCACAGGAGCAGCAGCTTCTCGAGATCCTCTGGCACCGCTGCCCGGACTCGCTCCGACGGCGGTACCGGCGCGTCGTGCAGGTGCGAGGCACAGATTTCCACCGCGCTGGCACCTTCGAACACGTGCAGCCCCGTCAGCAGGAAATAGCCGACGGCGCCCAGCGCGTAGATGTCGCTTTGCGCACTGGCCTTACCCGGCTCGCGTATGATTTCCGGCGCCATGTAGAACGGCGTGCCAATCAGCACATCGGCCTGGACCGGTGCGCCGTCCGCGGTCGCAACTTCCGTGACCAGCCCGAAGTCGAGTACCTTGACGACGTCGAAAACGCCGCCACGTTCGCACACGATGATGTTCGACGGCTTGATGTCGCGGTGAATCAACCCCTTGCCGTGCGCTTCGGCAAGCGAGCCGCAGGTCTGCCGCAACAGCGCGATGACGCGTGCCGCCGGCAGTCGTTCTGCCACCTGCACGAGTCGCTCGAGCGTCGTGCCGTTCAGTAGTTCCATCGCGTAGTACAGCGTTCCGTCGGACGTGCGGCCGAAATCGTAGATCGAGATCGTGTTCGGGTGGCTCAGCCGGCTCGTCAGCCGGACTTCGTGTTCGAAGCGCTCGCGCGCCGCATCGCTGTCGGCAAACGCCGGGCTCATCAGCTTGAGCGCCGTTGGCCGGCGCAGCAGCGCATGGCTGGCGCGGTAAACGGTACCGTTGCCGCCCTGCCCGATGCGTTGCTCGATGTGGTACTGGCCCAGTTTGCGCTCGACCAGCTCGAGCTCGCCTTTCACCTGGCGCCGTATCGACCTCAGGGACATGCCGAGGATCGCGGCCCCGATCAGCGCCGCAAGCAGCGTGATTCCGGCGAGCGACCAGTTTCGCAGGCGCGAAACGCCGCCCAGCATGTCACCCTGAGGAACGACGATGGCCGACCAGACGTCGGTTCCCGCGTCCAGTTCGATACGGCGAACCCGGGCCCACCAGCGCTCGCCATCGACGCCGATGAAGTCGAAGATTCTCGCCGGACGCGCGCGTCGCTCCCACTCCCCGATCGCGGCAACCGCCGCCGGCACCTCGAGAGCAGCGACCGGCGACAGCGCACCGGCCCGGCGGTTTTCGCCGGCCGGCACGCCGAGCACGCGCCCGGCAGCATCGAAGATGACGGTAACCCCGTTCGGGCTCGGGTGATCCGTCGCGGTGTATCGCGACAGCGCCTCGAGATTGGCGCTGATGGCGATGGCGCGCACGACGCCGCCGTCGTCGTCGGGCCAGCGCGTTGCTATGGTCATCCCCAGGTCGCCGGAATCCGGCAACGCGTAGGGTTCGCTCCAGTAGCGATCGCCGGGCGGCGTCGCGAATACGCCTTCGTTCCACAGCGACTGTCCGGTCGCCTGCTCGCCGTAAGGCCGGATTCCTTCGTCCAGCGCGACGCCGGCGCGGAAGCGGCGCCATTCGACGGTCCCCGGGCTGGCCGGATTGCGCGACAGGGACAGTACCGTATCGGCGTCGCGCAAGACCGTAATCTCGTTGCCGTCACTGTCGACGGCCGACACCGACTCGATCACCGGGTAGGTTTCCAGGAACGGCAACAGTTTCTCGACCACGGTGGCGTGTTGCGACGCCTCCGAGACGTCTTCGGGGATGACCTGCTGTTGAGCCAGCAGCAGCGAGTCCTTCACCGTGTCCGCCAGGCTCTGCAACTGGAGCGCGGCGGCATCCGACGCATTTCGGATCACGGTGGCCGACATCGACCGGACGATCCGGTCGTCGAAGTAGATCATGGCGCCGCCGGCGACGACGATGGCGAGCAAAGCCAGCATCACCAGCTTGCGCAACATCGGCCGGTACAGGTGCCGGAAGCGGGTGTCGATGCCGAGCGAGCGGTTCATCACGTTCACGACTCGAAGGACTGCCCGGGACGGGGAGAAAGCCCGGCATTGTCACCGTCGGCAAGCGTATTCGCCAGCGCGTCGACGGGCGTCGGCCCGGCCTTCGCCCTGAGCGTTTCCGCCGCCGCGTGCAGCTCGCCGGCGGCCTCGCCCACCGTTCGTGACGCGGTCTGACGCGCCGACTCCGCGTTGAGGACCGGCTGCAGGCGCTCCCAGAGTTCGGCAGGCAGGCGGTTCTCGAGATACTCCAGTGCCGTCCCCTTGAGGCGCCGGTCGTCGCCGTGGATCGCGTGCCAGCACAGTTCAATGGTGGCCGGATCGTCGATAGCCCCCAGCAGCAGGAAGACCATCTCCAGTCGTTGTGCACGCTTGACCGACCCTTCGCGAAGGCCGGTACGCGAACGCGTCAGGTTGTCGAGTTCGTTCTCGATGGCGACCAGCAGCGTCGACTCGGGAATGTCCGAATGCCGGTTGCGGCGCTTCAGCATCTGCAAGCCGCGTGCCGCCCGAAACTGCACGTTCCAGCTCGCGTCGCGGAGCGCGCCGGTCAGCCCGGCGATCGCCAGCGGGCTGTCGGAGAATGCGAGGACCACCGGCAGGCGGCGGCGCACTTTCTCAGGGTGCAGGGGGTCCAGCAGCGTATCGACCATCTGTCCGGCAGAGTTACCGGCGGCTGATCGCAACGCCTGCAACACGTCCGCGACGACGTCGTCCCGCGTGAGCAGCGCGATGGCGTGCGGCACGAGCTCCGGCGTGAGTGCCCGGCTCATCAGCACACGGCGGATCCGCTTGGGGTCGTCGCCGCGCAGCGCGATGATCGAGTCGAGCACCGGATCCGCGTCGGTGCTTCGATTGCCGGCCGCGCCTGCCGGCTCCGCGCTGGCTTCGGCTCGCCGGCGCTCGATCTCGCGCAGCAGCGCGGCGCGGCTGATCGCCGAGTTCGCGGGCGCCAGCGATTCCGATGCCATCGCGCCCAGGCTGTTCTCGACCGGGTCGCCGGGGGAGCCGGTGCGCAGGTTGTCCGCGAGCTGACTTACGTAATTCCGGTGCAGGACCATGATGACGATCGTGCACAACACGGCCATCCCCAGGGCCGCCACCAGCAACACCGTTTCGCTGAACACGGGAAGCATCAGGATACCGATGACGATGAGACCGCCGAGCATGTCGCCCGACCGGTCTGCGCCGACATCGATCATGACCTTGCCGGTACGTTTGTACGCGGCCGGTATGGGCGTGTAGAGGAGTTCGAACCCGGTTCGGAAAAAGGAGTTGTAAAACACGCTGGCGCTGGCGCGCATGATGGTCGCCGTGGCGAGCGAGCGAACCAGGATGGCGCCAATGCCGGTGGTCATCACGGCCAGAGGCCAGACCAGCATCGCGCCGCCCAGGCCGAGCCAGCGAAGCGCCTTGTCACCGACCACCGACTGGAGGAGGAAACCCAGGAGCCCGACGCCGACATAAAAATAGGAGAAGAACGTGATCAGCTCGTCCGGGTCCAGCGCCGTGGCAGCCTCTGCTTTGAGTATGTAGTCGAGCATCGCGGCCGTCGTCGCAACCAGCAGCGCGAGCAATGCCATGCGCCGGATCAATGAGCTCTCGCGGAGCGGCGCAAGCGGGTTTTCCAGCAGCTCCGCGGAACCCGGCGCGCTGCGGCTGCCGCGACCGATAACCGCGACGGCCAGGCCGCAGACCACGTGCATCAGCGCCAGCATCAGGAGTATCGCGTAGGCGTTCGCCAACGACGCAACGAGCTTGGCGAGCACGCCGCCCAGCAGCCCGCCGAACGTCGCCGCCGCGGCCAGGCGCGCGATGACCTTCTTGGCCGAATACGGATCGAAGCGTTCGTTGATGACCGACCAGAAACCGCTGATCAGCACGGAGTTGACGGCGGACACCTCGACATAGAGCAATGCCGTCGCCACGCCCGGCCTGAAGGCGATCAGCTGCCAGAGCACGAGCAGCAGGCCGGCACTGATGCCGAACACCACGGGGATCACCCGTGCCGGCCCGAACCTGGCGAGCAGGCGCGACATGAGCAGCACCATGCCGAGCGAAAACCCGGCCGCGACCATCATCATCAGCGGCAACCGCGTGACGTCGAAGTACGTCAGGAAAAACGCATCGCGGGCCGCCTTGCCGGCAATCTGCTGGGCAATCATCGTCGTCGCCGCCAACATGGCGACGACGATGATGACTGAATCGCTTCGGGTCGACCTTTCCACGCGACATCTCTGCGCGGCTGCTCGGCGCGCGCCATGAATACCGGTTAGCCGCTGCGTACCGACGGAGCAGCCGATCGACGGCCGAACTCACGCTGGGGACGTTGGCGACGAACGACGGCACTCCCCGATACGCGCGGGCCTGCGGACGAAGTCTACGGCCTTCCCGGATCGCCTGCATGCCCGCGCAGGGCCGAAGCCGCCGGACCGGCCATCCCGGCCCACCGCCCGACGAACGGAAACGCGTGCCCCGGACCCGCCAGGCCCTTCATTGGCGCGGCCAGAGCACTTATGTAAGAATCGATGGACGTCAGAGAGCGGGCCCTCGACGGCTGTGCCGGCCCTCGATGAGAAGACCGGCAGACACCACGTCAGCCAGGTCCCGTCGCGGATGCCCGCCGCATACCGCGGCGCGATCGTTGTGTTTGCCGCCGTGGCCCGATCGCCGGACAACGAAGTCGTGGACGATAGTCGTTATAGCAAGGGAGAGACCATGAAGAAGATCCTGGGGATTACGCTGCTCGCCGCGATGCTGTCGCTGTGGGGCTGCAGTCGTGAAGAAGCCAAGAGTGGCATGGACGAGATGGCCGACAAGACCAAGGAAGTTGCCGAAGACGTTGGCGACGCGGCCAGTGACATGGCCGGCGATGCCGGCGAGGCCATCGAGGAGGCAGCAGACGCCACCGAGGAATGGGCCGAAGACACGATGGACAAGGCCGGCGACGCCATGGATGACGCCGCGGACGCGACCGAAGACGCGATGAACGACGCGGCCGACGCCGTCAAGGACAAGGCCGAGGAACTGGCGAACTAGGTCAATGCCGGCGCCGGGCTTCGTCGACGACGGGGCCCGGCGTCAGTCGCTGATGAGTTGCAGCGCACCGTAGGCAGCGCCGAGCAACCCCGGCTGGTCGTAGGTGATGAGCTGCGTCGGGATGCGCTCCACGAGATAACGGTGGCTTCCCTTGCGTTCGAATCCCTCGCGGAAGCGGCTCTTCAGTAGCTTGTCCGCATGCCGCTGCGCGATGCCGCCGGCAATGAACACGCCATCTTCCGCGCCGAACGTCAACGCCAGGTCACCGGCAACCTGACCCAGAATCTCGAAGAACTCCTCCACCGTTTCCACGGCGACGGGGTCCGCATTGCGCTCGGCCAGGTCGAAGATCTCCGCGGCATCGTGCGGCTCCGAATTCGTGCCGTGCAGTTGAGCCAACGCCCAATACAGGTTCGTGATGCCGGTGCCCGACGCGAGGTACTCACTGTCGACACGTTCGCGACGCCCCTGGAGTGCGGACAGAATCTCGAACTGGCGCCGCGTCTCCGGCGAGAAGCCGCTGTGCGCGGACTCACTGTTGATCAGCAACAAATGTTCACCGAAACGGCGCAGGCCCACCGACCCGAGGCCGGTGCCAGGGCCGAGAACGGCGATCGTGTAGGTCGGGTTCTCGAGCGACTTCGGCGGCGCCTCGCCGATCGGGTGCAGGTTTTCGCGGCCGACGAATGGCACCGAGTAGCCGATCGCCGCAAAATCGTTCAGCAGGCGCACCTGCCGCGTGCCAAATGCGTTTTCCAGCCCGTCGACGGACAGCGTCCAGGCATTGTTCGTGAGTCGAATGGCGTCGCCGACGAGCGGACCGGCGGCCGCAATGCAGATGGCGTCCGGACGCTCGACGCCGATGTCGTCGAGATAGTGACGAATCGCGTCATTCGCGGTGGTGAAGTCCGCGCACTTGAGGATGCGCGTCTGGTCAAAGCCCGGTGCCCGATCATCGGCTAATGCGAACCGAGCGTTCGTTCCGCCGATATCTCCGATCAGTAGTTTCCTGTTCGCCACGTTCTCATTTTTCTCGTGCAACGCGTCCTGCCGGCCGGAATTGAACCCGGGTCCGCCCGCTCCTGCCGGCTCGGCCTGCGCGCCGGCCCGGCAACACTACCTTATTTGCGTCTTGAAAAGAAACTGCGCGGACGTGTAGCCGGCGCCGCCGTTACCCGCGAACGTACCGGTCGCCGTGATACGGATGTGGGTCACGGCAAGGTCGAGGCCATTGCCGTCCGGCGATGGAACATAGGTAAACGTCGCGCCGCCATCATTGGAGAACGACAGGTCGTCGCCGGTGTCCCCGAGCGAGCCGAACGTGTACGACAGCCCGCTGGACGATGCGCCGTCGATGAAGCGCACCGGCCCCGACGTCGATGCGTCGAAGTCGGCGACGCGGAGCGCCGTCCCGGTGTCGATGACCTCGGTCAGCATCAGCGTCCCCGCATCGACGCTGCCGACGCCGGCGTTGCGGATCTCCGTGGTATTCAGCATGACGGCGGACGGTATCGCGCGCGGACCGGACGTACCGTTGACCGGGTCGCTGTAAGGTTGCGACGAACGCAGCACGTCGAGGTCCGGGCAGCTACCGACCTGGCCCGGTCCGTACGAAACCGTTGGTTCCGGCCGGTTGGAACATTGCCGCGCCCGGAACGTCATGTTGGCCTGGGTCATGTCCAGCCACGGACCGCCCGGCCGCCGGAACTGCACGGTCAGGCCGCCGTCGCAGCAGTCTTCGAAGCCGAGGATGCGGATGCTGTGCATGCCCGCGCCGAGAAACAGGCTGCCCTGGAGAACGCCGCCGGCATTGTTCCAGTTGTAGTCCCACCAGAGATTCGCGTTCCAGTCTTCCTCGAGCGCGACGTCGTCGACGTAAAGGCCGCCGCCGTAACCGAAGTCGGCGCCGTAGCGGAATTCCCAGACCCCGGCCTCGCCCGGTTGAACCTCGAAAAACGCCTCGGCAAACAGCGCGATGTCGTTCTGGCGCGTCGGCGGAGCGAACGTACCGCTGTTGTTGACGCCGACGTAGCTCGCAACACTCGTGCAACCGTAGCCGCCGACGTTGCCGCCGGCGGCAAACGCCAGTTCCGCCGTCGTCCGGTTGATCGGGTTGATGAACGATCGTCGCGTATGGAACTTCATGCCGACCTGCGGCATCGCGGCGAGCGAGCCCTCTGCTACCGCGCCGGTCGGTCCGTCGAAGTACAGGTAAACCCGCCGTACACCCTGCAGGACGGGGACCGTCACCCAGAGCACGGCCGTCCGCGCGGTACTGTCCCATTGCTCGACCATGAACGGCAGCGGCGTGAGGTCGTCCTGGTCAATGACGCGAAGGTCGGCCCCGTTCGTCGACCAGTCGAAGGACGCCGGCACCGACGCCGCCCCGAGGTCCAGCCTTACGGCGTAATTCGCCTGGGCGGGGCCATTGGGCGCATCGATATCGGCGGGGAAGCGCTGGTTCCAGTCGCAGTTCCACCACGCCCCGGCGGGGCCGGCAAACAGCAACAACAAGACGGCGATCGGATGACGGGTCACGCGACATTCCGGCGGCGGCAGAAAGCACCATTTTATGTCGCGTGCCGCCTGCGACACCGGAAACCGGTCACAGTCGGCGTACGGGCTCCCGCGATTGATGAGAACCGCGTCTCACTTCTCCGGAAGCGGGATGAACTCGTCGTCGCCGGGCACCATGGCGAACCGGCCGGCTTTCCAGTCCTCCTTGGCCTGTTCGATTCGTTCGCGCGAACTCGACACGAGGTTCCACCAGATGTGCCGCCGGCCGACCGGCGCACCGCCGATCACCATGACGCGGCTCTCCGACGTCGCCTGCAGGCTGAGCGGGCCACCGCCGGCGGCGACGGCCATGACGCCGGCATCGACCGCGTCTCCACCGGCGACAACGTTTCCTTCGACGACGTAGATCGCCAGTTCCTCCTGGTCACCGGGCAGCTCGATCCCCGCGCCGTCCGGGAGGCGGCATTCCAGGTACAGCATCGGTGACAACGTGGCGACGGGCGACGTCGCCCCGAAAGCCGAGCCGATGATGACCCGCACCGTCACGCCGTCCACGTCGACTTCCGGCAGCGTGGCGGCCGGGTAGTGGACGAACGCCGGGTCCGTTTCCTCGTGTTCATCGGGCAACGCCATCCACGACTGGATGCCGTGCAACCGCGACGTCGTGTTCAAGTCCTCGCCCGCGCGCTCCGAATGCACGATGCCGCGCCCGGCCGTCATCAGGTTCACGGCGCCGGCCCGGATCGGCTGCTCGTAGCCGAGACTGTCGCGGTGCATGATCTCACCCTCGAACAGGTACGTAACGGTCGCAAGGCCGATGTGCGGATGCGGACGTACCTCGATGCCCTTGCCGGGCGGAAACTCGGCCGGGCCCATGTGATCGAAGAAGATGAAGGCGCCCACCGTGCGGCGGCCGGGCGACGGAAGCACACGTCGCACGGTCAGTTCACCGAGGTCCCGCTCCACCGGCTCGATACGCATCTCGATGCTGCCAGGGCTGTCGGCGCAAACCGGCGCCGGTGCGTCACTAAAACTCATGAGGCGGATTCTCCCGATATGATCGGCGGGCAGCCGACACCGCCCGCGTGCGCTCTGGCTTACTCATCTGCGCTCGATCATAGCGGTTTCACTTCGCCAGCGTCACCGTCATGCCGTTACCGAGCCGCTCGCCGCCACGCACGACCACCTGGTCGCCAGCCGCGATGTCGCCGCTGACCTCGATGTGCTCGCCGGCGCCGAGGCCCGTGATCACGTTTACCTGCTCGACGGTCATGTCGTCCTTAACCTTGAAAATCGTCGTGCCTTCGCGCCGCAGGATCAGGGCATCGCGGGGCACGGACAACACCTGCCGGGCGAGCGCGGTGGGCATCGACACGCGCACGCTCTCACCCACCGTCCACCGGTCCGGGTCCGCAGTCAGCCGGACTTCGAACATGTGCGACTGCGGATTGCCGAAAGGCACGACGGTGCGCACCTGTGCCGTATCTTCGCGGTAGTCATTATGGATGGCCAGCGCGTCGCCTTCGCCGATGAAATGCACGGTGTTGAGCGGAGCGCGCGCAACGATCTCGATCGACCGCGGATCGACGAGCCGGATGACTTCGTCGGCCACGTTCAGCCGCTCGCCGATGTTGCGCAGGCGCTCCGTCACGATACCGTCGAACGGCGCCTTGATCTGCGTGACGGCCATGGCGACCTGCGCCTGCCCGAGTTGTGCCCGCGCTATTGCCTCGTCGCTGCGCGACGCCTCGAGATCGGCCTCGACCTGGTCGAGCTGACTGCGCGCCGACAGGTTGTTGCTCGCCAGCCGCTCCAGGCGCTGCTTCTCGGACTCGAGAAACTTCACGCGCGCCTGTTCGCGTCGCACCCGGTTTTCGGCTTCGGATTCGAGCAATCGAAACGTCGTCGCATCGAGGCGCGCAACGACTTCGCCCTTGTTTACGCGCGAGCCGACCTCGGCGATCCATTCCAGCTTCGCCGCGACTTCGGATGCGAGCCGGGAGTCGAAGCGGCTGATCACGGTACCGGGCACGTCCACCGACGGTGACAGTTCCCGCATTTCCGCCGGTTGCACCACCACGTTGGCCGGCGGCATCTGCGCACCGGCGGCGGCCGATACCGTCAGCCACGGCAGCAGCCAGAGTCGAAATCGTCGTTTCATTGGGAGAGGCTCTGAGTCGTTCCTAGCTGACGGCCGGTGCGCCATCGGCGTTCGGCACTGCAGCTTCCGAAGTTTCGCCCAGCCGCAGCAGGCTCGGCAACAGTATGAGCGTAAATACCGTGCTGACGGACATGCCGCCGACAATGACCGCCGCGAGCCCCTGGTACACCTCGGAACCCGGCCCCGGGATCAGCAGCAGCGGCAGCATGCCGAACAGGCTCGTCAACGTGCTCATCAGGATCGGGCGCAGGCGCCGGCGTATGGCCTGTTCGACGGCATCCCGCCTGCCGAAACCCTCGCGTTCCGCCTGCCGCGTCTGGTGCACGAGCAGGATCGCGTTGTTCACGACGAGGCCGAGCAGCGTGATGAACCCGATCATCGTCAGCAAGTCCATCGGCAGCGCCATGATGCGGAGCAACGCGATGCCGCCGATCGTCGCGAGTGGCAATGCACTGATGACGAGCAGACTGTCGACGAACGAGCGGAACAGGCCGCTCATCAACAGGTACAGCACGACGATGGCGAGGCCGAAACTCTGTGACATGTTGGCGAGCGCGATCTTCAGGTCGTCCGCGCTGCCGTAATAACTGATCTCGCCGTCCTCCGGCAGCGCCTGCAGGAGCTGCGGCTCAACGTTCTGACGCAGGATCTCTATCGACTCCTCGAGCGAGACATCCGGCGGCGGCGTGATCGCCAGCGTGACCGCACGACGCCGGTCGACCCGTCGAATCTGGTTCGGGCCCGCGGTCCGCTCCAGCCGGCCAAGCTGGTCGACGGAAATGATGCCCCCCATCGGCGTCGCCACCGGCGTCGAGGCCAACTGCTCAGGGCTGCGCCATTCGGGCGCCCGGAGTATCACGTCCATGCGACGGTCGCCGTCGAAGTAGTCGCCCACGTAGATGCCGTCGCCAAGGCCGCGCATGACCTGCGCCATTTGCTGCCGTGTCCAGCCCGCCTCCGTGAGGCGTCGTTCGTCCGGCAGGAAGCGCAACTCCGGCTCGGCGAAATCGACACCGGGCACCGGCCGTGCCAGCGAACCCGGCAAGTGCTGCGCGACCAGGCCGAGCCCCATCCGCGCGGCGCCGAGCATCGCATCCATGTCGCGACTCTGGATGTTGAGGTCGATACCGCTGCCGCCGGCCAGCCGGTCGAAGATGCCCCATTGGTCGGCGAACGCCATCGTGTCCGGGAATCCGGCCAGGACCTGCGAGTTCAACACCCCGACGAACTCGTCTCCCTGCGCGGGATCGTGCATTTTTGCGCCGGCGAACGCGAAGTTGCCGAAGGCGCCGAGGAAGTAGTTGTCGATCCGCAGGTCCGCGTCGTCGGCGAGGAACGGCTCGAGGCGGTCGACGACGACCTCGAGCAATTCTTCGCGCGCCGCGGTGACGCTTTGTCCCGGCGGCGGCACGATGAACGCGAATATCCAGCCCTGTTTGCCTTTCGGAAGGTAATTGGCGGGCGGCAACAACAGCAACGTCAGCGCCGTCGCGCCGAGGAACAGCCCGCTGATCCACGCGCGACGCATCCAGACGCCGTCTGTCAGGCGCATGATCCTGCTCGTGATCGAATCCCACCAGTGCGTGTGCGGGTCATCGAGCCGAACATCCCTGAGCGCGTGCGCAGCGGCGGTCGGGATCACGGTGACGGCGATGACCAGTGACGCCACAACGGCTACGGAGATGACGAGGGCAAGATCCGCGAACAACTGGCCCGATACGTCCTGGAGGAACAGTATCGGGAGGAATATCACCACGGTGGTCGCGGTGGATGCGAGCAGCGCTCCCCAGACCTGGTCGGTGCCGGTTGCGGCAGCTTCAAGGGCGCCCGTACCCCTCTCGCGCAGCCGGACGATGTTCTCGAGCACGACAATCGCGGCATCGAGCACCATGCCCGTCGCAAACGCGAGACCCGCGAGCGAGATCATGTTCAACGTCCTGCCGGTCACGTTGAGCATCATGAAGCCCGCGAACAGGCACGCCGGAATGGCAAGCGCCACGATGACCGTCGCCCGGAATTTTCGCAGGAACCACCAGAGTATGCCGATGGCGAGCGTAATCCCGAGGAGCAGGTTCGTCCGCAGCATCGCGATCGAGTCCTCGATGTAGGTGGACTCGTCGTACACCTGCTCGACCTGCAGGCCCGCTCGCGCCAGCGGCCCGGCCTCCAGCTCGGCGATCGCCTCCTTCAGGTCCGCCATGACCTCGAGAACGTTGACGCCCTGCTCCACCTGGGTGTCGAAGGCGATCGATTCCTCACCGTTCTGGAACATGGTGCCGGCTGCGTCGCGCATGACCACGTCGACGCGGGCGATGTCGCGCAGGCGCACCGGATTGCCGCCGCGCCAGTCGAGAACCATGTCGCCGAATTCGTCCAGGTCGTATTTGCCGGCATAGCGCAGCGTGTATTGCCGGCGGCCGACGTCGCTGAAGCCGCCCGTGGTGTCGTAGTTGTTGCCGGTCACTGCGGCGAGCTGCGGAATCTGGATGCCGAGCGCGGCCGCTTCGTAGGGGTCGAATGTAATCCGGACTTCGTTGTCACGCCCGCCGTAGGCATTGGAATTGGAAACCCCGGGGACGCGCTCGATTCGAGCCTGCACCACCTCGCGCACGAAGTCGTTGTAGCTCGCCATCGGCCGGTCGTTGCCGGGCACGCGCGTCAGCGCGAACCACGCGATCTGTGCGCCGAAGCTGTCCTGCCCGGCGAAGATGCGTGGTTCGGTCACGTCGTTCGGGTAACGCGGGACCTGGTTGAGGCGGTTGATAACCTCGATCAACGCGCGCTGGAGGTCTGTCCCCACGGCGAACATCAGGCTTATGCTCGCATTGCCGCGCGAAGCCGACGACTCCATCTTCTCCAGGCCGGGAATACCGCGCAGCATGTCCTCCTGCGGCTCGATGATTTCCGCCTCGACTTCTTCCGGCGCCGCGGAACGCCACCCGGTCGTGATCTGGATGAACGGACGCTGCACGTCCGGGATCATCTGGATAGGCAGTTTTCCGAGGCTGACCGCGCCGACCAGCAGCAGCAACAGGATCGCCGCGACAACGGCGACGGGATTCGACAAGCCGAGACGTGTCAGGCCCACGGTTCCTCTCCGGGAGTTCTGTGGCGGAATGCGCCTTGCCCCAACAACCCCCAGTCGATCTTCTTGGCTGTGTTCTTGTGGGACAGGACGCCAGGTAGTGTAGTCTGACCGCGCCGACCGGCGAGGGTTCGGTCCGCGGCATCAGCGGCCGCATTCTAACCGACGGCACGCGGCGAATGCGGCTACCGCGCCTCCCCTTCGCGGAAAACTTTCAGCCTGGAAAAAAACCAGTCCCGCGCCGGTTCCGGATCCGCGTCTCCGCAGCGAATCTGGTAGTCCTTGCCCGTCCACGAGCTCCGGCTCGCGATCCGCTCGATGAACTCTTCGGTGGTGTCGTAGTAGCGCTTCCCGCGCTTGCGCTTCATCTGCAGGTGGCCGCTGGCCGCCGCAGCGTCGTGCTCGCGGCCGTTGCGCACGAAGGTGCACGGGCTTTTGGCGACCGACTCGATGAGATAGTCGATCTCGGCGTCCATGTCCGCGGCACGCACCGGCGACGTGAGCAGGGTCACGGCGAGAAACAGCCCGTGGACGGCGGGCCGCAATGTCCGGGCGGGGCGCTGGCGCTGGTCGTTGCATTCCTCCATCACGACTACATCGACAACGTCACGGACAATGGGTTGTGGTCCGACGACGAAACGTCCGTGGCCGTGCTCGACTCTGCATTCAGGCCGCGGACGTAAATGTAATCGAGCGGCCGGCCGAAGAACTGCGTGCGCCGATCGTCCTCGAAATGGAGTTCCGACAGTTCGAAACGCTCGGCCAGCGCGGCTATGGTGCGCACCCGCCCTTCCCGCCAGGTATTCAGGTCCCCGGAAAGGATCACCGGGCCCGTATGACCTTCGAGGACGGCGGCAATCTGTTCGAATTGTTGTCGATAGGTGCCCATGCCGAGCGAGAAGTTCACGGCGTGCACATTCACGACCAACAGGGTTTCGCGCCGATGTTTCAGGCCGAACTCGGTGATGCTCGTCGCTTTGGGCGTCCGCAGCAGGGGCTCGAGCGTGACGAAGCTGCATCGTGCGAGTGGTTCCACGCGCGACAGTGTCAGCACGCCCGTCACCGCGCCCCGCGCCTGGTAACCGGGCGCGAAAGACCAATGCGGCACCGTGGGCAGGATACCGACGGTCTCCGGCCGCAGCGAAGCCTCCTGGATCAGGACCAGGTCCTTGTCAGCCGCAAGGCGTCCGTAGTCGTCTGCCCAGTTCGGCAACGACTTCTTCTTGATGTTCCAGTTGACGAGCCGGATCCGGCGACTGTCCAGGCCATTCTCAGACGCTTCGTGAGGGGCATCGAGCTGCGCGCGGCACTCTGCGATCGCGGGCGACACGACCCTGACGGACATGGCCGCATCCCGAAGCGAATCCGGCGAACTGGCCGAGGTCGTGCAACCGACCAGCAGCAGTGCCGCCATCGGGGCGCATGCGCGTACCGGCGGGGCGTGCCGGGTCCGGTACCGGTGTTCGTTCCTGGTCAGTGTTTCGCTCCTCAACGCCTGTTTCGTACCGAGGGTTTCGGCAACCCGCCCCGGCGACCCTGTCGACCGTGACGATGGCCCGAAGTTCCCGATTGTCCGTAGCAGACGGGAACGGTCCTATTCCGCCGGCCGCAGATCCCGGTCAACCGCCCGCAACGTCCCGCCTAACGGCCGAGGCTGCCGGCCGACAGCGTCCCGCTGTCCTCGATACGAATCGACGGCCGGAACGCGCCCGGATCCAGCTTCGCGGAGAAGCGGTACTCGACACTGTCCTTTGGCCGGCTCATCAGGTCGCTGATGAAGCGGATACCGGCGAACAGGTTGGCGCTGGCCGTCACCGTCACCTGCCCGGTGCCGTACGCATCGATCACCGGAAGGTCATTGCCGACACCCTTGATGATGTCGTGTCCATCGAGGCTGATGGTGTAGGAAATGCCGGCGAGCGCCAGCGGGTCCCGGTTCGGGTTGATGACCTCGAGACCGATCTCGAAGTTCGGCATCGCGCCTTCCGACGGCAACGCCCTGAAGGCGTTGACCGTGACCGTGGGCGTTTCGTAGCCCGGCCGCAGGACGGCGCAGGCCGCGAGGCTTGCGAGCATCGCAGCGAACAGAAGCCGGCGGGAAATGCAAAGCAATGCGTGAATGGCGCGAGCCCTCGTTCGGCTTGACCGGGTCCCCAGCGCACGACTGAACGTGCCTGCGAGTTCCCAGTATAGCCCGACGACCGGTCGCCTGTTGCCGTCGCCGGCGTGTGGCTATAATCCACCGGCAATAAATGAGGAGAACACGCGCGATGCACAGCTTTCGATGGAGCGGCCTGGCCGCGGCGGCCGCCTTGCTGGCGTCCTGCGCCTCGATCGAGCCGGCGGACCTTTCCGGCATGTCCTTCAGCGACGAACCGCTTGTCGGAAAAGCCGTCTGGCACGACCTCGTCACGAACGATCTCGACGCAGCCAGGCGTTTCTACGGCGGTCTGTTCGGCTGGGACCTGGAAACCTCCCGCAGCGGCAGGGGCCAGGAATACGTGCTGGCCCGCGACGGGGACATCTACGTTGCAGGCCTTTTGCAGGCGGCACCGCGCGACGACGGCGCCAATGTCTCTCGCTGGCTGCCGTACCTGTCGGTCGGCGACGTCGACACGGCAGTACAACGGGTGACGAGCGCCGGCGGCGACGTGATCGTCACGCCGAGAAACGTTCCCCTTGGCCGGGTCGCGGCCATTGCGGACGACCAGGGTGCGATCGTCGGCCTCGCGCGGAGCAACGTCGGTGACCCCGACGATGCCACCACGGCAGGCGCCGTCGGTCGCGTGGTCTGGAACGAACTCGTGGCGGAAGACAGCATGGAAGCCGCGCGCTTCTACGAGCGGGTCTTCGGCTACCAGGCGACGGAAATCGAACGGCGCGGCGGCCGCTACGTGATGCTGAAAGCGAGTGGCGCGGACCGCGCCGGCATCCTGCAGGAGCCGGCACCGGAATGGCCGGCCATCTGGCTGACCTATTTCGGCGTGAGCGATCCGGCAGCCGCGGCAGACAGGGCCCGCGAACTGGGCGGCAAGGTGCTGCTTGCACCGTCGCCGGAACTGCGCGACGGCACGATCGCCGTGATCGAGGACCCCGCCGGGGCCGTCATGGTATTGCAGCAATGGCCGAAATGAGACGAGGGAGATCGATCATGCGAAACATTCATCCGCGATGGCTCCTGGCCGGCTTGCTCGGGGTATCACTGTTCCTCGGCGGTTGCTCGGGGAACGTCGGGGTCGGACTGAGCGTCGGCGTACCGGTAGGCAGCCACGGTTACATGAGTCTCGGCACCAGTCGCTGGTACTAGGCAGCCCCCGGCGTCAGGCCGGGACGAAAGCCACGACCCGCTCAATGGTCCAGAATGCGGCAATCGATCCGATGCCGTAGGCGAGCACGCGCGACACCGCACCCGGCGACAGCTTTGCGAGGGTGCGTCCCGCTGCGCCGAGCATCAGCATGGCGGCGACGAAGATCAGCTGACCGACTTCCACACCGACGTTGAAGGTCAGCAACGCCAGCGGGATCGCCCGATCCGGCAAGCCGACTTCGGCCAACGCGCCGGCGAAACCGAGTCCGTGCAACAAGCCGAAGCTCAGCGCCACGACCCACGGCGCCCTCGCGGTGAGGCCCGGCCTCCCCGCCAGGCCGTGCAGCACCTCGGCGGCGACAAACACGATGCTGAGCGCGATGATCGCCTCGACGGGCGGCCCCGGCACGTGAACCCAGCCGAGCGTCGCGGCGACCAGCGTCAGGCTGTGAGCAAGCGTGAACGCAGTGATCGTTGCGACGAGACTCCGGACACCGCGCACGAGCAGCAACAACGCGAGCACGAACAACAGGTGGTCGAGCCCGGCAAGTATGTGCTCGACGCCGAGCACCAGGTAGGTCCAGGCGATCTCGCCGCGCCCCGCCGGCGCCGCGACGGTAAACAGAGGCCGCTCGAACGGCAGGCGCTCGACCTGCGTCGACCCGTCCAGCCACTCGACACGTGCCACGACGTCGGTGACACCGACGGCGCTGCCTTCGATCCGGATCGTTGTCCCGGCGATTCCGCCCGGAAACGCCAGGTCCCGTTGCTCCGTCCAGGCATCGCCGCCGAACATCGAGCGCGCGTCGTTCAGTTCGACGACCGACGGCGGCAGCACGACGTACGCCGCGAGCCGTCGGTCCGGGCCCAGCGCAGGCACTTTCCACGTCATGCGGAACTGCTGCTCCTCCACCTGCCGGAACTCGAGATACGCGGGCCGGAACACGTCCGCCAGCGCGGAGCCGGCCAGCGCGATCAGCAGTATCGCGGCGGCAAAACGACGCAACTGTCTCACGGCGTGCCTGACGCGACGGACATCGCGTCGTCGGTCGTGACGACCGTGTACCGGTCGCGCAGCGATTCGATCAGGTCCTCTTCGGCCTCGCGGCGCCGGTCGGCGAGCAGGTCTCGCTCGACGGCCTGGCGGACGTCCGCCAGTTCGGCCGGACGGCCATCGACCCGGGCCTCCAGGCGAACGAGATGCAGCCCGAAGCCCGACCGCACCTGGGAAACGTCACGCGATGCCGGGAGCGCCGCAACCTGCTCCGCGAACTCGCTGCCAAACGTCCGCTCGACGTCAGTCAGCGACCGCGACTCGACCCGTTCCGGCAGGAGCGTCGGGTCGCCAACCCCCGCCTCCGGGTCGGCCCGCAGCGCGCGTGCTGCATCCTCGATGACAACCGGCAGCGCGTCGCGGTGCCGGCGCGGGTCGAAGTAGACCTGGCGAAACGTCAGTTGCGGGTCGATTCGGTAGTCGTCCGTGTGTGCGGCAAGCCATTCAGCCAGTTCGGCGTCGGTGACGTCCTCGTCGACGAGCGCCTCGGTAAGGAAACTCACCTTTTGCACCACGCGTCGGCGAATCACCGGGTCCTCGGCCTCGAAGCCGAGCGCGAGTCCTTCCCGGTACAGCATTTCTTCGCGTACCCAGTTTTCGATCAGCCCGTCCAGTTCCGCCGCGGTCGGTGGCCGCTGCCAGGCGCGTTCGAACTGCGCGCGCAGTGAAAGCACCCGGTCATTGTCCACGACGATGTCCGTCGGTGCCTGCAGCGCGTCGCGGTTCAGCGCGGCAAAGGCAGCGAACAATGCCGCGCCGATCAGGAAGAAGTGGAACAGGGGTTCACGAAACAGTCGATGCATCCGGTTTGCCATCCACGGCGCGACACGCCGCCCTCGGGAACTCGTGGAGTCGCGCATTTTTGCAACTTTGTGTCGGCTTTTCCATCTGAATGTCCGGGCAAGCCGATACATCCGCCGACGGCCCATGACGGGTGTCACACTTGCCGCGCGACGGACTCTCTACAATGGGCCCAAACGTAAACGCGACCGGCCGTTCGCCGGTCACATCGAGGAGTTGCAATGAATACGCCAACGAAACTTTCTGCCCATCCCGGGCCACACCTCGCCGGCGCCCTGCTCCTGGCCGCTCTGGCGCTGCCGGCCACGGCCAGTGCCGATTCCGGCTTTTACCTGGGCGGCAGCGTCGGCACCGCGGGCACGGAACTGCAGTTCGAAGACGGCGTCGAGTTCGACGAGGACGATTTCGCGTGGAAGGCCTTCGGCGGCTTCAATTTCGACCTGCCCGTCATCGACCTCGCCATCGAAGGTGGCTACGTGAACCTCGGCTCGCCGGGCGGCAACGTGAACGTGCCCGGCGCCGGGACGGCGGACGTCGACCTGGACCTGGATGCGTTGAGCGGATTCGGCCTGCTCGGCGTGGACCTCGGTCCCATCGGCCTGTTCGCGAAGGCCGGACTGGTCAGCTGGGACGCGGAATCCACGATCGAAGGCCTCGGCAGCGATGACGAAAGCGGCACCGATCCGGCGTACGGCGTCGGCGCGCGATTCAGCATCGGTTCGATCGAACTGCGCGCCGAGTACGAGGTCTTCGACATCGACGTCGACGGCGTCGACTCGACGGACCTCTCAATGGTATCCGCCGGCTTCGTCTGGACGTTCTAGAGACCGACGGCCGGCCGTTGCGTCGATGCAGGGGCGCCCGCCTGGCGGGCGCCTTTTTGCTGCCCGCCGTAATTTTTCCGCCCGGTTCGTGTTCGGTCGCCGGTTGCGGTGCTGTTCTCCGGCCTCTACAGTCGGTTCGCAGGCACCGGGACGCGATGGTCCGACCAACGACGCCGTCGCATTCCCGAAACAACAACAACTGACCTGGAGAATGCCGCATGGGAATGCTGGACGCCCTCATGAAGAACCCGGAGATGCTCGGCGACGTCGCAAAGTTCGCGTCAGAGAACCCGGAGATCGCGAAGGCCGCGATGAAACTCCTGCGTTCGGACACCGGCGGCGGCGGCCTTGGCGGGCTGCTTTCCACGCTGGAGTCGGGCGGACTGGCCGACACGGTCTCGTCGTGGCTCGGCAGTGGTTCGAACAAGGCGGTCGATCCCGCGAAGCTGAGTGATGCCCTCGGGGCCGATGCGCTGTCGGCGTTCGCCAGGGACGCGGGCGTCAGCGGCAGCGAAGCCAGTACGCTCCTGGCCGGGATGTTGCCGGGACTCGTCGACAAGCTGAGCCCGGACGGCAAGCTGCCGGACACCGGCGGCCTCGACAACGTCATCGGCGGCCTGCTCGGCAGCCTCGGGCGCTAGCCGGAAACCGCCATGGCCAGGTCCATCGACGCCTCGACGTCAGGCTTCACGTTTCTGAGTTTCGTCTGGCGCTGGGTCGCCGCGATCGTACTGGTGTTGATCACCTTCAACCCGTCCGGCCAGTCGGCGTATCACTGGGTCGTGAGCGCCATCGGCGGCAGCACGTTCGGGCCGCTGCACCTGCTGCTGGTCGGCGTGTTGCTGGCCGGGTGGGCGGTGTTCTGGATCGCGACGTGGCGCGCGCTCGACACGCTCGGCGTGATGCTGTCCGCGATCATCCTGGGTGCCATCATCTGGCTTCTGGTCGACCTCGGCCTGGTCGCAACCGACTCCGTTTCCGCGCTGACCTGGATCGCGTTGTTCTGTCTCGCGACGATCCTCGCGATCGGCGTGTCGTGGTCACACATTTCCCGACGCATTACCGGTCAGGTCAACGTAGAGGACATCGACGACTGACCCCGGCCCGGGCGAATCACGCCCCGGCCGGCGTCAGCCTCACCTAGCGACGGCGCATCGGCGCCCGCATCGTCTGCGGCCGTGACATCTGGCGCGACATGCCGCGCTGTCGCGCGCCGTAGTCGCGATTCAGGCCGCTGCGATCGAACTGCGATGCGGACGGCCGCGAACTCGACCGATCCGTCGTGCGGTAGCCCGAGTTCGATGGCGATCGGCTCATGTCCGACGTCGACAGGCCCGAATCTCGCCACTGCCCGCTGTCGCGGGTCTGCCACTGGTCGCCGTTTCGGCGCGCCACGTTGCCGTCACGGTCGGCGAACACGTCGTTGGCACGGTTCGTCGACGGGCGTGCCTCGCGCAGATTCTGCGTCGTCGCACGATCGGCGTTGCGCGCACGGTTTTCCGGCCGGTCGTAGATGTTCGATCCGGTACGGTCGAGGTCCCGGGCACCATGGTGATCGATCCGGTTGCCAAGGTCGTTGCGGTCGCCGATGCTGTTGCCGATGTTGATATCGCCGTTGTTGATGAACACCGGCCCGCGGTAACCGCCGCCGTACCAGCCGCCGCAACACCCGCCTGGCCGGTAGACCGGCGCATAGCCGCCGCCCCACGCGATGCCGAAATTGAAGAAGCCGTTGGTCCAGCTGAGGCCGAACGTCCAGCCGGTCCACGGGTTGTAGCCCACGTGAAAGCCCCAGGTCGGCGGCCGCGGGTAATACCAGCCGCCGCCGTAGTACGGCGGGTAATACCAGCCCGAGCCGTACACCGGCACCCCGTAATACGGGAACGACCACATGTAACCCGGGGTGTAGCCGACGTACACGACCTCCGGTGTCGACTCGTAAATGTGCACGTACGTCGTGTTGTACGCCGGCGAACTCGGCGGAATCTTCTGGATCTCCTCCTCGGGAATCGAATCCGCGACGATCCACGGTCCGGTGGCGGACGACGCAACGAACCAGACCCCGGCGTCGACCGCGTAATACCGGCCTTCGATCTCCAGCACCTGCGCGCCGGTGTTCACCGCGTAGGACACCTTGGTACCCGGGATCTTTTCAAACTTCGGCTCGCCGTCGTACTCGACGCTGAGCTTTGCTTCGCTGCGCTTGATCGCTGCGGTCTGAGGAACGTGTGCGTCCAGCACCGCGTCCTGTGCTTCCGGAGTGCCCGCCACGAACGTGCGCAGACCGCCGATCGCCGACGCAGGCGGGATCTCGGCAAAGCTTTCCGGCAACTCGTCCCCGCGGACGAACGTCCAGGGCCCTTCCGTGGACTTCGCGCGGAACCAGCGCCCGGACAGCAGCACGTACATGTTCCCTGTCGACAACTCGCGTAGCCAGGGCGTCTCGGTGTTCTGCACGTACAGTAGCGCGCCGCCCTCCACGGCCTGCCAGTCCGGCTCGCCCTGCGTCGAGACGACCTCGGTGGGCTCGGTGGCAGTGACGATCGCCGGCGGCGATGAAGGGCCGTCGTCGGCGCCAGCCTCCGGCGCCGGCAGCATTTTCACGAGGTCCGCCGGCGGCGACGTCGTCGACGCCCAGGGGCCCATTGGATCGCTCGCCTCGTACCAGAACCGGCCGTCCGACAGGAAATGCTCCTTGCTGCCGGCCTGTCGAACCACGACCACTGGCGTGTTGATGACACGCTCATAGCCGCTGTTCTCGATGTCGACGTAGCGGGGTTCACCGTCATACATGACGAGCACGGACAGTTCGTCCCTGAACACGATGACCGGCGGGTCGTTCTTCAGCTCCGAGAGGCTGTCCCGTTGTATGCGCGCCGTTTCCAGGCTGGCGGACAATCGCTCCATCGATATGTCGAAGCCGGTTTCCGGGATTGCGCCCTCGACGATGGTCGTGAAGCGCTGCTCCTGAGCGTCTTTCGATTCGGGCCAGCGAACGTTGGTGACCTTGACGTCTCGGATGAAGGCGGTGCCAAATTCCTTGTCCGTGTCGATCTTCGCATCGAACCAGAACGCGCCGAAGATCGGTTCGCTCTGCCCTTTGATCTCCAGCGACATGGCGGCGCGCCCCTTCAGCACATTGCCTTCGAGGCTCTCGGGTTGCGGCTGGTACACGACGATCGTGCCTTCCTCCGCCGTGACTTCCTGGGGCCAGTCGCGCGCGGCAACCGTCGATGCGGACGCGACCGCGATTGCCGTGACGACGCCCCGGACGAGCTGGGCGAGCAGGCGTCGCGAACTCATCCGGCCGCTCCCGCTTCGATGCGCTCGCGAAACGCGCGAATCCGGAACGCGAACCAGATACGCAACGCGCCTATCAGGATCGCCCACGCAGCGATGAGGTAGATGACCGACAATCCCCCGGCTTCCGGGTTGACCAGGATCAGCAACGCGAACAGGACGGAGATGGCGCCGGACAGGTAGAGGATCCACTCGTTGGGAATCTCCGCACGCACCTTCCAGCCGAGGAACAGGGAGGTGATGCCGATGAACATGGCGATGAACGCGACCACGTAGATGAAGACGATCATGCTGACCGGCGGCACGGCAAGCGCGTAGCCTCCCGCGAGTACGCCGGCGATGCCGAGCAACAGGATGACCCACCACCCGTCCTTGTCGCGGTTCGAGATCGCCCCCCAGATATTGACCGCGCCGTCGACCAGCACGTACGCCGCGAAGAACATTGACAGCACGAGCAGCGCGGCGCCCGGGCTTACGAAAGCGAGTATGCCGAACGCGACCGCGGCGATACCGCCGATGAGGAATACCCACCAGGCGCGGTTGCACAGCGCGGACGCACCGTTCCGCACGGCTTCCTTAACGTCACTCAGTCTGTCGTTCATGGCTTTCCCCTGCGTTCTTGTTGTTTGTCACCCGATACCACGGCGGCCACGGGCGCGATTCGCCCGCCCGCCGGGGAACCCGGGCGCGGACCCCGCATTCTAGCAGGCACTCGCTGCCCGAAAGTTGACGGCGGCGTTACTGTACCGCCTTTTCCCGGACCTGCCGCAGGGTGTCGCGCAGTTCGTCCTCCAGTCCGGCTGGCAGGTTCGGTGTCCCGAGCGCGCGATCGAGTTCGCGCACCGCTTCGTCGACGCGTCCGCTGTCGGCCAGCAGCCACGCGAGATTATTGCGTGCCATCACGTAGTTCGGGTCCAGGGCCAGCGCGCGGCGGTAGTAGTCTTCGGCATCCGCCGGCTCCCCGGTCGCGACCGCGACGTTGCCCAGCCCGAACCACGGCATCGGCGCGTCTGGCCAGCGCCGGGTCGCCGTCCGCCAGGCCGTGCTCGCGGCACTCGCGCCCGCCGCGCTTTCGAAGTCGGCGATCGCGGAAAACCAGCGCTCCCTGTGCGGCTGGGCCGGCAGTTCGTCCGGGCGCAGAACCACGATGCCCCAGAAGCCGCCGCGCGCCCACGTGCGCAGGAACACCGCCGCATCGCTGTGCTTTTCCCGGTCGGTACCTGACCGCAGGCTCACGACGCCGCGGACCGGGTCGAGTGCGTAGATGACCGCAAAGTGCCAGCGCGGGTACCAGGAGACACCGAGATTCTGCAGTACGAGCACCGGCCTGCCTGCGGCCAGTTCGCCGGCCACCGCTTCGAGCGACCCGTCGACGCGATAAGGGACGCGCCCGGCGGCGCGTGCCGCGGCGACGACCTCGACCTGGAAGCTGCCTTCGCGGCCGGGCACGTACACGCGCTCCACGAGCCACGGCAGGCTGACGTCGGCGCCGCTTTCCAGCAGAACGGTCTGTAGCGCCGCCGGCCCGCACTGGTAGCGATCCTGCGGTACGAACGGCGTGCCGGGAACGCCGACGACGTCGGCCGCGTCACCGAAACCCGCGGCCGGGAATGTGGCGCACCCGGATGCCAGCAGGAATGCGCCGGCCGAACTGATGATGCCGACAGCGCCCGCCGCGCGCGGGCGCTGTCGCGATCCGGATACCCGCGTCAGAAAGACTTGAAGATGTCGGTCACGCCGACCAGTTCGAGAATCATCAGCACGAGAAAGACGACGCCGATCACGGCCAGCGCGTCGCCGCCCGCCACCTGTTCGTCGATCTTGCCGTGCAGCGCGGCGATCTCCGCGTCGGTCAGGCTGTTGACGCGCGCCATGACCACGTCCGGTGAGACACCGTAGCGCGTGAGTTCGGCGGCAACGTCAGCCCGCGCAAAGTACGCCTCGATGGCCGCCACGCGCGATGCCTGTTGCTCGATCTGGCGCGCATCGGCGCTGCTGATCATCCCGGCCTGCGACACCTGCGCGAAACCGAGACTCGTGAACGCGAAAATCGCAAGCTGCAGGACACACTGGCGGCCGAAGCCGACTCGGCGAACGGCGATCCGGCGGCGTCCGGACGCGATATTCAAATTCTGCATATCAATCCCCTTGTTGGGTGGGTTCGCGACGGCAAGTTCTGCGCCCATTGCGCGATCAGTCGGTACATCACGGCCGAGCCGTGATATTCGGCGCACACGCGATGCCTGCCCGCTGCCTGATTCGCAATCTACCGCATGCACCGCCCATCGGCTAGACTTGACACCGCATTGCAGGCGCCGGAATCGGCGCACCGATTTTCCGGGAGTAAAAATAATCATGAAGAGTATCCGACTGACGCGCGTCGCGAACGTGCTTGCCGCCATTCTGCTGACCGTATCTGGCGCTGCTGCTGCCAAAGACGAGTTGCCGGACGTGACCTCGGACGGACTGAAGCGCATCGAAAGCGCCAAGGTCAGCGCCCTTTATTGGGCCGACGGCGCCACGCTGGAGGGTTACACGGCCGTCAAGATTCTTGAATGTCCCGTGGCGTTCCGCAAGAACTGGCAACGCGACCACAACGCGCGGACGACCAGCCTGTCGAGCCGTGTCCGCGACAGCGACATGGACCGCATTCGCAACGGGCTCAGCGAATTGTTCCAGAAGGAGTTCGCCGAGAACCTGAAGGAAGCCGGTTACGAGGTGGTCGAGGAGACCGGCTCCCACGTCTTGCTGCTGCGGCCCGCGATCATCAACCTGGACGTTACGGCGCCTGACCTTCGCGAGGCAGGCATGGTGCGCAACTACACCGCTTCTGCCGGCAGCATGACGCTGTACATGGAAATGTACGACGCGGCGACCGGCGCGAAGATCGCAGAACTGCTGGACGCGGAAGGCGCGCGCGACAACGGATTCTTCGAGTACGCCAACTCGGTGTCGAACACCGCCGAGGCACGGCGCATCCTCGACAAGTGGGCGACGCTGTTGGTCGGCGCGCTTGATGAGGCGAACGGCAAGGGCAAGGACGCGTCCGACTAGTTTGCCGAGGTACGAAACGCCCCGGCACGAATGTGGCTGATCTTCTCCCCGATCGGGAGACGGAAGAAGTGCCGGAGCTCGGCGACCGCGGCGGCGTCCAGTGCCGTCGCGTTGCCGGAAAGCCGGTGGCAGAACCGGGCCGCGAAATCGTTGGCCGATCGGTAGCGATCGAGCTCGTCCGGGCAGAGGCCGTCGCGGAAGCGCACGTCGTCGAACAGCCACCGATGCAGGTTTCGCAACAGCGACGGATTGCCCTGCTCCACCGCGAGCTGTGCGGTGCTGACGAACTTGTCGACTTCCGCCTGCAACTCCAGCTCCAGCAGTGAAACGGACCGGCCCTCGCGGGCCTTCCAGATCACGCAGTTGAAGTGACTGACGCCCTCGACGACCTTCCACAGGTCGTCGAGGTCACTGGCGCACAGCGCCACCAGGGGGTCCGACGCCTCGAGGCGTTCGAGCAGGGCGCCGTCGAGGAACAGCGACAGGGCGAGTTCATCGCCCTGTTCCGCGAGCAGCAGTGTTTCGTCGGTTCCGTCGTGCATGACGGACGGCCCCAGTGCCGTGGCGACGGCACGGTCCGTGATCAGGAAATCGCGAACGTCGTACCCGTCGCCGACCCGGTAGATTGCGCTGAGCCTCGATTGCAGCGCCTCGAGCATGTCAGTGCCTGCGCAAGCCGCCGGACGAACGAATGGGGATGACGTCGTTGTCGCGCAGCAACTGTTCGGCGCGCCGGCTTCCGGTCTTGAGCCAGATCTCGTAGGTGCGCAACATGTCGGTGTCGGAACCGGGACCGGCCCGGACGTCGTTCAGCACGTCGACGAGCACGTGGAACTTGCGCGCCAGTTCGGCGAAAACACCCGCCAGTGCGCGCCCGCGCACCGATCCGCGAACCTCTTCCGACAGTGACCCGTAGGCGTTTCCGCCCATCGAAATGTAATAGTCGACGTCGACGGCTGTGGTCGACAGGCTGTCGGCGAAAAAGCCGGAGATGAACAACGAGACGTCGCCGATGCGTCGCAGGCAGTGGTTGCGCTCTTCGACGGTCGTCGCGTCGGCCGCATCGGCCAGCATGAGCGCCAGCGGCCGGATGCCGTACACCTCGCCCTGCTGTTCGTAAAGCTGGTCCGACCGCGAGAACAGGGTCAGCAGGTTGACGACGTAGTGAGCCGCATGCGGGTCGACCGCGACCCGCTGTCGCGACAGGGCCTCGTCGATGGAGGTCCGGAAAAAATCCGCCAGGCTCTCCACCGCCTGCACCCGGCAGGTCCCACCTTCAAGCTCTCGATCTCGCACCATCGACGCTCCTTGGTTTGCTCTCGGTATAACCGATACACAAAGCTCGTCCCGTGATCAAGTTCACGTTGCAAGATCTTAATATTTCTCCAGTTTTAGCAGCAGGCCGGGGTGACTGCTAACGGCCGCGGGCGGCGTGCCATTCGGCAAGCGTCGTGCCCGACGACGCCAGTTCCGCGAGCAGCGGCGCCGGCGTCCAGGACTCGGCCCCGAAGCGGTCGCGGAACTCGCAGACGCGCGCGTGAATGGTGTCCAGGCCGATGACGTCCGCGGTATGCATGGGCCCACCCCGCCAGGCCGGGAAGCCGTAGCCGTAGACGTAGACGACGTCGATGTCCGACGGACGCTGGGCAATCCCTTCTTCGACGATCCGCAGGCCTTCGTTGATGAGGCCGTACAACAGACGGTCCACGATTTCGCCGGCATCTATGTCGCGGCGCGCAACACCGTGCCGCGCCGCCTCTGCCTCGACGAGCCGCAGGACGTCCGGATCCGGCGACGGCGCCCGGGTATCCGGGTCGTAGGTGTAGAAGCCGGCGCCCGATTTCTGCCCGAGCCGCCCCGCTTCGACGAGCGCATCCGCGACGGAATAGACGCGGGGATCGCCGCGATCCTCCGGCTTCAGGCCCTGACGTGCCTTGTAGCCCACGTCGAGACCGGCCAGGTCGAAGACGCGCAACGGCCCCATCGCCATGCCCCACTGTTCCATCGCCGTGTCGATCGCCTCCGGCGTTGAGCCCTCGATCAGGCAGAGCTGCGCCTCGCGGCCGTAATACTGCAGCATGCGGTTGCCGATGAACCCGTAGCACACGCCGGCCACTACCGGGATCTTTCGAATGGCCTTCGCAAGGTTCATGCAGGTGGCCAGCACGTCGTCGGCCGTCTCATCACCGCGCACGACTTCGAGCAGCTTCATGATGTGCGCCGGGCTGAAGAAATGCAGACCCAGGACGTCCTGCGGCCGTGACGTCGCGGCCGCGATCCGGTTCACGTCCTGGTAGGACGTGTTCGTCGCGAGTATTGCCCCCGGCTTCGCGATGCCGTCCAGTTTTTCGAAGATGTCCTGCTTCAGACCGAGATTCTCGAAGACGGCTTCGACGATGAGATCCGCATCCGCCAGGTCGCCGTACTCGGTCGTGCCGCGGATGCGTTCGCGCGTCGCCACCGCCTCGACCTCGGTGAGCTTGCCGCGCTTCACGCCGCCGGCGTAGTTGCGAGCAATCGTGTCGAGCCCCCTGGCAAGTGCGGCGTCGCTGACTTCGAGCAGCGTGACGTCGAGGCCCGCGTTCGCGAAGTTCATCGCGATGCCGCTACCCATCGTGCCGCCGCCGATGACGCCGACCGTGCGCACGTCGCGCCGTGGCGTGTCTTTCGCCAGGCCATCGATACGGGCCGCCTCGCGCTCCGCGAAGAACAGGTGTCGCAGGCCGGCCGACTGCGGGCTCGCCATGCACGCGACGAAGGCTTCGCGCTCGATCGCCATTCCCTCGGGGAACGGCCGGGTCATCGCCGCCTCGACGCAGTCGACGATTTTCTGCGGGGCGATCTGGCCGCGGGCACGCTTCGCGAGCTGCTTGCGGTACTCCGCGAACAGGGCCGGATCGGCCGCGGCCACCGACCGCTCGCTGGTCCGTCTCGGTCCGGCGCCGTTCGCGACGAGTTGCCGGGCATAGGCCAGCGCGGCATCCGGCAACGGTCCGTCGACGATCTCGTCGACGAGGTTCAGTGCCATTGCATCATCAGCACTGATGGGATCCCCGCTCGTCATCAGGTCGAGCGCAGCCCGGACGCCGGCGAGGCGCGGTGTACGTTGGGTACCGCCGGCACCGGGCAGCAATCCCAGCTTGACTTCCGGCAGGCCGACTTTCGCGGTCGGCACGGCCACGCGGTAATGGCTGGCCAGCGCCAGTTCGAACCCGCCGCCGAGGGCGGTGCCGTGGAGCGCGGCAACGACCGGCTTCGTCGAGGCCTCGACCTGGTCCAGCAGTTCCGGCAGCCACGGGTCGGCCGGCGGCTTGCCGAACTCCCGAATGTCGGCGCCGGCAACGAACGTGCGGCCCTCGCAATGGATCACCACGGCCCGGCTGGCGTCGCCCTGCGCGATGCGGATCGCCTTCTGGATTCCCTGTCGCACATCGTGGGACAGCGCGTTCACGGGCGGGTTGTTGATAAGGATGAGGCCGATGTCGTCGACCAGTTCGTAGGTTACGGGCATCGCGTCCCTTCCTCGTCAGTTGGCATTCCGGCTAACAGTCGGTATGTTACTGAGCTGTGCACGCACCGTCATCATTTCCGCTCTGCGACATGTATCGCCAACTCATTGATCAGGCGGAGAAATACCTGCGTTCGCCGAAAACCGGCGACGATAATACCGGCGAGAATATCGCACGCCAGCTCAAGGGTTCACTGGCGAAGCTCATGGCCGCCGGTGAAGCGAACGCGGACGCGGCCTGCCGTCGCCTGCTGCTGAGCCGGCGCACGCTGCAGCGGCGGCTCAAGGCGGAACGGACCAGTTTCCAGAAGGTCCTGCAGGAAGCACGCGCTGAACTGGCCGTCCGCTACCTCCGCGACGAGCGGCTGAAGGCCCTGGAAGTGGCGATGCTCCTCGGCTACTCGAGCATCAGCTCGTTCACGACGGCGTTCAAGACCTGGTACGACATGCCACCGGCCGAGTACCGGCAGCGCATCCTCCGCATCGCCGGCGTCTGACCCATCCCCCGGGGCGCCGGGCCCGGCCTGCCGGCACCTGTCCACCACTTCGATTTGAGCTAGAATGCGCGGCTCGCTTCCGGAGGACGATTCATGCTGGAAAAGCTCGATTTCTACATAGACGGTCAGTGGGTGTCGCCGGTCGAACCGCGCGCGCTGGACGTCGTCAACCCGGCGACCGAAGAAGTCTTCGGCCGCATCAGCCTGGGTTCCGCCGCCGATGTCGACCGGGCGGTCGCCGCGGCCAAACGGGCCTTCGACAGCTACTCGCAGACCTCCCGTGAGGAACGCCTGGAACTGCTGCGCTCGATCCTGGACGTCTTCAAGCGTCGTCACGACGAAGTCGCCGAAGCGATCATGAACGAGATGGGCGCACCGTGGACGCTGGCCAAGGGTGCCCAGGCGGCCAGCGGCCCGCAGCACATCAAGGCGGCCATCAAGGCACTGGAAACCTTCGAGTTCGAAGAGACGAGCGGCACGACGCTGATCGTCCGCGAACCGATCGGCGTCTGCGGCCTGATCACGCCGTGGAACTGGCCGATGAACCAGGTCGCCGTGAAGGTCGCCCCCGCCCTCGCCGCCGGCTGCACGATGGTGCTGAAGCCGAGCGAGATCGCACCGTTCGATGCGATGCTGTTCGCCGAGATCCTCGACGAAGCCGGCGTCCCGGCCGGCGTGTTCAACCTGGTCAACGGCGACGGCCCCGGCGTGGGCACCGCGCTGAGCCAACACCCTGACGTCGCGATGGTGTCGTTCACCGGCTCGACGCGGGCCGGTGTGCTCGTCGCCCAGAACGCGGCGCCGACGGTCAAGCGCGTGGCGCAGGAACTCGGCGGCAAGTCCGCGAACATCATCCTCGACGACGCCGATTTCGAAAAGGAAATCGCCGCCGGTGCGGAGAACTGCTTCGACAATACCGGCCAGTCCTGCGATGCGCCGACGCGCATGCTGGTGCCGAAGGCGCGCCTGGCCGAAGCCGCCGAGATCGCCGGGCGCGTTGCGCGCAACACGATCGTCGGCGATCCGCGTGACGAGAAGACCCAGGTCGGCCCGCTGGTTTCCGATGTGCAGTGGAAGAAGGTCCAGGACCTGATCCAACGGGGCATCGACGAGGGCGCTGAGCTCGTCGCGGGCGGCACGGGCCGGCCGGACGGCATCGAGCGCGGCTACTTCGTCAAGCCGACGGTCTTCTCCGGCGTGAACAACGACATGACGATCGCCCGGGAAGAGATCTTCGGACCCGTGCTGTCGATCCTCCCGTACGAGGACGAGGACGACGCCGTCCGCATCGCTAACGACACGCCGTACGGGCTGTCGGGCTACGTATCGTCGGGCAGCCTCGAACGTGCCCGCCGGGTTGCCTCGAAAATGCGGACGGGCATGGTGCACATCAACAATGCCTGGCTGGACAGCATGGCGCCGTTCGGCGGCTACAAGCAGTCCGGCAACGGTCGCGAGTGGGGGCCGCACGGCATCGAGGAATTCCTCGAAACGAAATCCATTTACGGTTACGAGGAACGCAAGGCATGAGATGGGCACTGACCGGACTGGTCGCGCTGCTGCTGGCGGCCGGCTGTGCCAAGGAGTCGTCGCTGCCGACGCCGACCGGCAAAGGAACGATTCGCGCGATCAATGCCATTACGAATGCGCCGAACGTTGCGTTTCGTATCGAAGAACGCTCGGTGGAGTCCATCGCATGGAAAGCGGCCAGCGGTGGCGTCCGTTTCGACGATTTTTCCTATGACTTCAACTTTGACACCGTCCTTACGGGCAACCTGACGTCCACGCGTGTCGCCACGGTCACGCAGAAGATCGATGCCAGCCACGACTACACGTTCGTCCTGACCGGCAGCCTGAACTCGCCGACGGTCACGGTCTGGGAAGCGGACGAACCGCAGTTCAGTGAAAACGCCACGACGATGCTGATGCGTTTCGGCCACCTGGCGGCGACGCTGGGCGACTTCGACGTGTACGCCGCCGAAGCCGGCGTGGCCCCGGTGGCCGGAATGGCGATAGCGACGGCGACCTACGGTGACGTGACCGACTACGTGGAGATCGAATCGGACTCGCTGGTGATCACCATCACCGAGAGCAACGACCCCGATGCCATCGTGTTCCAGTCGTCCTCCCTCGCCTTCAATGCCCGGACGGCCTATTTCCTGATGATGTTCGATGGTGACGATGCGAACGCCGCCGAGTACGAGCTTCGTCTCGCCACCAACAGCACCGGCGGTACGGCGCTGGCCGACGCCCGTGTGCCGCCGACGCTGCGCCTGATGCAGACCGCCATCGACCTGCCGCTCGCCGACATCTACCAGGACGAAGACCTGACGGACCTGCTGGTCGAGAACCATGCATTCGGAAACATCACCGGCGACCTCCCGATCAGCGCGGGCACCAACGAATTCACGTACACGGCGGCGGACAATATTGGTTCGATCCTGCTGGAGGAAAACGTCACCGCCGCATCCGGCGTGCCGTACAACATCGTGACGTACCCGGACGATACCGACTTCGACGCCACGGCGTTCGTATCCGACCGGCGATCGGTATCGACCTACGCCAAGATGCGCGTGTTCAATGGCGTGTCGAATTTCGAGGCGCTCGACCTCTATGTCGTCGACGCCGACGAGTCCATCGATGACGCATTCCCCCGGCAGGGACTCGCGTTTCCCAGCCTCGGCACCACGCTGACACTCACGGCCGGCAGCCGCGACCTGTACGTGACGGACGTCGGTGAGAAGACCGTCGTCGCCGGCCCCGTGCGCGTCGACCTGGCGCTCGGCGATTCCGTGGAAGTGTTGCTGCTGGACACGGTGGACCCGAACACCGCGGAAATCGTTATCGTTCCTCCGCCGTAGCCGCGTCGATGTACGCGGCGCGGTCGTTGGCCGCGTCGACCTCGGCGAGGTTCTTTACGTTGTACATCGCCGCGTCCGCGATGCTGATCAGGTGCCAGAGTTCCTCGCCGTGCTGCGGCATGAGCGCGATGCCAACGCTCGCCGTGCAACGGATTTCCTTGCCCTGGATGATATAGGCCTCCGACGCCGTGCTGATCAGCCGTTCGGCGATATGCCGGGCGTCTTCGACGGATACGCCGGGCAGCACGATCGCGAACTCGTCGCCGCCCAGGCGGCCGAGCACGTCCTCCGGCCGGAGGCAGAACTCGAGGCGATGACCGAAGGCTTTCAGCAGCGCGTCGCCGGCCTGGTGGCCGAAGCGGTCGTTGATGGCCTTGAACTGGTTGAGGTCCAGGTACAGCACTGCGCCCTGCGCGCTGCCGCGGATGCAGGTGGTGGCTTCTTTCTCGAAACCGCGCCGGTTCAGCACGCCCGTCAGCGGATCTCGCAACGCTTCAGCGAGCATGCGCCGTTCGTTGACCTTGCGTTGCGTGATATCGATCAGCGTCAGCGAAAAGTCATGGCCGACCGGTTCGCCGATGACGCGCAGCCAGGACTCCCCGTCCTCGCCTTCCAGCAGCGTCTCGAAACTGATCGTGGTCTCCGCCCTCTCCGGGTCGCTGAAATGCGCGATCAGGCGTCCCGGTTCCAGCTGCTGCAGGTCGGACAGCGTTTGCCCGACGAGCGTATCGCTGTCGCTGCCAAGATGCGTTTCGGCCGCGCGGTTCGCAAATACACAGCGGAAGATGCGCCGGTCCCCGTCGTCGCCGGCTGCGAAACGGAGAATGCCGTTAGAGGATGTTTCTATGAGAGTCCGGATGAGATGTTCACTGTCCGCGAGCTGTGCCAGCGCCTTGCGCCGCTCCGTGACGTCCCGGCAGACCACGACGGTGCCCTGGCGCCGGCCGTTCGCATCGAGCAATGGCGCAACATTGACCTCGTAGGTCCGTGACGCGTCAAGCTTCAGCGTCTGCGTCATGTCCATCTCGCTCGCCTGCGCGAGAACGGCACGCGCTTCCGGTACGTCCTCCCACAACTGGCGCCCCAGCAGCTCCGACTCGCGCCGGCCCAGCAGTTCCGTCGCCCTCAGATTCGCGCAGATGATCCGGTCGTTGTTGTCGAGCACGATGATCGGGTCGCGCACGTGGTTGAACAACGTCTGGTAGGCGACCGGGCTGAAGTCGTGCACGCGCAGCGTGATGCTTGCATAGGCGTAGACGGGCAGGAGGATCGTCAGCGACAGTGACAGGAACGGAAACTCCGGCGGCCCCATGCCGAGAAAGTTGTTGCCGACGCTGACGAAGAACGGCAGCGCCGCGCAGGCAATGAACAAAGTGACCGTACGCCGGTGCGCCGGCGCGATATTCGACAGTCTCGCGGTCAGCGCAACCATGGAGAAAGCAAACAACCCGTAGGCGAACGGCCCATGCACCCGGTTGAACCAGACGTGGTCGGTCAGGTTGGTGAACTGCGGACCGTCGGGAGTCAGCACGACGTCCCAGATCATGTTGTGCATCGAATTCGTGATCGTGAGAATCGTCGTCATCGTCGGGATGATGCACAGCACGGCGATTACCAGTGGCCTGGGCAGACCGCCGGTGAACTGCCGGTAGATCGCGTAATACGCGACGGGCAGGAAGCCTGCAGCAAAGAACCCGAGGGTGCGACCGACGCCGTAGACGTGCGGATCGGTCGTGCCGTACGTAAACATGGACCCGGCGATCAGCAGGCCGATCAGCACGAGGAAAATTCCGATGATGCTTTGCGGCGACGAGCGCGACACGTACACCGCGAGGGCCATGTAAACGGCAGACGCGGCGGCAAACAGGGTGGGCAGGAACGAGTTCAGGACGTCCACGCTCAGGCCTGTTCCGGACTTATGTCATTTTCACGAAACATGGCCGAAATTGTAGACATAACGCACGCTTGGAAATGCGACGTGGTACGCAATCCCCGGCGCTCGCGGCCGGATTTTCGGCAGCACTCGCTGTGCCGGCGCCGCTACAGTCCTTCGGCCGTATCCGCGATCAGCGTGTCCACCACCGCCAGCAGGCTCTCCTCCACATTCTTCCCCGCCGCCTGCTCGATTTCGAAGTCCTTGAGCTGCCGGTGCGCACTGGTCCCCCGGCTCAGGATGTTGCGGATGCTCGCGACCTCAGTTTCGCAGCCGAGCGCCTCGGCGTCCTCGGCCACCAGGCCCAGCAGTTCGTCGAGCAGTTCGTCGAACGGGACGACGACGCCACGCGCCAGGTCGATCAGGCCGGCATCAAAACTGTAGCGCATCGCACGCCACCGGTTCTCGCGGATCAGCATCGGCGTGTAGATGCGCCAGCGCTGGTTGTGCCCCCGCAGCCGGTAGAGCATGCGCAGGATGCACGCGAGCAACGCGGCCAGCGCAATCGCGTCGTCGAGGCGGGTACAGACGTCCATGACCCGCGTCTCGAGGGTCGGGAAGCGGCCGCTCGGCCGCAAGTCCCACCAGATCTTCGTGGAGTCCTCGATCAGGCCGGCGTCGACGAGTATGCCGATGTGCCGCTGGTACTCCGCCCAGCTCGCGAAGCGCTCGGGCACACCCGTACGCGGCAACGCATCGAACACGGTCAGCCGGTAACTCTTGAGCCCCGTGTCGCGCCCGCCCCAGAACGGTGAAGAACACGACAACGCCAGGAGGTGCGGCAGGAAATACGACATCTGGTTCATCAGGTCGATGCGCAACTCGTCGTCGTCGATGCCGACGTGAACGTGCATGCCGCAGATCACGAGCCGCCTTGCCGCGCCCTGCATCTCGAAGGTCAGCGACTCGTAACGGTCCTTGGGCGTGTGCTTCTGCTCCGTCCAGCTGCTGAACGGGTGTGTCGACGCCGCGATCGGCGCGAGATTGTGCGCCGCCGCCGTGTCGACCACGATACGCCGCAACCGGGCGAGGTCCTCGCGCGCCTCCTGGATGTTGTGGCACACCCGCGTACCGACCTCGATCTGGGATCGCAGCAGTTCGGAAGTGACCTGCCCTTTCGCCTGCGACTCGGCCTCTTCCATCAGCGACTGTGGCGGGTCGACGACGAGGCTGCGCGACGCCTTGTCGACCAGGAGGTACTCCTCCTCGATGCCCAGCGTAAATGTCGGTTCGTTCTTCATAACCCACCCCTGTGACGCCTGAACGGCGTCAGGCCGAACGTCGTTCGCTACCCTGCTCTATCCGGCGAGCAACCGCATCGATGATCCGGTGCATGATCGTGCCGATCTTCACGACGCCGGCGGCATCGCGCACCAGGTCCTGCCGGATCTCGATGCCGACGCACGGCAGGTCGCGCGTCTCGGCATGATGGTCGATCGTGAAATCGGCGGGCGCCTTGCCCGAGTAGGGTTCGTTGTCGCCGACGACGTATCCCTCGGCCCTGAAGCCCTCGAGAAAGGCCTTCCGCAACGTCTCGTCCTTGTCCCAGAGCACGCCCACCTCCCAGGGGCGCGTCTCGCCGTTCAGCACCGGCGTAAAGCTGTGTACGGAGACGAACGCGGGCCGACGGCCATAGGACATCAACCGTTCGACCTCCGACTCGATGGCGGCGTGGTACGGATGGTAGATGGCCTGCGCCCGCGCGTCCTTCTGCGCCTGGCGGATAGGCGCGTTGCCGGGAACACGAATGCCGTCCCCGAACGGCAGGAAGGCCGACGGGTCCATCAGGTCGCGGTTGCAGTCGACCACCAGGCGGGAATACTGCGCCAGTACCGCGGTGGCGCCCAGGCTGTCCGCGAGAAACTCGGTCAGGGAACCTGCGCCGATGTCGATGGCCAGGTGGCACCGGCGGGCGAAAGGATCCAGGCCGAGGTGGTCGAGGGAGGCCGGGATCCGGCAGCTCGCGTGGTCGCAGGTCAGCAGGACCGGGCGGCGCGACTCCGCGTGCATGACGAAAAAGGGCGGCGGCTCGTCGGGCGCCAGCAAGTCGATATCGGGCTGCGTCGGGCTGTCGGGCATGCTCTGACCGCGGGTAGCAATGTCAGGCAGTGTACCGCATCGGCGCCGGAACGTAGATTCCGCCGGGAGCCGCGAGCCACGCTGTCAGGCGCTCAGCTCACCCCGGGTCGCACGAGCCCAGGGCTCGAACGTGGCAACGGAACTCGGTCGGGCGATGTAGTAGCCCTGCGCGAATTCCACGCCGAGCGAGCCCAGCTTCTGCAGCACCTGTTTCGTCTCGACGCGCTCGGCAATGGTCTCAATGCCCATGGCATGCCCGACCTCGCTGATCGCCTTCACCATGCTCTCGTCCACGGAATCGTCGACGACGTTGCTGACGAACTGACCGTCGATCTTTAGGTAGTCGACCGGCAGATTCTTGAGGTACGTGAACGACGACAGGCCGCTGCCGAAGTCGTCGAGCGAGAACTTGCAACCGAGCTTCTTCAGCGCCTGCATGAAATGCACGACGCGCGACAGGTTGGAGATCGCGGCGGTCTCGGTGATCTCGAAGCAGATGGCGCCGTGAGGGAGCTTCAGCCGCTCGAGTTCGTCGACGACGAAGTCCAGGAAGCGATCCTCGCTCAGCGACGTGCCCGACAGGTTGATGGCCAGCGTGTAGCGGGCTTCGGCATCGCCACTGCGATCCGCCAGCTCCGACAGGGCCTTGTGGATGACCCAGCGATCGAGCGTGGACATCAGGTTGTAGCGTTCCGCGGCCGGAATGAACTGGTCCGGGCTGACCAGCTCGCCATTCTCATCGCGCATGCGCAGCAACAACTCGTAGTGGCCGCGCATGCTGTTGTGCCGGTCGTTGATGCCGATGATCGGCTGGTAGAAAAGCTCGAGGCGCTGGTCTTCGACGGCGCTCGTGATGCGCGAGACCCACTTCATTTCCTCGTGCCGGACAGTCGCGTCGCTGCCGCGGTAGAGGTGGACCTGGTTGCGTCCCTGGTCCTTCGCGGAGTAACAGGCGACGTCCGCCGAGCTCATGAGGGTCGCAACGTCCCCGATCTCGGACGTCACCATCACGACGCCGATCGAGACGCGGACTGCGGCAAACGCGTCCTGCCACGCAAAGCGGTAGGACTCCACCGCGCTGCGGATGGATTCGGCAATGTCCATCGCCTGCTGTTCGCTGCAGCGCTCGAGCAGGATGCCGAACTCGTCGCCGCCGAGGCGCGCGAACACGTCACTGGAACGGATCTGGCCCTGTACGGTGTCCGACACGCGTCGCAGAAGCTCGTCGCCCGCGGCATGCCCGAACGTGTCGTTCACGACCTTGAACTGGTCGAGATCGAGGTACAGCAGCGCGTGCGACTGACGAACGTCCTTCTTGAGGGCATCGAAACTCGCCGCGACCCGGTTCTCGAACTCGCGCCGGTTGATCAACCCCGTCAGCGCATCGTGCGCCGCCTGGTAGGACAACTGCCGGAACAGGCGTGATTCCTTGCTCGTGTCGTGGAACACCATGACCGAGCCGATGATGTTGCCGATGCGATCCCGAATCGGCGCCGCGGAATCCTGGATCGGCACCTCCTCGCCCTTGTGGGTGATCAGCAGCGAGTTCTCGGCGAGCGTAACGACCCGCCCGTCCTTCAGGCAGCGCATGACCGGATTCTCGACCGTCGCACGCGTATGCTCGTTGATGATCGTCATGATGTCCGCGATCGGCATGCCGCGCGCGCTGCGCAGGTCCAGGCCAATCAGGTCCTGGGCGACCGGGTTGATGTAGTCGACGATGCCACCGGCGTCCGTCGTGATGACGCCGTCGCCGATCGACTGCAGCGTGACCTGGGCGCGCTCCTTTTCCTCGAAAATCCGCGTTTCCGCGACTTTTCGGTCCGTGATGTCCGTGATCGTGCCTTCGTGAGCAACGATGCTGCCGTCGTCGCCGTAGACCGCGCGCGCGTTCTCCAGCACGACGATCTCGCGCCCGTCCTTGCGCCGCAGGCGGTACTCGAAGTTCTTGACGATGCCCTCGGCCTCGAGCCGCGCGAACACGCGCTCCCGGTCGATCGGGTTCACGTACAGGATCGTCGTGCGCCCGAGCGCCTTGATCTCTTCCACGCTCGAGTAGCCGAGCATCTCGACCAGCGCGGGATTGGCCGCAATGATGTCGCCCTCGCGCGATGCGATGTAAACGCCATCGACGACGTTTTCGAACAGGCCGCGGTAGCGCGCCTCGCTGCTTCGCAGCCGCTCCTCGTCCTTTTGCCGCTTGATCGCGATGCCGGCCAGTCGTGCCATGCGGCTCAGCTTGTCGAGTTCGTCCGGATCCGGTTCGCGGGGCTGCCGGGAGTAGACATCGAGCGTCCCGATCACCCGCCCTGCTTCACCGGTGACGACGAAGGACCAGGCCGCGCCGAGGCCGTGGTCTTCCGCCTCGCTCAGGTAATCGTCCCAGCCGGGGTCGGTCGCGATATCCGCCGAGATCGCGTCTTTTGCGCCGTGCGCCGCTTTGCCACACGTGATGCCGTCCTCGCGGACGGCAACGAAGTCGAGCCGCAGGCGCAAGTCGTCCGGCATGCCCGGCGCCTGTTCCAGCGTCAGGGTTCTCGCGTCGGCGTCCAGCGTCATAATGGCCGCCGTCAGTCCCTGGCCGATGCGTTCAACGAAGCGGCAGATCGCACGCAGCGTCTGGTCATACGGGCTGCTCGACGCGATCATTTCCAGGATCTTGTTCTGTGCGAAGGCAAGCGTTTCGTTGCGTTTGCGTTCCGCGATATCCGTGATCGAGACGCGCAACAGCGACTGGCCGCGTGACGGCATCCGGCTGAAGCGCACCTCGCACGGGAACTCGCGCCCCGTGGAATCCTTGTGCAGCCACTCGAACGTCGGGTGCTCGCCGCGCAACGCACGTTCCACGAGTCCGCGACGCACGCCAAACGACGGCGTGCCATCCGGCTGCACTTTGGGGCTGATCGCTTCGGGGCCGATGGTCAGCAGGCGCGTCCGCGACAGGTTGAAGAGTTCGCAGGCCTTGTCGTTAACGTCGGTGAACTTGTTGCTCTCGACGTCGAATACGATGATCGCTTCCGGTGCGTGCTCGACGAGCGCGCGGTAGCGTTCCTCATTTTCCTTGAGCGAATTTTCCGCCTCGCGGCGCTGTGTGACGTCGCGCAGGCTGATCACGTAGACGCGGCCATCGTCCGTGTCCAGGCTGCTGGCGTTGATCTCGGCGAAGAAGGCCGTGCCGTCACTGCGAACGGCCTGCACCTCGCCGCCCGCGTAGTCGACGTGAGTGTCGTCGAGATCGGCGATGAACGGCTCGAGAAAGTCACCGACCGGCCGTTCCGCCACGTCGGGGATCAGTTGCGCGAGCGGCATGCCGATGAGGTCGTCTTTCGGAATGCCGAAGTAGCGGGCGCAGATCTTGTTGCAGACCCGGATCGTGCCGTTGCTGCCGACAGAAAACAGCGCCTCGGTTACGCTGTCGAAGACGGCGTCGATCGGCGTGCGCGTCGCGGCAAAGGCCTGGGTGTTGACGGACTGGGTGATCGTCGCTTCGATGCGGTCGTAATGCGCGTCGACGAGGCGCAGCAACTCGATGAAGTCCGCTTTGCGGGCATCATCGCTCGCCGTCACCTGCCGGATTTTGTCCCTGAGCTTTTTATCCATGCGCCGAACGCCACCGCTCTTCCCTGCGAGCCGGCCGGCACGGACCTGCGAGCCGAACCCGGTCTACTGAGGGAAAACGATAGACAATCGACCATCGGGCGTCTGTGAAACGCCGCAGGTTTTGGGAAAAAAATTGGGAAAACTTTCCCTGATTTCGCGTCAGCCGATCAGAAAATCAGCCAGTTGCCCCTTAAACCGGAGATTCGACCTCAACTTTTTGACATAACGGCGCTAGCGCTGCTCGCCGCCCAGCACCCGCACCGCGTTGCCGTCCTCGTCCGTCGAAAGGACGCCGTTCCGGGCGGGATCGCGCCGGACGTCGCCCACCTGGATCGGGATCGCCGTGACGGTGGACAGGCTGCCATCGTCGGTTTCGACCGTGGCCGACACGTTCAGGTACAGGCGGCCCTCCCGCATCGGCACGACCGTCACCTGCTGGTCGCCGGTCGTCACGGGAGCCGAGCCCGCGGCGATCGTGGCGAACGCGGTCTGCGCATCGCCGAGTCGCAAGGCCGAGGTGTCGACGACCCGGTAATCGAGTCGCACCGGCTGTCCACCGAGTGACGACGTCACGACGAGGTCGATGGCGAGCGGCTGCCCGACCACCGGCTGGCCGATGATGCGGTACGCGATCGACACCGGCCCCGCCACTTTCGCGGTTTCCGCCGCGTTGTCGGCCGGCATGGACGTGACATCCGGTGCCGCGGCGGACGCATCGGAGGCCGCCAATGGCTCATCGCCGCCGGACGGGCCGCAACCGGCCACGATGAAGGCGACGCAGGCCAGGATCTTCAGATTGATGGGTCGCATGAATCAGTTCCCGTTGCCGTCAGGGGGTTTGCGTGAATGATACATCGAAGCAGATTTGCGTCGGATAGCTGTCCGGCGCCCCATCCACGTCACTGAAACGCCAGTCCTCGATATCGACCACGTACGTCCTCCCGGTTTGCAGCGGAAGCTGAGTCGTGAACGACTCCACGTTCTCGTCCGGGCTGTTGCCGAAGCCCACGAATTGCCCGTTGCCGTAGATATACACGTCGGGATCACTCTGGTCGCGATCCGTCGCGTCGGCCGTCGGCGGGGTCGGCGTCGTCGTTTCGACCAGCACGTCGTAAGTGTCCGTCGCCGGCACCGTCAGCCGCAGGAAGCGGTGTTCCGCCAGCTTGTTGCCGGTCCGGTCCGGGCGATCGAAGTCGCTGTTCACGCAGATGTTCAGCACACTGCCGTCACCGACGAGATCCGTGTACAACGGGAGCACGTCGCGCCCCGAACCGGCGTCGTTCGTCTCGGTATCGCCCCAGATGTCGATGACGGACGGCGTGATGCTCTCCCGCGCAAGCTGCGCGTCGAGAAACGCCTGGTCGCCCGGGTTCAGCATCGTGCGCAGCTCGGCGGCGAACGACAGCACGCTCGTGAACGCGGCGGTGTTCGCCTGGGGTCCGATCATCGTGTCGTAGATCGGCCCGAAGCCGAGCGAACCCGCGTCGTTGCCCTCGTTGTTGTCGTCGAACAGGTCCCACAGCAGCGTGACGACGGACACCTCGTTGAACCAGCCCTGGATGCCGAAATTGCTGCTCTCGGCATTGATGCCGAAGCCGCTGCCACTGCCGGCCGGTCCGGTGTCGCAGTATTGCGGTTCCGCCAGGGCCATCGCGGCCAGCGCGGTGGCCCAGCCCTCGCCGAAGGCCACACGGGCGTCCAGGGAGTCGCCGAGCGCGTGTGCGCCGCCGATGGAATCCGAGCGGGAGAACGAATCCTCGAAATAGTGCCCCCATTCGTGCGTTACGACGTGCTGATCGAACTCCTCGGTGTCCGCGTCGGCATCGCCGAGCAGGAACAGCGACGGATTCCGGACGGAGTCGGCTTCCGGGTCGCTCGTATAGAACGAGGTGCCGAGTTCGCCGAGGTTGATGTCGCCGTTGATGCTCGTGTTGTTCACGCTCCAGTAGGCGTCGAGCGGATCGAACGCCGCGCCCGGTTCCTGCGACAGCACGAGCTGCATGCCGGAATAGATGGCGTCCAGGATCGAGAACGGCGCCGCCGCGCGATCACCCGTGTAACTGGTGACGCCCCAGCCCGTCGGTGCGGTCAAATTGCGTGTCTGGTCCGCGCCGCCGGAATCGAAGGCCACGCTGTCCACGACATAGAGCGGGCGCTGCTGCAACGGCGGCGGACTGCCCGACGCGTCGTAGTTGTCGCGGATCTCGACATCCCAGCTCGGGCTGCCGCTGCGTTTCAGCTCGGCACGCACGCGCAGCCGCACGGTAGTGAGCGACGGAATGTCCGGCAGCGAGTAGTCGCCGGTATCGTCCGACGTCGTCGACGCCAGCACGGCCTCGGTTGCGTCGTCGAGAATCTGCACCGTCGCGCCCCGGATCGGCTTCGAATACGTGCCGGCGAAGTTGAGGCCGCTGCAAAAGGCATTCGGCGGCACCAGCTGGTAGCTGACCCGCCCTGCGATCGTCACCGTGGGCTGCCCTTCCTCGACGGTGATCGTCACGGTGTCGGTGTCGGAAAACGTGCCGTCGTTGACGGCAAGCTCGAACGTCAGGTCCAGCGGAGCGCCGGCGGCCACGTCGGGCGCCGTGAACGTCGGCTGCGCCGTGGCCGGGTCGCTGAGGCCCACGGCGGGGCCGCCGACCTGGCTCCAGGCATACGTCAGCGTGCCGATATTGTTCGGATCCGACGACGCGGTGCCGTTCAGCGTGACGAGCGTGTTCTCGATGACCACCCGATCCGGCCCGGCATTGGCCGTCGGCGGCACGTTTTCCTCGACGATGATGACCACCGAGTCGGTGCGCGTCAGTGTTCCGTCACTGACGGCGAGTTCGATCACCACCGCCTCCGGCGCATTCGCCGGAACGTCGGGCGCCGTGAACGTCGGCGTAGGGCCATTGGCGCCGTTGATCGTGACAACGCGTCCCGCGGTCTGGGTCCACGCGTAGGTCAGCGTGTCGCCGGAATTCGGATCACTGCTGCCGCTGCCGTCCAGCGAGACCACCGTGTTCTCGAAAACCGTCTGGTCGTCGCCGGCATTCGCGACCGGCGCCTGGTTCGCCGCCGGCGGCGTCGGCCCGCCGTCACCACCGCCCCCGCCGCACGCGGCGAGCACCAGCGTCATCGCGGCCAGCGACAGCAGCCCCGGTTGCCCGGCCGTCGCGGCCTGCAGGCCTCCCTGCGAACGCTCATTGCGCATTGGCTCTCCTCGTCATGGGCCACTGGCAGGCGGCCGATCGTCGATGATAGCGTCCGAACCTGAACCTGCACACAACGCGGTTCACACTGGTGCGGATACCGGATCGACATAATATTGTGCGAAACAGGTCCGAATTCGCGCGCCCGGTATTGCTAGAATTCCAGCGAATTCGGACCCGCGGCCGTTGCCGGCCGCCTCGCTGGCACTGGAAAAACGAATGCAAAACAAGCAGATACTGCTGACCGGGGGTGCCGGTTACATCGGCAGCCACGTGCTGCGGCAACTCGGCGCCCGCGGCGAAGACGTGGTCACGCTGGACAACCTGAGCACCGGCTTCCGCGAGGCCGTGACCTGTGGCCGGCTGGTCGAGGGCGACACCGGCGACGCGGCGCTGCTGGACGACCTGTTCCGGCGCCATGCGTTCGACACGGTCATGCACTTCGCGGCGCACACGGTGGTGCCGGAATCGGTGGCCGACCCGCTCAAGTATTACCGCAACAACACGGCCTGCAGCCGGACGCTGCTCGAGGCCGCGGCACGGCACGGCGTCCGCAACGTCGTTTTCTCGTCGACGGCCGCGGTGTACGGCATGCCGGCCGACGGCCGCGCCTCGGAGACCACGCCGACGGTGCCAATCAATCCCTACGGGACGTCGAAGCTGATGACCGAGTGGATGCTGCGCGACCTGGCCGCCGCCGGCGGTCCGAACTACGTCGCGTTGCGCTACTTCAACGTGGCCGGCTGCGAGCCGGGCGGTACGATCGGCCAGTCAACGCCGGCGGCGACCCTGCTCGTCAAGGTCGCCTGCGAGGCCGCGGTCGGCAAACGTCCGCACGTATCGATTTTCGGGACCGACTACCCGACGCCGGACGGCACCGGATTGCGCGACTATATCCACGTCGAAGACCTCGCCGCCGCGCACCTCGCGGCACTCGACTACCTGCGCGGGGGCGGCGAGCCGGTGACACTCAACTGCGGCTACGGTCACGGCTACAGCGTTCGCGACGTCCTGCGTGCCGTGGAGCGCGCGAGCGGTGCGCCGTTGACCATTCGCGAGGAAGGCCGGCGTGCCGGCGACCCGCCCGAGCTCGTCGCGGTCGCCGATCGCATCCGGACGACACTCGACTGGACGCCACGACTCGATGACCTCGATACGATCGTCGCCACCGCGCTGGCCTGGGAACGGAAAATCGCCGCGCGCGACCCGACGGCCTACTGGGCCGCCTGAGGCGCCCGGCCCGGCCCGGCCCGGGTGGTAGACTCCGCCAATGACTTTCCGCCGCCCCAGATCGCTGAACGGCCTGATCCTCGTCGGCTTCGGCCTCGTGACGTTGCCGCTGCTGTTCTCCGTCCTGTGGGCCCTGTGGAGCCTCGATCGCGTCGCCGAGCAAAGCGAAGACCTGGTCAACACCGGCGTGACGGCGGCGGCCAACAACCGCCTGCTCGCGGAACACGTGGGCTCGCTCGAGCGCGTAACGCGACAATACGCGGTGCTGCGCAATGAGGACGCGCGGCAACTCGTGCGGCAGGATCTGCAGACGATTTTCGACCGGCTGTCGCAGATGCGGTCTTTGGCCGAATCGGCCGACGCGCTGCCGCTCGTGCAATCCGTGGGCGGCCAGGCAAGCGAGATCGTCGACGCCATCACGCAACCGGACCTCGACGCCGCCGGCGCCCAGGCCGTGGTCGCACAGTTCGCGAATCTCAAGACCGACGTCACGCGGCTGACGCAACGGCTGAACGATTACGTCGACGGCAAGCTCGTCGCCCTGCAGTCCAGTACGCGCGAGGCGCAGCGGATCTCCGCGTGGCAGGTTGCAGCCCTGGTGCCCGGCACGATCATCATCGTGCTGTTCTTCATCCTGCTCGTCGCCCGCCCGATCCGCCAGATCGACAACGCGATCGATCAGCTCGGGCGCAGCGGCTTCTCCAAGCCGATCGTCGTCGCGGGCCCTCAGGACCTCGAAAAACTCGGCCGCCAGCTCGAATGGCTGCGTCTCCGCCTGCTAGAACTCGCGCAGGAAAAGAACCGCTTCCTCCGGCACATGTCCCACGAACTGAAGACGCCGCTCGCCAACATCCGGGAAGGCACGGAGCTGCTGCTGGACGGGACGCTGGGCGACCTCGATCCGGCGCAGCGCGAGGTGGCCGACATACTCCGGCTCAACGGTCTGAAGCTGCTGCAGCTCATCGAGAACCTGCTGAGCTTCAGCGCGTGGCAGACAAAGAACGAAGTGCTGACGCTGTCCGACTTCCCGTTGCGCGCGCTGGTCATCTCGGTGGCGCGCGAGCAACGCCTCGCGCTCAAGGCCGCGCAGATCCAGCTGCGGCTGGAAGTCGAGGACATCGTCGTCAATGCCGATCGGGACAAGTTGCGCACGGTACTGGACAACCTGCTGTCCAATGCCATCAAGTTCACGCCGAAAGGCGGTTATGTCACGATCCGCGCCGGCGTCGCACCCGGCGGATTTGTAATCGAGTTCGCAGACACGGGCCTCGGAATACCGGAAGATGAACGGCCGCGTATCTTCGATGCGTTCTTCCAGGGTCGCCGCGAACAGGGTGGCCAGGTCGCCGGGACGGGCATCGGCCTGTCGGTGGTCATGGAATGCATACAGGCGCACAACGGGTCGGTCGAACTGCTCGACACGGGTGAATTTCCGGGCGCTCACTTCCGGGTGAGCATCCCGCAGCAACAACAGGTGATGCGAACCGAAAAGCTGGCCGCCAATGCGTAGTCGTCGACACAACCCGCCCGTACAAGCCACGGCGCTCGCCGTTGCGGCGCTGTGCATCGCGGGTTGCGGATCGACCAGCAGCTGGCTCGATCGCGTAACGCCCGGCAGCAACGCCTCTCGGCAGAACGACCCGGTCACTCCGGGCGCCCCCAACGCCGACGACTACCTGCGCGAACTCGACCTGATGTCGACCGGCGATCCGGCGACCCAGGTGGAGATCTTCGCGGACGCCGAGTCGCGGGCGACACTCACGCCGGACCCGTCGACGAACCTTCGCTTTGCGCTAATCCTCGCGACGCCGGGCCACAGCCAGACCGATCTCGAGCGCGCCCAGAGCCTGCTGCGCGAATTGCTGACGCAGTCGGCGCTGATGACGCCGTCGGAAGTCGCGCTCGCCGACATTTACCTGAACTCGGTGGAAGACCGGCTGATGCTCGAGTCGGAGGCGCGACGCCTGCGCGAGTCCGCGGCGTCGCGGCCGGACCGCACCGAGGAACAGGCGCTGGCACAGCGCCTGGCGGCCGTCGAGGCCGAAAACCGCCGGCTGCGCGCCGAGTTGCTCGATGCCGAGCAGAAGCTCGAGGCGATCACGTCGATCGAGCGCTCGATTCGCGAACAGGGTCAGTAGCTCGCAGCCGTCGCCTAATTGCGACAAACACCTTGTTTTTGAACAGTTTACTCCGGGCTCGCCTTGCCCCGGCGGGACTGAAGGTCTAACCTTGCACTCCGTTCGCTGAACCACCCCTGACCCGCCCATGGCTGCCAGATCCAACGGAAAAATCCTGCTGGTCGACGACGACCCGGGCCTGCTGCGCCTGCTGTCGATCCGGCTGCGCGCCGAAGGTTTCGAAGTCGAGGCTGTCGACAGTGCACAGAACGCGCTCTCGGTGCTGGGCCGCTTCGCGCCCGATCTCGTCATCACCGACCTGCGCATGGACAAGATGGACGGCATCGGGCTGCTCAAGGAATTGCAAACGCGCTCGCCGGGGCTGCGCGTCGTCATCGTGACGGCACACGGCACGATTCCCGACGCCGTTGCCGCCACGCAAAGCGGCGCGTTCGGCTTCCTGACGAAACCCATCGACAAGGAAGAGTTGATGGCGACCGTCGAGAAGGCGATGAAGGTCTCCGGCTCCGTCGAGATCGGCGAGGACTGGGCGCGCGGGATCATCACGCGCAACCAGGCGATGAAAGAAGTGCTGAACCAGGCCCGCATGGTCGCCGCCACCGATGCGCGCGTGCTGATCACGGGCGAGTCCGGCACCGGCAAGGAACTGCTCGCCCGCGCCGTGCACAACGCGAGCCCGCGCGGCAACAAGCCGTTCGTCGCGATCAACTGTTCGGCGATGGCCGAGAACCTGCTCGAGTCGGAACTCTTCGGCCACGAGAAAGGCGCGTTCACCGGTGCGACGCGCAGCCACAAGGGCCTGTTCCAGGCGGCCGAGGACGGCACGCTGCTGCTCGACGAGATCGGCGACATGCCGATGCGTTTGCAGGTCAAGCTGCTGCGCGTCCTGCAGGAAAACCAGGTGCGGCCGGTGGGCAGCACCGACGCCATCGAGGTCGACGTGCGCGTCATTTCCGCGACGCATCGCGACCTGCAGGAACTCATGAAGCAGGGCCGCTTTCGCGAGGATCTGTATTACCGGCTGAACGTCGTCAACATTCGCCTGCCGACGCTCGACGAGCGGCGCGAGGACATTCCGTTGCTCGTCGCGCACTTCCTGCAAACCATTGCCCGCGAAGCGGGGCAGGAACGCAAAGTCTACGCGCCCGAGGCCGTCGAGATGCTCGTCACGGCCGAGTGGCCCGGCAACATCCGGCAGTTGTCGAACATCGTCCGGCAAAACGTCGCGTTGTCGCGGTCGCCGGTCATCAGTGCGGAACTGGTGCAGCAGAGCCTGGGCGAACACGCCGGCAAGCTGCTGTCGTTCACCGATGCGCGCGACGAGTTCACGCGCAATTACCTCTCGCAGATCCTGCAGATCACGCAGGGCAACGTCAGCCAGGCGGCGCGGCTCGCCAAGCGCAACCGGACAGACTTCTACAAGCTGCTGTCACGCCACGACCTGAACCCGGACCAGTTCAAGTCACGCTGACCACCGGCCGTCCCGACGGCCGTGCAACAGGCGGCCAGGTTGCACCGGGCGGACGACCAGGCGCGCGTCAAAGAGTTCGCGCGGCCGCGACGATACCGCCGTCCACCGGGATGACCGCACCGCTGACGTAAGCGCCGGCGCGCGACGCCAGGTAAAGGGCTGCGCCGGCCATATCCTCGGGTTCGCCGATGCGTTTCAGTGGCACACCCGCGCGGATCTTCTCGCCCATCGACTCGAGCGTGTGCGCCATCATCTTGCTCGGGAACGGCCCCGGGGCGATGGCGTTGCAGGTGATGTTGCGCTCCGCCAGGTGTGCCGACAGCGTGCGCGTCAGGTGGTGGATGGCGGCCTTGCTCGGACCGTAGGAATAGGTCGGCATCCGATTGACGTTCAGGCCGTCGATGGATCCCACATTGATGATGCGTGCCGGGTCACCCTCCGCTGCGGCCGCCTCGAGCAGCGGCAGCAGCGCCTGCGTCAGGAAGAACGGGCCCTTCACGTTGATGTCCATGACCTTGTCCCACCCGGCCTCGGGAAACGACTCGATCGGCTCGCCCCAGGTCGCGCCGGCATTGTTGACCAGGATGTGCAGCGCGTTCTCGCGGTCGCTGATTTCGGCCGTGAGCGCCTCGATGCCGGCGGCAGAGGACAGGTCCGCCGGCACGGCAATGCACTCGCCAAGCGCCGACAGCCGCTCCGCCGTTTCGGCGCAGGCCTCCGCCTTTCGCGACGAAATGTAGGTGCGGACCCCGTTGGCCACGAAGCCCTCCGCGATCATGGCGCCGATCCCGCGGGAGCCGCCGGTTACGACGGCCACCTTGCCGCTCACGTCGAACAATGCCTTCATCCCGTCCCCCTCTACCGTCGTAGCAACACCCGGCGCAGTGTAGCCCGAAGGCGGCAGCCCGGCCCAACCGGTCCCGGGCCGGGTCCCGCCCCGGGACCGGGCCGATAATGTGACGGAATCGCATTGACAATCATTCTCATTTGCGCTTCAATGGCCTCAATCAGGCACAGCCCCGGACCCGCCATGTACGTTTGTATTTGCAACGCGATCACGGAAAAGCAGATCCGCAATGCGGCACACGATGGCGCGCGCAATCTCTGGGACTTGCAGGCGAGCCTCGGCGTCGCGTCCGGCTGCGGCACCTGCCGCGAGAGCGCCATGGACGTGCTTCGCGAGGCCCACGGTTCCGCCGAGCCCCGGGTCTACCACCCGTCAGTCGCCTGACGAGCGACCACGCACGCGCTACCGTACGCGCGAGACACCAGACCTCCCCCGCCCAATCGCTCCTGCGCTGCTCCGGCGCGAGCGTGACGGATGATCGTGCGCCCTGCCGGACGTCCCGGCGTAAGATCGCGGCGACCCTTCCGTTGCTGTTACCATGACGCCCGGAACCCTGACCTGACGAACGGAGCGTGCCGCATGCAAGGCGACAAGACCGTCATCGAACACCTGAATCGCGTGCTCAAGAACGAGCTGACGGCGATCAACCAGTACTTCCTGCATTCGCGCATGTTCAAGGACTGGGGCTTTGGCAAACTGGGCGATGCCGAGTACCACGAATCGATCGACGAGATGAAGCACGCCGACAAGCTGATCGAGCGCGTCCTGTTTCTCGAGGGACTGCCCAACCTGCAGGACCTGGGCCGCCTGCGCATCGGCGAATCCGTGGCCGAGGCGCTGAAATGCGACCTCGACATGGAATTGGCCGCCATTCCGGACCTGCGCGAGGCCATTGCGTATTGCGAGAGCTCGCGCGACTACGTCAGCCGCGACCTGTTCGACAGCATCCTCGAGTCGGAAGAAGAGCACGTCGACTGGCTTGAAACCCAGCTGAACCTGATCGAAGAGATCGGCGAGAAGAACTACCTCCAGTCCCAGACCTGACCGCCCGGTCAGGCGCTACGGCTGTACGTCGATGATCACGCGCCGGTAACGCGTCAGCGCGGGCGTGCCGTTGTCCGTGACCGCCAGGATGATGTGCATCGTGCCGTTCCGCAGCACGCGGCTCGTGGGCACCTCGAACCAGGCGTCCTCCTTATCCGCGTTTTCGATCGTGAGCGGCTGTCCGCTGCGCGCCGACGACACGGTGAACGTGCCCGGCTCCTTGTATAAGAACCACTCGTAGTTCAGCGCGTCCCCGTCGGGATCGCTGCTGCCGGCGGCGCTCAGGTTCACGCGCTCGCCCGGCTTCGCGGTGAGCCGGTCGCTGTGACCGAGCTTCGCAACCGGCGGGTGATTGGCCTCGTCGTACGGCTTGATTGTCCAGTCCATGCGCGCCGAGAAATCGTTCTGGTAGGCAGAACGCCAGCGCCAGATCGTCGCGTGGTTCGACGTGTGCCACTTCCCGTCGACGCCCATCACTTCATCCTGGACGTCGGTCCAGAACGGCCGTGTCTCCGGGTACAACAGTCGCTTGTGCGGCGGCGGCGTGTAGAACGCGTAGCGGCCGCCCCAGCCGCCCCAGTCCGGGTGATCCGGGTCGCTGAGGCCGTTGTCGATGAGGTTGAAGAAGCTCGGCGTGTCGCCTTCCATCAGGTACGGCATGTGCGGGTACTCCGCACCGAGCGGCCCCTTGCTCCGGATGTGTTCGTCGAGCCACGGGTTGTCGACCAGTTCGAAATCGGCGCCAACGAACCGGGCATGGAAGTTATCGCCGCCGATGCCGCTCCAGGTCGCGTAATGATAGGCGCCGCCGGAATGCATGCCCGGGCTCGCGATGTAGTGCAGGTCCGGGAACGTCTTGCGCAGCCACGGGCCACTGTCGTCCTGGTCGGAGATCGTATACACACGCAGCTTCGCGATAAAGGCCGCCAGTTCCTCGGGGCTGCGGGTTTCGCGGACCTTCCAGAGCGCCTGTGCGAGCACGTTCGGCCCGCCCCACACCGTCACCCACACCGGCCGCGGGTCGTCACGATCAACGACCTCGATCAGGGATTCCGAACCGGCCGAGTCTTTCCCCTTGCCCACGGCCTGCATGCCGTACTCGGGCAGTCCCTCGCGAATGATCGACATCAGGGTGTCCGCGTCGGCGAATCCCTGCTCGTGCAATTCCAGGTTGTCGCGCACCTTCGCGTAGGCACTGACGATCTCGCGGATGCGCCACGCGGCCGTCTCGTCCTGCTGGTGTATCGACGTCGTCGCGACCAGACCCTCGATGTCGTAGTGATTGCTGTAAACGAGGAAACGCACCATCGACATCGCGTCGTCCGGTTCGTTCTCGATGTCGGTCAGGACAAACACGCGCGGCGTTTCGGCCAGGCAGACTCCCGGAAACGCGGCCGCAAGCATGGCGACGGCAACGCCGGTGGCGAGCTTTGCAAACATGATGATTCCCCCTGCTGAGTGGCCGCCCCGTGTTCCGCGCGCCCCGGTGCGGACCGCACAATCACGGTCCGGGAACCGATCTTAACCGAATTTTCTTCTTTTATTTACGAAAAGTCCGCGGTTTTCCCGTTTATTCGAAAGTTTCGACTTTCGATTTTCTTTGATTGCGGGCAAATCCGCACCTGCGCCAATCGAGAAATACCCGGCATTACAAGCGGTTACGGCCCAAGACCGCGCTCACGCGCCGGCGTTGCGCCGACGGCGACGACCGGCCGGGCCGCTGCGCCCGGTCCGCGCTCAGTGGGTTGTGAACGGCGACTCGAGCAATGCTTCGATCATCGTCGCCATCTGCGCGTGCGACTGTGAGGCACTCGCAAAGCCGATGATGCAGATGTGCTCGTTGCCGCTCATGCCGCGGACCTCGTAGCCCTCTTCCTTGCCGGTGCGGCCGAAACTGTACAGGTCCATGTTGTGCAGGTTGCCGGGGCGGATCTGCCGGTGGTTCTCGTTCGGTGCGTCGTCGTCCGGCGATTTCGCGAGGAACAGGTAGTAATTCGACCCGGGATCACCGAGGTAGAACCACTCCGGTGTGAAGTCCTTGAACTCGCCGCTCGGGATGTGACGCTCGCCGTCCGCCGTCACGAAATAGTCGGCGGCATCCGCGGCGCCGCCCGCAACGGTTTCGAGCAGGAAGTTGTAGTCACCTTCCGATTTCAGCACCTTGATCGCGATGTGATGCGGGAAAAACCAGTACTGGAACGTGAACGTGCCGTTCGTGGATTCAAGGACGACGTAGTCCCCCTCGGTCTTCCCGTCGACCACGCTCGTCGTCGAGCCGCTGTCGCGCCCCGCATGCCCGAAATTGCCGACGCTGTTCGGAAACCCGCGAAAATCGCCGTTGGGGCCCGGCTCCATGTAGGACGCGACCCAGTCGTTGCCCTCCGGGTCCACGAAGCTCTTGAAGCCGGAGACGCCATCACCCTTCTCGAAGTACACCGTGCCCATCGGCATTTCGATGCGGTAGCAATCCGCGCCATGCCATTGCACTTCGGTCAGCCTGACGGGCTCGGCGGAGGCGCCGGCCGAAACGATCAGGAACAAGGCGGAAAGCCAGCGAAACGGGTGTGAAAGACTGTGCGGCATGCGTACGCTCCCGGGAATGTCAGTGGCAAGGCGCGCCGCCCGCTTCCGTCGAAACCGGTTGCGCATCAACAAAGAGGGGTCAAGTTTACTTCTTCTGAGAAAGTGTCAGGTCAGTTCCTGGCTACCCGAGAAACGTAGACCTGCCCCCTTTTAGTGTCCCCTTCCGGACCGCTCTTCTACGGCGCGGCTTTCTTCGAGTAACCTTCTGCGGACAAGTCGTACTTGTTGAGCAGGTCGTACAGCGTTGGCCGGGTGATGCCGAGGAGCTCGGCGGCCTTCGATATGTTCCCGTAGCTGCGGGTCAGCGCAACGCGAATGGCCTTGGACTCCGCGCGCTGCCTGACCTCCCGTAGATTCAGCGTCTCGTCCGTGGTATCGCCGGCGGCAATGCCGAGGTCGGCCGCGGTGACCAGCTTGCCATCCGCCATGATGACCGCGCCCTTGATCTTGTTTTCCAGCTCCCGGACGTTGCCCGGCCAGTTGTAGGACTCGATGGCGCGGATCGCGTCCTCGCTGAAACCGCTTAACGACCGCTTCTGCTTCTCGCAATACTTCTGCAGTATCGTCCGCGCCAGGATCAGGCGGCCCTCTTCGCGTTCGCGAAACGGCGGGATGTCGATCGTGATTTCGGCGATTCGGTAATACAGGTCCTCTCGAAAGAGATTCTGCGCGATCAGGTCGTCCGGCTTCTGGTTCGTGGCGCACACCACGCGAACGTCGACGGGAATCTCCTGCCGCCCGCCGATTCGCTCGATCACCCGCTCCTGAAGGAAGCGCAGCAATTTGGCCTGCAGCGGCAGCGGCATGTCGCCGATCTCGTCGAGAAACAGCGTACCGCCGCTCGCGACTTCCACCTTGCCCATGCGCTGCTTGTGTGCGCCGGTGAACGCACCCTTCTCGTGGCCGAACAGTTCGGATTCGAGCAGGTTCTCGGGAATGGCCGCGCAGTTGATCGCCACGAACGGGCGTTCCGCCCTCGGACTCAGCCGATGCAGTGCCCGTGCGAGCAGCTCCTTGCCGGTGCCGGACTCGCCGAGCAGCAACGTCGTCACGTCCGTCGGTGCCACCTTCTCGATCATGCGGCAGACGGCGAGCATGGCCTCGCTCGCCGCCACGATGCCGTCGAGCGGTGATTCGTTCACCTGGAACTGCAGGCGGCGATTCTCGGCTTCCAGCTCGGCGATCGTAAACGCACGGTCGACCAGCAGCTTCAGCGTATCGGTATCGACCGGTTTCTCGTAGAAGTCGTAGGCGCCCTGCCCAACGGCCGTCAGGGCATTCTGCTGGTCACCGTTACCGGTGACGACGATGACCTTGGTGTGTGGAGCGAGCCGCAGCGTTTCCGCCAGCGTCGCAAAGCCCTCTTCCACGCCTTCGGCGTGCGGCGGCAATCCCAGGTCCTGTAGCACGACCATGGGCTCGTGCCGGCGGAGTTCAGCGATCGCGGCAACACGGTCCTCCGCCGTGAAGACATCGTAGTCCTCAAAACACCACCGCAACTGGTTGAGGAGCCCCTCGTCGTCCTCAACGATCAGCAATTTTCGACTGGGTTCACTCATTGGTGCACTGCACTCCGAAATCTACACTTCGACTTACGTCAACGAAAACTCGCTGGGGCACGGCCATCGCGGCTCCTGGCGCCCGTCGAACGCCGCGTGCCGCGCACTGTGTTGCTTGCCCCCGCCGGCGACGCCCAAGAATACCTGCACTCGCACGCCAGGTGTGTACCCGGGACCGCTACATCGGCGTGTCGCCGTGGCCGTCACTACCCGCGACCCAGCATTTCCTCCATGTAGAGGCCCATGCGAAGCACGTCGTACCGCTGGTCGCCGATGCGGGCTTCCTTGTGCAACACCCCCTCGACACGAAACCCGATGGACTCGTTCAACTGTATGTTCCTGAGATGCGTCTGCAGCGTACTGACGAACACTTTTTCGAGGCCAAGCTGCAGGCCGCCGTAATGCAGCCAGAGGCTGGTGGCCTCTTCCGCGAAGCCCTGCCCCCGGGCCGACCGAACGCCGATCAGCTTGCGCAATTCCGCTCTGCGCTGCGACTCGTCGATGTCCAGGAAGGCGACCGCGCCGATCGGTTCATCGCCACGGTACACGATGCCGACGGCGTTCTGCGGGTTCGACAGGAGACTCGCGACATCGGATCGCTGCGCGGACGCACAGGACAGCAGGAAATGCCGCCCGTACTCGTCGCGAATCCAGTCTTCGATCAGCGCCTCGTCACCCGCGCCGGCGGCGAGAGAAATCGACAGCCGCTCGGACCTCAACGGGAACTGGTCGACCCGGAACCCGGAGTAGCGCGGCGAGTGTTGCGTATCCTCGGCGGAGCCCGGCAACCGGTCGTCCGCCGAGATGTCCATCATCTCATTGATGAGCCTGACGACATCCAGTTGGCTGAAGCCGTAGCGTCGGGATTCATCGACGATACTCTTGGCAAACACGCGAATGGTCTCGCCGGGAACGGACTTCGCACTCATCGCTGGGGCACCTGCGAATTCATCAAGCGCGCGCCGGCCGACGGCGCGTCAACCGAACGATAGCATGCCCGCCGGACACAAGCGCCGTTGCGCCGCGTGCGCTCACCCGCTCGCATCGCCGGGTGCTGACGACCGGCCCGAACGGCTGAAAACCAGCCCCGAGTAATGATCGAAACACTTGTCCGGATGCCCCGGGATGACGACTTTGCGGTCTTTCTGCCAGCTATGCACCAGTTCGTAGCCGAGCGTCGTGATCGACGCGATGAGTTCTTCGCGGTTGAAGATCCGGTACGGGCAATAGGCAGACCCGATGTTCTGCAGGGTGATGTACGGCTCGCCGTCATGCATCGGTGTGCTGTTCACGATCACCCAGTCGGGTGGCGCCGCCATCGCCCGGATCGAGTCCGCGAGTACAGGCTGCTCGAAATACTGCAGTGCGCCCGCCGCGAAGACGACATCGGCCTCCGGTACGTCCCGCATTTCGCTGATAAAGCGGAGATTTTCCGCCCCGCGTTCGGCGGCGATGCGGGCCCCGTCGGCGGCGATGGTCGGCACGTCGAGGATCGTCCATTGCAGCGCTTCCGGGTATTCGACGAATTGACGGTACGCGTAGAAAGCCTCGCCAACGTGTCCGCCGATTTCGAAGACGCGTGTTCCCGCGGCGAAGGCACGTTCGAGCCAGAACATCGCCGGGTAGTCCTCGAGCCAGACTTCGGAGAATTTCTCCTGGTACCAGTTGGCCGAATCCGCGCCGTCGTACCCGATCACCTTGATGGGCGGCGCTGCCGCCGTCGCGGCATCGAACGTGGCGTACACGCCGCGCAGTGCATTGATCGGGAAGACGCGGTTGGTCAGTCGTCGCCGCACCGAGCGGGCGACGCGCGAAGGTGTCAGTTTCTTGAGGTTCACTCTCTAATCCGGCCAGTTGTTTTCATTGAGGGCGACAAGGACGCCTAGCGACCCATCCAGACCTTGATCGAATCCAGCACACCGCGTCGCCTGCGCACCGGAGCGATGTCGTCGGCAGGTTGCTCCGTCGCATCCGGCTCCAGGCTCGCCGCGATCTGCTGCAGATTGTCGAGCATCAGTGCCCCGGCTGACAGGCGCTTGCCCGCCGCCCGCTCCACTTCCGAGATCACCTTCATCGCCAGCAGGGAGTGACCGCCCAGCTCGAAAAAGTGATCGGTCCGGCCCACCTGGTCGACGCCGATCACTCGCTTCCAGATGTCCGCCACCAGGTTCTCCGCGGTGGTCTGCGGCGGCTCGGCCACGGCACGGCGCAGACCGAGGTCCGCCTTCGGCAGCGCTTTCCGGTTGACCTTGCCGCTCGCGCCAAGCGGCATCGTCTCGATCTGAACGAAGTGCTGCGGAACCATGTAGTCCGGCAGCGTCTTCCGAATGGCCTTTCGGAGCGAGGCCAGTGAAAACGGGTGGCCGGGTGCAGACACGATGTAGGCGACGAGACGCTGGTCATCGGCCGACACGTGGCTCAGTACAACGGCGGCCTGCGCGACCGACTCCAGTGTCTGGATCGCGTTTTCGATTTCTCCCAGTTCGATCCGGTAGCCCCGCAGCTTGACCTGGTCGTCTGCGCGCCCCTCGAAATACAACTCGCCCGACCCGCCGATACGCACCACGTCACCGGTCGCGTACAGGCGGTCACCCGCGGCGAACGGCGAGTCGATGAACCGCTGCTCCGTCAGCTCCGGCCGGTCGTGGTACCCGCTCGTCACGCCCCGGCCGCCGATGTACAGCTCGCCGAGCGCGCCCGGCGGCAGGCGTTTGTGCGTTTCGTCGAGAACGTACAGCCCGGTGTTGCGTATCGGCCGGCCAAGCGGCACTTTTCGGCCGCGCGCCGGTTCGATCTCGCAGACGCTCGACCAGACCGTCGTTTCGGTGGGCCCGTACATGTTGTACAGGGCCCCGACCCGCGGCCGGAGATCGCGCGCCAGGTCGGCCGGCAAGGCCTCGCCGCCGCAAAGCGCTTTCATCGTCGGCGCCCCCGGCCAGTCGGAGGCCAGCAACAAACGCCAGGTCGCCGGGGTCGACTGGAACATCGTGATGCCGCGCTCCGCGATCAGGTCGGCGAGCGCCTGGCCGTTGCGAACATCGTCGCTGGACGCAACGACGACCTCGGCGCCGACCGACAGCGGCAGGAAGAACTCGAGCACCGAAATGTCGAAGGAATACGTCGTCACCGCGAGCAACCGGTCATCACGGGTCATGCCCGGCGACTCTGCCATCGCCAGCAGGAAGTTCACGACGTTCTCGTGCCGGACGACGACCCCCTTGGGCTTGCCGGTCGAACCGGACGTATAAATCATGTACGCCGGCTGATCGGCCTGCGCGAGGCTTTCCGCCGACGGCGACGCGTCCGGGCACGACTCTAGGGTCGGCGCCGACATCAGGCGTGTGTCCGCGTCGAGCCAGTCGGGCCGTGTTTCGTCCGATGAGACGATCAGACGCGCGCCGGCATCGCCGGCGATGAATCCGAGCCGGTCGGCCGGCAGACCCGGGTCCAGCGGAAGGTACACGGCGCCCGCCCGAAGTATGGCCAGCAACGTGATCACCAGTTCGTCGGAACGCGGAAGGTGCACACCGACGACGTCGCCGTTGCCGATACCTGCGTTCCGAAGTACGGTCGCGGCTATCGATACCCTGTCGTCGAGTTCGCCATAGGTCAGCCGCCGGTCGCCGAAACTGACGGCCGTCCTTTCCGGGTCCTGACGCATTTGCTCTGCAATGAACTGGTCGACCGACAGCGCCGGCACAGCCTCGTCCTTCCGGACCCAGAGACTGTCCTGCCGGCGAATGTCGTCATCATCGAGCAACGACACGGCGGACAGGCTTTCGAGGCCGCCGACGACGATCTCGTCGAGCACGCGCAGGAAGCATTTCTTGAACGACGCGATGGTCTCCGGTTCGTACAGATCGGTCCGGTAGTCGAAACCGCCGTCCATCCGGTCGCCGAAATTGCGCACCCAGATTGTGAAATCCGCGTCGGCATTCTGGGCCTTGCGAATGACGGACCGGCACGACAGGTTCCCGATCTGCGTGGTGCGATCGGTCGCATCCTGGAACGAAAAGAAGACCTGCACCAGCGGCAGGTTGCTGGGGTCCGGCGCCAGCGCAAGTTTCCGCACGAGAGAGTCGATCGGCACGTGACGATTCGCGTATCCCGCGAGACAGCTGCTGCGAACCCGGGACAGCATTTCCGGGACGGCGTCAGTGCCGTCCAGCTGCGTCCGGACGATCATCGTGTTCACGAAGAACCCGACGAGCTCGTCGATCTCCGCCTGTGTCCGATTCTGGATGTGGCTGCCGATGACAATGTCGCTCTGCCCGCTGAACCGGAACAGGACGTACTTGAATACGCCCATCAGCAACATGAACGGCGTAATGCGGTGCCGGCTGCAGACGGCGCCGACACGCTCGACGACCGCTTCCGGAATCTCAAAGTATTCCGTGGTTCCTTCGAAACTGAAGTTGGCGGGCCTGACCTTGTCCGTCGGCAGCTCGAAATGCATGGAGTAGTCGCGCAGCTCCTCGGCCAGCGCCTGCACCTGGCGGTCGAACGCCTGCGAATCGAACTGGTTCCTGTGCCAGTGCGCATAATCCGTGTACTGCACCGGCAGGCGCGGAAGACTCGGCACCGATCCCTCGCGGGCAGCCCGGTACTCGACGTCCAGCTCCTTCAGGAAGATGTCGAAGGACCACCCGTCCCAGACGATGTGGTTGACCAGGATGAACAGGACGTGCACTTCGGCATCGACCCTGATGATCTCGCACTGGAACAACGGGCCGGCATACAGGTCGAGATGGTCGCGCGCTCTGGCTTCGAGGTACTCGACGAGTACGGCCTCCGATCCGGGCGCCCAGTCGCCGGACATGTCGGTTTCACGAATGGACAGGCCGTCCGCCGGGCCGATCACGAAGTGCGAGCCCTCGTCGTCGGAGGCGACGTGCGCACGCACGATGTCGTGCCGTGCGTAGAACGCGCGGAGCGCCGAGCTCAACGCATCCCGGTCGAGCGGGCCGCGCAGGTACCAGGCACCCGGCAGGTTCAGGAACGCGCTGTCCGGGTCCAGCATCTGGCGAAAGACCAGGCTTTCCTGCGCCGTCGTCAACGCCAGCCGGGCATCCGCCGCGAGCGGAGCAATCCCCGGCTGCGGATTGTCGGTCGTTGCCGTCGCGTGCCCGACGAGATCGATCAGCGCGGGCTTGTTGTCCCGGATGAGCTGCGCAAGTTCCGGCGACACGGCGCCTTTCGGCGCCTTGCAGACCAGTTTCCCGTTCGTGACCGATAGGACCGCGCCAGCATCGTGAACGCGCTTGAGGATGTCGCTGAGATTCAAATCTCTATTTCCTCCAGCGCATCATCGCCACCGCCGGCACTCGCCCCGGCGCGGGACAGCATGCCGAGCGCGTCGACGGCATCGGCAACCTCTTCGAGCACCGGGGCCTCGAAGAAGCGCCGGAAAGGAAACTCGATTCCCATCTCGCTTCTCATCAAGGCCACGACCCGGGTTACCAGGATCGAATGGCCGCCCAGGTCGAAGAAGTCGTCACGTCGGCCAACCGCACTCACGCCCAGCACCTGCCGCCAGATCCGGGCCACGGATTCCTGCGTCTCGCCGTGGAGTTCGTTGTCGGCGCCGTCGGCGGAGCCGGCGTCGGGTTGCGGCGTCGGCAACGCGCGACGGTCGATCTTGCGATTCGGTGTCATCGGGAATGCGTCGATCGCGACGACGTGATTCGGCACCATGTAGTTGGGCAGAATCCCAGCGACGAAGCTGCGCAGAGCGCTGCTGTCGGGCGCCGCACCGTTGGCCGACTTGACGTAGGCCACGAGGCGATCGTCGTTTCGGCCGAAGGACTTCACCGCCACGACAGCCTGTGCCACGGAGTCGTGCCGCTGCATGGCGGCCTCGATGTCGCCGAGCTCGATCCGGTAACCGTGCAACTTGACCTGGTTGTCCTGGCGGCCGAGATACTCGAGCGAGCCGTCCGACCGGAACCGCACCTGGTCGCCCGTCGCGTAGATGCGCTTGCCGTCGACCGGACCCGCAACGAAGCGCTCGGCCGTCAGCTCCGGGCGTCCCCAGTAGCGTTCGGCAACACCGTCGCCACCGATGAACAGCTCGCCGGGAGTCCCCGGCGGCGCGAGCTGCCGGCCGGCGTCCAGTACGTAGATCGTGGTGTTGTGGATCGGCCTGCCGAGCGTGATCGGCCGCGCACCGCGCTCGACTTTCGCCGTGGTCGACCAGATCGTGGTTTCCGTCGGGCCGTACATGTTCCACGCGGAACCGCTGTTGTCGGCGAGCCAGTCGGCCAGGTCGCCGTCCAGCGCCTCGCCACCGCAGAGCGCGCGCAGGCTGTCGCTGCCCGCCCACCCGGCTTCCTGCAGAATGCGCCACGTGGACGGCGTCGCCTGCAGGCAGTCGATGTTTTTCTCATCCAGGACAGCCGCCAACTGCGCGCCGTCGATGACCGTCTCGTTGTCGGCGATCACGACGGTACCGCCCACCAGCAACGGCCCGAGCAGCTCGAGTATCGAGATATCGAACGAGGGCGAGGTGACGGCAAGGAGGCGTTCGCCGGCCGACAGCCCCGGCACTTTCGCCATCGAATACAGGAAATTCGCCAGCGCGGCGTGCCGGATGACGACGCCCTTCGGCTTTCCGGTCGATCCCGATGTGTAAATAAGGTACGCGACGTCGTCCGCCCCGGGCGCCGCGGGGTCCGACGGGGCATTGCCGGATTCGTCAGCGATCGCCTGCACGGTCGTGACCCTGACGGTGTCGGACACGCCCTCGGTGCTGTCCGCGTCCGAGATGATCAGGGAGAGCTCCGCATCGCTCGCGATGAAGGCGAGGCGCTCCTCGGGAAACTCCGGGTCCAGTGGCACGTAGGCAGCGCCCGACTTCAGGACCCCGACGATGGCCGTCAGCAGGTCCTCGGACCGGCGCAGTCGAATACCGACGCGCTGGCCTTTCCCGACCCCGAGCGACACGAGTCCCCGCGCGACGTGGCTCGTCAGTTCGTCAAACCCGGCATACGTCAACGTCGTGTCGCCGAACTCGCAGGCCGCTTGCGACGCGCACGCGGAAACCTGGCTGGCAAACCCGTCGATGACCGTCGCCGCGGGAACGTCCTGCGACGGGCCGTTCGCCCACTCGTTGCAGACGAGTTGCAGTTGCGCCTCCGACAGCAAACCAAGCGCCTCGATCTTCTGATCCGGATCGCGCGCAATGGATTCGAGCAGGCCCTGGAAGGACTCCATCCGGTGCTTCATCATGGCCGCATCGAACAGGTTGGTGTTGTACTGGCACTCGACCACCGCCTCATTGTCGTCGACGGTCAGGTTCAGGAACATCTCGAAGGCCTCGAATTTGCGGTGGTTCGACTGGAGCTCGCAATCGAGGCCGGCAAAGCGAATGTTCTCCAGCGGTTGATCAATGTTGAACATCAGCGACGTCAACGGCATGCGGCTGTTGTCGCGGCCGATCGGCAGGGACTTCACCAGGCTGCCGTAGGTGAACTTCTGGTGGTCGAAATCGGTGAGTACCTGTCGACGCCGGGAGGCGATGTACTCGGCAAACGACACGCCCGCTTCGATATGGGTCCGCATCGGCAGCAGGTTCACGCAGTGACCGACGAGCGCCGGGCAGTCGAACGCGAGCTGGCCCGCGCTCGGCACCCCGATCACGAGATCCGTCTGGCCGGTTTGCCGGCTGACGAATACCTCGAACGCGCACAGCATCGTCGTCATCAGGCTGCATTTTTTCCGGCTGCCGATCTCCTGGATCGAATCGATCAGGGACTTCGGCAACGTCCAGACCAGGCACTCCGCTTCGAAACTGCGCTCCCGCGGGCGGGCGAAGTCGGGCGTCAGCTCCGTCGGCTCCGGCACGGTGCGGAATCGCTGCAGCCAGTAGTCGGCGGACGCACGGACCTCGTCGGCATAGTCGGGATCCGACTGGCGCTGCACGTAGGTGTGAAAACTGTCGGCGGGCGGCAGATTGGCTGCCTCGCCGTTGCGGCGCGCCGAGTACTCGGCGCTCAGGTCGCTCAGCAACGGCTCGAACGACCAGCCGTCACAAATGATGTGATGCGCACTCAGCACAAAGCTGTGCCGGTCGTTGGCCAGCTTGATCAGTCGTGTGCGCACCAGCGGTCCGTTGAGCAGGTCGAAGGGTGTCGTCACCTCGGCCAGCCGGACGTCGTCCAGTTGCGCACGCTGCTTCGCCTCGTCGAGATTCGTCCAGTCCTCCACGGGCAGCGGGCATTCCAGGGACTCCAGGATCATGAGCGATTCGCCATTCGCACTGATCGTGGCGCGCAGTGCTTCATGGCGTTGCACGACGGCGTTCCATGCCTCCTCCAGCAACCGCCCGTCGAGCTCGCCGGCCAGGTTCAGCGTGACGGACTCGTTGTAGGCACACGACGCGTCCGCCCCGAGCTGGCTGGAAAGCCAGACTTCTTTCTGTGGCTCCGTCGTCTCGAACGTCGACGCGATTGCCGTTCCGGCAAACGGGTCGAAGTCCAGCGCTTCGTCGGCCGCCCGGTTGTTCACGTGCTCGTTCATGCGTCTGCCCCTACCTGAAGATATTTGCCCGGACGATCGGGGTCGGGCACGAACCAGCCCGGGTTGCCCTGCGGGTCCCGACCGAGGCGGGCACCGGCGACCGGCGGCTCACTGCTCACGACTTTCGCGGCAGCCACCACCGGTGCCGCCTTCTTCTCCGGCTCCGGCGAGCGGACGCCCTCCAGGAAGCCCATCTCGGCGAGCTCGAGAATCGACTTCTCGAATGCTGCGCGCACCTCGGCCAGATCCTGTTTCGTGTGGGCATCCGTGAGGAAGCACGGCCTGCCGTTCCAGATGTGAACGCCGTTCGCACGCAACAGGTAGTACAGCAGTTCCTGGAACGGCGAATCCCACGAGTTCCTGAGATTCATCAACGTGCCGAAGTTCTCGAACCACCACGGCGCATTGAGCGACTTGAACATCGCGTTCATGTCGGCGGCGAACTCGTCGGCCAGCGTGTTCAGCCGTTGCTGGAGCGCCGGACCCTGCTCCTTGAGATAGGTCAGCGCCGCCTTCGAGGCCGCCATCGTCAGCGGATGCCGTACGAATGTTCCCGCAAAATACGTCACACCGGCCTCCGGAATGGAATTGTTGCCGAACTCCCAGTAGCCGCCGTCGAGCGCATCCATGTACGTCGCCTTGCCCGCGATGACGCCGATCGGCAGGCCGCCGCCGACGACCTTGCCGTACGTCGCCAGGTCGGCGTCGATGCCGAAGTAACCCTGGGCACCCCGTGGGTGCACCCGGAACCCGGTAATGACCTCGTCCACGATCAGGGCGGCCCCGATCTCCGTCGCCAGCGCACGGAGTTTCTTCAGCCACGCCTCCGGCTTCACGCCCGGATCGCCGCCCTGCACGCCTTCAAGCAGGAAGCCGGCGATATCGTCCTTGTGCTCCCGAATGGTCTCAAGCGCCGCGTCGTCATTGAACGGCAGCACGACCATGTTGGCGACACTTTCGCGCGGCACGCCGGGCGACGACGGCAGCGTCTTGAGCGACGGCGTTCCGCGCACCAGGACTTCGTCGAAAATGCCGTGATAGTCGCCATCGAACGACACGATGAGATTCCGTCCCGTGACCGTGCGGGCGATGCGGATGGCGCCGGCCACCGCTTCCGAGCCGGTATTCGCGAACGCCATGCGCTCCATGCCGCTCAGTTCGCAGAACAACTCGGCGACGTCACCGGCGAGCGCGGTTTGCGGCCCGATTTCGAGCCCGCGATCCGTCTGCTCGTGGAGCGCCGCCTGTACGTAGTCCGGCAGGTGACCGAGCATGTTCGAGCCGAACCCGTTCAGGAGATCGATGTACTCGTTTCCATCGATGTCCCACATGCGGGATCCCTTGGTCCGTTCCATCACGACCTGGTAGACCATCTCCTTGAAGGCCGGCCGAAAGCCGGATGCCGTACGCGGATCCGCGAAGTGCTTGCGGTGTTTCTGAGCGAACGCTTTCGACGATTTCGTGCGCGCGTTGTAGCGGCGGACGAAGTCGTCCAGGTTCGACGCCTGTGCGGCGGTCATGCTGTCCGCCTGCTTGTTGATCTTGGTCCCGGCGCGCGGCGCTTTCACGACGCCGGCCGACTCGTCGGCACCGGCGGACGGCGCAGGCTTCTTCGGCGCGGCTGCCGGCTGAGGCGCTGATGCCGGCTGTGCCGCCGACGCCGGTTGGGGTGCCGCGGCCGGCGCAAACGCCTGGCCGTTCAGCACGGCGAGCTGCTGCTGCATGATGTCGAGCTGGCGCTGAATCAGCGCCTCGGCCGACGACAACTGGGCTGGCGAAGGATGGCTGGCTGGCATACCCGTTACTCCTGGAACTGTTCCCGTGCCGGCGGTTGCGGCACCGATAGCCGGTTGAGCGGCCGCTTGCGGTTCGGCAGCGACGGGCGCTGCCGGCTGGGCCTCGGCCGGCAACTCCTGGTCGAGACGCCGGGCCAGGGACTCGACCGATGGCACGTCCTCCATCAGTTCGCGAAACGTCACCTTCACGCCGAACTCGCGCTTGACGGCGGTTGCCGCCTGCGTGAGAAACAGCGAATCGAAGCCCTGCTCCACGAATTCCGCCGCGGTGTCGATGTCGCTCGGCTCCATGCCCGACGTATCGGCAAATACCTGTCGAATCCGTTCGACGAGTTGAGGAATGCGGTCTGCGGTGCTCATGATCGGGGTCTCTTGGATAGCGATGTTCTGATTGACCGGCGGCGGCGCGGCCACTTCGACGGTATGGCCGATCGCCGGGGCGGGCATCGGCGTTGTGTGTTCGGTGACGTCCGCCCAGTACCGGGTGCGCTCGAAGGGATAGCCCGGCAAGCGACGTTTCGAACGACGCGCGCCCGCGTGCAGCGCCGCCCAGTCCGGTATCACGCCCTTCTGCCACGCCGTGCCGACGGCATCGAGCCAGCGCTCGACGTCGCTCTCCCCGTCGGGCTTGTCGCCCAGGCTGCTGATGACGGCGTGCGGACTCTTGAACCCGATCGTCTGCCGAGCCAGCTGCGACGCGACGCGCCGCGGGCCACATTCGATCATCAGCCATTCGCCCTCGGCGGTGAGGGTTCGAATGGCCGGCGAGAATTGTACCGTCTGCCGGAGCTGCCGACCCCAGTAGGCCGGGCTGGTGGCCTCGTCGTCCGACAGCCAGGTTCCCGTCGCCGTGGATACGATCGGTACCGTCGGCTTGCGCAGATCCATGTCACCGATGAAGTCGACCAGCGGCTGGACGGCCGGCTCCATCATCGATGAATGAAAGGCATGCGATGTGCGCAGTACCGTCGTCGAAAATTCCTGCTTTTCGAGCGCCGCCTGCGCCTTCTCGATGTCGGGGCCCGGGCCCGAGAGCACGCAAAGCTCCGGACCGTTGATCGCCGCGATGCACAGTGCGTCGCTGAGGACGAATTGCACGGCATCGGGCGCGGCGCGCACCGAGAGCATCGCGCCCCGCTCCATGTCCTGCATCAGCTGCCCGCGCCGTGTGACGATGCGCACGGCATCCTCGAAGGACATCACGCCCGCAAGGCAGGCGGCCACGAATTCGCCGATGCTGTGCCCGACGAGCGCTTCAGCGGATACGCCGATCGACTGCCAGAGCCTGGCGATCGCATACTCGACGGCAAATAACGCCGGTTGCGCGTTGGCCGTGTTCTGAATCTCGGCCATGTTCCTGTCGTTGGCGGTTGCCGTCAGCAGCGCGGCCAGGTCGAACCCGCGCTCCGACCGGACGATGTCGCAGCACTCATCGACCAGGCTCCTCACCAGCGGGAACCGGGCGCAGAGATCGGCAGCCATCCCGAGGTGCTGGGAGCCCTGCCCGGGGAACAACATCGCGATGGAAGGCGCATCGACCGCCGCCGCGATTGCCCCGCCGTCCTTCCCGGCGTAATCCCGGAGCGCTTTTGCCGCCGCCGGCGCGGAATCCGCCACCGTGAAATGGCACTGGGTCAGCCGCGCGCGGCCCGTCTGCAGGGTGTACGCCGCATCCGCGAACGACGCCGGATCCTGACCCTCGATGGCATCCGCGATCCGGGCCGCCGACGACTTCAAGGCACCCTCGCTCTTCGCCGACAACGGCAGGAGCTGCCAGTCGTCGACCGGCGCCTCCGCCACTGGCGCCACGAAATCCTGCAACACGACGTGTGCGTTCGTTCCGCCAACACCGAAGGAGCTGACGCCCGCGAAACGAGGTCCGCTGTCGGCCGGCCACGTCTGCAGCTCGCTGACGACCTTGAAGGGACTGTCGTCGAATTCGATCGACGGGTTCGGACGCGAAAAATTGATCGTCGGCGGGATCACCTCGTGATGCAGGGACAAGGCGGTCTTGATGAGTCCGGCGACGCCCGCCGCTGCAACGAGGTGGCCGACATTGCTCTTGACCGACCCGAGGCCGCAGAACCCCGACGCGTTGGTGTCCGCCCGGAAGGCGCTGGTCAGCGCCTGTACCTCGATGGGGTCGCCGAGCGGCGTCGCCGTGCCGTGCGCCTCGACGTACCCGATGTCCTTCGCCGAAATGTCGGCGAGGTCGATCGCTTGCCGGACGACATCGGCCTGCCCGTTGACGCTGGGCGCCGTGAAGCTGACCTTGTCCAGGCCGTCGTTGTTGATGGCCGCGCCGCGAATCACGGCATACACCGTGTCGTTGTCGGCGATCGCGTCCTCCAGGCGCTTGAGCACGACGGCCCCTACGCCGCTGTTGAACAGCGTGCCGTTCGCGTTTGCGTCGAAGGGCCGGCAGTGCCCGTCGGCGGACAGCATGCTGCCTTCCTGGTAGGGATAGCCGGCGGCAACAGGGACGTCGATCGATGCGCCGCCCGCGACAGCGGCGTCGCACTGGTACGCCTTCAGCGACCACACGGCCTGCACGATAGCGACCAGGGACGTCGAGCAGGCAGTCTGCACGTTGACGCTCGGACCGCGCAGGTCCAGCTTGTAGGCAAGGCGTGTCGCCGTGTAGTCCTTGTCGTTCGCCGTGACGACGTTGAATTCGCCGAGGTTGTCGATCAGGTCCTGCCGGCGCAACACGTTGTTGACGTAGTAGGTATTGACGCCGGTGCCGGCGAAAACGCCGACGGACCGGTCCGGCCGGACAACGCAGCCGGCGTCTTCCAGCGCGTTGTAGGCGACTTCCATGAACAGCCGTTGCTGCGGATCCATGACGGTCGCCTCGGCCGGCGAGATACCGAAAAACCGCGCATCGAACTTGTCGCAGTCGTCGACGATGCCCCGAGCCGCGACGTACGACGAATCGGTTCGAACGTCTTCCGGAATCGACGGGTCGAGTTCTTCCGGCGCGAAAAACCGGATCGACTCCCTGGCCGCGACGAGGTTGCTCCAGAACTCGTCGACATCCTTTGCGCCCGGGAAGCGGCAGGCCATGCCGACGATCGCGATGTCGTCGCGATCGGTATCGTCTGTATGACTCATGGCCGCAGACCTTCCCGCTGCCGGGCGATACGACGAAATGCCCGTCGTTGTCGAGCTGCTCGAGACGGTCCGTCCTTGGCAGCAGCCTTGTCCTGCCCCTTCGACGACTCCAGGAAGCCCGCAAAGCTTCGAATGGTCGGATACTGGAAGAATTGCGCCGCCGACACCCGGGTGTTCAGCGTTCGGTTGATCGCTTCGATGATCCGCAGGCCGATCATCGAGCTGCCGCCGATGTCGAAGAAGTTGTCCAGCACGCCGATGACGTCCAGCGCCAGTTCCGCGTTCCAGATTTCGGCGAGCGATGCCTCCACTGTCCCTTTGGGGGAAACGACCGGGTTGACGAGTTCCGGCCGCTTGTTCTGCACGGCGGGGAGCGCTTTCCGGTCGATCTTGCCGCCGGCGGTCAACGGCATGGCTGGGAGACGCATCGCCTTCGCCGGCACCATGTAGGCCGGCAGCGACCCGGCGGCGGATTGCAGCACGGCGTGCGCCTCAGGGCCGGCCTCGCCGTCGGTCGTGTAGTAGGCCACCAGCCGGGAACGCCCGCCGACACTCTTGTCGACCACGACGGCGGTGCTGGTCACGCCGTCCAGCGACTCGAGGGCACGCTCGACTTCGCCGAGTTCGATCCGGAAGCCTTCGATCTTGACCTGGTGATCGACACGACCGAGAAATTCCAGGTTCCCGTCCGCCAGGTATCGCGCCAGGTCCCCGGTTCGATACCACCGACGGTCGGTACCGTCCAGGTTTGCCTGCACGAACGCGGCAGCGTTCAGGTCGTCCCGGCCGACATAGCCGTCCGCAACCTGCGGCCCGCCGAGCAGTAACTCGCCGGCAATGCCTATGGGCACCAGCTTGTCGCCACGCACAACCAGCGCAGCCATGTTCGCGATCGGCCGCCCGATGGGCACCGTCGCGGTGTTCGGCATGCCGGCCGACGGGTCGTACAGCGTCGCGGTTACCGTGGTCTCCGTCGGGCCGTAGCCGTTGCGAAACGCGATGCGGGACCCCGCGAGGCCCACCCAGGTCTCGAACACGCCCGGCGATACGCGGTCGCTGCCGGCGATGACCAGTCGCAGCGATTCGGGCATGCCGGTACGCGTCGACGCCGCGTGACGGACCCACTCGTGCCAGTAGTTGGCCGGCAGATTCGCGACGGTCAACCGCTGTTCGTCCAGGAATCGATGGAACTCGGAAATGCCCAGCCGGGACTTGTCCGGCAGCAGGACCACGGTCGCTCCCGCGGCCAGCGTCGGGAATATCTCTTCGACGGCGACGTCGAACACCGTGCTGGCGAACTGGAGCACCCGGTCACCGGGGCGCAGGCCGAAGTCCTCGACGATGGCCGCCGCGTGCGCAAGCATCGCGCGGCGGGACACACGGACCCCTTTCGGGCGACCGGTCGATCCCGACGTGTAGAGTATGTAGGCCGGCGCATCGCCTGCCACGGGCTTCAGGGCGCGGTCACTACGCGCCCCGGAGTACAGCAGCTGCCGCGGCAGGTTTTCACCGGGCACCTGGAACGCATCGGACGTCACGATCGCATCGATGCCGGCGTCGGCACAGATGTACTCGAGGCGGTCCAGCGGATGCTTGCGGTCGAGCGGCACGTACGTCATGCCGGACCGCAACAGGGCCAGCACGGTGACGATGAACGCCTCGGACTGGTCCAACATTACACCGATGCAGGCGCCTTTCTTCATGCCCTGCCCGGCAAGCCAGTGGCGACAGCCGAGAACGGCGGCGTTCAGGTCGCCGAAGGTCAGGCAGTTGCCGTCGACCGACACGGCCTCGGCAGAGCCCGGTATGCGCTTTTCGTCGAAGATCCGGTGCGTGATGTCGGGCAGCGACGGCACCGGCAACTCGCGGCCGGCGGCCATCGCCAGGATTTCCCGGCGCCGGTCGTCGTCGACGAACGCGTAATCGGCGAGGGCCGTCTCCGGCCGTTCGGCGAACTGATCGAGCAGCGACGCGAAGCTCCGCAAGTGCCGCAGTGCGGCCTGCGAACCGAGCGCGTTCGAGGCATGGGTCACCTGCGCGAACTCGCCCGCCGGCGTACCGACGATGTTGATATGCAACGCGCTGCCGTACGGCAAAGACAGGACTTCGGCGTCGCTGACGCTGATCCGGTCGCCGCCGTCGATCATGACCGGCACCGGCTGAATCGACATCAGATCGCCGGTCGACGAAACGCTGGCGGCAAGGTCACAGGACGGCGCGTCCGACCGTCGCACCAGCACCGACAAGATCGTGTCATCCGACGCCGCGGTCCACGACTGCACGGCCAGCAGGTTCGGCACGACGAGCCCGCGGTCCGGGCCGACCGCCGACAGCACATCGGTTGCCTCGTACCGGTTGATCCAGCACAGGTAGGCTGCCCAGGCCGCCCGTACGACATCCGCGACGGGCGCACCGCAGGATTCGCCAACCTCGCCAAGCCGACCGAGCGTACCCGGTGCAAGCCTGAGCCTGCCGCTCGCAACCGCCCTGTCGGCGGCGGCGTCGCCGGCCGAACCGTCACCCGCGCTGACCGCGCCCTCTGCCGGGCGCTGCGCGCCCGCGTCGTCGGTCGGGCTGCATTCGGCATCGACCAGCGCGGCTTCGTCGTCCTGGGTCATTGCCCGCCAAAGCGGTGCAAGCACGGCGTCGCCGGCGACTGACGGATGCAGGGCCAGTTCGACCACCGCGCGATTACCGGCGGCGGCGCTGACGCGAAGTGCCGCGATCGGACCGTTCCGCGCGTCCAGCGCCGGTGCCCACCCTGGCGTCCCGTCGCCGGCCGGGTCGACCGAAAGCAGGTCGCCGGACAGCACCATGGCGCAGTCGACACCGGGTGCCGCAACCGTGCGCAACGCCGGTACGCGTTCCAGGCACCGAGTGAGGTGCTCGGCCAGACGTGTTGCGTCGACCGCACCGTCGACCGTGATTCGGATTTGCGCCGACGCCGGCGCGCCGGGAACCTGCAACGCCCAGTCTCTCGCGAGGCTTTGCAGCGCCGTCGCGGCATCGACGCGCTCGACCGCCGGCCCGGCAAACGGGTCGTGTTCGATCTCGTCCGGCACGCTCAGTCCCACCCTTTCGGGCCGACCGATACGCTGCCAGGCATTGTCCAAAGTCGATCCATTGCGGTCCTGACACCCTGATGAGGCACGCCTGCCGACCCGTCGGCTCGCCGGCGCTCCACGCGGACCATCGTCCCGATGCCCCTTGCCCCTTTTTCCAGCGGGAATTTGCGCAACTGCCCCAGATCCCGCCGGAACCGGCCGGATCGCGGTCGCGAATTCGCGAGCGAATCAGCGTGGTGCAAACAGCGGAAAGGATAGCATTTGCGCCGGGGTCAAACTGCTGACTGGATCACACCGGGTAGTGGGCGAATTGTCACGAAGCACCAGGTTTCATGCGGCCTGGAGCGGCGTTTGGAAAGAAAACCGACACCCTCCCGGCGTCCACCGCGCAGGCGGATCGGGCGGCGGCTGTCTGGTATGCTCATTGCCAGCCGCCGGGACGCGGTCGGGTCTCCCGACCCGACCCCTGCCGGCACGATTGACGCGACCTGACATTGGCCTAGTGATCGAACCCATTTACTTCGGTCCCGACGAGCGACTCTTCGGGATATACCATGCTGCACGCGGCGGCGCGGGAGACCGCGCCGTGCTGGTCGTGCCGCCGCCGCTCAACGAGGCGATGCGCGCCCATTTCGCGCTCCGGCAGGTTGCGATTCGGCTGGCGCAGGCCGGCGCCGACGTCCTCCGCTTCGACTATTCCGGCTGTGGAAACTCGCTCGGCGACAGCAGCGACTTTCGCGTCGCGGATTGGGAATCCGACATTGCCGCCGCCGCCCTCGAACTGCGCGAGGTCAGCGGCGCGCCGGCCGTCGACCTGGTAGCGGTTCGCTTTTCGGCCTGCCTTGCGGCGAGGGCGCTCGATGGCCAGCTGCGACGGACGGTGTTCTGGGACCCGCTGCTGTCCGGTGAAGCGTGGCTCGAATGCCTTCGGCGTTCACAGGACAAGGCGGCGCGGCGCCTCCCCGGGACGCCGCTCGACCGCGACCGGGAATTCATGGGACACCGCATGCACGAGCGATTTGCAGTCGATGTCGGCGCCATCGGGCACTGCACGCCGCCCGGCCGGGACCTGCTGCAGATCGTGCACGCATCGCTCCCGGGCGGCGCCGGGTCCGGCGAGTCCAACGGCATGACATCGCCGGTGGAACACATGGCCTTCGAGTGCGACTGGGAAAGCCTCTCCTCGCAGGTCCTTTTTCCGCACGCGGTCATTGCCCGAATCAGCGAGTTTCTCTCGTGAGGCCGGTTCCCGCGTTCATCGGCGAGCAGCAGCAGTTCTTCGTCATGAAGACGCTGCCGGCATCGAGCAACGGCGGCGACATCGGAGTGGTCATCCTGAACGCGGGCTTGTTGCACAACGTCGGCCCGTTTCGCCTGCACGTCGACATCGCCGCCGCCGTCGCCGAACTCGGCGTCCCTGTGACGCGCATCGACCAGTCCGGCAAGGGAGAAAGTGCGTCGCGGCCCGTTTCGACCAGCCTCGAGTCGAAACTGGCGGACTTCGATGACGTGACGGCGTGGATCGAGGAGGACGGCTCGCGGCGCGTCATCCTGGTCGGATTGTGTTCGGGCGCCGACGACGCGCTGCTGATCGCGCGTCACCGTTCGAACATCGCGGGCATCGTCATGATCGACGGCTTCGCGCCACCCACGGCGAAATCGCGCCGGATGAAACGATCGCAACGCTACGGCTCGATTCGCCGTGCCGTGGGTTCGATGCTGCGGCCGATACGCGACTATCTCGCGAAACGTCGACTCGGCCCCGATGACATCGATATCGACATCCGGGCGTGGACCGACGATGCGGACATGACCGCCGGCATCGCGAAGGCCATTGATTCGGGCACGCGATTCCTGGCCATCTTCACGCCGGGCCAGGACTACTACCTGTACGACGGACAGCTGCGCGACGGTCTCTCGGGCCTGAACCACCCGGACCGGCTCGACGAAGTCTACTTCGACGACACGGACCACACGTTCTCGCGTTCCGCCCACCGGGACCGTGTCGTGACGTGCATCCGCGACTGGGTCCGGCGCGTCGCCGGTTGATGGCGGGTCGCGTGCCGACCCGGTTGCCGCAGGCTGCAATCCCGACGTGACGAGCCTCGATACACCGGAACGGCAGATCGACGATGCATTGCGCAGCAACCTCGTTCCCGGCGCCGTGTCGGCGTTGCGTGCCGTCTCGGACGACGCACTGGCCGCCTTGCCACCCGGCATCGTGCCGCAGGCCGCGGTGGCGCAGCGCAAACGCGAATTCGCCGCCGGCCGGCTCGCGGCGGCGGACGCGATCGAAACGCTGGGCGGAGCGCGCACCTATCCGGCGACCGGCCGCTATCGCGAACCGGTCTGGCCCGCCGGCATCGTCGGCAGCATTTCGCACACCCGCTCGATCGCCGTCGCCATCGCCGGAACGTCGCCGGGATTCACCGGTCTGGGCGTCGACATCGAGCCCGTCCAGGCGATGGACGACGCCGTGCGTGCCCAGCTCGTTTCCGGCAGCGAGATTGAGGCATGGGCGGGGCGCCTGGACGACCAGGTCCTGCCCGTCGCGGTGTTCTCGTACAAGGAAGCGCTGTACAAGTGCATTTTCCCGCGCGTTCGCCGCTTCGTCGATTTTCTCGAGGTGTCGGTCACGCCGGGCAGCGACGGCCCGGCCAGCGACTGCGTCGACGCCGACAACGACGTGCGCGGCATCGTCTCCGCCGTCTCCGGCCGCATCGCGTTGTGCGGAGACCATGTGGTCAGCGTCTGCTGGCTGCGCGCGGCCCCGCGCAACCGGCAGGCTGACGAAGCCGGTTGATCAATAGTAAAATTCCGTTCCTTTTCGCAAGACGCGATCATCATGACAACCCCGAAAGCGGACGCGGTTCGCACCCGGTTCGCACCCAGTCCCACGGGCGTTCTTCACCTGGGCAGCGTTCGAACCGCCCTGTTCAGCTGGCTGTATGCGCGGCATTGCGCCGGCCAGTTCGTGTTGCGCATCGAGGACACCGACCGCGCACGCTCGACCCAGGAAAACGTGGACGCGATCCTGGACGGCATGCAGTGGCTGGGCCTCGACTACGACGAAGGCCCGTTTTTCCAGACGCGGCGTATGGACCGTTACGCGGAGGTCATCGACGAATGGCTGCGCGATGACAAGGCCTACTACTGCTATTGCAGCAGGGAGCGACTGGACGCACTGCGGGAAAAGCAGCTGAGCAGCGGTGAGCGCGTCCGTTACGACGGCCGTTGTCGCGAACTTGCGGACCCGCCGGAAACGGCATCGCGCGTCGTGCGGTTTCGGAACCCGGCGGCGGGCCAGGTCGTCGTCAACGACATCGTGCGCGGTCGCGTGACGTTCGAGAACGAACAACTCGACGACCTGATTATCGCGCGATCCGACGGATCGCCGACGTACAACTTCGTGGTCGTCGTCGATGATTTCGACATGGGCATCACGCACGTCGTTCGTGGCGACGACCACCTGAACAACACGCCCCGGCAGGTCAACATGATCGCGGCGCTGGGCGCGGAACCGCCCGCGTACGGCCACCTCCCGATGATTCTCGGCGCCGACGGATCCAAGCTGTCCAAGCGCCACGGCGCCGTGGACATTCGCGAATACCGCTCCGCGGGCTACCTCCCGGCGGCAATGCTGAACTACCTCGCCAGGCTGGGCTGGTCGCACGGCGACCAGGAGATCTTTTCCATCGACCAGATGATCGAACTGTTCGACGTCAAGGACGTCAACCAGTCGGCATCGACGTTCAATCCGCAGAAGCTGCTGTGGCTCAACCAGCAGCACATTATCGCGGCACCCGCACCGACGCTCGGGGCAGCGCTGGCGCCCTTCCTCGTCGCGGAAGGCGTGAACGTGTCCGACGGACCGCCGCTCGAGGCCGTCGTCGAGGCGTTCCGGCAGCGCAGCGAGACGCTGGCCGACATGGCGAAGTCGGCCACGTATTGCTTTCGTGACGAGCTCGACCTCGACCCGGATGCCGCGAAACGCCACTTGCGCCCGGTCGCGCAGGCGCCGCTCGAGGCGACGCGCGACGCGCTCGCAAACCTCGAGGCATGGGACGTTGACGGCATCGAAGCGGCGCTCCGCGCGGTCGCCGACAGGCTGGAGTTGTCGCTGGGCAAGATCGGGCAACCACTGCGCGTCGCGGTGACCGGCACGAGCGTCTCCCCGCCGATCGACGTTACCCTGCAGCTCGCCGGACGGGACCGGACGCTCGCGCGGATCGACGCGGCCCTCGCGTACATCGCCGACCGCAAGGCCGCCGCGGGCCAGTAGGTCTCCTGCCACGACCGGGGCCGAACCGCGATTTCGCGCATCGAAAGCGCTCGGACCCGGGCTCGACGGCGGCAAAACCGCGGTAAAATTCAAGCGCTTATTCGGCTTGACAGCCGGGAGCCGGCTACGTAAAGTGCCGGCCTGCGTGGGGCTATAGCTCAGCTGGGAGAGCGCTTGCATGGCATGCAAGAGGTCGGCGGTTCGATCCCGCCTAGCTCCACCAGAATGCCTGACGCCATGTCGCACGTCCCCATCGTCTAGAGGCCTAGGACACCGCCCTTTCACGGCGGTAACAGGGGTTCGAATCCCCTTGGGGACGCCATTTCCGGAATACCAGGCGTGCGGCCGCGATGTTGCTTGCGGTGCGCGGAGTGCCGGTACCCGGCGGTAGCGAACGGCGTCACTGGCGCGCTACGGTGCGTCGACCCGGATCGCACTGGCTCACATCGCGCACGACCGCTGACATGCAATCAATAGGCTGGTACTACAATCGCATCCGCCGCATGGATGCGAAAGAGATCGCGTGGCGGCTGACGCGGCTTGCAAGCGACTACGCCGACATCCCGCGACAGCGCCTGGGTCTGTTTCCGAAACCGCCCGCACGAAGCTTGAGTGACTGGCCCGGGTTCACTCCCGGCTTCCGTTGCCTGCCGGACTCCCTTCCGCAGATCGACGACGACGCCTGGCGCGCCGATCTTCGCGCTCAGGCCGACGACGTGATGAACGACCGGCTGAGCTACTTCCAGCTCGAACGGCAGTTTCTCGGCGACCCGATCGACTGGCATCGCGATCACGCTGCCGGCATAACGGCGCCGCTCCGCCACGTGACGTTCGTGGACTACCGCAAGCAGGCAATCTTCGGCGACTGCAAACAGGTATGGGAGCCGAATCGCATGCACCAGCTCGTCGTGCTGGCCCGCGCATACCGGGTATTCGGCGACGAGCGCTATGCCGAGAAGATCGACTCGCTGCTGGTCGACTGGCTGGAAGCGAACCCGCTCGCCCTCGGCATGAACTGGAAAAGTCCGCTCGAAGTGGCCATTCGCCTGATCAACTGGATCTGGGCGCTGGACTTCGTACGGCCTTCCACCGCAATCCGGCCATCCACGTGGGAAGCGCTTCAACGCGCCGCGTACTACTCCGTCTGGGACACGGTCCGGAAGTTTTCCCAGGGGAGCTCCGCGAACAATCACCTCGTCGGCGAGGCCGCAGGCGTATTCGTAGCATCGAACTACTTCACCGCGTTCCCGCGCAGCCAGCGCTACGCGGAAGAAAGCCGCGAGATACTCGAACGGGAGATTCTCGCGCAGAGCTTTCCGGACGGCTGTACGCGTGAGCATGCATTCGGGTACCAGTTCTTCGTGCTCCAGTTCTACTCGATCGTGGACATCGTGGCGCAACGCGTCGGCTCCCCGATGTCCGCCCGGTACCGGGAACGACTGAGCGATATGTACGCGTTCATCGGCGAGCTCAGCCGGGACACCGGCCGGCCGCCGAATGCCGGCGACGCGGACGACGGTTACGTTCTCGACCTCGGGGACCGCCCATCGGGCGACGTCTCGGGGCTGCTGGCGGTCGCCGAACACCTGTTCCCGGACGGTCCGCGGTACTCGACCGGACCGTCGCAGACCACCGCGTGGCTGTTCGGGCGATCGGCGTCACCCGGCGCAACGGCCGGGACGGCGGTCGCGTCGAGCCGCGCATTCGACGATTCGGGCTACTACCTGCTCCGCTCCGACGCGCCGCCGGTTTGCGTGTACGTCGACGGCGCCGAACTGGGGTACGGGTCCATCGCGGCGCACGGGCACGCAGACTGCCTGTCGCTCACCCTGTCCGTCGGGGGCACGGACGTCTTTGTCGACCCGGGAACGTTCGACTACTTCAGCCACCCGGCATGGCGCGACTACTACCGGTCGACACGCGCCCACAACACGCTCGAGATCGACGGGCGGTCGCAGTCGACGATGACCGGGCCGTTCATGTGGAGCACACGCGCGACGCCCACGGTGCGGCTGTGGCAGGTAAGCGACGAGTCGACGGTCTTCGAGGCGGAGCACGACGGTTACGCCAGCGAAGAGCAACCGATCATTCACCGCCGCCGTGTGACGCTCGCCCGGCACGGCGGCACGCTCCGCGTCGACGATGTCGTCGATGGCACGTCGTCGCACACGGTGCGGCGCTACTTCCACCTGGCACCGGGATGGAAGGCCACGGCGGACAGTGGCCAGCACATCGTGCTCACGGGACACGGGCAACGGTTGTCGTTTTCCCATGACGCAGCGCGGGCCGAAATCGTGCTCGCGACGGACGGCGAACCGCTGGGCTGGATCAGCCCCGGGTATCACCAGCGCGTCCCGGGCAGCGTCATCGTGTTGACCGACGAGACGACGCCCGGTAGAACGTTTCAGGTGGAGGTCGTGCCGGCACGTGCCGTCGACGAAACCGGGGAGTAGTCCGATGGGCCGCCTTAGCGCGAAAACACGGGTTTCGATTTCAGCCGCGCTGGCGTGCCTGTTGCTGGTACCTGTCCTGCGCCTGTGCGCCGCTGATGAGGGTGCCCCGGCCAGCACCGTGTACTACGTCGACAACTCGCACGCCGACGCAACCGACTTTCTCAACGCCCACGGCTCCGCCGATCGCCCGCGCGTCTCGCTGCCGTCCGGGCGGATTCCGGCCGGATCGCGTGTCGAGGTCCGCGGCGGCCCCTACGAAAGCGACGACACCCTGTTGATCGAAGCCGAAGGCACCGCCGACGCTCCGGTCGTCGTCACGGGTGCTGCGGCGGGGGACCTGCCGATCATCCGCGTTCCAATCGAGATCACCGGAAGTCACATCGTGATCGAGCACCTGGCATTCGACCGGAATCGCCGGACTCTCGACGTCGTGCCCGGCGCCACGAACGTCACCATTCGTCACAACCGCTTCACCGGGCAACCGGTCGACGATGGCTATACGTCGGTGATCGGGATATACGGCGACGAATCCGCAGCCACGCATGACATCGTCATCAGCGACAACGTCATGCAACTCTTTGGTGACCGGTCGCCGGATTCGGACGAGAACGACTACCACGGGATCAAGGCGTCGCAGTACTGCACCGACGTGTCGATACTCCGGAACACGATCTTCGCGATGGCCGGCGATTCCGTGCAGATCGGCGACGCCCGAATGGCCGAGGAGGCACGGTGCCGGCGGATTCACATCGCCCGGAATACGTTTTTCTTCAATCGTGAGAACGCGATCGACATCAAGAAATCGTCCGATGTACTGATCTCGCAAAACGTTCTCTACGGCTTCCGCGAGCCGGAGTCCGACGAGGCCATCGCCGTCGTCATTCACGACGCCGCGGACGGCGTCTGGATCGCCGAGAACTGGATCGCCGATTCGTCCCTCGGCGTGATCAATACGGCCGGCACCGACGTCTGGCTGATCGCGAACTTCGTCACCGGGATGCATCCGCAGTACTCGGACTCGATGACGGACTTCTACGGCGATGGCGTGGCTGCGCATTTTCGTGGCGACAGCTCCGGCGGCGCCCTGTTCAATGTCTTTTCGGACTACGCCCGCGGAATCCAGGTCGCCTCCGGCGGACCTTACGTCATGGCCGGCAACCTGTTCCGGCGCTCGGACGAGTACCGGGGCTATGACCTGATGGTGCAGTCCACCCGGCTCATTGACGCGATCTCGCTGACCGCCAACGACTTTGCGGACTTCCGCGCCCGAATCAGCTCGGAGAACCACCGGAGCCCCGGCCGGCTGCAATCGCGCGGCGGCGCGTGGTCCGCGGATGACGCCGCCAACACGCTTGTAGAGTTCTTCTGCCGCAACCAGGCTGAAGCGGTTCGCGACGTATTGCGCGGAAGACTCGATCCCGCGCTCGCCGCCGACTACCGGGACCGGTTCGGCGAGGACATTCTTCGGGAAACGGCGCCGACGGCCGACGGCGACGGACTGTTCGCCATTTTTGCATCCGTCGCGTCCGACCCGGCGGTACCCGACGCACTGATTGATTCGATTGGCGGGAGTGCCGCGTCGTTCTGCGAGTAAGCCGGCCGCGCCGTTAGCGTGCGGGTCCGAACTGCCGGAACCATTCGTCCAGCCAGAGCAGCGTCCAGATCCGGTCACTGAAGTCGCGCTGACCGCGCCAATGGGCCTGCACGACGCCGGCGACGGCCGTCGTGTCCAGCACACTCCCCAGCGGCGTTGACGCGCTCAGGAGCCGGTCGCCGACGTAGTCGCGATACGGCCCGCGAAACCACTCGCCCAGCGGCACACCGAAGCCGCGCTTCCTCCGCGCCAGGATCTCCGCCGGCACACGCTGGCGCAGGAATTCGCGAAGCACCGTCTTTTGCTCGCGTGCACCGATGCCGTACTCCGGCGGCAGCTTGTGCGCAAACTCGATGAGCCGGTGGTCGAGGAACGGCGTCCGCACTTCCAGTGCGTGTGCCATCGAACTGCGGTCGACCTTCGGCAGAATGTCCCCGGGCAGCCAGGTGTGAAAATCCGCCAGCTGGCGGCTGGCCCGTTCGTCACGACGCTTGTCGAAGTACGCCTGCAACAATGCCGCGTCCCGCAGGACGTAGCGCCGGTTTTCGCCGAGGAAGAGACGCTCCCGCTCATCGGGCGAGAAGATGCCGATCATCTGCTGGTAGCGGTTCGCCGGCGACAGGCCGAGCCGGCTGAACCAGCCGTAGCCCTTGGCATGCACCGGCAGCAATGCGAGCGGGAGCTTCGCGACCAGGCGTCGGATCCCCTGCGGCAACGCCTGCGCGATCCGGGTGACCGTGGCGTCCCGGTATTGCGGGTAGCCGCCGAACAACTCATCGCCCCCATCACCCGACAGGCAGACCTTGAGATCGCGGGCCGCTTCCCGGGTCACGTAATACGTCGGAATCGCCGACGCATCGGCGAAGGGTTCGTCGTACTGCGCGACCAGCGTCGGCAGAATCTCGAGGCTCACGCCGTCCACACGCCGATTGTGATGCTTCGTCCCGAGAAAACGCGCCGTGAACGCCGCATCGTCCGACTCGTCGAAAGCCTCCGCGGAGAATCCGATGGTGTACGTACTCAGTTCCTGCTCGTACTCGCGGGCGGCCGCGTAGGCGATGACCGTCGAATCGATACCGCCGCTGAGAAACGTTCCGACCGGCACGTCACTCCGGAGCCGGATCCGCGTGGAGTCCGCCAGCAACGACTCGAATTCCTCGACGATCTCGTTTTGCCCGGCGCCTGTTCCCGGTTGCTCGATCTGCCAGTAAGCCCTCGTGGAACATCGCTCGCCGTTCCAGACGAGGACGTTCGCCGCACCGAGCTTTCGAACGCCCGAGTAAATGGTCTTCGGGTCCGGAACGTAGCCGTACGCCAGGTAGTCGTCGAGTGCGTGCATGTCGACGTCGAGCGGAAGACCGGGAAAGTGTCGCAATGACTTGAGTTCGCTCGCGAATACGATACCGCCCGCGTGCTCCGCATAGTACAGCGGCTTCTCGCCGGCACGGTCCCTCGCCATGACCAGCTGCCGGCGCGCGTCGTCCCAGATGGCAAAGGCAAACATCCCATTGAGTCTCTCGACGCAGTCCACGCCGTACTCGTCGTACATCCGCAGCAGCACTTCCGTATCACTACTCGTATCGAACGCGTGCCCGCGCTCCTCGAGGTCCTGTCGAAGTTCCTTGTAGTTGTAGATCTCGCCGTTGAACGTCAGCGCAACCGCCCCGCCCCGCAGGACCATGGGCTGCTTCCCGCCTTCCAGGTCGATGATGCTGAGGCGCGCATGCCCGAAGTGCGCGCGTCCGTTGGACCAGTAGCCCTGGCCGTCCGGCCCCCGGTGATGCAGCGACTGCGTCATCTGCCGCACCACGACATCCGCGGCCGACATCGACCCGTTTGCAACGACAAATCCCGCTATTCCACACATGTCCGAACCGTTTCCCTGGTTTGCCGGGTAGCGTCGGCCCGCGCACCGGGCAGACTGTTACTCATAGACGTACGGCTACGCCGCCGAAGAAAGACTCACGAGTTCTTCGTAAACCTCGCCCATGTTCTTTGCCATCACATCGGATGCGAAATTCTGTCGCACCCAGGTGACGGCAGCCTGCCCCATTCTGTTTCGCAACGCGGCGTCCTTCAACAATTTGTGCAATCCCTCCTGCATCGCGACGTCATCATCGACGTCCACCAGGAAGCCCACCTCGCCGTCCGGAACCAGCAGCGAGTTGTCGGCAACCTTCGTCGCCACGACCGGCAGACCCGTCGCCATCGCTTCGAGCAGCACGTTCGGCATGCCCTCGAATCGGGACGGAAGGACCTTCACATCGCAGATGCGGTAATAGCGCTCGACGTCGTCCCGGTTTCCGACGAAGACCAGCCGGTCCCGGATCTCCATCTTGTCGATCGTGGCCTCGAGCTCTTCCTTGTACTCGCGCGAACCGTGCATGCCGCCGTGCAACTCGTCGCCGACCAGCAGGAACACCAGGTCCGGGTACTCGGCGCACAATGCCCCGGCCACACGAAACAGCATCGCGTGATTCTTCTGGTACTTGAAGCTTCCGAACATGCCGACCACCCGGGCGTCCGGTGCGATGCCGAGTTCGGCGCGCAACCCGGCCACCTCCCCGGGATGAAATCGTTCGATATTGACGCCGTTGTGCACCACGCGGTAGTGCGACTCGGGATAGCCCAGCAGCGTCGCATTGAAGTCACGACCGGCGAAGGAATTCGCCACGCTGAAATCCTGCAGGCGACGCGTCAGGTCGTAGAACCGTTTCTTGATCGGCTTCAGTACGTAGTCGCAGTTTCGCTCCGAACCGACGACGATCGTATCGCCGACACACGCCGCGAGCCGCGCCGCGATTTCGGCATCGAACAGGAACCCGTGTACCAGGTCGATGTCGTGCTTTCGCAGGTACCGGGCGAGCCGCAGCGGCACCGTGACGTCGAATCGATTTCGCTTCTGGATCACCTCGAACGACACGGCCTCCGAATCGAGATTGTCGGCAAGCGGTACGAAATCCGACAGGCTGACGAGGTGCATGTCGAAGCGGTCGTGATCGATTCGATTCACGAGCTCGACGATCTGCTGTTGCGCCCCCCCGTACTCGAGGTTGCTGACGACGACGGCGACCTTGATGCGTCGATTCATAGTACGGCTACCGGTGAGGCGCAAGCTGGGGCAGCGCCCCGACTTCCGGGCGAAAATACAGGCATGTCAACGGAATTCAGGCGCGGCGGAATTGACGAAAGACTTCGGACAACCGCCGTTGAAGGCCGGACGCGCGGGCACGAACAATGCCCGGCATGTCGTCACTGCCGATACTCAGCCGCCGTATGGTGTATCGATCCCGGCCTGTTGCCTGCAGACCCGAATCCGAAGTAACCGCTGACACGTAGCCGGCAGCTTCGACGGCATCCCGGGAACGGCGATCCCAGTCGCCGTTCGGGTACGCGAAGTGCACGACCGGCTTCCCCGTCCACGCCTCGAGCTTTTCCCTGGACTCCCTGAGTTCCCGGCGGACATCGGCGTCGGAGGCAATACTCAGCCGCATGTGCGAGACGGTATGGCTGCCTATCGTGACGAGCGGGTTGCGCGCGTAATGCTGAAGTTCTTCTGCCGTGACGATTCTCGCCCAGGGATCGTCCTCGAGTATGTCGTCGATCCGACGCCCGCACTGCTGCTCGAGCGTCTCCGCGGCCGCGTCGAGCACCGCCACGAACTCCTCGTCGGTCTGGATCTTCTTTTTGCACCAGCGCCGCATGCGTGCGTACTCTTCCGTGACTTGCTCACGGTCATTGGCGACGAACTTGAAGCTGGCGCCGTACACGTCGATGCTGGCGTTCTGCGCCGCCGCCACCTGCACGATGTAGTCGAGGCGGTCGAACCAGAAAGCTTTCCGGGTCTCGACGACGCCGGTCGCGATGTAGAAGACCGCGGGTATTTCCAGCGCTTCGAGGACAGGAAGCGCCTCGGTGAAGTTGTTCAGGTACCCGTCGTCGAACGTCAGGACCATGGCATTCTCGACCAACGGCCGACGGCCGTCGATCATTTCGACGGCATCGTCGATCGATATGAACGTGTATTCCTTCTGCAACGCCTGCAGGATGCTACGCATGCGCAACACGTCCAGCTGGCTCCTGAGCGGCACCCAGGTGGATTCCGCGCGGTAGTCGGCGACGCCATGGAGCGTCAGGAACCGCAGCTTGTCGCGGTTCTTCGTCCTGAACAGCCAGTTCAGGCCAAACCAATCCATGCTCGCCACGATGGCGTGCTTCAATCGGTTTGAACTTCCGGTCCGCATTCTTGCTGCAACCGCCCCCTGCTCACTCGTGTTCTTGCTGCCGAGCTTCGTCGTTTCCGGGCCGCTGTCGTGCGCCTCACCCGAACCGGAGCGCAACTCCCGATACGCTCGCGACAGTTCCTTGCGCAACATCAGCGCTGCAAGCGCGGCCATCACTACCGCGCCCAGGAAAACGCTCGACAGGGAATCCTGCGGTCCGAGATACCGGGTTGCGAGTGTACCGGCGGTGCAGACCAGGCCGAGTACCACGGGAAACCCGACGATTCGGGACATGAACTCCCACCCGGAGATTTTAAGCACTCGGCATCCAATTACAATTGCCACGAGACCGAGTCCAATGTTGGACGGCAATACGATCAGTAGCGCCGCGGAGTTCAGTGTCCATCCATAGAGACTAATTGCTGGAATTCCAATAACTACCGTGAGAAATGCAACGTAAAGATTCAATTTCGCGATGCGGCCGTGCGCATTCATGCCCGCCATTATGTTTATTGTCGCGCTCTGCGAAATCGGCAAAAGGCTCCCCGCCGCGAGCACCGCGACGACCGGCCAGTTCGCGTATCCGGGCCCCATCCAGAGGTCCACCAGCTTGTCGCCGAGCACCATCAGGTAGACCACGGGCAGTACCGCGAGGATCCAGCCGGCGCGCATCGACGCGATCGCGAAGTCTTTCAATTCCGCGTCCTTGCCGCCGCCCTGCAACGAGCCCGCGGTCGGCGTCAGCACGTGTCCGAACTTGTTCACCAGCACATTCGCATGGGCGACGAGCGCCAGCGGGCGCGCGAGGACCGCCAGCATCGCGGGCCCGAGCTTCGTCGCCACGATCAGCATCACGGTCTGCTGCGTGATGATCCTCGGCAGGTACAGGAGGATCGTCTTGATCCCGAAGCGGAAGACCTTGCTGATGTCTTCGCGATTGACGAGACGGAACTGGTAGCGGTAGTCGGGAAGACTGGATCGGGCCAGGTGGCGGCGGATCAGTTCGATGATCGTGGTCGCCGCGAGGTACGAGATGGACATACCGATCAGGCCGCCGCCGGCGAGCAGCACGACGAGCATCGTTATCGCCGACGCCGCGTACCCCCCGGCATTCAGGACATTGTAGATGGTCCACTTGTGGCAACCGGTCAGAATGCCGCGGTAGGCGTCGAACGCCATCTGCACGGCCAGCGACAGCCCCAGGAATAGCGTGATCGTGGCGGCGATGTGGACGTGCTCACTGATCTCGGTCGACATCAGCGACGGCATTGCCAGGGAGATGGCGATGCTGGCCAGTGCCACGAGAGCCGCGATGCCCATCTGCACCGCCATGACCGACGACAGCGTACTCGACAGCTTGTCCTGCTCGCCGGACGCACGGTAGCGCGCGACGTAGCGGTTCACGGAAGAGCCGATGCCCAGCATCGCCAGGCCGAGATAGCTCACGATCGACCAGGCGAAGTCCCAGACGCCCAGTTGAACCTGGCCAAGCTGCTCGTCGACGGCCCGCGGCATGACGAAACCGAAGACGATGAATACCAGGTGGCTTGCCCAGCTCGTCAGTACGTTGCGACTGACCTGGCCGCGCCCGGACGTGTCTGTGTCCGCCGCGCGTTCCGCTCCGTCAGTCGCCGGGCTCGCGGGTCGCTCATTTTGTTGTGACAATTTCTACGAGACCGCTAAAAGTTGCTGAATTTAAAAAAGTTATGTAGTCGGCGACTATACGCGCACCGAACTGCCTAGGAAAGCAGCAATTCCTTCGCGGCGCAATCGGCGACGTCACACTTCGGCGTGTGATCCGCGGCGCAATCACATTGCCAACCGGCAAAAAAAAGCCGGGCCCTGTTCGGGCCCGGCCGGATTCCGGGCGATTCCCCGGAATTGTCCTAGCGCTCAATCGCGCTCAGTTCTGGATGGTCCCGGTGACACCGCCCTGCACGTCGATCCGGGTCGGTGCAACCACCGTGTTGTTGGTCACGGTGATATTCGTCGTTGCGCGCAACTGAATCCCGACGCTCAGAGCCGTGATCGTGTTGCCGTCGATGATGTGACCGCTCATGCCGGACGACACCATGCCCATCGTCGAGTCGAGCACGATGTTGTCGTAGATCTGCGCATCGTAGGCATCGTCATGAATGATCAGCGCCTCACCCGGACTCGAACTCGTGGGCCGGAAACCCTCCATCGTGACACCGGAGACGACCACGTCCCGGGAATCCTTGATGTCGACCGCGTTTTCCCGGTTGTGGTGGTAGTAACCGCCGCCCATGTAAACGCGGTTGCCGGCACCACGACTCGCATCGCCGACCTGCACGGAATCACCACTGACATCGTAGATCTCGGCTTCCAGGATCCACACGTCGTCTGCCTGCACCTTGAAGCCGTGGAAGTCCTGCTCGCCGGCATTTTGGCGGTTGTCGCCGAACCCGTGGACGCTGCCCCGAATCCAGACGGTCATGTCGCCCATGCCGACGGCGGCCGAGTGCCCGGAGTCCGTTCCCGGCCCGGCGACTTCGAGATCGCGGATGACGCAACGATCACAGCCGTCAGCACTGACCCAGAACCCGTTGCCGGACGGTGCCTGGACGAGCCCGCCCTGCACGATGACGTACGACCCTCGGATATCGAGCGACGTGAAAACGGCACCGGACGCGTCGACCAGGCACGGATCGGCGGCGCTGCCGTTGCAGTTGATCGTTCCGTTGCCCTGGTTGCCGGTGATGACCTGGTCCGCCGAGTAGCTGGCCCAGACATCGAAGCCCAGCGAGTCGGACGGCGACGGGATGCCGCGGTAGGACGACGGGCCCGGCGGCGGCCCACCGCCACCTCCACCGCCGCCGCCACCACCGCCACCGCCACCACCGCCGCTGCCATCAATGGCCGCCGCGATTTCGGCGAGGAGGCTGGCTTCCGCCTGCGTCTTGAAGTGGGTTCCGGCCGACACGACGTCGGTCCGTTCGCGATCCACGGCATAGTCCACGCCTTGGTCGACCATGCTGATCCGGGTGCTCGAATTACCCGCGTTATCGCCCGTCGACTCGCCGCTCGGCCACGTGTTGTTGGCGAAGTACCAGCTGCCGTTGATGCTGTCGACCTTGAGCGCGTCGTCGGCGCCGCCGTCGAGCCCGGAGACGTAGTGGTAGACGTTGCTCTCGACGTTGGCCGACGGCGTGCCGCTACCCACATCGATGTGCATGCCAGCGGCACCGCCTTCGAACCATCCCCAGCCGTAAATCACGTTGCCGACGTAGTCGAGCTGACGCGTGTTGTAGCGTATGCGCGGCTGGCGTTCGTTGATGTGCGAATAGACGTTCTTGTAGATCGTGATTCGCTCGCGCAGCGAGCCGGACTCCGAAAAGTGGTGACCCTGGATGGCGTCCTTGATGAAGCTGTTGGACAGGGTGATGTCGTAGACGTCGCCATAGATATCCACGTTGCCGTCACCCGACCCGCTCATCGTCAGGTGGTCGAGAACGACGTTGTAGATCGGGGCGCCGCTCGATCCGTCGAGCTCCCAGAGATCGTTGGCTTCCGTGCTGCCACCGTTACCGATGGCGCGGATGTTGTTGACGATCACGTCATGCACGGGAACGCTGCCGCTGGCTTCCAGCACGAGGCGCCCGACGTCCGTCAGCGTGATGCCCGGCGATGGCGCGGTCGAGCCGTCGATCGTCAGGTAGCTCTTGCTGATCTGCAGGTCGCCCAGCGAGATTTCCCCGCCGACGTCGAACACGATGTACCGGCAATCCTGGCTGACGGCATCGCGCAGCGTGCCCGCACCACTGCCGCCCGAAAGTGACGTCACGTGGTACGTGGTTGCGCCGGTCGGACAGCTGTCCGCACCCATCGTCTTGCTGCCGAAGCCGACGTAGTCCCCGTTGAAGACCGGGACATCCGAAACGGTGATGGCAAAGGCGTTGAGTTCGGTGGTGTCGGTTCCATCACTGACGGAAATGACGATGCCGGACGTGGTGCCGATGTCGTCCTCGTCAGGCGTCCCGCTCAGCTCGCCCGTCTGCGCATTGAAGCTCGTCCAGGACGGCTCGTTCTCGACGGCAAACGTCAGCGTGTCGCCATCCGCATCGTCGCTCGTCGGTGTGAACGAGTACGCGGCACCCACGGTCGCGCTTGTCGGCGGATTACCGCTGATCGTCGGCGCCGAGTTCCCTGGCGGCTGCGCGGAAAGTACGGTGACCTGGAAACGCGGAAGGAACGCCGTTGCGCGCCCGTCATTCACGGAGATCCGGATTCTCGTGTACGTGCCGACGTCGTTCTCGCCCGGCATGCCGATCAGGGCGCCGGTCGACTCATTGAACTGCGCCCAGGCCGGCCGGTTCTGGATTCCGAAGACCAGCGTATCGCCGTCCGGGTCCGCGGCACTCGGCGTGAATGCGTACGTGTCGCCGGCCGTAACCGACGTCGCCGCGTTGCCGGAAATCGTCGGCGGATTGTTGTCGTCCGAGGTCTCACCAACAACCTCGATGCTGAAGGCGGCGAGCGATGCGCTGCTTTCACCGTCCGAGACCGAGATCCGGATGCCGGTATGCATGCCCATATCGCCAAGTGACGGCTCGCCGGACAGCTCGCCGGTCCCGCCGTCGAAATCGGCCCAACCGGGTTTGTTGACGATGTCGAACGTCAACGCATCACCGTCGGAATCGCTGGCGATCGGCGTAAAGACGTAGCTCGAACCCGTCGTAACGGATCCGGGCGGCGTACCGGAGATGACCGGCGCCGAGTTCTCGCCACCGGGAGGCGGTTGACCTATCGATCCATCTTCAACCGAGTCCTCAAGACATCCCGTCAGCAATGTCATGGTTAAAAATAACGAACCCAATACCGAGAACGGATTGGTATTCAAACGCGAAACGTAATTCATGCCCAAACTTCCTCAAGGCTTGTCCTGAATGACAAGGCTCGCAGGCTTCCAGGGATGTCAGGGAGAGATGGCAACAGAGGAGAGCTGCACGGAAAAGTGTACCCGACTGGCGTCGAACCGCACTTCACATTTGGCAACCCCGCTGTCGTAGGCAACTGCCCTTAGACCGGAAGCTTTGCGTCCTCGCCTTTCGACGAGTTTGCCACTTTCAATGTTCACCAAGCTTTACAACATCACACTATGAAAGGCAACCAGCACTTAACTAAACCCTTGCACTGAACTCCGGAGCGATCATCGGCGAGTGTTCTCTTCGTCGCGAACGTCATCCGGTACGTGCGTCAGGCGCCGCCAGATCGCCGGCTGCCGTGACATATTAAGCAAGACCCGTGCCAATCTTTGACAGAGATCCCAAGTGGCTATTTTAAAAGCGCTTTTTCGATTACCGTGGTGCGGCACCCACGGCGAATCCGGGCGCCGCTGTCTGCAAACAGAGACGCTTTCTTAAACCGGCGAATGCGATATGCGCGTTAAGTCGATGAGCGCGCAACGGAAACTGCTTTGTCGCTCGAATAAGACAGTCCTTCGAGAACGCAGACAGCGCTGTAATGCGCGAGAAAACTGAGACATGTGTCTCAGAGAATTCAGCGTCTTTCGCGAAGAAGTTCATTCCACTTCTTCGCCGTGTTCTCGACGTTGAGCTGTAACGCGGAAGACCGGGCCTGTTGGCCGAACGTCGACAAGAGCGTCGCATCGGTGAGCAAGCGCCGGTACGCCTCGGCGAACAACGCGCTGTCCAGCGCGCCGATCAGGTAGCCGTTCTCGCCGTTGCGCACCACGTCCTTGAGATCGCCCACGTCCGAGACGACCGCCGGAAGCCCGCACAACATCGCCTGGATCATGGACTGCGAGAGGCCTTCGGACTCGGAGGTCAGCGTGTAGACGCGCGCTCGACGCAGCCAGGACACCACGTCATCGCTCCAGCCCACGAACACGATCGCATCCGCGATGCCGAGGTCTTCCGCTTGCCGGCGAAGGTCCGCCATCAGCGGCCCGTCGCCCACGATGGCGGCCGTCGTGTCGAGTCCGCTCTCGCGAAGCTCGTGCACGGCCTTGATCAGCAGTTCGAGTCGCTTGACGCCGGACAGCCGGCTGACGGCAACCAGGTCGAATTCCGCCCCGTCGCTTTCGTTGCGGGGAGAAAATGCGTCGTGCGCAAAACCGCCCGGAATGACTGCGACGTCACCCCGCGCACCCGCGCCCTCGAAGTACTGCTTGACGCTGGTGCCCATCGTGATGACGTAGTCGATGTCCCGCACCGTTGCCAGCAGCCGGCGTTCGACAAACGCGCTGGGCTTCCCAAGCTGCCGGAAGATCCGGTTCTCGGTCAGGTAGCCGCCGCCTTCCACTTCCCTCACACCGCCGCCGCAGATGTACAGCGACCGCGCGCCCGTGCGCATCGCGGCCCATTGCGCGAGCATCCCGTTCATCAACAGGTGAAAGCCGCCCGCAATGTCCGGTCGCTCGCTGAACACGACACGGACGAACTCGACCTGGCGTGCCAGCGTGCCGCCGAGTACGCGCCGCATCCTGTCGCTCGGGTATCGCGCCTCGACCTTCGCGATGTCCGGCACGCGCGTCGACGCGACCATGATGACCTTTGCGACTCGCGACGAACGTGCCAGCGGTTCCAGGTGCGTCGCGATCCAGTTGTCCGTGTAGAACGTGCCGGTCAACACGATCGTCATTTCGCGCTCGGGCAGTGGCGCCCGTTTCCTCCGCCACCCCGGAAGGTGCCGAAACGCCGCGAAGAATGACGCCAGCAAGCCCACCGCTGCGCGTCGTATGTGCAAAAGTAGATTCATTCGTCCGTTGCGACCGTCGGTACCGTCAGGAATACGCGGCCAGCGTTCGCCCGTCGGCAACGCGCACCAGCAGATCTTCGAACCGCGCCATCGCGGTGTCCTTTTCGTGGCGTTCGCGGAAAAAGCGTCGGCAGTTGCCGGACAGCGTCTCGCGCAATCCCCCGTCCCGGGTCATTGCGCGTAGCGCCTCGGCGAGGCCGTCCGCGTCCGTTGCGACTGCACCGAGCGCCTGGTGCCGGATCAGGTCGTCCGGATCGACCGTGGAAACGACGGGGCACCCCATGCTCCATGCCTCGAGAAACGTGTTCGGAAATCCCTCGAACTTCGACGTACAAAGCAGCGCCAGGCTCCGGCGGTACAGATGCCCCACCTCCGCGAAATTGACGGGGCCCACCCAGTGCACGTTGTCGAGCCCCGACGATCGCTCGCGCAATTGCCGGGTGTAATCCTCCGACGCCGATGGTCCGACCATGTCGAACTGTATGTCGGGACAACGGGCCGCCACGTCGATCGCCAGTTCGGCGCGCTTCACCGGATCGAGCCTGCCGACCCAGACAACCCGCGGTACGTCCTTTCCGGGCTTAGTCGAATCCGCTTCGCGCTCGTCCAGCACCAGGCGCTCGCAAGGCATCGGCAGCATTACGGACTCGCGCGCGAAACCGTCCTGGAGCATGCGTTGCTGCTTGCTCGTCTGCACGATCACGGCATCGGCGCGACGCAGGCCGGCCCGATACAGGGCACGCTCACGGAAGGAGTTCAGGGTCGGAAGGCGCTTGTCACAATCCGGGTCGCTCGCGACCGAGTAGACGAACTTCTTCTTGTTCGCCTTGCACCATAGCGCCACCTGCCCGGTCACGTACTCCGCACAGTTCTGGTAGTAGACGTCCGCGTCCGCGGCGCGCATGGCGGCGATCAGCGACGTCCAGCGCGGGTGCACGAATCGCAGCCCCGGCAAACCGTCGGACTCGCGGCAGGTCGACAGTACGCGCACGCCGTCGTATTCGACGGTGTCCGGCTGACCTTCGTCCCAGGTGATGACATCGACCGCGTGGCCGCGCTGCGCCAGCCACTTCGTCATCAGGTTTGCCTGGCGCTCGACGCCGCCGATATGCCCGCCGGTCGCGCCGGAGATCGCCCGGTGCGCGAAGTGGGCAACGAAACAGATTCTCAGGCGGCGCGGCTGGGTCATCCGGAACGTCTCCGACTAGTTGCGCCGGCCCAGCGCGGGGAAACGTCGCCGCCCCCAGGGCACGAAAACATCGGCCGTGCGGCCGTCCGGCGATGCGTGCCGACGCAGGCCGGGCACCGCCTCACCGTTGACGAACAGGCGTACGTCGACGTCACCGGGCACGCGGAAGCCCAGGCCGTCGAGAAATACCGCGGGTGCGTCGACATGAATGTCGCACACGCTTCCTTCCTGCTGCACGCGCCACGACGCGTCGCGTCTCAAGCGGCAGTAATCCAGCACGCGCTCGGTGGTTGCCACCAGGACGTCCCCTCGCGACTGCCGCTCGGCGAGTCGCCGGAATGCCCCCACCGAGGTCGGCGGCAACATGCCGTCGTCCGTGCGATTCTTGCCGAGGTGTGTGTACACGATCGAGGTGCCGCGCCGGGATGCAAGGACGTCGATCATCGAATCCGACAACACTTCGCCGATGCGGTCGCCGCGGTCCGCGCTCGAGACGCCGCCGCGGTGCGGGTTGGCACGGAGAAACTCCCACACGGGTTGCCCGTCGCGCAGCTCGGCGGCAAACACGACCCGGTTCTCGACGTGGGACCGGTAGCGGTTCCCCGGAAGGCGCCCGAGGAGGCCCTTGGAACATTCCTTGGCCAGCGTCCTGGCGGACTCGATCGGCCGTGCCCAGTCGGCAATGCCGGCCAGCGATCGCGGAACGTCTTGCCCGATCACGCTCGTGACACGACCGCGCCATACGTACTCCACACCCGACGCGACCAGCAGGTCGGCATGGTAGGCCTCGGCGCCCGGCACATCACCGTGTCCCTGCATGATATCGGCGCCGAGGTTCGTCGGCGCAGTCGCATGGTCGATCCAGACCCGCATCCGGCAACCGTGCCGTTCCAGCTCGGCCAGCGCCGCCTCCGCGTCCGTCCGGCTCGTCGCGAGATCGCCGAACGAATGGAAGCAGTCGATCAGGCCCGCGCGGATGAGCTCGATCACGGCCTCCTGTTCGACGCGACGGGCGCCAAAGTACGCGAACTGGTCCGGATTCATATAGAAATACAACGAGTTACCGACCTCCAGGTCCACCCCGTCGCCCATAGTCGTCGACTCGGCGGTGTTCAGGAAGCGCGAGATTTCGACGTAGCGATCGAAGTCCGGAGTCTCGTCGAGATCGCTGCACACGGCGAGCAGCGACCGGTACGGAAATGGCAGGTCGTGCATTTCGATCATGAGGGCAGCTTCCGCGGGGATCCGTGCGCGGGCAATGTCGAATCACTCGTCATCGTCTATTCGTAGCCGAGTGCCCGGTTCAGGTCACCGGCGACGCGGTCAAACTCGCGCAGGTCCGCGTCCGACAGTTCCGACTTCCACCGGTCGTCCAGGACCACTTCACTCGAGCTGTCCAGGCGCATGCCGTTGCCGACGACATGATGCTCGACGTCCTTGAACTGTCGGTAAGCGTCGCTGAACGCCACGCCCAGGAATTCCGTGATCCGTCGCAGCGTGGCCGCGGTATCGGTGCAGAGCTCCTCGTACTTGACCTGGAGAACCTTGTCGGCCGGCATGCGCGCCTGGATCGCCGCCGCCTCCTCATTGCTCCTCAACCACTCCCTGGCGGCCTCCGTCATGCTGAGGTCCCGGTGGTGCTGCCGCCCCATCCCGCCGCCGCGCAGTGTCGGGTCCTTCGCATCCGCGAAGCGAAAGGCATCCATGTAGGTCAGCGCCACCGCGCGGCCGTCCCGCACCTGCCGTACCACCTTCACGTCGATGTCGTCGATGTCGAGTAGGTACTTCAGTCGTATGCCGTGCTTGGAGCTGTCGACGATGACGTCATCGCCGGACACGGTCGAAACGGCACGCGCGAGATGCACGTTGCGGCGCTTCCATTGGCCAAGGTGGTTTCTCCACCCCGGCGAAAGGTTCAGCAATACGTCGCGCGCCGCCTCTCCCGCCGCGCCGCGCAGCAGGGGCCGTAGCAGGCGGCGCTGGAAGCGGTTCGGCGCGTCCTGCAGGTGCATGCCGGCACTGTCCAGCGAGAAGCCCGGGTCGGCCGCCCGAACCTCGCGGACGATGCCCTGCCAGAATTCGCACTCGTCGAGCGGGGTTCGGCAGGAGCACCGGTACTGCCGAAGATCGCCGAGATTGCTGAGCTTCAACTCGCCGACCGTCGTGATGCCCGGCTGGGAATTCAGCAGCATGGCGAGCAGCGTCGAGCCCGAATGACTCGCCGCACTGATGTAACAGATCGTCGGCTTTGCAGACATCAGACGGCCTGGACCTGCGTCGCGGCGGACACCCGGGAGTTGCGCAACTCGCGCTGGCGGTACACACGCAGCGCCAGCCCGACGGCACACCACATGCCGACCGCACCCTCGCGCGGATAAAACGTCTGGCTGCCGATACCGGCGATGAGGAATGCCAGCAACAACGACAGGCAGATGCCGCCGATCATCTCGGCTGTCTTGTCTTCCCTGTCCGCGAACAGCGACCCGGCCCGGCGCAGGAATATCCAGTAGAGCATGATGACCGGTATGGCCCCGACGATGCCGTTGTCCATCAGCCACTGCAGGTACGCGTTGTGCGGATGGGGAAAGGACTCGCCGTACTCGAACAGGAGCATCCCGGCCACACCCGTCCGGATCATGGCATCGCGGCCGTATCCGAACATCGGGGCCTTGGCGATCTCGGCCACAACGAACGGCCATGCGAACGTGCGCCCGGACGTCACCGTGTACCAGCTGGTCTCGTCGGTTTCGAGGTACAGCGTTTCCTCGATCGCGTTGTTGGTCTGGACTTCGCCGCCCGCGAAGCCCTGCATCAGCCGGTCGCGAGCCGCCGGCACCAGCGCGATGATGAGTATCAGCACGACCGGCCCGAGTACCAGCAGGCCGCGCCACTTCCACAGGGCGAATATCCCGCCCATCAGCGCCCAGGTCACCAGCCCCATGCGGCCGCCGGTCAGCGCGAGCGCGAACAGGCAGACCCCGGAAAGGAAGATCAGCCCATAGCGAAACAGGATGCTCGGCGGGTAATTCCGGGCGGCGTACAGTGCCCACGACGCGCCGGCGAGCATCATCGACATGTTGACGCGGTGAAACCCGATCTCGTTGACCAGGATCTTCAGTCCGCGTTCACTGAGGTCGTCGCCGCTGGTCAGCATCCCGAGCGGCATCCAGCGAATGACCTGGAGGGCCAGCAGTACGTAGACACCGAGCACCGCGAGCACCGCCAGGCGCAGGCGCTGTTCGCTTCGGCACCCGTCGTACAACATGAACGCGGGCACGACCCACTTCAGGCAGTTGATGATGTATTCGCTGAGCAGGTACATCTGCGACGGCGGCTCGCCGAAGAAATACTCGGTGTAAACCACCAGCCCGGCCTTGTCGGACGCCATACGCACGTAAGCGAGGACGACGAAAAAGAAAAAGATGCACAGCAGCACAATGACGCCCGGCGGCGCGTCGAACGTGAGCTTCTCGTGCCGGCGAGCGTTCAGCCAGGCGGGCACGATCGCCGCGAGCAGCAGGTTCCACGGATTGAGGCCGTGAATGCCCAGCACGGAGTTCGGGAAATCGGGGTGCTGCACGACCGCGACCAGCAGGATCAGTCCGCACAGGGACTTGTACCAGTCCCGCCACGCGTACACGGCGAGAAAGGAAACCAACATCCACAGCAGGGTCGTCCGAATCATGATCGGCGGCCTATTTCTTCTCGAACAGAACCCTGACCCGTTCGCGCAATAGCAGCCCTGCAAACGCCACGTTCGTGACGAGATACCGTTTCCACAGCCTGCCCGGCTCCTGCTTGACGCGATAGAGCCACTCGAGCCCGAGACGCTGCCATCCCTCCGGCGCCCGTTCGACGAGCCCACCGACCACGTCGAACGAACCGCCCACGCCATGCACGACCGGGACGTTCATGCGGTCGACCCATCGCGCCATGAACTCTTCCTTCTTCGGCGACGTCATGGCGACCAGCAGGACGTCCGCCCGGGCCCGCCGGACGGCTTCCGCGATCTCTTCTTCCTCGTCGACGCCGAAGTAGCCGTTTCGCCATCCGGCGATGACCGCGCCCGGATAGTCGGCCTCGAAGACCTTCACGACTTTCTCGATGATGTCCTGCTTCGCGCCGAGACAGTAAACGCGGAATCCGTTCTTCGCGGAAGAACGCAGAATCTCGTGCATCAGGTCAATGCCGGCCACCCGCGTCGGCAACGGCCGCCGTAGGAAGCGACTCGCCCACACGACCGACATGCCGTCCGCGAATATGGCGTCCGACGAGCGGACGGCCTCGTCCAGCTTCGGGTTCTTCCGCATGTTCACGATCTTCGCCGCATTCACGACGCCCACGTGCAGCGGTTCGCGGAGCACGATGGCGCGTTCCACCATGGCGACCGCGTCGTCCATCGTCGCGGCCTGCACGGGAATTCCGAACAGGTCCCGGACTTCCACGTCGGGTCGCGGCCAGTCCTTGCTTACGTCAGCAGCACCCACGGCCATGACTATACCGCCCCGCTGCCGCGCAGCACGGTCGGCACCGTCTTCAGGAGAATCTTGAGGTCCATACCGAGCGACCAGTTGTCGATGTATTCGAGATCGAGCTTCAGCCACTCGTCGAACGTCAGATCGCTGCGTCCGGATATCTGCCACAGGCAGGTAATGCCCGGGCGAACGCTGAAGCGCTTGCGCTGCTCGCCACTGTTGAAGAGGTTGACGTCCCGTATGGACATCGGGCGGGGGCCTACCAGGCTCATGTCGCCCTTCAGGACGTTGATGAGCTGCGGCAACTCGTCGATGCTGGTCTTGCGGATGAAGCGACCGACGCGGGTCATGCGCGGGTCGTTGGCGACCTTGAAGTTCGGGCCACTCGCCTCGTTCAGGTGCTCGATTTCCTTCATGCGCGCTTCGGCGTCCTGCACCATGCTCCGGAACTTGTACATGCGGAACTTGCGCTTGTGCAGGCCGACCCGCTGCTGCACGAAAATCGCCGGTCCCTTCGAGTCGATCCTGATCGCCAGCGCGACCAGCAGGAACAACGGAATGAGAACCGGCAGCGCGAGCAGCGTCAGCGTCAGGTCGAGGAAGCGCTTGACCAGCAGCATGCGTTCGTCCCGCGCGACCGGCTCGAAACTCAATAGCGGCACCTCGCCGACCATCGACAGCTCGACCCGGGCGGCGCGAAAGTCATAGAAGTCCGCCATGAACCGCAACTGCACACCCTCGAGCTGGCAGGCATCGATGATGCCCTGCAGGTCGCCGAGCATTGTGCGCGGCACCGCGACGACGACCTCGTCGACGACGTTCTCCGCCAGCACCTTCGATATCTCGTCGACGTGACCGATGACGTTGTCCGTCGATCGCCGGTTGAAGCGCTCCGGGTCGTGCGGATCGACGAAGCCGACGACGTCGAAGCGCCAGACGTCGCTCCCCCGCAGCAGCGCGGCGAGGCGCTGCGCGCGACGCCCGGAGCCGACGATCAATACCTGGATCCGATTCTCTGCCGCGTCGCGATGCCTGCTGAAGTACCACCAGCTCAGTACGCCCCGGAAGCCGGCCAGCGCGATCGTGTTGCCCAGTGCAAAGCCGCCGAGGATGAGCCGGCTGACGAATTCGATATCGAAAACGAACAGGACGACCGTGGTCAGCCCGAACGTCATTACCATCGTCTGGACAATCGCCATGACCTGGCGCGGGAACGGCTGCAGGTACACGTCCAGCGCCTTGCCGACGACCCGGCGCGAGATGAGAAACGCCAGGACCGAGATCAGCAGGACCCCGTAGTAGTCCGGGGTACGTTCCGGGTCCACACCGCGGAAGATGTCGTAGACGCGCACGGCCCAGAGGAAGACCAGGACCGTGAGCGAGAGATCCAGCAGGTAAAGCAGCCGGCGAACGGTTTCCGACCTCGTATTGAACGGCGCTGATACGTGTTTCGACCGCCCGACCGGTTCCGAGCGCCGGGACTTTCCGGGAGGGCCAGCCATGGACGTTGTCGCTTCCTTGCTCATCGATTGGTTCTGGAAAACGGTGCGTACGCGAGGATCAGGTAGGCACGGTTCTCCGTATAGTCACTGTCCGGCACATTGCTTTGACGATCCGAGTACTGCAGATCGAGTTCGGTGCGCCACGAAGGCGACAGCTGCACGCTCAGCACGACACCGACGTCAATGTCCTCGTCCTTGCGATCGACGTACTTGTAGTCCCGGTCGCTGAACGTTGCGCCGAGCGAGATCGACACGCGCCGCGTGAACTCCCGGGACACGTCAAATGCCGTAATGATCTCGTCGCGATCCACGGACGACCCGAACTCGGAGTCCTCCTCGATCCAGTTCATGCCGATTCGAAACCTCGTCCGGTCGGCATTCAGCTGGTACCCGACCGACGCGGTGTTGTTCCGGAACGGGACGTCGAACGAGTTCACATCGAGCGTCAGGTCGATATCGTCGGTACCGTCCTGGATGAACCGGAACAGGTCACCCTGGTCGGAATAGCGCGACCCTGCCGACACCTCGAGGGTCGACCGGGATGACATTCGCCGTTCCCAGACGAAGGACAGCAGCGACCCGTCGCCCTCGTCACCGGGAATCTCGGCCATCGAATAGCCGACGTCGACGGCGATCCGGTTGCGCGTGTCGTCCAGTTCGTAGCGGAAAAAGAACTCATTGACGTCGAAATCCGTGCCGGCCGAACCGGGGTCGTACTCGACCTGCTGGTTGCGGTAATTCACGGTGAGCTGAGAGGACTCCGACAGGTACCGGCCGTAGTAGATACGTCCGCCGGTACGCCGGTTGTCGAGATCCTGGATCTCGTAATCGACGGCCGAGTAGCGAAGGTCGACGCCGAAGAAGTTCCGGACGCCGAGCGGCAGGATCACGCCGGGCCCGGTCGTGATGTAGTTCAGGTTCTCGCGATTGTCGACGGTTTCGGCCGCGAACGGGTCGAACAGCTGCTGGCCGAAGTTTTCCTGCAGGACCCAGTTGAAGCGGTCCTCGATGAACCAGTACGTCGCGTTGGCGACGAGGCCGCCGACCAGGTCGTCGTCGAAGGTGTCGTACTCGAAGTGCAGGAACTCGAAACTGGAGTTGAGGATGAGGTCGAGCTTCCTGCTGTGCTGTTCCAGCTCGAGCGTCAAACCGGCCGTTTGCAGCCGCTCCTCGATGGTCACGTCCGGTGAGCGGGTCACGTTGTCCGTGAAGCCGTAGCCGGCGCGTATCTCCGCGTCGAGCTCGAAGGCTTGACTGGTGAGCGACGCGGCCATGAGGCCGGCCGCCACAAGGATGCCGGAAGCGGTCCGGCGTTCGATTCGACGTGTAATCGTGACCATCAGCGCGCGTCCTCCCACAACGAGCCTTCCGTTGCCGATGCCTGTACCGACTGCTCCCGCTTGTACGGGTAGGCCTCGGCGCTGCCGTACCGGGCACCGTAGCCCCCGGCAAACGACGTGGAGCGGCTCTGGTTCAGCACCAGGTTGATCGCCTTCTTATCGCCGAGCTTCGCGAGCGCTTCCCGAAGCGCCGCGTGCGACGTCGACTCCGCCCGGACGACCATGACGACCTGGCCGACAAGGTCCGCGACCACGCTGGCTTCCGCCGTGTGCAGCAGCGGCGGCGTATCGAAGATCAGGAACCGGCCGGGCTTCCGGTGCGCGAGCTCCTGGACGACGCGTTCCATCGACGAACTAGCCATCAACTCGGTGGCCGTTTCCCGGTTCGCGCCCGCGGGCAGGATACTCAGCCCCGGAATATCGGTCGCGACGGCGGCTTCCTCGGGATGGACGGAACCGCCGTTCTCGACGATGTCGAGCAGCCCGAGCCGCGAGTTCAGCCCGAAGACCGTGGAAATGTTCGGTTTCGCGAAGTCCGCATCGACCAGCAGAACCGTGTTGTCCCGCTCCCGTGCGATGCTCAGCGCGAGGTTGATCGATGTGAACGTCTTGCCTTCGCCCGGCAGCGCGCTGGCAACCGCGATGATGTTCCCGTTCTCGACGCGCGCCACGCGCTTGCCGTAAGCGTTTGCGATCAGCGGCCGCTTGATCGCGCGAAACTGGTCCGCGATGTCGCGCTCACTGACCTCGGGCGGATACAGGCCGGCCGTGCGCAACTCGCCGAGATCGACGTCCACCTCCGGTTCACGATCGTCGACGTCACCGTCCGAATGCGCGGGCGGAAGCTGGCGCACGTCGGCCGCCTCGGTGGGTTCGCGCCGCGGTTTCGGCGGCTCGCCGTTCTCCTGCAGTCGGCGAAGCGCATCTTGTATTTTGCTCATGGGATGTAGGCCGTCCTTGTCACTAGCTGCCGACGATCGAGAGTGCGTGCTGAAGCGCAGGCGCCATGGTTTTCTGCAGGGCGATCGCGCCGCCGTAAACCACCAGCAACCCGGCGCTCGCCGCCGCAAACGTCGTCAATCCCAGCAATTGTTCGCTGCGGTGCTTGTCGATCCACGTCATGCTGATGGCGCCGAGCACCGGGCGATGGGCGAATATCCGGAGATCGTTCACGTCGTGGAAGACCGGCCGGCTGATGTGCCGGAACAACGCGACCGCCGCGCCGCAACCGAGGCCGAACACCAGGACCGCGGTCAGGAAGAACGTCCGTTTCGGCGCAACCGGATCCGGGGCGGCGGCAGGCGGGTTCGTGATATTGAACTTGACGACCTCGCGCTCCTCGCCGGCTTCGCCCATGCGCTCGCGCTCCTTCCGGATCAGGAGTTCGCTGTAGAGCTGGCGGTACTGCGCGTAGTCGCGGTTGAGCTTCGCGAAGTCGGCCTCGATCTGCGGGATCGTGTTGATCTGCTGGTTCGTCGCGGCAATCTGCCGCTCGATCTGCTGCACCTGTGCCCTGAGGCCCGCGATCGTCACGCCGATCTGGTTCAAAGAAATCTGCACGCTCTGGTACACGGGGTTGTTCGCATTCGGCGCCCCTTCGGATCCGTCCGTACCGGTGAGCGCCGTCACCTCGGCCTCCCGCTTGGCGTAGAGCAGCTCCAGCTGCTCGTTGATGGCGACGACATCCGGATGGCGCTGCGTCAGCGTCAGCAACAGCTCGGCACGCCGCGACTCCAGCTGCTGGATCGATGTCTCCGTCGGGGATCCGGCGATCGTCACGCCGTTGGCCAATTGCGTCCCCTGCGGCAGGTAAGGGGTTTCCGACTGGAGCTGCCGGCGCAGTTCGTCACGACGGTCTTCTTCGATGGCCAGTTGCTTGCGAAGCTGCTCGACGGACTCCATTTGCACCTGCAGGCGCTCGAAGACACCGCCGTTCTCGCCCGGAAGCAGCCCGACGTGCTCTTTTTTGAAATCAGCGAGCGCTTTCTCGGCGCTTCCCAGCAGGGTGCTGTAGTAGCTGAGCTGGTCGTCCAGGTACCCGGTGACGTCCTGGCTGCCCTGCTCCTTCAGCTCGAGTACGTCATTGACGAACGTGTTGAGCAATTCGTTGACGACGGCCACGGCCGTCCGGCGATCCGTGTCTTCGAACGTGATCGTGTACAGGTTGCGAGACTGGCTCGTTCGGCCGCTGTCGACCGAGATCTTCTCGCTCAGGTACGCGATCAGGTCCTCCCACTCCTCGTCCGTGCTGGCGCGGAGGTGCAGATCCGTCGCGCGAGCAACCTGCTCGAGCTGCGGCCGGCCGAGCATCGCCTGGCGGACGACGAACACGCTGGCGCCAACGCCTGGCGCGACGCCGACCTGCCCCATGACTTCGGCAAGGCGCGAATCGGCGTCCACGAAGACCTGGGCGCTCGCCCGGTAGATGTCGGGCATTGAGTAGACGAAAAACCAGCCAAGCGCACAGATGATCCAGGCGACGAGCATGGCGGTCCAGCGGAACCGCCAGATGCCGCGAATCTCGGTGCGAATCTGGGCAATGACTTCACGCATCAGAATCGGGTCTCGGGAACGACGATGACATCACCCGGGTACACGGCCGCGTTTTGCGACATGTCACCGGACATCAGGTCCTTGATCTGGATTCGGCATTCGACCTGCCCGCTTGCCGTTTGCCGCACGAGGTTCGTGCGGTTGCCCGCCGCAAAATCGGTCAGCCCGCCGACCGCGACGATGACGTCGAGGACGCGCAGACCGTCCCGGTAGGCGATGGCCTGCGGTGCCGCGACTTCACCGACGATCTGCACCTTGTTGGCAGCGCCCTGGCTTTCCACGATCACGCTGACTTCCGGCGTCCGCAGGTACTCGGCCAGCACGCTTTCCACGTCGACGGACAGTTGTGACGGGGTCTTGCCCGACGCGACGATGTCGTCGACCAGTGGCGTCGAGATGCGGCCATCCGGACGAACCGGCACCGTCGCCGACAACTCCTCGTTGCGCCACACGACGATTTTCAGCAGGTCACCGGGACCGATGATGTACTCGGCATTCACCTCGGCCGGAACCGGGCATTGATCGGCCGCAAGGAACGGGCCTCCCGTCGAGCAGGCCGCGAGAACGAACAGCACGCCGCCGGCCAGGAGTCGGCCAATTGTCATACAAATTCTCAATGTCGTCTCCAGGAACCCGGGGAACCGGACCTCCAACTGCCAGCCCGTCTTCCGGGGCCTTGCGGACCACTGGCGTGTGCGCTATACCGAAGCGAACCGGCACGCGCTGCGTTTGGCGCGCGACAGTTCGGGCGCCTCTGCAATGCCCGCGATAACTGCCTATCGTAAAACAAAAAAAGTCCGGAAAGCGACACAATCGCCGCTTTGTTGAAATCTGTGATCGCCTTCACAATCTCCCCTGCGAGGCACTTCCCGAATGCGTCAAATCAGACGCCTGAAACCGCCTACTCCGAACCCGCCGATGCCGCCGCGCGCTGACGCCCTGTGCCCAGTCCGGGCATCGGCATGATAGCCGCCTCCGGGGCGACGCCGATGTCGCCGGCGTCACGAATCGGCGTACTCGACGCATTGCGCGGCGCGGCCCTGTTCGGTGTCTTCCTGGTCAATTTCGTCGTCTTTGCGAATGACCTGATCGCCACCGAGGCACAGATGGACGCGCTCACGACGCGCCGCCTCGACGGCGCCGTGCGCCTCGCCATGAACTGGCTCGTGACCGACAAAGCCAACACGCTGTTCGCGTTCTTGTTCGGCGTCGGGTTTGCGCTGCAGCGCGAAAGATTGCTCGCCGCCGGCGCGGATTTCAACACGCTGTACCTGCGCCGACTCGTCGTACTTCTGCTCATGGGTGTCGGACATCTCGTCTTCGTGTTCACGCTTGACATATTGCACCTCTACGCGCTGGCGGGACTCGCGTTGTACGCGATGCGAAATTTGACCGACCGCACGATCCTGGTGACGGGCCTTCTGCTGGCGGTGGGTTGCCGCTGGCTCGTCGAAGCCCTGGCCGGCTTCAGCGACGTCCCGTACAGCGGGGAAGCCGCCGCGTACTTCGGCGACGCCGCGGCTGCCACCCGCCAGGCACTGTCGCTGGATTCCGACTACGCGGGGCTCGTCAGGCATTTCGCCGCGTATTTCTGGTACGACATGATCGTCACCGCCAGCGCCTTCGGTTGGCTGGGTTACAGCCTGGGACGGTTCCTGCTGGGCAAGTGGACGTACGACCGGGGAATACTGACGGAGCCGGCGGCGCATGCAGGGGCGCTGTCGATCGTCGCCCGTCGGGTGCTTCCGGCGGGACTCCTCGTCGCCCTGGCCGTCGTCCTGCTCCGGCACCAGGGCGCTGTGGACAGCGGCGGCTTCGCAGAGGTCTTACTGAACCTGGTCAGCGAGATCACGACGCTTGCCATCGCCGCCGGCTACGTAAGCCTGTTCCTGATGGCGAGCCAAACCGCGTCCGGGTGGCGCCTGCTTTCCGTCTTTGCCCCGGTCGGTCGAATGGCACTGACGAACTACCTGTTGCAGTCCGTGCTGATCGGGTTCGTACTCTTCGACCTGGGTGCAGGCCTCGGGCTCGGCGGCAGGATCGGCTCGCTGGCCGTCGTTGCGTTCGTTGTCACCGGCTTCGCGCTGCAGGTCGTCTTCAGCCTCGCCTGGCTGCACTGGTTCCGCTTCGGGCCGGCGGAATGGCTCTGGCGTGCGCTGACCTACGGGACACTGCCGAACATCCGCCGCGCACGGTAAGCGAGTACGCGACGCGCGCGCTTCAGGGCGAGAGCTGGTCCAACAGCCGGTCCGCCGCGTCGCGCGATGGAAAGCGCGCGTTCTCGTCCTTCAGCTTCTCGAGTATCGCGCGCGCACGCTCGGATTCCGCCGACTCGCGCAGGACGACCGCGTAGTGATACAGGATTTCGCCGTTCCCGGGGGCCAGCCGCGCCGCCTCGGCCAGCATCTTCGCGCTCTCTTCACGCCGCCCCAGGTCGCGATAGATCCAGCCCAGCGTGTCCGCGTAGGAACCGGAGTCGCGATTCACCGACCAGGCCTTCTCTGCCAGCAGGACGGCCGTGTCGAGCTCGCCCTGCTGCTGGTATTCCCAGGCCAGGTTGTTGAGCACGTCGCCATTCTCCGGCTGCAGCTCGAGAACGCGCCGGTACTCCCGGACGGCATCGTCGGACTGCCCGTTGTTCTGATAGTGCTGCGCGAGGTAGCTGCGCGTGAGAGTGTCGTCGGGACTGTCGTCAAGCCAGCGCGCGAGCGTCGCTTCGGCACCGGCCTCGTCGCCTTCGACGCGTGCCTGGAACTCCCGGATCACGGCCAGCCGCCCTGCGCCGGCGTCGGCCGCGCGGCGGTACGCCTGGGCCGCGAGATCGAACTGTTGCTGCCGCAGCAGGACTTCGCCCTCCAGGGCCATCGCCGCCGTATCGCCGGGGTGCAGGCGCCGGTACTCGGCCACGGTCTGCCTCGCATCGTCCAGGCGACCTTGCCGCAACTCGACCAGCGCCAGCAGCGAGAGTGCCGGCGGCCAGCCGGGCGACAACTCGAGCGATTCCCGCAACGCCTGGCGGGCGTCATCCGGGCGGTCCATCGCCACGTAGGCACGCGCCAGCCCGAGCTGCATGCGCGGTGAGTCCGGCACGAGGGACACGGCCCGTTCGAATTGCGCGAGCGCTTCCTCGGGCCGCCCGGCTGCTGCCAGCACCGTACCCACGATTTCGGCGACCGGCCCGTTGTGCACGCCGATGGCCAGCAGTTCGTTGGCCATACGCTCCGCCGAGCCGATGTCTTCGACTTCCAGGTACGCCCGCGCAAGCCACGCCCGGGGCACGACCGCGGTCCGGTGAGCCTCGGCGGCGCGCAGCAGCAGGCGGCGCGCCTCGTTCTCATCGCCAACCGTCTCGGCGACGCGCGCCAGGCCGGTGAGCGCCCCCAGGTTGTTCTCGTCCTGCTCGATGACAGCCGCGTACAGCTTCTCCGCCCGTGCCATGTTGCCGTCGGCCATTTCGATGTGCGCCAGCGCGTTGTGCGCGTCCAGTGCGCCTGCATCGGCCGCCACGACGTCCTGCAGGATCGCCCTCGCACGTTCCACACGACCGGTATTGAAGTAATGTTCCGCAACGATCGTCGCGGCATCGGATGCGCCGCGAGTGCGGGCCATCAGTTGATCCGCCACCCGGTCCGCGGCGTCGATGTCATTACGTATCACGTGCAGCAGCATCATCAGCCGCTCGCGACGATGGTCGAGTCCCGCGCCTTGCGGAACCTGCTCCAGCACGGACTGCGCCCGCGCCGCGTCACCCGCGCCGAGGTATGCCGCCGCGAGATTCAGTTTCGCCTCCGGGTCGTCCGGCGCAAGGCGCACGGACGCCTGCAGGCGCTGTATCGCCGCATCGGATTCACCCTGCAGAAACTCGGCCTGCGCGAGCAGGTTGTACAGGTCCGCATCGTCGACGCCGCTCTCGAGCAGGGGCGCGAGCGCCTCGATCGCGCCGCGCGGATGCGACTGCCGGAGCTGGACCTGCGCCAGCAGCTTTCTTGCCCGCAGATCGTCCGGCCTCCGGGCGACGTAGCGTTGCAGCAGGTTTTCCGCCTGGGCAAAGTGGCCCTGCATCATCTGCATGCTGGCGAGGAATACCTGCGCCTGGCCGTTGTCGGGGCTGACGTTGAGCAAGGTCTGCAGGTGCCGGGACGCGAGTGCGTAGTCCTTCGCGCTTCGCGCAAGGCTCGCCGCGAGGAACAGGGTCGCCGGCGCGTTCGGCGCGAGCCCGGTCAGCTTTTCCAGGTTTCGCCCGGCGTCGTCCAGTTTGCCGAGGACGATCTGTACCTCGACCAGGCCCGTCAGGATACTGATGGTTCGCAAGGTATCGGTTTGCGGCTTGATCGCCGCTGCGGCCTGCTGAAACGCCTCTTCCGATCGCGCGAAGTCGCCGGCGCTGAACGACACCACGGCCAGGCCGTGCCACGCGGCCACGTCGCGGGGCGTCCCGACGAGGACGTCGTCGAACAACTCGATCGCCGAGCCCGTCTCCCCCTGCGCCGCCAGCGCGTTGCCGAGGCCGACCCTGGCGTCCGGGGAACCCGGGTCCGCGGACAACCACTCCCGGTAGGTCTCCGCGGCCGCTACGCCGTTGCCGAGCCCGAGCAACGCCTTCCCTCGAAACGACCACTGATCTTCGCCGCCAAGGCCGGCCGTTTCCGAGCCGAGCGCGGCCAGCACTTCCGTGAACTCGCTTTTTGCCAGCAGTATGCGCAGGTGCAACGGAAGGACCTGCGCTTCAGGCGCCCCAAGGTTTGCAGCGCGAGCAAGCTCTGTCTCCGCGCCCGGGATGTCACCCAGGCCCAGGGACACCTCGGCCAACATCAGGCGTGCGCCGGCATCATCCGGACTCGCGGCAAGCGCGTTCTTGAGGTCGACCATCGCCGCCCGGTAGTTGCCCTCCGCCATCGCGTCCGCGGCCCGCGCGAGCCGTTCCTCGTTGCTGGTCGCGAGGCCGCAGCCTGCCGCCAGCAGCACGACGAGCACCGTTGCCACCAACGGCCCGAACGTCGGCACGTATTTCATGGCGTTTCCTGCCTGTCGCGGGTCACGCGTATGCGGTGACCGACATCGGTGACGAATGCGTCAAGTCGCGTAGCAGCCTCCCGGCAGGTGTCGCTGCAGCGCGTCGCAAAGGCGACGACACCCGATGCGGGGCGCCCGCGCAGCGTTTCCGTCGCCTGGGTGATTTTCGCGCCGACGGCCGAGGCCTCGAAGGTATTCCCGACCTGGAAGCGGTACCAGATCAGCCAGTCTCCCGCCGGGTTGCGCGCACTCAACTGGTTGAATCGCAGCCCGTCGTCACTCTCAGCCAACGCTGCGAGGTCCGTGCCCGCCGATGGCCGCCAGTCACCCTCGATGCGGTTGTCGAAGTAGATGAGTTCGCGGTCCTGTGTTTGCGAGCGATAGAGGTTGGCGTAGACCAGCACAAAGTCCTCGCGACCGCCATACTGCGCCATGACCTCGGCATCCGGACCGGCGAACCGCGGGCTCCACTGCCAGCTGCTGTCGGACGGACCCGTCCAGCGACCGGTTGCCGGCGGCAGGGTCAGGTCGACGGCCCCGGCGGCGTCGCCCGCACGATGCACCGCCGCCGCCCACGCGGGACCCGCGATCAATGCCGCGGCAACCACGAAGAAAGCCGGAATTGAACGACGGCCCGCTTGCGATGCGGGCGAATTCGCCGCGACACGATCAGCGGCCACGCCCGGCTCCAGGGCCCTGGCCAACAGGAAAACGGGAATCATCAGTACGGCAAAAATGATCCAGCCGAACGTCAGGTGATCGTCGACCAGGCTGCTCTGCATCTGCGTGTGGTGTCCGATATGAATGACGGCATACACGCGAATCCAGTTGCCGAGCATGGCGGCCAGCAGCGCCGCCACGAGAAGCTGAATCGCGGGCCGAAGCCGGTCGTAGTACAGGTAGCTGTAGAGCACCGCGAGAGAAGTCGCGGACACGACGAATGCCAGTCCCGAGCAACCGCGTGCAATTTCGAACGTACCGCCCCCGAGGTGCACGAGATTCCCGTCCATCAGAGCCGGAAGCCCGGTCAGGCGAATCATCCCACCCACGACCGCCACCGTGATCGACTGGAAGAGTGGCTGGAAGTGCACCCAGCCCGGCAGGGCGAAATAGACGAACAGGATGGGAAACGCGAGCGGCCGCGCCGCCCGCGTGCCAATCGCTGCCGCGATGCCGAAAAACAGGATGGCCGGCAGGGCAACGGTCTGGACGAGGACGACTGTTGCAATGCTGCCGAGCAGCCACACCAGCGACAACGCGAGTACGACCGGCACCAGCCACCAGGCAGGTTGCCGCTCGATGCGGGCAACGTCCGGAATCGCGCGGGCAAACAGCACGGCGGACAGCGCGATGACCAGGTAGCCGTGGCCAAGTGCGTCCGCGGAGCCGGACCATTCCGCGGCGATCCAGGCGATGCTGTCGGAATAGGCCGCGAGGAACAGCAGGAGCAGCGCGACGAGACCCGCTGCCAGCGGCGCAACTTGCATACGGCTCACGGCCGTTTCCTGCGCGGGCACATCTGCGGCTCTGACTGACATTCACTCCCAACCATCGAGCGATACGAGACCGGCCGGCGCCCGAAATTCGTCAAGGATCGCGACAAATTTCCGGTCCGGCGGTGTCGGCATGCTGAACTGTCCGGACATCGTACTGCAGGTTCTTTCCGGTGTCGCCGGCTACCCGGTCGCCAATCCTGAATTGCGACACCGTTCACATTCCGCGCCGGTGCCGGCCTCACAGTATCCGCGGCCGGTGCATCCCCGCCGCCACCGTTCGGGCTGCGGTTACTAGGCCCCTTCCCGAATGGCGCGGGCGAGTGAGGCGACCGACAGGTACGACCGGATGCCCCCCTGTTCGACCAGCGAGCCCAGCGCCTCCAGGGAGGTCTTCCCCAGCAGCTTGGGGTGCCCCATCAGGTGCACGACGGCACGCTGCTCGCGCAGGACCCGGTCGGGCCTGAGCTGGTTCGTCTTGGGCGCGTCGATCGACAATTCCGAACATCGACCGCCACCGGACAGGCGACGCAGTATTTCCACCCATCCGATCTTCTTGGACAGGCCGTCACCGATCGCCGACGCCGGCTTCCGCCCGAGCAACCGGTCGAACGCACGGCCCCAGTAGTGAAAGAAAGGCAGCACCTGCGGCGTGATGGGAATTTCGAGAAACTCGCCGGATTCCGCGACCGCCGGCGTGTCGTCGAACGTCCACCAGTCGCCCCGGGGCGCTGCCCTGAAATCGACGCCTTTCTCCGGATCGCGAATGCGCAGCCCCGGAACCACGCTCGAATCGACCGTTATCCCGGCCCGCTTCAGCGGATCGCGAATGCGGACGAACGGCTCGGTGCAAAAGCCGCCTGCACGATAGGTCTGCACCGTGCCGTCGCACAGATCGTTGAGTACCGACGCGTAGCGCCCGACGATGCCGGCAATCTCCTCGTCGGAGAAATCCGCGAGCTTGTAGCGCGTCCCCGAAAAATCCCAGCGGCCGTCGACGCGCTTCGTGTCTTCCCAGTGCGGGTGTATGTGCAGCCCGATCTCGTGCCCCGCGCTCGCGAGTGACGCGATGTGTTGCCTGACGCGTGAGAGGTCCTTCTGCAGCGATGCGTCGGCGGAAGCTTCGCGCTCCATGGCGACGAGCATGCCGGCATCGACGTAGAACGTGATGGGCATGCCCTTCCCGCGAGCCCAGTCGGTCAGCATGTCGGTCGGTTCGAACAGGCACTTCTCGAGTGAGCCGCTGTTCCCGAAGAACAGTTCGTAGTCCTGGCTCAACACCATTACCGGCAGGTCGTGCCGTCGCCCGAGTAGCGACTGATCGTTGGTGAGCACGGTCATGCCGACGGCCTCGTCAGGACCGGCAGCCGCATCACGAGGGTGGTCCCCTTTCCTGCCTCGCTCGCCACTTCGATTTCGCCGCCCGCGGCCCTGACGGCTTCGCGTACCTGATAGGCGCCTATGCCCATGCCTTCCGCCCCCTTCGTGCTGTCAAACGGCCGGAACAGCCGATCGCGAATGAATGCCGGGTCCATGCCCTTGCCCGTGTCCCTGACGACAATGCGACAGTGGGTCCCGTCGTCGTGCAACTCGATGCGCACTTCGCCGGACGCACTGCACGCTTCCTGCGCATTGCGAACCGCGTGACTGAGTGCGGACTTCAGCCGCTCCTTGTTCGCACGCACGAGCAACGGCGTGCCTGGCACACTGGCGTGCGGAACGGGCTCCCGATCGGCGCACTGGGATTCGACCTGCAGGATCAGCTTCGTGAGGTCCACCGACTCGACGGACTGTTCCACCGCGCCCTGTTTCAGGTGCCCGAGAACTTTCCGCATCCGCGCGACACTGCGCTTGATGGTCTCCATCGCATCGTCGATGAACTCGGGATTGTGCTTGTGTCTTTCCGCATTTTCGACCACGAGCGACTGTTGCGCGATGGCATTCTTCAGGTCGTGCATGATGAAGGCCGTAAAGCGATTGAACGCTTCGAATTGCCGGCTCTCGGCCAGGCGCTCCGTCGCCTGCTCCTGGGCGAGATAGCTGGCAACCTGCTGTCCGGCCGTCTTGAGCAATTCGTAGTCTTCAAAGCTCGGCGAGAACGCCGTCTTCGGCGTTTCCAGCTCGATGAACCCCATCAGCTCGCTCTCGTGAAACAGCGGAATGACGAAACCCGCGTCCCGGGTCGAGTCCGGCACGTCGGCGCGGGTCAGGGGGCTGTACTTTACGGGATTCGTTGCGAGCTCAGCGACGTCGACGACCCAGCCCTTCGTCCTCAGGAACACGGCCAGCGGCGCTTCCTCGCCCAGGGCCCGGTCGCCGGCGGGGCAGTTCCAGCCCGCGACGACGTCGATGTTCCGGTCGGCATTCCGGCTCAGCCAGATGACGCCCGACGGTGAATCGACGATCTGTGCCAGCGCCTTGATGGCCCGCTTCTTGATCGGCAAGCCGTCTTCGCCGCCGGTGAGCGTTTCGGTCAGCCGCAGCCATTCATTGCGATAATCGTACTTGCGTTCGAAAAAATGCCGGGCCGTCCAGACCCGGATCCGGGCGCGCAGCTGCTCGGAAAGCACGAGTGCGGCGAAGCCGATGATCGCGGCACTGAAGAACACCAGCGACAGTACGTCGCCCCACGCCAGGTCGAGCTTCTGGATGAAGTAACCCGCGACGCCAATCAGCGCCAGGTACATCCCCGCGGCGAACAGCGTCGTCGTGTAGAAGACAATCTGTCGCGACGCAAAAATTCCGCGGCCCGAAATCGGCACTCGACGCACAGCGATCACGAGGAACGGTACGGTCAGGGCGACCACGAATCCGCGCGCGGCCCAGAACCCGGAACGGATTTCGCCATCGATCACGGCATTCGAGTACAGGAAGATGTCGTAGGAGAACATCGCCGCAAGCCCGAGGCACAGGAACTTCAGGCCGTTCTGCTGCGACGGCCGGGCGTTGCGGTACAGCTGCTCGACGCCGACCAGCGCGTACAGTGATGTCGCTATCGACCCCATGACCAGAAGATTGCCCGCCAGCGCCCCGAATAACCGGTCGATGCCGCCGATGTTGAGGAGCACGGCGGCAAACAGCAGCACCCCGCCGAGGACGACACCGCCATGGCGGACGAGTCGGTTGGACTCGACGGCAATGGCGCCACTGAGCAGCGACGAGAGAAAGTACAACCACGCGAAATCGTGGGCCATTTCGATGACGAGAACGCGCGCCGGATCGATTGACGGCTCAGTCGCCGCCCAGGCGAGCAATGCGCCCCAAACCGTCGCGGCGAGACAGGCTGCCGTCAGAAGGCTGCCCTTGACCCGCGGGCGCCAGACGGTCACGAGGACGATCGCGAAGACGCCGAAGGCGACAGCGGCGACGACATAACCTGCGATCGTGATGTGGAGATCCACGATTCCCCTGAAAATCGAGTGCCCGAAGCGTGACGGGCTGGAGAATACCATCACCGACGAACGTCGGTAGCGATTCCGCTATAGTAGGCGCGTTCCGATCAAGGTAGCCACGCGTTCATGTCCGTTACAGTTCACTTAATCGCGGCCGCTCGTCCCAACTTCATGAAGGTCGCGCCGCTCTATCATGCGTTGAAGGCCAGCGGCTGGGCGCGCCCGGTCCTGGTGCACACCGGCCAGCACTACGACCACAACATGTCCGACGCGATACTGCAGGACCTGCGCGTGCCCGAACCGGATTTTCACCTGGGTATCGGCAGTGGCTCGCATTCGGAGCAGACCGGCAACGTGATGATCGCGTACGAGAAGATCTGCCTGGAGCACCGCCCTGACTGGCTGGTGGTAGTCGGGGACGTCAATTCGACGGCGGCCTGCGCCATGGTCGGCGCCAAGCTCTGGATTCCGGTCGTGCACCTCGAGGCCGGCCTGCGCAGCCGCGACCGGCGCATGCCCGAGGAAATCAACCGGCTGGTCACCGACGCCATCGCCGACGTGCTCTGGACACCCTCAGCCGACGGCGACGAGAACCTGCTTGCCGAAGGCGTGCCGAAGGAACGCATCGACCTGATCGGCAACATCATGATCGATTCCTTTGAAATGCTGCGCAGTTCGATCGAGGCGGCGGACACCGTGACCGAACTCGGGCTCGAAGCCGGGCAGTATGCGGTCGTGACCCTGCACCGGCCGTCGAACGTCGACGCGCGCGAAACCCTCGAGCCGATCGTCGACGCCTTGTGCGACGTCGCCGGGCAGTTGCCAATCGCGTTCGTTGCACACCCCCGCACCATCAAGGGACTCGAGAAATTCGGCCTGCGGCAGCGCCTCGAAGACGTTCCGCAGGTGCACCTGCTCGAACCCCTGCCCTATATTCGCTTCATGAACCTGGTGACCGGCGCGCGGGCCGTCATTACCGATTCCGGTGGTTTGCAGGAGGAAACGACGTACCTCGGCATTCCCTGCCTGACGCTGCGGGAGAACACGGAACGGCCGATCACGGTGACGATGGGCACGAACCGGCTCGTCGATGCCCGCTCGCTGGCCGGGCACCTCGACCGGATCCTCGCCGGCGAGTGGCCCGCGGGCCAGTGTCCGCCGCTGTGGGACGGCAAGACGGCGGAACGCGCCGTGGCGTCGCTGCGGCGCCGGTCGAGCGCCTGACGCCAGGACTGCGGTCATGCTTTCCGGGCTCGCGGTCGGGCCCGGTCCGGATCAACGGACAAAAAAAATCGCGGCGCGCTCGAGGCACGCCGCGATATTCGTTCTAACCTGGGCCGCTTGGCTCAGACCTGGCGGCGACGCCGGGCCGAAACCCACATCGCGATCAGGCCGAAGCCCAGCAGAGCCAGCGTACCCGGCTCGGGGACGTCGACGTTGCCGTAACGGTAGACGGACGCGGAGACCGTCGTGCTGTTGCCGACACCGACGGCGATGCCGTCTTCGAACGCGACACCGAGGAACGAGCCGTCACCGAGGTCGATCGCCGCAGGCTGGGTCCAGCTCAGGAACCCGCCGCTGACGAGCCCGAAGAACGTGCCGAAGCCGCCGGAGCCGACGCCGCCCGTTGCGATGCTCGGCGCGGCGAACGCCAGCGTAGCGTTGATATCGAACGTCGCTACGCCGAACCCGAATACGGAAATGTCGAAGAAGTCGAAGGTGTAGGAATCGCCGACGTTCAGGTACGCCATTGCACCTTCCAGCCCGTCCGACAGGCTCGTCTCGATAGCGCAACCGAGGCACAGGCTGGACGTGATGTTGGCATCGACATCCGAACCGGTAGCGGTCGGGTCGATGAGGACCGGGTCCGCATTTGCGGCACCGAAGGCGAAAATGCCGGCAGCCAGCGTGCCGATGATGAGTCGAGGTAGTTTCACGAGTTAGTCCATTGATGTTCGAAAGTGGTTGGCGTCATTGCCCTGAATCTATCTGCTTGCTGTGGACTATGGTGCAAGCAGGATGCCACTTTCGAAATTTCTCGTAATTTCCGATACTTACGATTCTCGCGCGTGCGGGCAGTGCGGCCCACTGTCAAGAGATTCGACAGGCGGCGACCTAGCCCGCGGCGCCCCCGATGACCTCGAGGACCTCCGCGGTCCGTTCGGCCATCAGGGCTTCGTCGCCCCGTGACTCGACGTTCAGCCGCACGACCGGCTCCGTGTTGGACATCCGCACGTTGAACCGCCAGTCCGCAAACTCGAAACTCAGCCCGTCGGTGCGGTCCACCGAGATCGCTCCCGGCGCAAACTTCTGCTCGACGCGGGACAACGTCTCGCCCGCATCCTCGACCTTGCGATTGATCTCCCCGCTGGCCGGGTACAGCGCCTGGCGCTCGCCGACCAGCTGCGACAGTGTCTTGCCGGTCGTGCTCAGCAGCTCCGCCACCAGCAGCCACGGGATCATGCCGCTGTCGGCGTAGGAAAAGTCGCGAAAGTAATGGTGTGCGCTCATCTCACCGCCGTAGATACCGTCCACCTTGCGCATCGTTTCCTTGATAAAGGAGTGGCCGGACTTGCTTTGCACGGCCTCGCCGCCGGCCTTCTCCACGATGTCGAGCGTGTTCCAGGTGAGCCGCGGATCGTGCACGATCTTTGCGCCGGGGTTCGTGGCCAGCAGGCTCTCGGCGAGCAGGCCGACGACGTAGTAGCCCTCGACGAAGCCGCCGTTCTCGTCGAAAAAGAAACAGCGGTCGAAGTCGCCGTCCCACGCGATGCCCAGGTCCGCGCCGTGCGCCTTGACGGCGTCGATCGTGGCGCCGCGGTTCTCCGGCAGCAACGGATTCGGGATGCCGTTCGGGAACGTGCCATCCGGCTCGTCGAACAGCTTGATGAACTCGAACGGCAAATGCGGCTCCAGACCGGCCAGCGCCAGTCCCGCGCAACCGTTGCCGGGGTTCACGACGAGTTTGAGGGGCTTCAGGGCGTCGAGATCGACGTAGCCGAGCATGTGCTCGATGTAGGCGTCGAACACGCTGACTTCGCGCCGGCTGCCCGGCGTCGCCGACGTCTTGCGCGCGTCACTTTCTGCCAGCGCGCGGATATCGGCCAGACCCGTGTCGCCACTGATCGGTTTTGCTTCCTCGCGGACCAGCTTCAGGCCGTTGTAGTCGGCCGGGTTGTGGCTGGCCGTGACCATGATGCCGCCGTCGGCGCCCAGGTGCGTGACGCCGAAATAGACCATCTCGGTGCCGCCCAGGCCGATGTCGATCGCCTCGACGCCCGCCTCGGTCAGTCCGCGTATCACCTCGTCGGCCAGCCCGGCGCTCGACAGGCGCATGTCGCGCCCGACAACGACGCGCTTCGCGTCGAGGAAATCGGCCGTGGCATTGCCGATGCGATAGGCGATGTCAGGATTGAGCTGGTCGGGAATGCGGCCACGGATGTCGTAGGCCTTGAAGCAGGTGATCTCGAGACTCATGTCGTGGTGCCTTCTCGTCCGTAGTTGTCTGCAAGACTAACAACATCGGCCTCTTCGAGGTAGACGCCGTTCGTAACGCGGTGGTTCCGGCGCACCCTGGCACTGAACACGGCGATGCGACGCCCGTCGGCGAAGGCAATGAGTATCCGGCATGAATTGCCGCAAGTTCTGCGTTGATGCAGGCGATCTTCGTCGCCCCAGCGCGGCGCGGCGGAACTGCGAACGCCCTGCCGCCAGAATACGGCCGGACCGCCGAATCAGCGACCGCGACCGATCGCGTAGTACTGTAGCCCGAAGTTCTCGACAGTGCCGGGATCGTAGAGATTCCGACCATCGACGACGAGCTTGTCGCTCAGCGCGTCGGCAAGGCGTGGAAAGTCCGGGCTGCGGAACTCCTGCCACTCGGTCACGATGGCGAGTGCGTCGGCGCCGTCGATGGCATCGTAGGCGTCATCGACCAGCGTAAGCCCATCGCGTTCCGGGTAGATGCGTGCTGCTTCTTCCAGGGCTTCCGGGTCGTACGCCCGGACCGTGGCACCGGCTTCCCACAGCGCTTCCATCAACGTGCGGCTGGGCGCTTCGCGCATGTCGTCCGTGCGCGGCTTGAATGAAAGGCCCCACAGCGCGATGGTCTTTCCAGCGAGATCGCCGACGTAGTGCGCCGACAGCTTTTCGAAGACGCGATGCTTCTGACGATCATTGACGGCTTCGACGGACTTCAGCAGTTCGGCCTCGTAGCCGGACTTCTCGGCCGACTTCGCCAGCGCACGCACGTCCTTCGGGAAGCACGACCCGCCGTAGCCGGCGCCCGGGTAAATGAAGTGGTAGCCGATCCGCGGGTCGGAGCCAATGCCGATCCGGACCTCTTCGATGTCCGCGCCAACGCGCTCGGCGATGTTCGCCAGCTCGTTCATGAAGCTGATCTTGGTCGCGAGCATGGCATTCGCCGCGTACTTCGTCAGCTCCGCGGAGCGGATATCCATGCTGATGAAGCGGTCACGGCTGCGATTGAACGGCTCGTACAGCGTGCGCAGCAATTCCGTGGTGCGCGGGTTGTCGGTGCCGACGACGATGCGGTCCGGCTTCATGAAATCCTGGATCGCCGCGCCTTCCTTCAGGAACTCCGGGTTCGAGACGACGTCGAAATCGACCTTGGCCCCACGCTCGGCAAGCGCCGCAGCGACCTCGGCGTTCACGTTGTCGGCCGTGCCGACCGGCACGGTCGACTTGTCGACAATGATGCGGTACTCGCTCATGTGCTCGCCGATCGAGCGAGCAACGGCAAGGACGTGCTTCAGGTCGGCGGAACCGTCTTCGTCCGGCGGCGTGCCGACGGCGATGAACTGGAACAGGCCGTGCTCGACGCCCTTCGCGACGTCGGTCGTGAACTCGAGGCGGCCCGCCTCCACGTTGCGTTCGATGTAGTCGTCGAGACCGGGTTCGTAAATCGGGATATCGCCCTGGTTGAGGCGCGCGATCTTGTCCGCGTCAATATCCACACAGACGACGTGATTGCCGGTCTCGGCCATGCAGGCGCCGGTAACGAGGCCCACGTAGCCCGAGCCGAAGATGGTAAGTCGCATTCGGAAATGTGCTCCGGTATGTCTGTCGAGCGCGGATTATACCGGCGAATGTTACGAGAATTCGCGCCTTGCGTGCCGTCAGGCGGGCTTTTTCGGGAAGTCGATCACAGTATCCGGCTCCCGGGCTCCGCTGCCGGCTCGCGCGCGACGCCAGACGAGGTCATCAATGCCGTTGGACGGCTGGTATTCCTTGACGGCATCCATCAGCAGCTTGCGCGCAGCCTCGTAATCGAGGCGCGACGAAGCCTGCTTTAGACTGTCGAGGATCTTGTTCAACACATCGACCGGCAAGTCCTCTTCATCCGCTGTCATTATGCGCGGGTGCGAAGTACCGCGGACGTTGCTGCCTATCAACAGCTCCTCGAACAGCTTCTCGGCAGGACGCAAGCCTATGTACTCAATCGCGATATCGCCATCCGGATGCTCCGCATCCCGCACCGTCAGACCCATCAGGTTGATCATGCGCCGCGCCAGGTCGTCTATCTTGACCGGCTTGCCCATGTCGAGAACGAATACGTCGCCGCCTTGCGCCAGCGCCGAAGCCTGGATGACGAGCTGCGCTGCTTCGGGAATGGTCATGAAATAGCGAATGATGTCCCGGTGCGTCACCGTGACGGGGCCGCCGGCCCGGATCTGTTCGCGAAACAGCGGTACCACGGAGCCGGATGACTCCAGCACGTTGCCGAATCTCACCATGCAGAACTTCGTGTCCGGTGACTTGCGGTTCATTGCCTGGAGGATCAGCTCGGCAATACGCTTCGTTGCCCCCATCACGTTGGTGGGATTGACGGCCTTGTCGGTCGAGATAAGTACAAACGTCTCGATCTTGCATTCCATCGCTGCGCGCGCCGTGTGGAGCGTGCCGAACACGTTGTTGTGTATGCCCTCGAAAACATTGTGCTCGACAATGGGTACGTGCTTGTAGGCAGCCGCGTGGTAAATGGTCTGGATATCAAAGCTGCGAATGACCTCGCGTACGCGTTCCTCGTGATGTACTGATCCGAGCAGCGAAACGATCTCGACGTCCGATCCGAAAAGGCTGCGACGCGCCTCCAACTCCCTGGAAATCGCGTAGAGCGATGCTTCGGCCATTTCAAGCAAGACGAGTCGCTTCGGCCGGAGTTCGAGAATCTGACGACAAAGCTCTGAACCGATTGAGCCGCCGGCTCCAGTAACGAGCACGGCTTTGCCGCGAATGGACGCATTCAGCAGCTTTGCATTCGGCGGAACGGCATCACGGCCGAGAAGATCTTCGACGGCCACGTCCGAAATGTCGTCAACACGCGCTTTGCCCGAGACAAGTTCACCAATACTCGGAATTGTCTGGACGTGCACCGGGTGTTCCGAGAGCCGTTCAAGCACATCCCGACGCCTGCGTCGTGACGCGCTGGGCATGGCAAGCAGCACGCGCTCGATGGCCTGAGACTGGATGACATCGGCAATATCCGCTGCATCATAGACCTCGACACCCTTGATGCGCTTACCGATCAGCCTGTGATCATCGTCCACGAGCGCAACCGGATTGAACTCGTCACTGCCGCGCAAACTGACAACCACCTGTGCGCCGGCAGCACCGGCACCGTAAATCAGCACGTTTTCTCCGCGACGCGCCTGGTTTCGCAGCAGGAAGAGATTGGCCGAGTAACGGCTCGCCGTCAGATAGATGATCGCGAAGGCGAAATAGACCAGCGACCAGCGCAATGGATTCTGCTCCGGGACAAACACCGCAACGGCAACGCCGCCGACAAGTGCCGACACGAGCGAAACTCGAATTGCCGACTTGAGCAGGTCCAGTCCGACATAACGGATCACGGAGCGGTACAGGCCCAATAGCCAGACACAGGCAACGGCAACCAGCGTTGTCATCACCATTGCTGCAAGCAATCCCGACCGGGAACCGGCAGCGACGCCGAGCGCCCAATTGACGAGCAACGTACAGGCAGCAAAGCCGAGCACATCGACCAGCGCCGTCAGCCAGGATTTCTGGCCGCGCGACATGTTGATCAGCCGATCGCGAAGGCCGTCAATGGAGGTCGGGGGCAAAGGTCTACTCGGTGTCACAGTTCTTATTGGTCCTTCCAAACACTGCAAATCGGTCCAACCAAACCGCTCGCCGATCACAATGTGGCATTATGTTACCAGATACACAGCGGCCGCAAACCCTTTGCACCCAGGCACAGCCCGTCAACTATTGATACATTGCGGTCAATTCTGCCGCCCCGCCCCCACCCCGGCCGCACCAGCTGCCAAAATCAGAATTACCGCTGTTGCGATCAGCGGGCCGTGAGTAGCGCTTACATGCGCCCACCATGCTAACGGAAAAAGGACGAAAACGTTGACTACAAGCACGCTCACCGTGACCGCCCTATGAGACCGCCACCGTCTCGACAGAATCTGGTACGCATGTGACCGGTGCGCCTCATGAGCCCGCTGGCCTGTCGCCAAACGAAGACATAACGTGAACGTCGCATCGGCGATAAACACCGATAGCAGGACAACCCATACCCAAATGCTCGGTCCTTCGCCCAACTCTCCGAGCACGGCCAACCCGCCAATCAGGAATCCGAGAAAGGCACTGCCCGTGTCACCCATGAAGATTCTTGCTGGCGGCCAATTCCATAGTCCAAACCCTGCCACTGCGCTGACAATCACACTATACAAGACCATCGGTCCATCGCCGCCAGCGCATGCGACGATCAAAGCGATACCGGAGACAACACTTATTGCCTCGATGGATGCAATGCCGTCGATTCCGTCCATGAAATTGAACAGATTAGTAAGCCAAACCACGAACAACGCAGCGAGGACATGCAAGACAAGGGGACTTGCAACCGACCAACGACCGACTTGAAGCGCAGACACTTCGCCTACTCCCGCCAGTACCAAGCCCGCGCAAGCAAACTGCACGAGTAGCCGCCACTTTGCGGGCACGCCTCGCCAATCATCTAGCAAACCGACGAACGCGATGAGCGCGCCGCCTATGGCAAGCGAAAAACTTGCCGTCAATGACAACTCACCGCTGTAACCTGCCGCGAGTAGGCCGAAAATGATTACGAGGACAAACCCCAAGCCACCCATGCTCGGTGTCGGATTCGCATGTGAACTCCGAGCATTGGGTACATCTACGACCTTATTTCGGGTCGCGAATATCCACACAGCACCGGTGAATAACACCGACAAGAGAAACGCAAGCGCCGCGTACGCAAAAATCGTCAGCACCATTGACTGCCCAAGAGGATTGGCAACGATGACTTCTTCACACTATAGAGAGACGAATTGCCATTCATCGTATTACGACATCTCACAACCTACTCGGAAAGTAGCTTATCGAAGTACCGGATAGTCGGTTCGAGACCTTCGGCCAAAGACACAGTTGGCGCCCAGTCGAGCGTCTCTCTCGCCAAGCGAATGTCCGGCTGACGCTGCTTTGGATCATCCGATGGCAATGGCCGGAACTCGATCTTAGACCGGGAACCCACTTTCTCTATGACGAGTTCTGCGAGCTCAAGAATCGTGAACTCGTCTGGATTGCCAAGATTAACCGGCCCAGTAACATCGTCTCCGGTCGACATCAACCGTACAAACCCCTCAATCAAGTCGGATACGTAACAAAACGACCGCGTCTGCTCACCCTTGCCAAAAACAGTCAGCGATTCTCCGCGCAATGCTTGAACGATGAAGTTCGAAACGACACGGCCGTCGTCCGGATGCATGTGCGGCCCATAAGTATTAAAAATTCGAGCAACCTTGATCTGCAATGCATGCTGCCGGTAATAGTCAAAGAACAAGGTCTCGGCACAGCGCTTTCCTTCATCGTAGCAAGAACGAAAACCGATCGGGTTCACATTGCCCCAATACGCCTCGGGTTGCGGATGCACATCCGGGTCACCGTACACCTCGCTAGTCGATGCCTGGAAAATCTTGGCCCGCACCCTTTTCGCAAGCCCAAGCATGTTGATCGCCCCGTGTACACTGGTTTTGGTCGTTTGAACAGGGTCGAACTGATAGTGAATTGGCGAAGCCGGGCACGCGAGGTTGTAGATCTCTTCAACCTCCACATGCAACGGGAAAGTTACATCATGACGCAAGACCTCGAAGCGCGGGTTAGTTAGTAGATGCCGGATGTTCCGCCGAGACCCAGTGAAATAGTTGTCGACACAGAGGACTTCATGTCCGCCATCCAACAGCTTCTCGCATAGATGAGATCCCAGAAAGCCGGCTCCACCTGTGACCAAGATCTTCTTTTCCGTGTATGTCATTTTTTCTTTCAACTCCTTTCGCCAACCACCCGCGCCGGGACACCGGCAACCACCTGATAATCCGGGAAGGATTTAGTCACGACTGCGTTCGCGCCAACGACAACACCGCGCCCAAGGCGGACACCTGGCAATACGACTGAGTTCACACCCAGCCATACATCGTCGCCAATTGTTATCGCGTGGGAGCTCCTATCCTGTCCGACCCCTTCTTCATCCTGCCCTCTTATCGACATCGACCGAGATCGAAACTCATGATGACCACTCGAAATAAAGACGTTCGGCCCAATCAGGCAACCATGTCCGATCGAAATATCCCCTGTGATCGTTGCATTGCGATTGATCGTAGTGTTTCGGCCTACTGAAACAGTGCCAACACTAGTAATTCTAACGAAGTCATCAATCCAAACACCTTCCGCAATCCTCAAAGGTCCATTCGTCGCATCTACTCGCGCCCCACGCCTGAGCGTGGCACCCTTTTCAATTCTCGGGTCGCCCGATATCTTGCAGAAAGGCGAGATCTTGTTTCGCCGTACAAGGTTGCACATTAGGACAAGCCGAAGATAACTCATCATGCCTGCTTACTCGTCACTCTTGATTCTTGAAAGTTGCCTGAGACTTGCAAGAACAATCGTAGCCATTAGCAAGTTCATGAACAACGTAAAAGATAGCGCGCTTGCTACTGACTCGAGATTGAACACCAAGAAGACTGACACGACGACTATCATTACAACAGACTGAATTATCGCAGTCTTGGACATTCCAAGAAGAACCATCGATACCGACCCTAGAATATCTACAAATCGCCCCATGCAAACAATCGGAACGATCAGCAACTCGAGCCTCGAGTACTTGAATGGTAGCGTCGCGGCCAGGAGTAGTGTGACCGCGAGCAGCACCAAAAACAACACGGCTAGCGCACCGGTACCACGACGGAAATTGTCCAAATAGGCCGCTCTTAAACGCTCCCTCAGTGGCGTGACATCCTTCGCACTTTCGGCGACAAACAACTCAGGCAGAATCTTGGTATTCGCAAACTGAACTGCTGTCCCGACTCCACTCACCAGCAAGTACAACAGCCCGTAGCGGGCGAGATTCTGCTCAGTCAAAACCGCTGTCGCGACAAGGCGATCGGCGTTTGTATACAGCGCTCCCGAGATACTCGGTACGAACGTCGATACAATCTTCTTGAGTTCACCGCGAAACTCGCGAAGACTAAATCCCAAGTCCACGAGCAATACTGCCGCCACCAGGAGCATTGTGATCGACTCGAGTACTATCAGGTTTGGAACCGAGACCTCCATAAAGGCAGCCACAACCACTATCGCGGTCGTCATACTTGCGCGGAACACCAGCAAACCGGCAAATCTATCGTAGTCGCGATAAACCTTTACTCGAAGAATCGAGATCTGCGAAACACTGTAAGTAAGCGCAAAAAGAATTGCCAACAAGGTGCTCGCAGACAGACCTATGGCTTTCGCAAACGCAGACAAAACTGTACCAGTGGCTATTGTAACCATAAGTGCGACAGTGACGAATCGATCAACCTCGACTCTTGCGCTGGCAACGGTTTGCAACGAGGCTTCAGCAGTCAGGATCGAATGCATGTAGAGCATCGACCCTAGTGGCAAGGCGAAAACCAGCACCCCACCAACGTAATAAGCGTGAAGTATGAGCGCGAACTGATCGACATCCAGGGCATGGCCAAGCACGTAGACCTTGAGCATCACGAGACCGGACGCTACCGCCATTTTGGACGCATAGGAATGCTCCTTGACGGAGCTCCAGAAACTACCGAACATCGGATTGGTGTTTATGACGCAAGACGCCAAACTCCAATTGCAACATCAATCTATTTCCTGTTGTAGGCGTCGATCCCTTGTGAAGCATATAGGTGTCTTCCGCGAAACCATCTCCCGCATTGCCGAGCACCGCCATAACCTTGTTTCCAAAATGCTCCTCGACCCACTCATCGGAAATTCTAGGACTTGAAAAAAGCGGCCTGCGAAATGCCCTGTCATGGTGGGAACCTTTGACGACAAAATGTGCACCGCTGGTCAGCGTAACGTTAGTAATGCAAAAGAAGAACTTTATGAACTTTAGGTCGTCAATGTCGTAGTGAAACAGGTGTGCGTGACGTTTAACATCTTCATCACTTGGCGTACACGCAAACGTCCACCACAAATTTGAGCCAAGGAACACACTATCCACACCCAAGTATGCGTCAGCGATTCGTTTGAGAAGAGCGGACTCCGAAATTGATCTGATGACTGGACATGCACGAACAGCATTGAAGTACTGAGCAACAAGTATCGGCTTGTTGTACTTCTTGCATGCATCGTCATAGCTCGCATAGCGGAACGGCCTTTCGGGATCTCGATCCGCAAAGCAATCCGCGTTCTCTGAATATGCTTTGACTTCTGCCAGGCTCTCGCAATCGAGCGTTAAGCCGATGTAGATGCCGTCTTTCTCAATCTCGCTACGAATCGCATCAACTGAATCCCTTGCGGTGACCGGATCCACAGATTGAGTCTCCGCATCGCCTCCCGTAGCAGCCGGTCTGTTGATCGCTATCAACTTGAGAAGCGCCTTTCGCAATATTGGCGTCTTCTTAGCTAACCGAATGAAGCCCATGTAATAGTTCAAGTCTCTCTTCCTTCCTGGCGGCAGAAACGGCCAATACGCTTACATAACGCTTGGCCTAGAGGCACAACAACGAAACCGGAAGTCAAAATCGCTTATCGAGAAAACAATATAGGCGGTCGATAACGTAGACAGGTAGCCAATACCGGCAACGCCAACCGAGAGCGATCGCCTCAATACGGTAGTGTCGTTAGCCGGCTCTTGTATCGCCAATCAAGCATATTTCTAGTTTTCGCGCGCAACGGGAACATGGCACTAAGCGAATCATCAGCGCGTCGCTGCTCGCCCAGAACACCTGAGTCAAACGACTGAGAAACGTGCTCGGCCATTTTAATGGCCTTTGTCGTCCAGCACTTCAAAGCTTACTGGAGTGCAGGCTGCGACGTCTCGATTTACCCTCTTACCGATCACCTGGTCCAGATGTTTGGGCGCTAGACCATAGCCGGGCCGCACACTTCTAACATTGTCGTGAGACAGACAATCACCTTTTCGTAGCTGCTTGGTGAAATACAGTGAACGCCTAAAAGCTACATTGGCCTGCTCGCTCGACTTTTCTCCATAATCGACACAGCCCAGAGACTGCCATGCCGTGAGCAAGTCCTTGTTGAGTAGGGCGAGTTCGCTCGGCTCTAGAGAAAAGCTATCGTCCGGGCCACCGCCGTTACGATCAAGCGTAAAGTGCTTCTCAACGATAGCAGCACCGAGCGCAACACTAGTTACGGCTGTCGCATTATCTAGCGTGTGATCGGACAGACCGACGACGACACCAAAGCGATCGATCATATCCGAAATGGTGCGCAGATTATAATCCGCTGCCGGAGACGGATAGCCGCTTACACAATGCAGTATCGCAACTTCAGCACATCCACCCGCACGGGCAGCAGCTATCGCTTCGTCGATCTCCTCCTCATTAGCCATACCAGTTGAGATAATAAGTGGCTTGCCAGTCGATGCGGCGTAGCGAATTAAAGGCAGGTCTACAGCTTCGAAAGAAGCAATCTTATAGGCGGGCGCGTTTAGGTCCTCAAGAAAGTCTACGGCCGTGAGGTCGAACGGCGAACTAAATATCGTAATTCCGAGGCGCCGAGCCAGATCAAACAACGGCTTATGCCAATCCCACGGCATGTGAGCTTCAGAATAGAGCTCGTACAACGTCTTGCCGTCCCACAATCCGCCCGAAATCCGAAACTGCTCCGCATCCGAATCTAGTGTGATTGTATCTGGCCGGTAGGTCTGAAGCTTGACCGCATCAGACCCTGCGGCCTTTGCGGCTTGCACTATTGCCTTGGCCGTTTCCAGGCGTCCATTGTGATTCGCCGATAGCTCTGCAATTCGATACGGTGGGTAATCCCGCCCGATACGTTGCCCCGCGATAGTAATGCTTGGTGCTCTTGACATGCGACTCTCAACTCTATTCCTGACTGCGATGCATCATGGCGCCGAGTAACCAGACTTCGCACACCCGGCTGTTACGCCGCAACTCCCAAAGCACTCTACTACCGCTTAGGTTTTCGCGGCTCGACGATCTGGCTAGTCAATTGATCAGTGAGGGACGAAATCTCTCTGTCTATGCGCTTAATCTCGTCGACAATTGGCAACGCCGCATCGGGCGAAACCTCCATAGCCAACCTCAAGATACTCATCCAGTTTAGGTTATTCCGCGCACGCGCCGCCTCAATCTTATCGATCGGCTTAAGGTCGGCACTCTGAGCCTGCCAACGTATCGAAACATCAAACTTATCAACTACCCAGCTATGCTCTTCCAGCACCGCGCCTCTTCTGTCAAACCATGCTTCTCGAGTAAGACCCAGCAAGTGCACGCCCTTGCGACTGCCGTCCTTTACAACATTGGACCGCCTGAACCCCTCTTCTTCAAACTGAAACCTCTTGTGCATCTTCACGACGGCATTGTTGCCTTCTATCACTTCGCAATTGAGCTTTTCGAGCAGCAATTGATTGAACGCGAAATCGATTATTGCTAGCTCGAGAGCTGAACCCAGCCCACCTCTCGCATCCTCCGACAAGTAGAACGCCCAATCAGACTTGGCATGCTTGCGATCGATAGTGCCTATGCCGACAACACCCAAGAGGGTGTCCCTGTCGTCCAGGACGACAAAGACAATCTGGTCTTCGTCTTGTTTTTGCCTGCTAATCCAGCCCAAGTGTTCATTTACGCCGATTATGTGATCGGAATACATCCATTGCCTTACGCTAGCTGCGTTTCGAATATCGCGAACCCGCATCTGCATTTCAGTATCGACATCCAATATTGGACGAAGCTCGATGCGCCTAGCCTTTGTTGCTTTAGCCATATCAATCTAGAACCTGGTTGGCGGAATTGAAATCTGCTCAATATACAGTACGAATTTCAGATCTATCAAGCATCAGCTCTGCTGATACAAAGTTGTTTGCGTAAGGCCGAATTGAAACGAAAAGTACTTGCACGCATCGCGAAGCGTAATCTGTCGTTCCGTGCAAGCAAGCTACGCACAGGTTCAAACAGGCCATTTAGCACGAGCGTGAATCTCGCGCTGATGCACGTGAGATTAACGCATCTTATTCGCCTAGGTCGCCGCGTGGCTTTCGTGCACGGTAGCCGTCTAACCAGCGAAGTCCCATCCTTCGACGAATCGTCGTCAGCTGCGCGCCTGGCGGCGACCAGGCATCAAATGAACTCAAACGCGACCATTCGGCTCTCTTGATACGTTCAACGACTTCACGTTCCTCGGCATCGCTTTTTGCACAAGTTGCGTCGTCTGGCTGCAACTCGCCTCCCGTCAACAGCTGAGCGAGTCGCTCAGGATTCGCACCTTCGTAGTAGCGGAAAGTAGTCGGTGTGTCCGCGCGAACGTGATTTACGTATTGAGGAATTCGACACATCTGTGCATAGACAAACCGCAAAACTCTCACCATCGCCTCTTCGGCAGGAATCGAGCCCAACTCATTCAACTTGTTCCACTCGTTCGGTCCGTTGATGTGCAAGCTGAACCCGGCTTCACGGTATCGTGCTGGCCCGAGGCAAATGACCGGCTTTGCAAGCAATGCTGCCTCCAGCGCTGTGCTACCTCCATTCAAGACGACAATGTCCGCTTGCTGCACGAGATCGTAGGTGTCGACGTTTGATTCCGGTGGTACGATCACAACACCATTCTTCTCCGCCCATAAACGGTAGTGCTCGGATGACCGTGTGCCGCTCACGCTACCGATCTTCTCTGCCCAGTTCGGATGACATCGAACGACAGTATTCGATGGGTTGAGGCCAAGATACTGAATCAGCTCATCTAGCGCTTTGGTGTTGTCGCCCCATCCTTCGGTCCAGTCAGGGTGCCCTTGCAACTCGTTCTTACTGCTCGGAAGGACCAACACGCGTTGCCCAGAGCCCTTTCCCGGCCAACGCGCGCCGGCTGCGCGCCGATTGTAGACACGCCATTCGAGTACATTGCTTCTCATGAATCGCCTGGCCATGTGCCCTGCTGCGAGTGACGCCTGTGTACCGGCAAGATACTGATCTCGGAACACCTGCGAGAATCGATCCATGTCCTGCAATGACAAACAATTTGCATCCGGTAGAAGCTGGACTCCATGACCGAACCACGTTCTTTCGACGCTGATATACCGCACGCCCGCATCCTCGGCAGCCGCGGCAACTGCAGCCGTCAGGTCCATGCGGCCATTAAATAGAAGTATAGCGTCGAGACTACGTGACTCTATCCATTCCCTTGTGCTGGCATAAGCGCGGCGGACGCTCGGCATCAGTCTCTTTCGCAATTCGTATGCATCTCTACCGTGGAGCTCCGCCGCCGTCTCCGTCCTAAGCAATGTAGCTGAGGACGACATAGCAAGTGATTCGGCCCGCTCGTCGGATATTTGAAAATTCGCATACTTCCGCTTGATGTGGTTAATGTCAGAGACCGCGAAACTATGTAGCCCCCCAAGCACACAAAGCGGGCACTCACGCACTGCCGGGCGATCTCGCAGTAACATCGGGTAACAGGCCGAAACCGAGGCCTGACAGGCTAGCCCGGAAATCTGATGGCCAGCTCGCTCTAACAGAGTAGAGAGGTAGTACAGGTGCTCGACGTGTGGTCGGAACGAATAGATGGAGGCTATGCCGATTCGCATGATTACTCCAATGGCGCAGCCGTCGGGAACTTAGATTGACTGCTGACGTTCAATTCGTTGCCTTGGTCAGTTCCTCGACTACGCAATCCTGCATATCTTCGGTCATAGTAGGAAACAGCGGCAAGGTAATTGCCTGAGAATAGTAGGATTCGGCATTCGGGTAATCTGACGGGTTGTATCCCATCGTCCTGTAGTACGGCTGTCGGTAGACTGGAATGTAATGCAGATTGACACTGATGCCGGCGTCACGGAGCAACTGAAACACTTCCACATGTGGCCGCGCGCATCGTGCCGGATCTATCCTCGTCACGTAGAGGTGGAAAGCTGAATAGCAGTCTTCACTGACTCTCGGCAAGAATACGGGCTGTTCCGCAAGCAGTTCGTCATAGCGCTGCGCGAGGTACTGCCGGCGCGAAACATACGCATCGACGCGGGCAAGCTGGCTGCGGCCCAGCGCCGCTTGGACATCAGTGAGACGATAGTTGTACCCAAGCGTGACCTGCTCGTAATACCACGGGCCATCTGGCTGAAATAGCATGGACTCTGGATCTCGCGTGATGCCGTGGCTCCGTAGAAGGGTCATTCGTTCTGCCAACTCTCCGTCATTCGTTACAGCCATCCCCCCCTCTGCTGTCGTCACGATCTTCACCGGATGAAAACTGAATACGGTAATATCACTGAACTCGCAACTGCCTACTGCAGATTCACGATATCGCCCTCCTATTGCATGCGATGCATCTTCGATAACGTGCACCCCAAACGCGTCCGCTAGCGCCCTGATCTTTTTCATATCGCAGGACTGTCCGCAAAGATGCACCGCGATAATAACTTTGGGAAGCACTCCATTCGACTCCGCAATCTGGAGTTTCTTCTCTAGAGCATCTGGCGATAGGTTCCAAGTCGCTTCGTCGATATCGACGAAGTCAACGCTTGCTCCGCAGTACAATGCGCAGTTCGCCGACGCGACAAATGTCACTGGGGATGTCCACACTATGTCACCCTTTCCGACGCCTAGCGCCAGGCAGGCAAGGTGCAGCGCGGAAGTGGCATTCATCGACGCAACACCGAACCTTGCGCCGCAGTAGGCAATGACGGCTTCTTCGAACCTTGGCACCTGGGGCCCTTGGGTCAAGAAGTCCGAGCCAAGGACCTTCACGACCTCATCGATATCATCCTGCGTAACTTCATGTTTTCCATATGGAATCATAGAATAACCATTTTATTACACACCGTCCCGGGTACGCTTTCGGGACATTTCAGCATACTCGCTGCCAGCCGTCACGAGCGCATCCTCTGCACGCCTAACCGGTAGCCAGCCAAGTATCTCCCTCGCTTTCGAGGCATCTACAATCAGAGAGTGCCACAAACTCTCGAACACGCTATTGCGCCCTAAGACTCCAAGAAGTCGCTTTGCAATGACCGGGCTTACACCAAACAGACGCGCAGGCTTCGACATTCCGTGCGCAAGCGCACGAACGATGCCCTCGGTGGACTGGTCATCTCCGTCCGCGATCACAAACGATTGGCCGGCCGCGCGGGGATGTACCGCGCAAGTTACGAGAAAATCCACGAGGTTCTCAAGCGCGACAAGGCTACGGCGGTTCCTTACTCCAGCTAGCGGGAGCGGCAAGCCACTCGCGACAAGTCGAATGAGTCGCGCGAAATTTCCCGGCGCATGTGCGCTATAAACGAGAGGTGGCCGTACGACAACCAACTCCGTGGCGGTCGAATACAGGCGCTTCCGCAAGAATCGCTCGGCAGCGAGTTTCGATTCCGAGTACGCGGAATGAGGATTCTCCGGAGAGCTCTCGTCGAATGGTACTTTCTCAGCGCGCGATCCGTGAACACCAATCGAACTTACAAACACGAAGCGCCCCACACCTGCAGCTACCGCCGCCTCGGCAAGACGTTGGGTCGCATCAAGACTCATCGCATGCATTTTCCGATCAATACTCGTGCCTTGTACGTCGACCGCATGCGCCCGTCCCGCAAGGTGAACGACGCAATCGATATCCTCGCAGTGCTCGAGCAGATTGAGGTGGTGAAACAGGTCGCACACACGGACGTCATCCCCGACAGCCAATGCGCCGGGGCGCCGAACCAATGCCCGCACCGAGTACTGGCGAGTTATGGCCTCACGAGCAAGCGCCGAGCCAATGTATCCGCCCGCCCCGGTTACAAGGAGTCGCTGCATCGTCGAATTAGTACACCAACTTGCCAGACTCGAGCCCTGTCGAAACGGTCCTGCGCATCAAAATTTGCGATACTTGAGCCAGCCCCGAGCCGCATAGTTCGCGAAGTACCAAGCTGAAGCTAGCAGATCGAGGTTCTCAACATCACGATAAGTCTTCCACACTTCGCGCGCAGATTTCGCCTTATTTCGGGACACCGAGCCGCCGACTACGCGGTACCGGAGCAGATCGTGACTGAGGCCAGCGGCATACCCGCCGCCGCGAAGCACCTCAAGCCAGCACGCAAAGTCATCGTAATAGGTCTGTTTCATAGAAACCGGACCCGTCTTGCGGCTATCCAGAACCACAGTCGACGTCACAATCGCCGTATTGCCCAGAAGCTGCTTGTATGTTAATCGGGCCGGCACTCCCGACAACTTTCCTAGCACACTGCCGTCATCGCTCATACGGCGAAACGACGTGAAGCTAATGTCCGCGCCTGAACTCTCGTGGAACCGTAGCTGAAGCCCGAGCTTCTCCGGTAACCACACATCATCACTATCCAGAAACGCGATCCAGCGCCCATCGGCAACAGCCAGCGCCCGATTCCGAGCCGCTGCAGGCCCGCCATTCTTCGCCTGTCGTAGAAGCTTGACCCGTGCGTCAGTGTCGGCAATAGCCTCGACGATCGAACAAGTTTCGTCCGATGAGCAGTCGTCTACAACGAACAGATCCCAGTCGGTATAGGACTGCTTCATGACGGAACGGACCGCTTCGTCCACATACCGAGCCGCGTTATACGCTGGCATTACAATACTTACGTGCCCAAACTCGCCACTCATCAATGAACTCCGCTTTGCTGACTTGCAATTCGCGTTGGCCGACGCCCAAAGTCCCTAACCAGTGATTGAAATACTGCGCACGAAACAAACGCGAACATTACGAACGGAAAACTGAGCACATCAACCGCCACTAAGGCTGGTGACAGAATTAAAACAGATTCGATGCCGATGCTAACCGCCATCGGTAACAGTCGTTCCGGCGACGTGACTTGCCAAACCCTGACAAGCGCGGAAAGAACCCCAAGCACAACAGATGTCGTTGCGAAACCAAGCCATCCAAACTGTAACCAGAGAGCGCCCGGGAGCGACGGAAACCGACCAGCGAGAAACCAATCCGACTCTGGCGCCGACATTAGGCCAACTTTGTAGAGTAGATTTGATGCGTGAATGAAAACAACTGTCTTATCTTCGACACCATGCTCAACGATCGCCGCCGTCGTTGAGAAGCTGTGAGTCAGGTAACTCAGCGCGAGCACTAGACTCGAACCGAGATCTGCGAAGACATTACGTTCCGCAAAATCAATCAAGTCAGGGGTCGGATGCAGCCCGAGATACGGAAGAAACGAGAAAACATAGTAAGAAAGCGCGACAGTACCACCCGCTTCAGCACGAAAGTAGAAAACGGCGACGGTGTAGGCAACAGCCGCAAGGACGGTTACACGAATCAGCAAACGCTGCGACACTCGAGACAGGATTTCGCGAATTCGGATGCCGCGGTATAGCCCGACCGCTGCCAACAGAAACGCACCCATCAAGAGTATATTTGACCGCCCTCCCGTTAGCACAGCGTTTGCCATGAGCAAGACAAAACTGAGGACTAGCAGCCAGAACCTACTTCGGCTGCGCACTGTCGAAAGCTGGGTGCACGCGAGAACGGCAGAAACAAAATAGAAACTACCTGCCAAGTATCCGAATGCGCTAAACCAGGATGAAGCCTGGCCCGCGCGATCCTCCCCGAGACGGCGCCACTGCTCACGCGCTACGGAAATTCCGTCGCTGTAATCCACGCCTTGAATGTAGATCTTGTCGAAGAGTAGCGCCGCGAATCCCGCGACCGATAACGCGAGGCCAATCCAAGCAATACTTTCCGCTCCAGGAATTCTGATGGATCTCGCAGGCGGCACTCGGACACCCGAGGCTGCGAGCACGACAAGCATTGAGATGAAGACAAGCAGCACAAAGACTACCTGTAGCAGAAATGCCTCCATCTTCGCTTCGTAGATTGACGAGACCGGCAACAGCCACACTACCACCCAGTAGGCTATCCATACCCAGAGGAAACGGCTCAGCATAATACGCTCTGCAGCGATGCCCAACGCGAACGCACTTCAGTCACCATGCAACGCCCGAAACATTGCCTCAGCAGCAGCCCAGTCTTCTGGTTCATCGATATCTTGCACCCGAATGCGCGGCAGAATTACCGGCACCGCCGCTTCCGAAAAGACAATCGACTCACTAAACCAAGCGTCTTTCGTACCCCAATAAAACTGTGCAGCGTCATGATATGCCGTTTCGAGATCCTGCGATCGGCTCGTGAACTCCTCTGGGCAAAACATAATAAGTCGACCGTTCGCACTAATGCGTACTGCGCGTTGCACTGGGAATGCATAGCGGGTTACCGCCACCGCGAACTTACTCCCCGCATCGACTAGCGCGTTTAGTCCATCTCTGATATCGGACGAACGAAGCAACGGAGCCGTTGCAGAAAGACAGCAGATGCGACCATAGTTGTCATCGTTCTCTCTGCACCATTCCGCGGCATGACGAACAACCGGCATCAATGGCACGTAGTCATCTGCAAGCTCAGCAGGACGAATGAACGGGACATCGGCTCCGTACTGGCGCGAAACATCTGCAATTTGCGCGTCATCAGTGGAAACAACAATGCGATCGAAGCAATTGCTATCAACCGCGGCTTTGATTGTCCGGGCAATCATCGGCATCCCGCAAAAATCGCGCAAATTCTTTCTGGGGATTCGTTTGCTGCCGCCTCTCGCCGGAATGACCGCTAGATTTCGCCCCCCATTCTGTGCAGCATTACTAGCCCTCACAATCACGCCTCAACCTGCGATATGCTGCAAATGTAACGCGCACATTAGCGCAGTTGACGGGGAAAATGCCCAGCCCTTGAAAGCTACTGAACATACAGGTCCGGGAACTCACTTGACCCAGCCTAGAGTGCGCCAATCTTGTCCATATTTGCATCGACCCAGCTCGCTAGCTCTTGGTTTGTCATCCATTCGCTATTTGTATCGCTCGAATAGACGAATCCATCGGGTACTTTTACCCCTTCCTTGATCCGACTCTGGCTGCGACCCCAGTCGTTAATAACGGGCAGGATCTTGTAGTGATCCTTGTACTCGTAGGTGTAATACGAGTCTTCCGCGCTGATCATCTGCTCGTGCAACTTTTCGCCGGGCCGAATTCCGGTGAGCTCATGCTTAACACCGGGAGCAACAACTTCTGCCAGGTCCACTACTTTCATTGACGGAATTTTCTTGACGTAAATCTCCCCACCTTCCATATCCTCGAAAGCGTGCCAAACGAGCTCGACACCTTGCTCCAACGAAATCATAAAGCGCGTCATCCGCGGGTCAGTAATCGGAATAACGCCGTCATTCTTGATCGACATGAAAAAAGGGATCACGGAACCGCGGGAGCCCATCACATTTCCGTAGCGGACCACCGAGAATCGCGTGCCGTGCTCCCCGGAGTAGGCATTGCCGGCCACAAACAGTTTATCCGAGACCAGTTTCGTTGCACCGTATAGATTGACTGGGCTACACGCCTTATCTGTCGACAATGCCACCACACGCTTGACACCCTTGTCGATACAGGCGTCAATTAGGTTCATTGCTCCATGCACGTTTGTCTTGACGCATTCGAACGGATTGTACTCAGCCGTTGGAACAATTTTCGTCGCCGCAGCATGCACCACGAAGTCCACACCGTCCAACGCACGCAACAAGCGATACTTGTCCCGCACGTCACCGATAAAGAATCGAACACGTGAATCACCGGCGAAAGATTTCGCCATTTCCCACTGTTTCATCTCATCGCGAGAATAGACTATTAACTTACGGGGCCTGTACTTCGCCAAAGTCATTGGCACAAAACTGTGCCCGAACGAACCAGTCGCACCGGTAACCAGGATGGTCTTGCCTTCAAACATTCTTATGATCCATCGCTTTCGCAATCGTTTCGGAGGACATGCCGCATCAGGAGCAGCAAGTAAACAAGCAGGCAGCCGAGCGTAGCAGCAAGGACGACGATGACTGCACGCTTGGGCGCCACTTTGCGTTCCGGGGCGACCGGCGGATCGACTGTCTTGAACAAATACTCATCGCTTACGCTCGCCAACATGATCGTTTTTGTCTGTTCCTTAATCAGGGAATAGAACACTGCCCGCAATTCGGCACTAGAGGTCGCCGCAATCTGGGTGTTGAGATACTCAATCGAATGTTGAGCTTCTGCAACGTCTTGAGCCATAACTGTTGCATTCAGGTCTTCGACCAACCACTCAAGCCACTGCCGCGCAATCTCCGGAGAGTAGTGTTCAAAGCTAACCCTGATGAATTGCGTCACCTTATCCTGACTTACGTTCAAACGCGCGATGAACTCCTCATAGGCTTCCTGCGACGTCGGCACCGTTTTGCGCGGCGCGCTGACGCGACGAATCCACGATTGTGATGCCGGGTCATAGTCGTCAGTATCGAGGACGAGTTCTGCTGTCGCTCTATCCCAATCCCTCGCAGCGACCAGCGGAACCAGCAAGTCGTGGGTCTCGACGAATTCAAATATGAACTTTCGCGACCTCAAAATCTCGATACCCAACGCTGCCTTGTCGACCTCATTACTGCCGCCGAACTCGAAACCAGCGAGCGACGCTAGACCACCGTACTGCGCCGCGAGACCTGCGAGGCCTGAACCGGCCTGATTGCTATTTGGTGCAAGAAGCACCTGCGCACGATACACATCGGCAATAAAGAGCGAGATGATTGCAGCAACTACTGCAGCAGAGAACCCGAACCCGAGAATCAACCACTTCCCTTCGAAAGCGATGCGCAACATAGCGCGCGGTCCTAGCTCTGCCCCCGAAACGGGTGCTATCGAAGTACTCTGTGGCGTTTCCATTGTCAGTTATCGAAGGTCTTGACCGCCGCAACCGCGATGGCCCCCTGGTACAGGATCTGCGTAACACTTCCCCAGAACGTCAGGGGTCGAATCCGGTCCGTCTCCAGCGGCACGACGATCGTGTCGCCGGGGCGAATCTCGGTGCGTCCTCCGCGGCCCAGCCAGCTCGAGCCGCCGTTGCTCACGACGGCGCCACTTGCCCGAACGACATAAATCAGCTTCTTGTCCGCACGCCGGGTAAGGCCCCCGCTCAACTCGATGTAGTCGTCCCGGGTAAGGCCCTTGCGATAGAGGTGCGAAGTGTTCAGTTGCGTCTCACCGATAACGGTGACTTCCTGCGACAACTTCGGCACGAGCAGGCGATCACCGTCGCGCAGCTCGATCTTCTGTGCCGCGTCTCGGCCGTTGCCATTGATCGTCTCTCGATCCAGGTCGATGACCAGCCTTCCCACCGCCTCGGTTTCCCGGAGCTGGGCCAGGAGCTGTTGCCCGGTGCTCAGCGTTTCTGTTCCCGTCGTGTCCACGGACTGCAACGACAATGAAATCAGATCCGACTCCATCCGGCGCGCCAGGGAGTCGATCTGCTCCTGCTCACGGGCCTTGAGCGCTTCGCGCAGGAATACAGCACCTTCCGGGAAGGCCGTTGCCGTCAGGCCGCCGGCGCGGTCCAGCACCTCGCGCAGCGTTTCACCGCGACGTATACGGTATTCGCCGGGGAACTTGACCTCGCCCTCGAGCGACACGGACCAGTCCGACTCCCATTCAGGAACACGCGTGATGCGCAGGTGATCGTGCTCCCGAAGCTCGACGTCGGACGCCGCGTCACCGCGCAGGATGCCGCCCAGGTCGACGTCGCTGATATCAGTGATGCGATACTCGCCGTTTACCGTCGAGTAGCGAGTGAGTTCCGCCTTGAGCGTGTACGCCTCTTCCGTCAGCTTGCCGCCGGCCCTGACCAGGTCGCTGACGCGCATTCCCGGTTCGAGCGGATACATGCCCGGCGCCCTGACGTAGCCACCGATCTCGACCTGCTGCGCCGGCTTGTCAAACGTGGACTGGAGGCGAATCTCCTCGAGCAATGGTCCGATCACACGCTGCCGGCCATAGGCCAGGCTGAAAACGTACACCTTGTCACGGGCTTCCAGCCGGACGTTCTCCGGCCCCGTCGGGTTGGCGAACGCCGCACCCAGATCCGCCGACAAAACCTGGATCGGGCGTCCGCGTACGAGTTCACGGCGAATCAGCACGTAGTTGTCATCCACGCCGGGCTTCAGGTCGGCGGGCGACGAAATCACGTCGGTCAGTCGCAATCCGGGGCGCCACTGATGCGGCCCGGGCCGCTGGACATGGCCTTCGAGAACCACCGAGTGATCGAGGTCCGCCAGCGCCTTGGGCACCATCAGGACATCGCCGGTTTCAACGGGCAAGCGCAGGTCCTGATCGGAATCGAGATCGACGGAAATGATGCGCCGCTCTCCGCTGTCGGTGTACCGTTCGAGCCGCGCGCCACTGCGGAACGCATCAGGCGCCAGGCCGCCTGCCAGGCGCACGGCATCGGCTACGGTCGCCGAACCCTGCGACTCGTAGATCGCCGGGCGCAGTACCGCACCGCCAACGCCGACGGTTTTTCCGATCGGCGGTACAAAGACGACGTCGCCCGGCTGGAGACGCACGTTGTCAGACGTGTCACCGCGGAGGAGCATGTCGTAAAGATCCAACTCCGCTACCGTTTCACCGTTGCGCTTGAGCTGCACACGTCGCAACGATCCGACCTCGCTGATACCGCCGCCGCGGTACAGCGCGCCGCTGATCGTTGCAAAACCGCCGACCACGTAGGAACCGGGTCGCTTGACATCGCCGAGCACGAACACACGCACCGTACGCAGCTCGCCCATCGTCACGCTCACCTGCGTGCCGATCAGCATTTCGCGAACGCGCCGGTCGAGATCGGCCCGGAACTCGGAGAAGGGGATGCCGGCCGCCGTTACCGGGCCGATTTCCGGCAAGTTCAGAATGCCGTCGCGCGACACCTCGTACTCGTAGATGCCATTCACGTTCCCGAACAACTGGACGCGGACGGAGTCCCCGGGGCCAAGCACGTAGTCCGTGGGTACGGGTCCTGTCGTCGGCGGGTCGAGGCTGGAGTCGACACCCTCGAAAATGTCGTAGCCGAACGGCTTCAGCGATTCCTTGCCGGTCGGCGTCGAGCTGAGTATGCGGGCAGAAATGTCGAAGTTCGCGAGGTAGGGCTCTGCGCCCAGCCGGCGCTCGATGTCCTCTTCCGACAGCCCGAGTAGCGGAATGACCTCCAGCCCCTGCAACGACAACTTCCCGGCATCGTCCAGCACAAAAGCGTGGCTTCCCTGGAGGCGGCGCAGCACCGGATCGCCCTCGATCGCCAGTACCCGGTCGTCCGGCAGGTCCGGTTTCAGCGAGAAGGTGACAACCAGGCTGCTGCCGCTCTCCGCGCGAGGCTCAAGGTCAAAGCTTGCAGATTCCGGCATGGCCGGGCTGTCGCCTGTGCTGCCCGCTTCGTCAACGGTCTCACGGAGGGAACTCGACGCTGCCACCTGCCCTTGCTGATTGATCTGCTGGATCGCCGCCAGCGCCTGGCGCCGCTGGTCCGCCGGCAAGGCATTCAGCATCTGCTGCTGCTGTGCCGTGAGCTTGACGGTCTGGGCCTGCGCGCCGGGGCCCACGAGACAGGCCAGCACACCGGCCACCAGCAATGCGGCCGATGCCTTCGCTACCACGCGCCTCACCGGGAACTCCAGCTCAGAAAGGCCGACACGCCCTCGTCCACCCGGAAGCTGTCACTGGACGCGTCCGTGTACCCGAGGCCGGCATGCAACCGCCCGACGGCCAGGTCGCGGACGTGCGAGACCTCCAGCATGGTGACGTCGACCGGGGACGGCGACAACGTATGACGGGTGTCGGGATCGAGGCCGACTCGGTTGATTTCCATGTAGCGCAACAGCACGTTCCAGGTCTGACCGCCGGATTGTACCAGCGTTGACCCCAGGGAGTAGGTCAGCGAGTCCGAGTCTCCGGCGTGGCCGATCGCGCGGTTCTCGTAGCGGTAGCCGGTCCGGTACACGCTGTGCTCGTAGGCACAATCCGGGACCGCATCGCTGAAGCCCAGGCCGCCCTCGCGGCACGTGGTATCGCTGACCTCGAGAAAGCTGCGGTGAGACACCGTACCCAGCCGGCCCCAGGCCTCCACGCCGCCCTGTCGCAGCCAGGAGCCGATCAGCCCTGCCCCCGGCCGGCCGTCCTCGCCGATCCACTGTGCGTAAACCGCGGCCGGGACGCCGCCCGGCAGGGACCACCGCACGTCGAAACCGCCCAGCTGGTTGCCCGGCTCGTCGTCGGCGTCGACGTTCACACCGCGGTTGTCGTTGCCGACGATCAGGTCTGCGAACGTGCCGAGATCACAGGGCCGGTCGTCGCCGCACCACAGTGCCGTGCGCGTCAGCCCGATTTCCAGGCCGCGCACCGGCCGGAAGCTCGCGCGCAGACCGAACTGCCAGGCGTCGTTCACGGCACGCTCGTCGGGCAAGAGGGCCATGAAGGTCGTCAGCGACCACGGGCCGATCCAGCTCAGCCAGGGCGTCTCGAAAGCCCTGCTGCGGCGCCGTTGCAACATGATGCCGGGCGGCGGCCGCGCGTTCGTCGACTGGATCAGGCTGCCGTCCTGGCCGGGACCGTACCAGCGATCCTGCCAGCCGGCCGACAGCGCCCAGTTGCCGAGGTACACACCCGCGTAGGTGCCATCCGCGCGCACGGACTCGTCGTCGTCCGGGTTCGCCGCCAGCGTGGCCTGCACGTTCAGGAACCAGCGCTCACCGGTCCAGGCGACGCCCGCCCTCGTCTCGCCCTCCGCGCGCGGGGTGTCCTCGAAACCGCGGATGACGCGCGGCGCTACCGCGCCCGCGAGATAGCCGAAGAACTGCAGCTCGCCCCCGCCGGTCGACGCCTCCAGGTCAGCACGGACGCGCGCCAGCGCCTCGCTCGTCATCGCGCTCGCACCCGTCGCCTCCGCCGCCGCGATCGCAGACTCCACGTCCGCGCTCGACAGCGGCCAACTCGTCAACGGCACGTCGATGAGCCCCGCATCGTTGAGGCGCTCGAGGTCGAATCGCAGCCCGGGGTCGCCAGGTGGCAGGAATGCATCCGCCAGGGCTGCCGGACTCGCCAGGCAGGTCGCCGCGAGCACGACGGCGATGCCGTAGCGGTGCGTCAAAACGCGCTACGCCACTGCAGGTACAGGCGCGCGTCGGTCGACTCGCTGCCACTCGCGGCATCGTCGATGCGTTCCACGCCGATACCGGCGTCGATGACACCGAACGAGAATCGCCGGCTGTGCGATACATCGACGGACGCCATGTCCTGAGGCGTCGGCGTCAGGCTGTTGTTGGCATCCGCCGCGCCTCCGCGGTTCAGCTTGCCGAAACGCACCAGCGCCTGCCATTGCGTCGAGTCCGCATCGACGGCGACGACGCCGAGGCTCGCGATCCGCGTGTCATTGTCGGCCCCGTGTCCCAGCGCACGGCCACGGTAGCGGTAGCCGGTCTGGTAGATGCCGTGGTTGTAGGCGCAATTGTAGATTTCGCTGGACTCGTAGAACTGGCAGCTCGTGGCCGACACTTCGCCGTAGACCCGCGTGGACCAGCGGTCGAACAGGTAGCCCGACCATTCCGCGCCGAACTGGCCAAGCCACTTGCTTGGGAAGCCACCGGCCTCGTCTTCACCCACGAACTGGCCGTAGAACGAGGTCGCGCGACCCAGGAAGCCGGGTGTCCAGCGAAAGTCGAGGCCGGCAAGCTGGTTACCGGGCTCGTTCGAGCCGTCGATGCCCTCGTCGCCGCGATTGTCGCGGCCCAGCAGCAGGTCGACGAACGTGTCGAAGTCGCAGGGCCGGTTGTCGCCACACCACAGCGCCGTGCGGAACACGCTGAGCTCGAGCGACGGCAAGGGCCGGAAATTGAATCGCGTGCCGAAGAACTGGGCATTCGGCACGTGGCGCTCCTCTTCGAGCAAGCCGAACATCACCGTCAGGTCCCACGGCCCGAGCCAGGACAACCACTTCGTCTCGAACGCATCGGTGAAGATGCGATCGACGACAAAGGCCGGCATCGGCCGCGCGTTGTTGGACAGGATCAGGCTGCCGTCCCAACTCGGCCCCCACCAGCGTTCCTTGGCACTGATCGCCGCGGACCAGTTGCCGACGGCGACCGCGATGTGCGTGTCGTCGAAACGCAGGCCGTCGTCGTCCTGGCTGGATTCCACGTAGGACGCGTTGAGGTCGATGCTGACATGCTCCCCGAGCCACTGGCCGCCCACGCTGACGTCGGCCTTGCCGCGCGGCGTATCCTGGAACGAACGAATCCGCGTTGCGTTGTCCGCGCCGCCTGCGTCGGCCTGGAACATCCACTGGTCGGTGCGCGTCTCCTCGTTGCCGCGCGAGCGCACCCGGAGGACGGCATCGGCCACGTCCGGACGGAGCATCGACAGGTCCACGTTATCCAGGTCGCGCAGTACCGGTCCCCAGGCCATCGGCCAGGTCGTGACGGTGCCCTGAATGACGCCGGCGTCCGCCAGCCGCTGAATATCGTGCCGCAGCGCCATGTCGCCCGCCTCGATCAGCGGCCCCGCCGCGGCCGGCGACGCTACGCCCGAGAGCACCATGCAGACCATCGCTGCTCGCAATACCTTCATCGTCCGCCTTCCGTCAGGCCCGCAGCTTGCGAGTTCGTTCCAGGAGCGCCTGCGTCGACGCATTGCTGCCCGCATAGGTGTCGGTACCGTCGACCGCACCTGCCAAAGAGCCGGCCAGCCGTTTGCCGAGTTCCACGCCCCACTGGTCGAACGAGTCGATGCCCCAGATGACGCCCTCGACGAACACCTTGTGTTCGTACAGTGCAATCAGCTGGCCCAGTGTCTCCGGCGTGAGTGCCTCGAACAACAGCGTGTTCGACGGGTTGTTGCCGGCGTGTACGCGGAAGGGCGAGAGGCCCGGTTCCGAGTACCCGTCCATGAGCGCTTCCGCCTGTGCCAGGCAGTTCGCGATGGCGAGGTCCTGCTGCGCCTGCGTCGCACCGGACGACTGCACCGGCAGCAGAAAGTCCACCGGGATCAGGCGCGTACCCTGGTGCAGCAACTGGTAGAACGAGTGCTGCGCATTGTTGCCGGCCTCGCCCCAGATCACCATGCCGGACTTGCAGCGCACCGGGCGCCCGTCCATGCGCACCGACTTGCCGTTCGACTCCATCTGCAGCTGCTGCAGGTAGGCCGGGAACCGGTCGAGGCGGTTGTCGTAGGGCAGGATCGCCTGTGTCTCCGCCCCGTGAAAGTTGTTGTACCAGACGGCAAGCAGGGCCAGCAGCACCGGCAGGTTCTCGTCGAGTGGCGCCTGGCGGAAGTGCTGGTCCATCACGCGCCCGCCGGCCAGCAGGCGGCGAAACACCCCCATGCCCGTCACCAGCGCGACGGACAGGCCGACCGCGGACCAGACCGAGTAGCGCCCGCCCACCCAGTCCCAGAACCCGAAGCGGTATTCCGGGTGTATGCCGAAAGCATTCATCGCGTCGTGGTTCGTCGACGCGGCGACGAAATGATCCGTGACGGCGTCGGCGCCGAGGCGATCGACGACCCACTCGCGGGCCGCGCGTGCATTCGTCATCGTCTCCAGCGTCGTGAACGTCTTGGAGCAGATGACGAACAGGGTCGTCTCGGGATCGAGCTCCGCCTTCAGGTCCGCCAGCTGGGTGCCGTCGACGTTCGAAACGCTGTGAAACCGCATGCCGCCCGCCCAGAACGGCCGCAGCGCGCGGCTGACCATGACCGGCCCGAGGTCCGAGCCGCCGATGCCGATGTTGACGATATCGGTCAGGCGCTTGCCGGTGGAGCCCGTCACCTGCCCGGACTGCACGCCGTCGACGAACGCCTCCATCGCGGTGAGCACCTTCCAGACGTCACGCACGCCGGTGACGTCGAGCGCAACGGTATCGGCGATCTTCGCGCGCAACGCGACGTGCAGCACGGATCGCTGTTCCGTCACGTTGATGATTTCGCCCGAAAACATCGACTCGATCGCCGTCGGCACGGCAGCCTCTTTCGCCAGCCGAACCAGGAGCTTGCGCGTTTTCGCGGTCAGGTGGTTCTTCGAGTAGTCGAGGGCGATGGCGCCCGCTTCCGCCGTGAAGCGATCCACCCTGCCGGCATCACGCGCAAACAGGTCGCCGAGTGTCCGTCCCCGGATTTCGTCGCGGTAGTGTTCCCGTAGCGCGGCCCAGGCGCGGAGGTCGGTCGGAAAGCGGGCGGTCAGTTTCGCGGGCGGGTAGCTGTCAGTCACCGGGCACTGGTCCGTTGCCATAATAGTCAGCGAACCATTCTACGAAATTTTTGACGCCGACTTCGACCGGAGTGCCCGGCGCGTAGCCGACGTCGGCGGTGAGGTCGGACGTGTCGGCCCAGGTGTCGGCAACATCGCCCGGCTGCATGGGCAGCAGGTTCTTCTTCGCGGCCTTGCCGAGCCCTTCTTCTATGAGTTCGATGAAGCGCATCAGGTCCACCGGCTCCTGGTTGCCGATGTTGTAGACCCGGTAGGGTGCGGCGGAACTGGCCGGGTCCGGGTCCTTCGGGTCCCAGTCCGGGTTCGGTGCCGCCGGCCGGTCCAGGGTGCGCACAACGCCCTCGACGATATCCTCGACATAGGTGAAGTCGCGGCTGTGCTTGCCGTAGTTGAATACGTCGATTGCCTCGCCTTTGGAAATGCGGCTGGCGAAAATGATCGGCGACATGTCCGGACGCCCCCACGGCCCGTAGACCGTGAAGAATCGCAGGCCCGTCGTCGGTAGCGCGAACAGGTGCGAGTAGGCGTGCGCCATCATCTCGTTCGCCTTCTTCGTGGCGCCGTACAGCGCGAGCGGGTGGTTTGCGCCCTGGTGCGTCGAGAACGGCATCGCCGTGTTCGCACCGTAGACGGAGCTCGATGACGCGTAGACGAGATGGCGGATGCCGTGGTGCCGGCAGCCTTCGAGAATGTTCGTCGTGCCGACGATGTTGCTGTCGATGTACGAATGCGGATTCTCGAGCGAGTAGCGAACCCCGGCCTGGGCGCCGAGATGAACGACGGTCTCGAAGTTGCCGTCCCTGAACAGCGCCTCCATCGCCGGTCGGTCCGCGAGGTCGATGCGCTTCAGTTCGAAGGCGTCGTACTCTGCCAGCAGCTTCGCCCGGTCTTCCTTCAGCCGGACGTCGTAGTAGTCATTAAAATTGTCGATACCGACGACGGAATCGCCCCGCTCGAGAAGCAGCCGGGCCGTGTACATACCGATGAATCCCGCGGCGCCGGTGACGAGGACCTTCACTTGCCCGCTCCTGTGTCAGAGCCTGTCATCGCTGTCCGCGGCCGGCAGGACGTACTTGACGTCGTACACGAGTGAGGTGGGCTTGCCGAACGCGCGAATGCCCGCGGCGCCCAGCTCCCTGAATTCCTTGTGCGCAACGGCGATGACCATGGCGTCGTACTGCCCCTGCTCCGGGTTTTCGACGACGTCCAGATTGTAGTTCCGTCGCACTTCCTTCGCCGAGACCCACGGGTCATAGATATCGACGGTCGCACCGTAGGACAGCAGCTCGGCGATGATCTTCACGACCTTCGAGTTGCGGACGTCCGGGCAGTTCTCCTTGAACGCAATGCCCATCATCAGCACGCGGGCGCCGGCAGGATTGATGCCCTTCGCGAGCATCGACTTGACGATCTTCGACGCGACGTACACGGGCATGTTGTCGTTGATGCGCCGGCAGGCGAGGATCATCTCCGGGTGGAAGCCCAGGTGTTCCGCCTTGAACGTCAGGTAGTACGGGTCGACACCGATGCAGTGCCCGCCGACCAGCCCCGGCCGGAACGGCAGGAAGTTCCACTTCGTGCCCGCCGCGACAAGCACCTCTTCCGTGTCGATGCCGACGCGGTCGAAGATCATGGCCAGCTCGTTGACGAGCGCAATGTTCGCGTCACGCTGCGTGTTCTCGATGACCTTCGAGGCTTCGGCCACCTTGATACTGGAGGCCTTGTGCGTGCCCGCGGTGATGATCGACGAATAAATGCCGTCGATGTAATCCGCGGCTTCCGGCGTGGACCCGGACGTGACTTTCGGAATTTTCGGCAGCGGCCGTTCCTTGTCGCCGGGGTTGATGCGCTCCGGGCTGTAGCCGAGGTAGAAATCCGTATTCAGCTTGAGACCGGAGGTGGCCTCGAGGACCGGCAAGCAGAATTCTTCCGTGGCCCCCGGGTACACGGTCGACTCGAATACGACGATGTCGCCCCGCTTCAGTACCTTGCCGATGGCCTGGCTGGCCAGCCTGAGCGGCGCAAGATTCGGCCGGTTGTTGTCGCCAACCGGCGTCGGCACGGTCACGATGTAGAAATTGCAGCCAGCCGTCTCGTCGATCGAATCGGTCAGTGCGAGCTGCGTCGCCGCCGCGAGCTCGTCCGCGGACACCTCGAGCGTCGAGTCGGTTCCGGCCTGCAGCTCCACCACGCGATCCGAATTGATGTCGAACCCGATCGTCGGGTACTTCTTTCCGAACTCGACGGCGAGCGGCAGCCCGACGTAGCCCAGGCCGACGATCCCAATCTTTAACTCTTTGATATCAAAAGGCATATGTTCCGGCGTTGCGCCAACTCTTGCGGCGGGTCACTAAGGGTGGTCTGAATAGCACGAGCGCGGCACGGGCGGGCGTGCACAGGTCCCATTGCCGCCGCCCGCCCGCTTTTGGACCGCTTACGCTAGCCCAGGTACCACAGGGCCGCCAGGCCGGTGATCGACATCGTGACCGTGTACGGCAGTGCCATGATCACCATCTTGCCGTAGGACAGGCGAATCAGCGGCGCCAGGGCCGACGTCAGCAGGAACAGGAAAGCCGCCTGGCCGTTCGGCGTCGCCACCGACGGGATGTTCGTGCCGGTATTGATGGCGATGGCCAGCGCGTCGAACTGCTCGCGCGTCAGGTTGCCGGCGTCGTAGATTTCACGTACCTCGTTGATGTACACGGTCGCCACGAACACGTTGTCCGAGATCATCGACAGCAACCCGTTCGCGATGTAGAACAGCGCGGCCTGGGTCTTGCCCTCGTAGGTCATGACCCAGTCGATCACCGGCGCGAACAGGCCCTGGTCCGCGATCACCGCGACGATGGCGAAGAACACCACCAGCAGCGCCGTGAACGGCAGCGCTTCCTCGAACGCGTGGCCCAGCCGGTGCTCCTCCGTGACGCCGTTCAGCGCCGTCGACAACACGATGACCATCAGGCCGACGATGCCCGGCTCCGCGGCATGCGTCGCCAGCGCGGCCACGAGCAGCAGCGCGACGATGGACTGCATCAGGATGACGGCACTCTCGGACTTCGTGCGCTTCTCCGACGCTTCCTTGTCGTACGCCTCCAGGACCTCGCGCACTTTCGGCCCGAGCTGCGTCCCGTAGTCGCCGACCTTGAATATCTCGAGCAGCGCGCAGGTGATCAGGCCCACGACCAGCACCGGCATCGAGATGTGCGCCATGCGCATGAAGAACTCGACGAACTCCCAGTCCATCTTCTCGGCGATGAGCAGGTTCTGCGGTTCGCCCACGAGTGTCGTCACGCCGCCGAGCGCGGTGCCCACCGCGCCGTGCATCATGAGGCTGCGCAGAAAGGCCCGAAACTGGTCTAGGTCTTCACGGTGCAGTGTATCGACGTCGTCGTCACTGCCGTGGTCGTGCGACGCCGAGAAACTCTTGCCCGACGCGACCTTGTGGTACACGCCGTAGAAACCGACGGCAACCGTGATGATGACGGCCGTTACCGTCAGCGCATCGAGGAACGCGGACAGGAACGCTGCCGTAAACGAAAACATCAGCGACAGCAGCACCTTGGACCGCACGCCAAGCAGTATCTTCGTGAACGTGAACAGCAGCATTTCGCGCAGGAAGTAGATGCCGGCGACCATGAACATCAGCAGCATGATCACCGGGAAATTGTTCTCCGCTTCGTGAAACACGTGCCCCGGGGTCGTGAGACCCAGCAGGATCGCTTCGATCGCCAGCAGGCCGCCCGGCTGCAGCGGGTAGCACTTCAGCGCCATGGCGAGCGTGAAAATGAACTCGAGGACCAGTACCCAGCCGGCGACGAACGGATTGATCATCACGAGAACGGGGTTGATCACCAGGAACGCGATGATCGTCGTCTTGTACCAGGTCGGCGAATTTCCGAGAAAGTTCGCGCGCAGTGACTGTGCCAAGGTGTTGGCCATGCGGCCTCCTGTCATTCGTTGTTCTGTGGTTTCGCGCAGGCGCGTCGCGGCGGCGAATGGGGGCCGGCCGAACGCGTTATTCTAGACTGTTCCGGCGTTATTTTGCAGGTACATCGGTGCCCGCCGGACCGTCCCAGACGCACGCGCCGCCCTCGCGCAGCCGTGCCAGCAGGCGCTCGTGCGCCTCGAGCTCCGCGGCCGTCGGCTCGATGACGACGAGCTGCGCCGCGGCCGATGACGCCACGCCCCCCATCGCGGCGGCCGCCAGCTCCGCCGACGTCGGCGCGGAGTCGGTCGCCGACGGTTCCTCGTCGAGCAACAGCGCGCCCTGGCCGCCGGTCATCGCCAGGTAGACGCGCGCGAGCAATTCCGCGTCGATCAGCGCGCCGTGGAGATCTCGCTTGGACGCGTCCACCTCGTAGCGCTTGCACAGCGCGTCGAGGCTGTTGCGCTGGCCCGGGTGCATATCGCGCGCGAGGGTCAACGTGTCGAGTATCCGGCAGTGCGCGGCGAGTTCCGGCTTCGGATGCCGCATCAGGCGCAGTTCATGGTCGAGAAAGCCGACGTCGAAGTCGGCATTGTGGATGACGAGTTCGGCGCCGGCGATGAACGCCAGCAGGTCATCGACGACTTCGACGAACTTCGGCTGGTTCTCGAGGTCGGCGCGGCTGATGCCGTGCACGGCCTCGGCGCCCTCGTCGATGTCGCGCTCCGGGTTCAGGAAGCGGTGAAAATCGCGCCCCGTGAGCCGCCGGTTCTGGAGTTCGACACAACCGATTTCGATGACGCGGTGGCCCTGCGCCGGCGACAGGCCGGTGGTCTCCGTGTCGAGGACCACCTGCCTCACCGGCCGCCTCCGGTCGGGCACGGCCCCGGTTCGGGTCTAGCCGGCCAGTTCATCGATCCCCCGGTTCGCCAGGGCATCCGCGGCTTCGTTGCCCGGGTCGCCGGCGTGGCCTTTGACCCAAACCCACTCGACATCGTGTTTGCCGGCCACCTGGTCCAGCGCCTGCCACAAGTCCTGGTTCTTTACCGGCTTCCGCCCGGCCGTTTTCCACCCGCGGCGCTTCCAGTTCGGCAACCAGTCGGAAATGCCGTTCATGACGTATTTCGAATCCGTGTACAGCCGCACGGCCTGCCGGCCCTTCAGCGCGGAAAGCGCCTGGATCGCGGCCATGAGTTCCATGCGGTTGTTCGTGGTGTCACGCTCGCCGCCGTACATCGACTTGCGGTGCGCGCCGGCGATCAGCAGCGCGCCCCAGCCCCCGGGGCCCGGGTTGCCGCGACAGGCACCGTCGGTGTAGATCTCAATGTTCCTGCTCAAAACGAATGCGGGAGATGCGTGTGCTCGGTTCGGCCAGCCCGGCAACGACCTTCGGTTTCTTCTTCCACACGGGGCGAACCGGGGTCAGCGTGCTGATGCGCTTCTGGGCCGTGAGCATATAGCAAGCCGACATTTCCGGCCACCAGCGCTGGCCGCGCTGCTCCCAGCGGGACGACTGCGGCCGCCGCGTGCGCGGCAGCGGCCAGCGGAAGAAATAGCCCCGGGAATGCTGGATGCGCATATCGAGCAGCCGCAGCCAGTCCTTGAGGCGGCGGTCCGACAGGAGGTGCTCCGCACCCGGCGGCATCCCGGCGCCGGGAATCAGCCGCCGCAGCCCCCAGAGTCCGCCCGGGCGGAAGCCGAACAGCAGGATGTGTCCGTCGGCGCGCAGCACGCGGTGCACTTCACGCAGGATCGCGTGCGGACGGTCCGAGAAGTCGAGCGTGTGCGGCAGTATCACCGAATCGATCGAGTCACTGGCAATCGGCAGGCGATGGTAGTCACCGATGGCCGTGCTTGCCCCGGTGTCCGGCGGCAGATCGGCGGCGAGCACGGCGGAGCGCTGGGTCCGGGTGAATCGCAGGAACGTACGGGACTCGCCCCAGTAGCCGAGTTGCAGCGTCTCCTCACCGAACACGCCGTCGAGCACGTCCTCGGCCAGGCGGGCCTCCAGCGCCAGCAACGACGCGCCCAGCGGCGTCCCCAGCCAGGTGTGGGTTTCGTGATCTGTCCACTTGCGCATTGCCATTTCGCCGGTAGGATAGCCCGATGCCTGTGACCCTGCGCTCATTATTGCAGAGAATGCTGCCACCAACCGTGCGCAGTGCCGTCTTCTGTGGCGGCGTCCTGCTGGCCGCGGTACCGGCACGCGCCGAGCTGCCGCCGTTCCTCGAACAGGACCGGGATGCGCTGTCACTGGAGCTCGTATCACCGGTCGACGGGCTGGGGCTCGAGGAGATCGGTCCGTCGCTGGCGCAACCGGCGCCCGGCGACCTCATCGCCCTGCTCCGCGATTCCTTCTCGCTGACCTACACGGACAACCGGCGGATCGAAGCCGAACGCAACTGGTATGCCCGGCATCCGGCGTACCTCGAGCGCGTGCTGCTGCGGTCACAGCGCTACATGCCGTACATCCGGTCAGAGCTCGAGCGCCGCGGGCTGCCGATGGAACTCGCGCTGTTGCCGATCGTCGAGAGCGCCTACGACCCGTTTGCCTACTCGCACGGCCGGGCGGCAGGACTGTGGCAAATGATCCCCGGCACGGCGAAGCGCTTCGGCGTGCGCCAGAACTGGTGGTACGACGGCCGCCGCGACATCGTCGAGTCGACGCGCGCCGCGCTCGACTACCTCGAGTACCTGCACGGCCTCAATGAAGGCGACTGGCTGAACGCCATCGCGTCCTACAACTCCGGCGAAGGCAACGTGCTGCGCGCGGTCCGCAACAATCGCGCGGCGGGCAAGCCGGACGATTTCTGGAACCTGAAGGTGCCGCGCGAAACGGCCTCCTACGTGCCGAAGCTGCTGGCCCTCGTCGACATCGTCCGCGACCCCGACAGCTTCGGGCTGACGCTGCCGGAAGTCCCGGATACGCCGCAGTTCGCCATCACCGACGTCGACACGCAGATCGACCTCGCCCTCGCCGCCGAACTGGCGGGCATCGACGTCGACACCGTGTACGCGTTCAACCCGGGATTCAATCGCTGGGCCACGGACCCGGCGGGACCGCACCGCCTGCTGCTCCCCCTGGACGTTGCCGACGCGTTTTCCGAGACGCTGGCGACAGTGCCCGAAAACGAGCGCATCCGCTGGAAGCGGCACAAGATCGGCAACGGCGAAACGATCTCGGAAATCGCCGAGCAGTACCACACGACGATCGCGGCGATCCGCAGCGCCAACGAACTGCGCGGCAACACGATCCGTGCCGGCCAGTACCTGATGATCCCGGTATCGACGAAGCCGCTGGCGGAGTACACGAAGAGCGCCGACGCGCGCCTCGCGACCACGCAGAACCGCGAACGCGCGGGCAATCGCGTGGAGCACGTGGTCCGGAGCGGCGAGAGCTTCTGGACGATCAGCCAGCGTTACGGCGTGAGCACGCGCCAGCTCGCAGGGTGGAACGGCATGGCGCCGGGCGACACGCTGTCGGTCGGGCGCACGCTCGTCGTGTGGACCAACAAGGCCGATTCGCCGAGTACGGCGCCGACCTCATTGCACGGCAGCACGACGCGCAAGCTCAACTACACGGTGCGCAATGGCGACTCGCTGTACCTGATCGCGCAGCGGTTCCGCGTCACGGTGCAGCAGCTTGCCCGCTGGAACAACCTGGACACCGGCAAGATCCTGCGCCCCGGCCAGCGCCTCACGATGTACGTGGACGTCACCGCGCAGTCGTCCTGACCGACCGCGTCGGCCGCGCCCTTCCGCGCAGGCCCCGTTACCCCTGCTCCTCGTCGAAATGCATCGCCATGATGTTCGCGCCGGCGTCGACGAACGTGGTTTCGCCGGTGATGCCGCTCGCGAGGTCGGAACACAGGAAAGCCGCCGTGTTGCCGACCTCCTCGATGGTCACGGTGCGCTTCAGCGGCGCTGACTTTTCGGCGTAGGTCAGCATCTTGCGGAAGCCGCCGATACCCGCGGCGGCCAGCGTCTTGATGGGTCCTGCGGAAATGGCGTTCACGCGGATGCCGCGGGCGCCGAGGTCGGCGGCAAGGAAGCGCACACAGGCCTCCAGGCTGGCCTTGGCCAGGCCCATGACGTTGTAGTTCGGCACGACGCGCACGGCAGCGTTGTAGGTGAGCGCGAGCACGGCCGCGTTGCGCCCGTCCAGCATCGGCAGCGCCGCCTTGGTCAGCGCGGCGAGGCTGTAGGCCGAGATGTCGTGAGAGATGGCAAAGCCCTCCCGCGTGACCGCCTCGGTGAACCCGCCTTCGAGCTGGTCGCGCGGCGCAAAGCCCACCGAGTGCACGAGCACGTCGAGGCCGTCCCAGCGCTTGCCGAGACTCTCGAACACGGCGGCGATCTCGTCGTCGCTGGTCACGTCGCACGGGAAGCACAGCGCCGGATCCTGGCCCAGGCGCTCGGCCAGGCCCGTGACGCGCTTCTTGAGCTTGTCGTTCTGGTACGTGAACGCGATCTCGGCGCCTTCGCGCGCGAAGGCTTCCGCAATTCCCGTTGCAATCGAGCGATCACTCGCGACACCGACGATCAGCGCGCGTTTGCCGGCCATGAATCCCATGCTGTTACCCCGTGACAGTGACTTTCGGGCCCAAGTCTAACCGAGTCAGCGCCCGGAGTGGGCAACCCGACTCACTCGCCGAGCAACCGCCGGTAGATGGCCTCGTACGCATCCGCCATTGCGGCCGCGCCGAACATGCCCGACTTGCCCCGGTTCGCCTCGCGCATGCGATCGACGTCCGGCCCGCCGGCCGCGAGGCGCCGGATACCAGCATAGACCTGGTCCGGCGCATCCGGGTCGACGAGGATGCCGTTCACGCCGTCCTCGATCAGTTCGGGGATACCGCCGACGCGCGTGGCCACGACCGGCAGACCGAACTGGAGCGCGTCGAGCAGGCTGGATCCCAGGCCCTCGATGCGTGACGGGAACGCGAACAGGTCGCAGGCGGCGAGGTAATCCCCGACGTTGTCGACGAAGCCCGTGAGCTCGACGTTCGTCAGCGGCCCGATGGCTTCGCGAAACACGGCCTCGTCCTCACCCGCCCCCATCAGCAGGAAGTGCCAGTCGAGCCCCTCGGCGTCGGCCCGCCGCGCCACGTCGACCAGCGTCATCTGGCCCTTGACCTTCTGGATGTAGCTGCCGGTGTGGCCGATCAGGAACTTGCCCGCGTAGCGATCACGGATCGCCCGGGCGTTGCCATGATTGACCGGCATCTCGGCGTGCGCCGAGTGAATGGTCGTGGTCGCGAGATCGGCGTAGCGCGCATGCACGCTCGCCGCGATGGCATCCGACGCCGTCGCGATCGCCCCGGCCGCACGGTACGCGCGATCGCGCAACCAGGAGGGCTTCATCGGGTGTGGGACGCGCCGGGTAATCACGCCCTGCGTCCCGTTGAACCAGTGGCCCACCAGGCCGACGTAGACGGCGCGAGCCTCGTGCGCGTGAGTGATGCGCACGCTGCGCGTCGCGCGGGCCCAGGCGATCGGGCTCTGACCGACCCGCACGACGTCGGCGCCATTGAGCGCGAGGTCGTTCATGCGATCGGCCAGTTCGCTTGACGTGCGGGCAACGAGCCGCTGCCGCCACCCGCGTGCCGCGAGTTGCTCCATGAGCAGCTGGGTCTGTCGTTCGCCGCCGCGAAACTCGCGGGCCAGGTTGATGTGAGCGATCTGGGCGCCGTCGGGGCTCACGCCGGTAACCGCGTCACGCGGCCGCTTTGGTGTCTTCGCCCTGCAGGCGGGCGACGATGGTCGCGCAGCAGGCATCGCCCCAGATGTTCACGCTCGTTCGGCACATATCGAGGATGCGATCGAACACCATCAGGATGCCGATCGCCTCGACCGGCAGGCCGATGGCGGCGAGAATGATTGCGATAGCCACGAGCGATGCCGACGGCACGCCCGCCACACCGATCGACGTGAGCAGCGCGATCGTCACGATCGCGAACTGCGTCCCGAACGTCAGGTCGAGGCCATAGGCCTGTGCGAGAAAGATCGCCGCCGCACACTCGTACAGTGCCGTGCCGTTCATGTTCACGGTCGCGCCCAGCGGGAGCACGAAACTCGATACCTTGTTCGACACGCCGACGTTCTTTTCGACACACTCGATCGTGACCGGCAAGGTCGCGGACGACGATGCCGTCGAGAAGGCCGTCAGCATGGCCGGCGACATTCCGACCAGCACTTTGAACGGGCGCACGCCGCCGATGAAGCGCAGCATGAGCGGCAGCAGCACGAACGCGTGCAGCAGCAGCGCCAGGAACACCGCGCCGGCGAACGCAATCAGGCTGCGCGCGGCGCTGAACCCGGTCTGCGCGACCACCTCGGCGACCAGGGCGAACACACCGATGGGTGCGGTCATCATGATCCAGCCCGTCACCTTCATCATCGCGTGGAACGTGCCGTTCCAGAAGTTGAAGAGCGGCTCGGCATACTCGTGCGACACGTGCGTCATGGCGAAGCCGAACAGGATGGCAAAAACGATCAGCCCGAGCAGTTGCCCCTCGGCCGCGGCGAGAACGACGTTGGGCGGCAACATGCGCAGAAACACCTCCGCGACATCGCCGACGCCCTTGCCTTCCACGCGCGCCGCCACGTCGGCGGCCGACGCGTCCAGCGCCAGCAGGTCCTTCGCCGGTTGCCCGTCGACGATGCCGGGGGCGATGACGTTCACCACGACGAGCCCGATGAGGATCGCCGCCAGCGTCGTGACGGCGTAGAACAGGAGCGTCTTGCCGCCCAGCGCGCCGAGATCGCCGCCGCTGCCGATGCCCGCGACGCCGACGATGATAGACGACATGATCAGCGGCACGATGATCATCTTGAGCGCGTTCAGGAACAGCTCGCCGACGTAGTCGAGCATCGTCACGAAGCTCACGCCGAACAGGTTCGGCGTGTAAGCCTCGGTCGTGCTGACGTTGAGTACGAAGCCGACGACGCCAGCGGCGACGATGGCGATCAGTATCTGCCAATGCAGGGCCAGCTTGCGCATCACTCCCCCGTGGTCGCCGTTCGAGCCGGCTTGTTGCTATCGAGCAAGACTACTGGAACAGGTCTGAGGCAGCCAGCACGTCTTCGTTGATCACGACGTCGGCGTCGTCGCGCAATGCCGCAACAAATGCCTGGAAATCACCGATGCCCGACTGCTGCGCGAGCATCAGCTTGCCGCGATCGCGTTCCGCGAGCGGAATCGATTCCGGCCGGCCCGGCAGAACCGCGTCGAGCCGATAGACCGCGTAAGCGCCGTCCTGCCGCCGCACACTGCCGAAGACCGGCTTCTCGGCGCTCGGCTTGGCGGCGGCGTACACGTCGAACAACAGGGCCGGGTCGATGTCGCGAGATCCACGTTCGAACATCTGCGGCTCGGCGACACTCAGGCCCGCCGTGGCAGCGGCCTCGTCAAAGGCTTCGCCGCTGCGCAATGCCTCGAGCATCTGCTCGGCACGCGCGGCCATGATCATGTCGGCCTGCTCGGCTTCGAGCGCAGCAACGACATCGTCGCGGACGTCGTCCAGCGGTTGCAGACTCGCTTCCTGGTGACGCGTCACCTGGAAGATGGCGGCCCGGTCGGCATCGAGTTCGACGACGTCCGAGATCCGGCCGTCGCGCAGCACGCCGTCGGAAAACACGGTATCGATTACCGCCTGGTTGCTGCCGAACGGCTCGCCGCCGGCGCGAGTCAGACCTGCGGCGGTTTCGATCTCGAGGCCGGTAATCCCGGCAATTGCCTCCAGGTCGCTCCCGTCAAACAGCGCGTCGGATACCTGGCGTTCCAGGTCGCGGAAGCGCGCGTCGATCTCGCTCTGCCGCAGTTCCGTGAGCAATTCGCCGCGAACCTGGTCGAGCGGCAACGGCGCCGGGTCCGCCACCTCGTCGAGTTGCACGACGTGGAAACCGAACTCGCCCTCGATCGGGCCTTCGACCTCGCCCACCTGCATCGAGAAGACGGCGGCGCCGAGTTCCGTCGGCAGCTGCGAGCGCGTCAACAATCCGAGATCGCCGCCATTCGTGGCCGTGCCGCCGTCCTCGGACAACTCCGCGGCAACGTCGGCAAACGACTCGCCCGCGCGAATGCGCGCCAGCGCGTCCTCGGCCCGGGCGCGGGCTGCGTCCTCGCCGTCACCGGTCGTGATGAGGATATGCCGCGCACGACGCTGCTCTTCCTGCAGGTAGCGGCTGCGGTTTGACTCGTAATACGCTTCGAGATCGTCCTCGCTGACCGCGATGCTCTCGGCAATGTCGTCCCGCGAAATCCGCAGGTAAGCGACGTCGGCCGACTCCGGAACCTCATAGCGCTGTGCATTCGTCTCGTAGTACGCCGAGATCATGTCGTCCGTGATCTCGATGGCGTCCTGCACGTCGTCGGTGGTGATGGTTCCGACCGTCGCGATCCGCTGCTCGCCCAGCAGGTTCAGGTAACGGCGGTACTCTGCCGGCGTGACGACGGCCGTCGCCGCCAGCGCGAGCTGCAATTGCCGGAAACGCAGGCCGCTGCGCTGTTCGCGCTCGAACTGCACCGGGTCGATTCCGTTCTGCGCCAGTACCGCCTGGTAGGTTTCGCGGTCGAACTGACCGTCGACCTGGAACTGCGGCGTCTCGCGAATGGCGTCGCGGATCTGCTCGTCGCTGACGCGGAAGCCCTGGCTGTCGAGATAGTTCTCGATGAGCTGTTCGGTGATCAGCTGGTCCAGGAGGCGGCTGCGGACCTGTGCCCGTACCTCGGGGCCCACGGTCGCGAGCTGCGGATTGCGCCGGATCGCGTTCTGGTACTCATTCTCGAACACCATCGCGTCGATCTTGTCGCCGTCGACCTTGGCCGCATAGCTCTGGCCGATGAAACTGTAGTTCAGCCCGAAGAAGACAAACGACAGGCCGATGAGCGCGAGCAGAACGATCGCGAACGTGCCCGCAAAATTCTCGCGTATTTGCTGCAACATGAATAAATGATCACCGGGTTGCTGTGAGGCCGGGATATTACCCGAAAAAAAGCCTCGCCCCTACCAGGGACGAGGCTTCTGACTCGGCGCCGACGTCGATCACTCGACCCCGGAAAGTTGGCGGAGCGGACGGGACTCGAACCCGCGACCCCCGGCGTGACAGGCCGGTATTCTAACCAACTGAACTACCGCTCCGGATTCTGGTGGGTGCTGACGGGATCGAACCGCCGACCCTCGCCTTGTAAGGGCGATGCTCTACCAGCTGAGCTAAGCACCCGATTCTGGTGCCGCCCAGAATGCCAAAAAGCCCGCAACCACGGGCTTTTCGGGTCTGTCCGGCCCCGAAGGGCGCGCTAGTTTACGGCATCCTTCAGGGCTTTGCCAGCCTTAAATCCGGGCACATTGCTCGCCGGAATCTGGATGGTTTCGCCGGTTCTCGGGTTACGGCCGGCGCGTGCTGCGCGCGACTTCACCGAGAACGTGCCGAAGCCAACCAGCGACACCGCGCTGCCGCGCGCCAACGTCGACGTGATGCTGTCGAGCACGCCGTCCACTGCCTTGGTCGCATCGGCGCGAGAAAGTCCCGCGCTGCTTGCGACCGCTTCAATCAGTTCACCCTTGTTCATATTCGATCACCCTTGCAGATTGATAATGAATGGAATCAATCCAGCGAGCTCCCCCCTTCAGTTCGCAATCCGCTGAATCGCCGCTGGCGGCTCCGTGCAACCGACCCACGGCTGCGATGCTTATACCAAGCGTCAAAATGACGGTCAAATTCCGCACAACCACGCGGGTTTGGGAAAATCAGTGCGGCCTGACGACGTCCTCGCCCTTGTTCTCGGCTGACGGCTTTTCCGGCGCGTTCTCGACCGCCTGCGACTTGTCGTCCGGCAACGGCAGGTGCGTCAGCGCATGCTCCAGCACCTCGTCGATCCATTTCACTGGAACTATCGTCAGCTTGTCCTTGATGTTCTTCGGGATTTCCGGCAGGTCCTTTTCGTTGTCCTGCGGGATCAGCACCGTCTCGATATTGCCGCGGTGTGCCGCCAGCAACTTCTCCTTGAGGCCGCCGATCGGCAATACCTCGCCACGCAAGGTAATCTCGCCGGTCATGGCCACGTCACTGCGCACCGGAACCTTCGTCAGGGCCGACACCAGCGCCGTGCACATGCCGACGCCCGCGCTCGGTCCGTCCTTCGGCGTAGCTCCTTCCGGCACGTGGATGTGCACGTCGACCTTCTGGTGGAACTCCGGGTCGATCCCGAGGATCCCGGCCCGGCTCCGCACCACGGTCATCGCGGCCTGGATGGATTCCGTCATCACGTCACCGAGCTGGCCGGTGTGCGTGAGCTTGCCCTTGCCCGGGACAACGGCGGCCTCGATCGTCAGCAACTCGCCGCCGACCTCCGTCCAGGCGAGGCCGGTCACCTGCCCGACCTGGTCGTTCTCCTCGGCCTTGCCGAAGCGGTGGCGCCGCACCCCGAGGTACTTTTCGATGCTCTTCGGCATCAGCGTCACGCGCGAATCGCGCGGCTTCAGCAGCAACTGCTTGACGACCTTGCGGCAGATCTTCGATATCTCGCGCTCGAGACTGCGGACGCCCGCCTCGCGCGTGTAGTGCCGGATGATGTCCAGCACGGCGCTGTCGGTGATCCTGAGCTCGTTCTCTTCCAGCCCGTTTTCCTTCATCTGCTTCGGGATGAGGTAACGCGTCGCAATATTGAGCTTCTCGTCCTCGGTGTAACCCGGGATCCGGATGACTTCCATGCGATCGAGCAACGGCGCCGGGATGTTCAGGCTGTTCGCCGTGCAGACGAACATCACGTCGGACAAGTCGAAATCGACTTCGAGGTAGTGATCCTGGAACGTGCCGTTCTGCTCGGGGTCGAGCACTTCGAGCAGCGCCGACGACGGGTCGCCGCGGAAATCCATGGCCATCTTGTCGACTTCGTCGAGCAGGAACAGCGGGTTGCGAACCCCGACCTTGCCGAGATTCTGAATGATCTTGCCGGGCATCGAGCCGATGTAGGTACGGCGGTGGCCACGGATCTCGGCCTCGTCGCGCACGCCGCCCAGCGACATGCGCACGAACTCGCGGTTCGTCGAACGCGCGATGGACTGGCCGAGCGAGGTCTTGCCGACGCCGGGCGGACCGACCAGGCACAGGATCGGGCCTTTCAAGGTCTTGACGCGCTGCTGCACCGCGAGGTACTCGAGGATCCGCTCCTTGACCTTCTCCAGTCCGTAGTGATCCTCTTCCAGCACCTCCTCGGCGCGGCGGAGATCTTTCAGCACCTTGGAACGCTTCTTCCAGGGCGCCTTCAGCAACCAGTCGATGTAGTTGCGAACGACCGTCGCCTCCGCGGACATCGGCGACATCAGCTTCAGCTTGTTCAGCTCGGAGGTGGCCTTTTCCTTCGCCTCCTTCGACATGCCGGCCTTCTCGATGCGGGCCTCGAGGTCCGCGATCTCGTTCGGCGCGTCTTCCATCTCGCCGAGTTCCTTCTGAATGGCCTTCATCTGCTCATTCAGGTAGTACTCGCGCTGGCTCTTCTCCATCTGCTGCTTGACGCGGCCGCGGATGCGCTTCTCGATCTGCAGCACGTCGATCTCGCCCTCGATGATGCCGAGGATCTGTTCGAGCCGCGTCTTCACGTCCTGGACTTCGAGGATGCGCTGCTTCTCGGACAGCTTCAGCGACATGTGTGCCGCGACGGTGTCGGCCAGGCGACCGGCCTCGTCGATGCCCGACAGCGACGTCAGGATCTCCGGCGGCACCTTCTTGTTCAGTTTCACGTACTGCTCGAACTGCGTGATGATCGAGCGCACCAGGACGTCGATCTCGCGTTCGTCGTGCCGCTGGTCCTCGTCCAGCACCGTGATCGCCGCATGGAAATGATCGTCCACGGAGATCCGGTCGATCAGCGCCCGCTCGCCACCCTCGACGAGCACCTTGACCGTGCCGTCCGGCAGCTTGAGGAGCTGCAGGATCGTCGCCAGCGTGCCGACTTCGTACAGGTCCGCCGGCTGGGGGTCATCGAGATCGGCTTTTTTCTGCGCAACCAGCAGGATGCGTTTGCCGATGGCCATCGCGCGGTCGAGCGCCACGATGGAGCGGTCCCGCCCGACGAACAGCGGAATCACCATGTGCGGGTACACGACGACGTCGCGCAGCGGCAGTACCGGGACGTTCGAATCGTCGAACGTCGCGTCTTCGGGGGACATCAGATCCTGATCGGACAAAACAACACCTCTTCAATCAGCCCGCACGGAAGCACCGGACATGCGTCCGGATTGCCTCGGTTCAAGGTTGCGATGGCACTCAAGCTCCGTCGGAGCCCGTCGGTCTCGGTGGTTGTTGTTTTTCTATGTTGACCGTCGGTGTCTCATCCGACTCGTAGATGACGTACGGCTTGGTCTCCCCGGTGACCACAGACTCGTCCACGACGACCTTGCGGGCATTCGTGGACGACGGCAGGTCGTACATCGTATCGAGCAGCACGTTTTCGAGAATCGTGCGCAGGCCGCGTGCGCCGGTCTTGCGCTCCATGGCCTTCTTTGCAACGGCGCGCAACGCGTCGTCGCGGAACTCCAGCTCGACCTCTTCCATGTCGAACAGTTTCCGGTACTGCTTCGTCAGCGCGTTCTTCGGCTCGAGCAGGATCTGGATCAGTGCTTCCTCGTCCAGTTCCTCGAGCGTCGCGACCACCGGCAGGCGGCCGACGAACTCCGGAATCAATCCGTAGCGGATCAGGTCCTCCGGCTCGACGTCGTGGAGCAACTCGCCGACGCTCTTCGCCTCCTCCGCGGACTTGACCTCGGCCACGAAGCCGATGCCGCTCTTCGACGAGCGGTTCAGGATGATCTTGTCGAGGCCGGCAAACGCACCGCCGCAGATGAACAGGATGTTGCTCGTGTCCACCTGCAGGAACTCCTGCTGAGGATGCTTGCGGCCGCCCTGCGGCGGCACCGAGGCGATCGTGCCTTCGATGAGCTTCAGGAGCGCCTGCTGCACGCCTTCGCCGGACACGTCGCGCGTGATCGACGGGTTGTCGGACTTGCGCGAGATCTTGTCGATCTCGTCGATGTACACGATGCCGGTCTGCGCTTTTTCGACGTCGTAGTCACACTTCTGCAACAGCTTCTGGATAATGTTCTCGACGTCCTCGCCGACGTAGCCGGCTTCGGTGAGCGTCGTGGCATCGGCGATCGTGAACGGCACGTTCAGGAGGCGCGCGAGCGTCTCGGCCAGCAGCGTCTTGCCGCAGCCGGTCGGGCCGATGAGCAGGATGTTCGACTTCGCGAGCTCGACGTCGTCTTTCGAGCGCTCGGACATGCGGTCGTTGAGCCGCTTGTAGTGATTGTAGACAGCGACGGCGAGCACCTTCTTGGCGCGTGCCTGGCCGATCACGTACTCGTCGAGTATGTCCCGGATTTCCTGCGGCTTGGGCAGCTTGTCGCGGCCCGGCTCGCCGGCATCTTCGAGCTCCTCGCGGATGATGTCGTTGCAGAGCTCGACGCACTCGTCGCAGATGAAGACCGACGGGCCCGCAATCAACTTGCGAACTTCGTGCTGGCTCTTGCCGCAAAAAGAACAGTACAGCAGCTTGCCGTCTTCGTTCTTGCCGCGAGTGTCGTCACTCATTCAGGATAGGCCTCAGTTCCGGAAAATCAGTCTGTTACGACATTTTGTGTATATAACATGGGCTATTCCGGGGTGCAAAGCACGTGGTCTCATACCGAGACCAACCATCGCCCAAATGCCTGAAAACTCGCCAAATCAGCTCGATTTGGCCTTCGGGATCTCGTTTCGCCGAGCCAGCACCTTGTCGATCATGCCGTACTCGACCGCCGCCTCGGCACTCATGAACCGGTCGCGTTCGAGGTCGATTTCGATCTGCTCGACGCTCTGCCCGGTATGCCGGGACATTATGTCGTTCAGGCGCGCCTTCAGTTCCAGCACCTCTTTCGCGTGAATGCTGATGTCCGTGGCCTGGCCCTGGTACCCGGCTGACGGCTGGTGAACCATGATGCGCGAGTGCGGCAATGCATAGCGCTTGCCCTCGGTACCGCCGGCGAGCAGCAGCGCGCCCATGCTCGCCGCCTGTCCGACGCAGATCGTGGACACGTCGCACTTGATGAACTGCATGGTGTCGTAGATCGACAGGCCCGCGGTCACCGCACCGCCCGGCGAATTGATGTACAGGTGGATGTCCTTGTCCGGATTCTCGGACTCGAGGAACAGGAGCTGTGCGACGACGAGGTTCGCCATGTGATCCTCGACCGGGCCGACGATGAACACCACGCGCTCCTTGAGGAGGCGGGAGTAGATGTCGTAAGCCCGTTCGCCACGCGCCGTCTGCTCGACGACCATCGGGACGAGATTCAAAGCCGTTGCGGTCATATCTGCTTGCCTGTGATCCGTATGCCTGTGAATAGTCTCACGAATTCATGTATTCGGTGAACCCGACCTTGCGCGGTTTCACCTTGCCGTGCTCGATCAGCCAGTCGACGGCCACCTGTTCCAGCGCGACCGGCTCGATCTGCCGGCGGATATCGGGACTCTTCAGGTACATATCAACCATCTCGTCCGAACTTTCGTAGCCGGCACAGAGTTCCTCGACGTGCGCACGCAGGCGGGCCTCGTCCAGCGTCAGCTTCTCGTCGTCGATCAGCTGGCGCAGCAGGAGCCCCAGGCGAACCCGCTTCTCGGCGGCCTCGGCAAAATTCTCCATCGGTGGCGCCTGGGAGTGATCCTCGACGCCCATCCGGCGCATCGCCTCGTGCTGCATGGCGTGCATTTCCTGGTGCTTGAGCGTCTTCGGGATCTCGAACGGGTTCGCGTCCAGCAGCCCCTCCATGACCTGCTCCCGAAGGTCACTCTTGACCTTCGCGCGCGCCTCGCGCTCCATGTTGTCGCGAACGTCGGCGCGGAACTTCTCGATGCCGCCTTCCGTCACGTTGAACAGTACGGCGAACGCGTCGTCGACGGGCGGCAGCGATTTCTCCTCGACCCGCTGCACGTGCACGGCGAAGTCGACCTTCTGCCCCTGCAGATCTTCAGCGTGGTAGTCCTTCGGAAATTTCACCTTGAACGTGGTGTCGTCGCCCGCCTTGACGCCCGTCAGCCCTTTCTCGAAGTCGGCCAGCATCTGGCCCTGCCCGAGCTCGACCGGCACGCTGGTGCCGGTGCCGCCCTGGATCGGCTCGCCTTTCAGGGTGCCGGTAAAGTCGCAAACGACGCGGTCGCCTTCACGGCTCGCGCGCTCGACTTCCGCCCACGTGGCCTTCTGTTCGCGGAGCTTGTCGATCATCGCGTCGAGGTCGCTGTCGTCGATCGAGACATCGGGCTTGTCGATCTTGATCTTGTCCACGCCGCCAAGCTTGATCTCCGGCATGACTTCGAGCGTCGCGACGTAGGCAAACGTGCCACCGTCCTCGTTCTGCTCGTCGATGCGCGGCGCGCCCGCCGGGTGCAGGTTCTTCTGCGTCACGGCGTCGCTGTAGGTCTTCTGCATCAGGTCGGCGAGCACTTCCTCGCGTATCTGCTTGCCGTAGCGCTGCCGGACGACCCGCGCCGGCACCTTGCCGGGCCGGAAGCCCTTGATCTTGGCCTTCTTGCCAAACGCCTTGAGCCGGGAATCGACTTCTTCCTCGATGCGCTCGACCGGGAGTTCGACCCGGAGCTTGCGCTCCAGCGTGCCTGTGGATTCAACTGTGACCTGCATGTTCGTCGTGTTCCTCAATGGCGCTCGCGGCGGCTGCCAGGGCCGGGCCGTGAGCATAATTCTTTATATGTCAACGGGTTATTAGCTGAGACTGGTGCGAAAGGAGAGACTCGAACTCTCACGGGTTGCCCCACTGGCACCTAAAGCCAGCGCGTCTACCAATTCCGCCACTTTCGCCTGCCGTGGGTCAACGGGGGGCGGAGCTCCGGCGATTCCCGCCGGCCGTCCCGTCCAGCCGACGGATTATAGCGGATGGTTGCGCAATCGTGGAGCCCGCAACGGCGCCCTGCCCTTGACGGCGATCACAGCGCCGGCACGGCCCGCCGGCTAGGATTGGGTGCCATCGACACGGCCCGGAGCCGCCCGATGACGAGACCCCGACCATGAAAGGCCGCCTGCTGCTAGGCCTGATCGCGCTGCCGTTTGCCGGCTTCGGCACGTGGATGGCGTGGTCCGTGGGGTCGGATATCGCCGAGGCAGCCGCGATGCGGGGCTGGATTGCCGTCGAGGCGCGGGTGACGGCCGGCGGGTACCGCACGCACACGGGCGACGACAGCGACACCTGGGAAGCCTGGGCGACCTACCACTATGCCGTCGACGGCCGCCAGTACAGCGGTGACCGGGTGCAACTCGCCGGCGGCGCGGACAACATCGGCCGCTACCAGAAGCGCCTCGGCAACCGGCTGGCGAAGGCCGCATCGTCGGGACACCCGATCACCGTCTACGTCGACCCCGCGAACCCCGCTGACGCGATCGTCGACCGTGACGTGCGCTGGGGGCTGGCCGGCTTCAAGTCGATCTTTTTCCTGCTGTTCGGCGGTATCGGCTACGGCATGCTGTACGCGGCGGTCCGGGCGAAACCCGACCCGGACCCGGCCTCGCCCGAGAATCGCGACTCGCCGTGGCGCCTGAATCGTGACTGGCAGAGTCCCGTCATTCGTTCGGGGTCGCGCGCGGCAATGTGGGGCGCCTGGGCATTCGCCGCATTCTGGAACCTCGTGTCCGCCCCGCTGCCGTTCCTGCTGTACGACGAGGTGGTCAACAACGGCAACACCCTCGCGCTGGTCGGACTGCTGTTCACCGTGATCGGCATCGGCCTGCTCGTATGGGCGATACGCCGCACGCTCGAGTGGCGCCGGTTCGGCCTCACGCCACTGACGCTCGACCCGTACCCGGGCGCCGTCGGCGGCCACGTCGGCGGTAGCATCGATACGTCGCTGCCGCTGGACTCGCGGCAACGCTTCCGGGTGACGCTGAGCTGCGTCCACAGCTACGAGACCGGCAGCGGCGACGACCGCACCCGCCGCGAATCCGTGCTTTGGCAGGACGAGCTGGTCGCGCACACCGAATCCGGGCCGCGCGGCACGCGCATCGTGTTCCGCTTCGACGTGCCGGAGGGACTGGCCGCCGCCGACGCCGACCGGTCGGCCGACGCCTACCACCTGTGGCGCGCAAGCCTTCGCGCCGACTTCCCGGGCACGAACCTCGACCGCGATTACGATATCCCCGTTTACCCGACCGGCGCCCGGTCCCAATCAATCAGCGACGGCCGCGCCGGGGCGCCGGCGCGGGTCCAGTCGGAGGTTTTCGAGTCGGCCGCGCGAAGCCGGTTCCGGCTGACCCGCGACGGGCTGGCAAAGACGCTCGTCTACCCGATGGGCCAGCAGGTCATCGGCAACGGCGCCGCAATGCTGATCGGCGGCACGTTCGCGGCCGCCGGCTGGTTCATCGCCTTCCACGAAGGGAGCCCGGTTTTCGGCAGCATCTTCGGCGGCGTCGGTGCGCTGGTCGGGCTGGCCGCTACCTGGATGATCGGCAAGTCGCTGCGCGTGACGGTGCGCGGCAACGACATCACCAGCGCGCGACGCTGGTTCGGTCTGCCGGTGTCGAGAAAGTCCTTGTCCCGGCACGACTTCGTCCGCTTCGAGAAGGCATCGAACATGCAGACGAAAAGCGGCACGGAGACGATCCGGTACTACATGATCAATGCCATCACCCGCGACGGAAAGAAAGTGCGCCTCGGCGAAAATTTCCGTGGCGAAGGCGAAGCGCGAGCGGCACTTGCTGTTTTCGAGCAGGAGCTCGGACTGAAGGAACGCGAAGAACGGTCGCGATTCGACCTGGACCCGGCGCTGTTCGACCGAGGGACCGCCCGGCGGACCTAGCGATTCTGACTCAATCCTTGGGCAACCCCGATACCACAAACTAGGAATTTCTTAGCGTACTCCTTGGGTGCTGCTCAGGAGTCACGTTGTTCAGAACGCGTCATTCCAGCCCTGTGGCGGCTTGGGATTCTTTGACCCTCTTTTTTCTAGCTTTCTTTTTAGCAGCTCTCGTCACACGCTTGCCAGCCGCGATCGCGCTTTCGCTTTGCACGACGTCTCGCTTCAATACACCGTTGACCAACAGCTCTCGCACTTCCTCCGTATCCACCTTCAACCCAGTTGCCATGCGTCGCAGCTCGCGACGAATCACGTTAACAACTGGATCAGTCTGGGCAAGCGCGGCTACCGTAAATCGATTTACTATCTGTGCGCGCTCGTGATACTCGTCGATAATTTGCTTTTTGATTCCCTGTCGACACAGCAGAAAGACCTGTACTAGATCGTCTTTCTTTCGGTGATTAATCGCGCAAAAATCCATCATCATCACTAGCTCGGAAGTAACGGGTCTATCGAACTTTATTCGATGAATTTGCCATTCAACACCATTTGTCAGCACCACCCACGGAATCCCCTCAGTAGCTCCGTAATGGACTGCTTGTCGCAAGTGGTTTTCTTTGAGGTCTAGGCCTATGGCCTTGACTTCGATCAAGTACTTAACGCTGCCATCTATCTTGACGGCGAGGTCACAAAAGGTGCCCTTGATCGCGTGCTCGCTAGTTATCTCTGTGTACTTGTCAAATCCAAATACACTGCCCAGCATATCTGTGACTATCGTTACAGTGTCCGATTCGTGTATGTCTCGGTTCTTAGCGTCGGCCAGAATTTTCTGAAACCGAGGAATTTCCTTTGACAGCCGATCTCGAATCTTTTTTGGGATATTGACCATAATCCCGCCCCCCGCTTGTTTTTATTTTTCGGAAGGAATTATTGCATATCTGGGTAATTTGGCACACTTGATCTCCAGATCGGAAGACCGACCTCGCGAGTAGATACTCACTGGAACCGAGTTGAGAGGTGTGCACCATGCTTCCAAGAACACCAGCCTTAGAAGCCGCTATTTCATGGCGAGAATCGTCGCGAGGAATTGGTGGGCCCCCGGGGACTCGAACCCCGAACCAAGAGATTAAGAGTCTCCTGCTCTACCAATTGAGCTAGAGGCCCTCGCAACTGTAGAAATTGGGGTGGACGATCGGACTCGAACCGACGACGACCGGGATCACAACCCGGGGCTCTACCAACTGAGCTACGCCCACCGTAGTGTTTGTTACCTGCCTGCCTATCTTACCGCTTGCGTACTGCCTGTTCGAACTGGCGCGCCCGGCAGGACTCGAACCTGCAACCGCCGGCTTAGCTTACCAACTACCGCTTTCGCGGCCCCGCTTCCGCGGGTTTGTGGTCTGGACTATCTCTTCGCCATTCCAGGCGCCGCACGTATAGTCTCTACGGAACCCCGCGAAAGTCGGCGGCATGGTTCACTGCAACCGCCTGAGCGTTCTTGGGGGGCCTTACCCTCAGCGTGACGTTCGATCCAAACTGCTTCGGATCCAGGTAGTAACACTCGTCCGTGTCCGGACAGTACACACAATAGGCATCGACTTCATTCTTGTCCACCGGTGCTGTGTGGGTACCGTGCCGGTCCGTCCAGCAGGTCGAGAATCTCACCTGCAGGGCGCCAGTCGCATCCAGCGCACGGTATTTAACCTGAACCCTTCGGAATTCGCCTTGCCGGTACGCTACCAGGTCGAACGGAGCATGCTCCGTCAGCGGCAGGCATACCGTGAATCCCTGTTCAAACAAATCCAGCTGAGCCTTCAGGACCCCCAGGTCACCTTTTTCCTTCGTGTGATGTGTCACGGCCATTTCCGGTCCATGCCATCATCACAGGAGACCACGGGTTTCCACGGGATTGCCACCAGCCAAAGCTGCTGAGGTTTCCCCGTTATGGTGCGGTCCACTGTACCGGTTCGCTTTCCCGGCACAGGCTCCTCACTCAAAGGCCGATGCTCTATCCGGTTGAGCTACGGGCGCTTTGTCTCACGCAATACGCAAACTTCTCCAAATTCTCCGATGAATGGTCGGGGCAGCAAGATTCGAACTTGCGACCCTCTGCTCCCAAAGCAGATGCGCTACCAGGCTGCGCCATGCCCCGAACGCCCACGTCCTGCCCGCGTCCGGACCGGCTGCCCGGCCCCGCGGGGGGCGAATTCTACGGGGGGGTGCCCGGGCAGTCAACGAAACCGCCGACCCCGGGCGGGCGCCCGGTCTGGTATCGTGCGTCCGGGCATTTGCCGGAATCGAGGGCACCATGAAGAAACTAGTTACCGCCTTGCTCCTGCTGGCCGCCGCAACGGCCGGCGCGGACGACCGTATCCGCGCGCACCCGCACGTCGAGGTCGTGACCAACGAGGGCACGTTCAAGCTGGAACTCGAGACGAAGGAGGCGCCGCTCACCGTGGCCCACTTCCTCGAACTGGTCGACGCCGAGTTTTTCGACGGCCTGATCTTCCACCGCGTGATCGAGGGCTTCATGATCCAGGGCGGCGGCTACACGCCGGGCTTCGAGTTGCGCGAGGACGAGAAGTCGGTCCCCAACGAGTCCGGCAATGCGATGAGCAACACGCGTGGCACGATCGCGATGGCCCGGACGAACGACCCGCATTCGGCGAATTCGCAGTTCTTCGTCAATGTCGCCGACAACGCCCGCCTGGACCCTCAAAAGGACCCGGTCGACGGCCGCTGGGGCTACACCGTCTTTGGCTACGTGATTGAGGGCATGGACGTCGTCGACAAGATCGCGGCCGTCGACGTCGGGCCGCAGGGCGAGCACCAGCACGCACCGCTCATCCCGGTGGTCATCAAGACCATGCGCCAGGTCGACTGAGCCGGTTTCGCCGCATGTCGACGCTGTTCATTTCCGACCTTCACCTCGACGCGGACCGGCCGGAGATCGGCGAGCAGTTCCTGGCCTTCGCGGCCGGCGAGGCCCGCGACGCCGAAGCCCTGTACATCCTGGGGGATCTGTTCGAGTCCTGGGTGGGCGACGACGACCCGAACCCGCACTACGCGATCATGAAGTCCGCCATCCGCGGAGTCAGTGACGCCGGCGTGCCCGTGTATTTCATGCACGGCAACCGCGATTTCATGATCGGCGACCGCTTCGCCGCGGAAACCGGGGTGCGGATACTGCCCGACCCGACCCAGGTCAAACTGTACGGCGAACCGGTCCTCCTGAGTCACGGTGATGCCTGGTGCACGGACGACACCGAGTACCAGCACGTGCGGGCGATGACCCGCAACCCGGAATGGCAGGCCGCGATGCTCGAGAAGCCACTGGAGGTGCGGCTGGCGATTGCCGCCGGTGCCCGCGCCGAAAGCCAGGCGCGCAACGCGCTGCTGCCCGAAAACATCATGGACGTGAACGCCGGCGCGATCCGCGACGCGATGCATTCGCACGGCATCCGGACGATCCTGCACGGCCACACGCACCGTCCCGCCGTGCACCGGTTCGAGCTCGACGGCGACCCGGCCACGCGCATCGTGCTCGGCGACTGGTACGACCAGGGCAGCGTCGTGCGCTGGACCGAGGACGGCTACTCGCTCGACGAACTGCCGCGCTAGGCGCCCGTCGCCTTCCGGCCCGGCGCCTGTCGCGCCGGCTCAGGCCCCGGGCACGCCGCTGTGGAAGCGAAACGCCGGGTCCGGCCGGGTCACGAGTTCGGCTTCCAGCCTGCGGAGTTCGTCGAGGCGATCCTCGATGGCAGAATCCCCGGCATCGTTTTCGGCCCGCGCGAAGTCGAGATAGTGCGTGAAGTGTCGAGCCTCGGACGCCAGGAGCCCGTTGTAGAAACGGCCGATGTCCGGCGGCAACACCGGTGCCACCCGCGCAAAACGTTCACAGGAGCGCGCTTCGATCAGCGCGCCCACCAGGAGCATGTCCACGAGCTTGCCGGGCTCCGAGTCCCGGACGGCGTCGCGCAACCGCCCCGCGTAGCGCGACGCGCTGAGGCGCCGGAACGGGATCTGCCGCTCGGCCATCAGGGCACGAACCTGCTCGAAGTGGCGCAGTTCCTCCCGCGCGAGCCGCGACATGCGCTGCGCGAGCGCGGTGCGTTCCGGGTACCGGTACAGGAAACCCAGCGCCGTCGACGCGGCCTTGAGTTCGCAGTTCGCGTGGTCGAGCAGCAGTTCCGGCAACCGCGCGGCCGCTTCGGCCACCCAGCTCTCCGGCGTCGGCACCGTGAGAAACGACGCGATGGGTTCCGGGACCATCACAGCCACTCGGGCACCTCGGCCGCCGACTGGAGGCGGTCCTCCGGCTGCTTCGCCAGCATCATGTTCAGGAGCGCCTGGTACTGCGCGACCCGTGCCGGCAGGAGCGGGATCGGCGCCTTGGCGTGCTGGTAGATGATCCCCATCGCCGATTCCGCCTGGTACGGCTTCGACCCGGTCAGCATCTCGTGGAAGATGACGCCAAGGCTGTAGATGTCGCTGCGCGCGTCGACGTTGCCGCCGTGGCCCTGCTCCGGGCTCATGTAATACGGGGTCCCGAAGATCTCACCGCTGTCGGTCATGTCCATCGCGAGCCGCAGGCGTTTCGCGAGGCCGAAATCGATCAGCGCCACCGTGTCGTCCGAACGCAGCATGACGTTGGCCGGCTTCAGGTCACGGTGCAGGATGCCGACCTTGTGGATCTCGGCCAGTGCACTCGCGATCTGCCGGAAATAGCGCACCGCGGACGACGCCGTCAGCCCGCGCGCCATGCGCTGCCGCAGGTCGCCGCCGTCGAGGTATTCCATGGCGATGTGCGCGTGATCGTCGCCGACGCCGAGGTCGAAGATCCGGACGATGTTCGGGTGCGCCAGTTCAGCAATCAGCTCGTATTCCTGCAGGAACCGATCGAATGCACCGACGCTGTCCGACGCGTCCGGGATCTGTCGCAGCACCTTCAGCACGAGCCGCTGCCCGGACGTCTCCCGCTCCGCGAGGTACACCGACGAGTGTTCCGTCGTACCGAGCTTGCGAATGAAGCGGTAGCCGCGGATCAGCGGGTTCACGCCCGCGGCCAGATCGCCGACGAACAGGGAACCCGTCGTGACGCTGCTGCGGTTCGCGGCGAGTATTTCACTCAGTCGCACGACGAACGTATCGTGGTGCACCCGGTCCCGCGTGAAGAACACATCGGCGCCGGCCTTTTTCGCCGCGGGCTTGTCCCCTTCGCTACCGAAGTAGGCAACCGGCGGAAACCCGCGGACTTTGCGAAACTGGCGGAGGATATCAATGCCGGCCCGGTCGCCGACGCGGTCGCCGAGCAGTATGAGGTCGTTGCCCGCCCCGGAAAACGCATCCGGCAGGTAGCCGGCCGTGGTCGGGTCGTAGGCCGTGATGTTCGCGTCGGGCCAGTGCGTCGTCACGTGATGCATGAGCAGCGTGCGGAAATCCGCCTCGCCGTCAATGATCATGAAACGCACGCTCATCGCGCCCGGCCTGTGCCGGCAACCGGCGGCGCGACGGGCCTACAGCCCGACGACGGCGTGCACGCCCTGGCGCTTCTCTTCGCGCGCGAGTTTTGCCGCGTCGTTCCTGCGCTTTTCCAATACACCCAGGTATTCCGGAGTCACATCGCCGGTTACATACTCGCCGGAGAAGCAGGAAGTATCAAACTCCGTGATGGACGAGTTGTCATGGCGGACGGACCTGATCAGCCCGTGCAGGTCCTGGTATATCAGGCGGTCGGCGCCGATCGCCTCCTGGACCTCCTCGACGCTGCGCCCGTTGGCGATCAGCTCCGAGGCCGCGGGCATGTCGATGCCGTACACGTTCGGGCAGCGTACCGGCGGCGCCGCGGACGCGAAGTACACCTTGTTGGCACCGGCTTCGCGCGCGAGCTTGATGATCTGCCGCGACGTCGTACCACGCACGATGGAGTCATCGACCAGCAGCACGTTCTTGCGACGGAACTCGAGGTCGATTGCGTTCAGCTTGCGGCGCACCGACTTCGCGCGCTCCGCCTGCCCGGGCATGATGAACGTCCGGCCGATGTAGCGATTCTTGATGAAGCCTTCCCGGTACTTCACGCCGAGGTGATAGGCAACCTGCAGGGCCGACGTCCGGCTCGTGTCCGGAATGGGGATGACGACGTCGATGTCGTGGTCCGGAAATTCGCGGACGATCTTGCCGGCGAGTTCCTCGCCCATCCGCAGACGGGCCTTGTACACCGAGATGTCGTCGAGAATGGAGTCAGGACGGGCGAAGTAGACGTACTCGAAAATGCACGGCGTGTGCCGCACGTCGCCTTGCATCGTGTGCGAATGCAGCGTGCCATTGTTCTCGATGAACAGCGCCTCGCCCGGCTGAACGTCGCGCATTCGCTCGAACTGCAGCACGTCGAGCGCAACGCTCTCCGACGCCACCATGTAGTCCACGCTGCCGCCCAGGTCGCGGCAGCCGAGCACGAGGGGCCGGATGCCGTTCGGGTCGCGGAAGGCCACGATGCCGAAACCGACGATCATCGCGACGACGGCGTAGCCGCCGCGGCAGCGCCGATGCACCGCCTCCACGGCACCGAAGACCTGCTCCGGTGTCGGCCGGCCGTTGGCGCGCGCCTGTAACTCGTGCGCGAACACGTTCAGCAGGACCTCCGAATCGGACGTCGTGCTCAGGTGCCGGCGATCCTTGCGGGTCAGCAACTCCGTGAGCTCGTCGTGATTCGTGAGGTTGCCGTTGTGCGCGAGGCAGATGCCGTACGGCGAGTTGACGTAGAACGGCTGCGCCTCCGTCGACTGCGCGCCCCCGGCGGTCGGGTAACGGACGTGGCCGATGCCGACGTTGCCGGCCAGGCGCAGCATGTGGCGCTGCTGGAACACGTCGCGAACGAGCCCGTTACTCTTGCGCGAATGCAGGCCGTCCTCGCTCCAGGTCACGATGCCCGCGGCGTCCTGGCCGCGGTGCTGCATGACTGTCAGCGCGTCATACAGCGCCTGGTTGACGGGCTGGCTGCTGACGATTCCGACCAGGCCACACATACGACACTCCGTTTATCCAGTCCCTTGCGGACGTTACGTCACCGTCGGTAATTCGACGGGAAGACTTTCGGCCGGTTCATCCGGCGTGATCAGGTCGAGACCGTGGGGCGCCATCTCGGCAATCCAGTCGGCGACGACCCCAACATGCGGGATCAGCAGTGACTCCTGCCACCACGAATCGTTTGCGAAACCTGCGAACTCCCCGCCGAGTACGAACACGGCCAGCAGGATGATCCCGCGGCAAGCGCCGAACAGCGAGCCCATCAGGCGATCGGTACCCGAGAGCACCGAGATGCGGACCATCTTCGACAGCAGCCAGCCGAGCAGGCCGCCCGCCGCGAGCACTACCGCGAAGACGAGCACTCGCCCGAACCAGGTCTGCAGCTCCTCGGAACTCAGCCAAGATTCGGAGACGTTGCCGATGGCAGGCCCGAAGTACAACGCCGCCCAGACCGCGATCAGCAGCGTGGCGATGGACATCGCTTCCTTGATGAATCCCCGGACGAACCCGACGACAATCGACGTGACGATTGCGACGGCGATGACAATGTCGACGATCGGCATCTTTCGTGGCGGGGGTGGGTCCGGCTGGCGACGGGAGACTTCAGGCGGCAGATTCTAGCAGAACGCCCGTCGTTGACACCCCCAAATTCCCGTCAGTCGAGCGGGCTGCGCCGGGCATCGTCGCCACACGCAGCGTCAGGGGTGCGGAACGACCTGCCCTTCGTAGCCGGCCCTCGCGAGCTGCGCCGCGACGCGCTCCGCCGCGTCGCGGTCGGCCAGCGGCCCGATACGCACCCGCTGCAATGCACCGCCGGACGTGCCTAGCTGGCTGAGAAACGCCGCGAAGCCCTTCTCGCGCAGATCCGCCGCGAGTTTTTCGGCATTGTCCCGGTTCGAAAAGCTGCCGAGCTGCACCGCAAACATGCCGGTGGACGACGCCGCAGGCGCCGGCGCCTGGGCGACCGGCGTCGGCGCCGGTTCGTCGACCGCTTCTGTGGGCGACTCCGCCACGCTGTCCGCCGGTGAGTCCGGCGTATCGTCGATGACTTCCGACGGGGCCGGTGTCGATGGCGTGGCCGCGGGCGGCTCGGAGACGGGTTCAGCGCGCGTCGCCGGCCCGGCCGGAACCGGCTCGGTGCGATTGCGGTCGAGCACGACCGTCTGCGTCTGTGTATCGTCCTGCCCGGGGAGCGGCACGCGCTCGGACAGGACCTCGGATTCCGCCGGCGGCCCATCGAGGAATACCGGCACGATCAATACGGCCAGTGCCACCAGCACGACGGCCCCGATTATGCGTTCCTTCAAAGCTCTATCCATCATTGGCTTGCCCTTGCGGGGGCGAGTATAGCGAAAGCGCCCGGAGGACGGGGCCGACCGTGTAGAACGACCCGGTCACGACGATGCGTCCGGCGCGGCCGGCGACGGCACGCGCGGCCTCCAGGGCCTCCTCGAGGGTCGACGCCTCCAGGCAGGCGCGGCCCGTGGCGTTGGCGATGCGGCGGGCGAGCTCCTCTGCCGGCAGGGCCCGGTGACTGTCCGCCGTCATCGCGATCCAGCGATCAGCCAGCGGCGCCAGCGGCCCGACCACGTCCTCGACGTCCTTGTCGTCGAGCATGCCGACGACCATGACGGTCGGCGCACGATGATCCGTCTCGCGCAGGGCGGCTGCCAGCACGCCGGCGGCCGCCGGGTTGTGCGCTACATCCAGCAGCCAGTGGTGCGTGTCGGTCACTCGTTGCATGCGCCCGGGCAGCCGGAGCGCCCGCAGCGCGGCGTTCACGCGGTCGCGCTCGAGCAGGTCGAGCAGGCCCGCGGATTCGAGCAGCGCCAGCACGCCTGCCGCGTTGGCATATTGCGCCGGACCCGGCAACGCGGGCGCCACAAGGCCGTCGAGCCGATGACCACGTCCCCACCAGCGCCAGCCGTCGCCGTCGCGCTCGGCGCCGAAGTCCTTGCCGGCCACGCGGAGATCGGCGCCGAGTTCCGCGGCCACTCGGCGCACCGACTCCGGCACCTCCGGCGAAGCAAAGATGCCCGGCTTGCCGGGGCGAAGGATGCCGGCTTTCTCAGTGCCGATCGCCTCGACGTCGTTGCCGAGCCAGGCCATGTGATCCATCGAAACGTTCGTGATCAGCGATGCCGTCGGTTCAATGGCATTGACGGCATCGAGCCGCCCGCCCATGCCGACCTCGAGGACCGCGACGTCCACGGCGCGTGCCGCGAAGACCTGCAGCGCCGCGAGCGTCCCGAACTCGAAGTAGGTCAGCGGCACGTCGCCGCGCGCGCGGTCGACGATCTCGAACGCGGCAACGATGGTGGCATCGTCGACCGCTTCGCCGTTCACGCGGATGCGTTCGTTGTAGTCCGAGATGTGCGGCGACGTGTAGGCGCCGGTGACGTAACCGGCGGAGGCGCACAGTGACTGTGCCAGTTCGACCGAAGAACCCTTGCCGTTCGTCCCGCCGATCGTCAGCACGGTTTGCGGCAGGCGTGGCTGCAAGCGGCCGAGGACCTCGCGCACCCGTTCGAGCCCGAGCACGATCTCGCTCGGCGACCAGGACTCGATACGGGTCAGCCAGTCCGCGAGGGAGTCGCTGCCCGCTGACGACCCGCGTTCGCGCATGCGCGCGGCTACGTCACGGGGCTCGGTCGGTGTTCCAGCTTGGCGAGCAGATCCGCGATTTCCTCGCGCATCTTGCGTCGGTCGACGATCATGTCGACGGCGCCGTGGTCGAGCAGGAACTCGCTGCGCTGAAAACCTTCCGGCAGCGTTTCGCGCACGGTCTGTTCGATCACGCGCGGGCCGGCGAAACCGATCAGAGCGCCCGGCTCCGCGATGTTCACGTCACCCAGCATGGCCAGGCTCGCCGACACGCCGCCCGTCGTCGGGTCGGTGAGCACGGACACGTACGGTACCGGCACCCGGCCAAGCCGCGCGAGCGCGGCCGACGTCTTGGCCATTTGCAGCAGCGAGAACAGGGCTTCCTGCATGCGCGCACCGCCGCTCGCCGAAAACGAGATCAGCGGCATCTTGTTTTCGGCGGCAAGCCCGGCTGCCCGGGAGAAGCGTTCGCCGACGACGGAGCCCATCGACCCGCCCATGAACGAAAACTCGAACGCACACGCCACGACCGGTCGCCCGAGCAGCGTGCCCGTGACGGCCACGAGCGCATCTTTTTCGCCGGTCTTTTTCTGCGCCGCGACGATGCGATCGCGATAACGCTTGCTGTCGCGGAACTTCAGCGGGTCCTCGGGTTCCAGCCCCGGGGCGATCTCGTTCTGCGAATCCGGGTCCAGGAAATAGTCGAGCCGATCGCGCGCGCCGATGCGCATGTGGTGCGTGCACTTCGGGCACACGTACAGGTTGCGTTCGAGTTCATTGCGATACAGCTGCGCGTCGCACTTCGGGCACTTGATCCAGACGCCTTCCGGTACGGAACGCGTACGCTTCTCGGTGCTGATCCGCGACGGCATCAATTTTTCAAACCAGCTCATGGGCGTATGGTAGGGGGTCCGATCAGCTATTGCCACCAGCCGGAAGGCCGAAACCCGGCGGATACGTGACGCCAACCAGCGTCAGGCCCTGCGCCGGCGCCGCGATGCCCGCGAGCGTCCGGTCCTGCGCGGCCAGGAGGCCCGACACCCAGTCGACGTCACGCTCGCCGGTGCCGACCGCGACCAGGGTACCGACGATATTGCGCACCATCCGCTGCAGGAACGCGTCGGCCCGGACGTCGACCGTGACGAAGTCCCCGGCACGGCACACGTCGATCGATCGCAGGTTCCGAACGGCGGTCCGCGCCTGGCAGCCGGCGGCGCGGAACGTCGAGAAGTCGTGCTCGCCCAGCAAGTGCTGCCCGGCCGCCTGCATGCGCGCCGTGTCCAGCTCCGTGTGCAGCCACCAGACCCGGTCGCGAAGCAGCGCGGAGCGGACCAGCCGGTTCAGGATGACGTAGCGGTAATGCCTTTCGGTGGCCGAGAACCGCGCGTGGAAACCGTCGTCCACCGGCCGCACCCAGCCGACGCTGACGTCGTCGGGCAGGTTGCTGTTGATTCCGAGCAACCAGCCCCGTTCGGAGCGAACGCTGTCCGTGTCGAAGTGGGCGACCTGCCCGCTTGCATGAACCCCGGTGTCGGTGCGGCCCGCCGCGTGCACTTCGACGTCGTGATCGGCAACCGTCGTGACCGCCCGCTCGAGCACCGCCTGGACACCGCGGCCGGAGCGTTGCCGCTGCCAGCCGTTGTAGGCGGTACCGTCGTATTCGATGCCGATGGCGATACGCAAGCGTCGGCCCCGTCAGCCTGGCCGTTGTCGGCCGCGCCGGTCAGGACGGCAGTGAGTCGAGCAGTTTCTGCGCCTGCTGGCGCTGGCCCTCGTCGCCCTCGTCCAGCACCTCTTCGAGAATGCTGCGCGCACCAGCCGGATCACCCATGTCGACGTAGGCGCGTGCCAGGTCCAGCTTCGTGCCGACCTCGGTCATCGTCCGCGCATCGTTCAGGTCATCGGACAGGTCATCCGGCGCGAATGCCAGCGTCTCGACGGTGTCGTCGTCGTCCACGCCCGGCCGCGGCTGTTCCACCGTGGCGTCGTCGCGGAGCTGTTCGACCGTGTCGCCCTTTTCGCTCAGCTTGAGCGCGGAGGTCAGGTCGTCAAGATCGAGGTCGACGTCGGTACTGCCCAAGGCCGGCGTTTCGGCCGTTTCGTCCGCGTCGTAGGCGTCGGCCGGCAAGGCTTCCGTCTTCGCGTAGTCGAAGTCTTCGTCCGTAAGGCTGCTTGCCAGCAGCGTCGCGTCGTCGTCGCCCAGGTCCGCCTTCTTCTCGTCGGACATCGTCTCGACGGCGAAGTCCTCGCTCAGTATCTGGGTCCGGCCGGTCGCCGCCAGCAGGTCCTCGTCGATGTTCGTGTCGGTCTCTTCCGCCGACTCCATCGCCGGGTTCTGGCCGGTCTCGTCGACCGCAAAGCGCATGCCCGTCCGCGATCGCGCGAAGTCGTCGTCGACGTCGAAGGCCTCCATCAGCCCGGTCTCGTCCACGTCGACCTGCGGGTTCTTGCCGGTGATCTCGGGCTCGTCGAGCATTTCGTTGGTGCCGGTCGCCTCGAGATCGTCCAGCGAGGCCAGCTCGGTCGCGTCGTCATCGTCGTCCAGGTCATCGAGGTCGTCGAGCGAGGCGAGCTCGGTTTCCGCAAGGCTGTCGACGTCGAGGCCGAGGTCGTCCAGGTTGATCTCTGCCGTCGCATCGGCGGATTGCCCGGAGGAGCCAATCGCATGACCCAGTTTTTCGTCCAGCGACGGCAATTCGCTGGTCCCCTCGAGGCCCGCGAACTCGTCCGCGATGGTGGGTGACTCGACCGTGGGGTCCTGCGACGGCATCTCCACCGTCTTCTCGGTGCCGGTGCGCGACGCCGTCTCGCTGGTCTCGTCGAACAGGAAGTCGATGCCGTCGTCATCGTCGCCGCCCAGGTCGATGACTTCGTCATCGCCGCCGCCGTCGGTGCCGAAGTCCATGTCGAGAGCGCCGGTCCCGCCATCCGTATCGTCGTCGAACGCGAGGTCGATCGCCTTCGTCGCGCCGGCCACCTCGACCCCGGCAAACAACGCGGCGTCCGGCGCTATCTGCTGGCCCATGATGACGATCTTGTCCCAGTCGTCCGACTGGTCGCCGGTCACCCCGTGCAGCCGATCGGCGGCATCGACGAACGCGTCGCGGTTGCCCCAGACAAAATAGATTTCGCACAGCTTGGTGAGCAGGTCCTGGCGCTCCGGCTCCGCCTGCAGCGCGCCGTTGATGAGATCCGCCGCCTGGTCGTACAGGCCGTACGCCATGTGGAAGTCGGCTTCGGCAATCGGGTCCGACTGGTCGAGGTTGACCGCCGTTTCGCTGCTGAACGTGTCCTCCAGCGAACCGAACGTGCCAGTCTCGTCGCCGGTATCCGCAAACGACGGCGCTTCCGACTCCACGGTGTCGCCGGACGTCTTGAAACGGCCGCTCTGCTCGACCACGACGATCGACTCGTCGTTGCGGTTCGGCGCGCGCAGCGATTCCGTCCCGGACAGGGACTCGTCCGGCGCGTCGTCGTCCGCGTCGAGGCGCGAACTCCAGGCGTCCGGCTCGTCGCCACCGCCGCCGCGGCGCATGAACCAGACGAGAATGCCCACCACCAGGAGCAGCGCGACGCCGAGTCCGACCCAGAGGTTGGTCGCCAGGCCGATGATCTTGTCGAGCCACGACTCCTCGCGAGGCGTGCGGCTGCGAATGGTCGTCGACGGCTCCGTCGCGACGTCGTCGGCCGCCTCGGCTTCGTCCGCCGCGGCGTCTTCATCGAATTCGGGGAACAATGCGTCGTCGGCCGGCTCCGCGGGCGTGTCCTCGCCCAGGATTTCGTCGTCGACGAAGGGCTCGTCCACGACGTCGTCGACCGGCGGCTCGTACACCTCGCCACGCATTTCGGCGAGTTCGCGCCGCAGGTTCGCGAGTTCGTTGTCGTGAATGCTCACCAGCCCGGGCTGCTCGGCGATCTCCGCCTCGAGCTCCGCGATGCGGCCCTCGATTTCCTCTTCGCGGCTGAGCGGCTCCTCGTCGATTTCGTCGGGCACGATGCCCGTGTCGGCACCGAGTCCGGGGTCGGCGGGCTCGTCGTCCGGCGGCACGAGCGTCAGGCTGGGCCGCGACTCCGGTTCCGGCGGCGCGGTGCTGGTCGGCGCCGGCGTCGTTGCGCTACGGCCGCCCCACGCCGCGTTCTGGCGCTGCGCTTCGTTGAATGCGGCGGAGCGGTCGATGCGATGGATCTCGTCGGCGCTCGGGATGCGCAGGCGTGCACCGGCGCGGAGCACATTTATATTGCCGCCGAACGCGTCCGGGTTCGCCTCGTAGATCGCCAGCATCGTCTGGTTCATCGTCAGGCGGCTGTCCGGGCGGATCGAACTCGCGATACCCCACAGCGTCTCGCCGCGCGCCACCGAATAGTCGTCGCCCGTCGTGGCGTCGTACGGCGTGGTGTCCCGCGGGGGCTGCGGCTTCGGTTCACTCGAGGTCGTGGCCGGCTGGCTCGGCGCGGGACGCGAGGCCGCCGGGGCCTGCGTCGGTGCCTGGGTCACGGGCGCCGGTTCCGGCGCGCGCTCGATACGGCCGCTGTCGGCCGGCGCCGTACGCACCGGCGCCGTCACCTGCGGCTGCGCCGGGGTCTCCGGGCGCGGCGCGAAGGTCGGCGGGTCCAGCAGGACGGTGTATTCGCGCAGCAGGCGGCCGTTCGACCAGGTCGCCTCGACGAGAAACGTCAGGAACGGCTCGGTCATCGGCGCCTGCGAACGCACCCGGACGACATTGCCGTCGGCACGGCCGGTGCGGATGACCTCGAACGTCAGGTTCTGCAAATAAAACGGACGGTCAATTCCGTAGCGGTTGAAGGTTTCTGCGGATGCGAGGGCGACCTGCAGATTCTCCAGTTCCTCCGGGGATCCCGCGAGCAGCTCGATGTCGGCCCGCAGCGGTTCGTTCAGTGCCGAATCGAGACGAACTTCGCCCAGTCCCAGCGCCCACACCTCGCTCGCCACCAGCAAACAGAGTGCAAGCGAGATACGAGTAAGACTTCGCGGCATAGTGTTTCTCCAACTCCCCGGGCCAACCGCAAAAGCCGACTGCACGACCCCCTTTCCGTAGCGGTGAAGCAGCCGGCGCGATTGCCTGCGCACTATAGCTTATAGATAGTTTTTTGCCAATATTTCAGCAATTTGGACGCTATTTAGAGCCGCGCCCTTACGTATGTTGTCCGAGACCACCCAGAGATTGATTCCGCGCGGGTGCGAGATGTCCTCGCGAACGCGTCCGACGTACACCGGATCGTGTCCGGAGGCCTCCGTCACCGCGGTCGGGTACTCGCCCTGTTTCACGCCGTCGACCAGCGTGACGCCGGGCGCATTGCGCAGTAATTCACACACGTCGGCCGCGGAAATCTTGTCACGCGTTTCGATGTGCACGGCCTCGGAATGCCCGTAAAACGCAGGGATTCGCACCGCCGTCGGGTTCACGAGGATGTCCGGGTCGCCCAGGATCTTCCGGGTTTCCCAGACCATCTTCATTTCTTCCTTCGTGTAGCGGTTGTCCTGGAACACGTCGATGTGCGGCACCGCGTTGAAGGCGATCTGCTTGACGCCCGCCTTGAGGTCGACCGGCCGGCCGTTCATGAGCAGCGACGTCTGGCGGACCAGTTCCTCGACCGCGCTCCGCCCCGCGCCGGACACCGCCTGGTAGGTCGCCACGTTGATGCGCTCGATGCCGACCGCGTCGTAGATCGGCTTCAGCGCCACGACCATCTGGATCGTCGAGCAATTGGGGTTCGCAATGATGCCGCGATGCTTGTGCGCCGCGATCGCGTCCGGGTTGACCTCCGGCACGACCAGCGGGATGTCGTCGTCGTAGCGGAAGTGCGACGTGTTGTCGACCACGATGCAGCCGGCCGCAGCCGCTTTCGGCGCAAATTCCGCCGACACGGAACCGCCGGCCGAAAACAGGCCCAGCTGCACCTTGCTGAAGTCGAACTCGGCGAGGTTCTCCACCGGCAGTGACTTGCGCCCGAACTCCACGTCCTTGCCCAGCGAACGCTCGCTGGCCAGCGCATAAACCTTGCCGACGGGGAACTTGCGCTCGGCAAGTATCGACAACATGACTTCGCCGACGGCGCCGGTGGCCCCGACGACCGCGACATCGAACTTTTCTGGCATCGCTCCGGTAAATCCCTGGTCTATTGGTTCGCTCGCCGCGGCACCCGAAGGCGGCGGCTGTCAATTCAACTCGTAGGCCCGCTCGCGCGCGCCGTGATGATCGGTGTATCCGACCGTACGTCCGCGTTCTGTGCGCGGTGTCGCAAATAATGATCGATCAGCGTCAATGACACCATAGCTTCGGCGATCGGTGTCGCGCGAAGCCCGACGCAGGGGTCGTGGCGCCCTTTCGTGACGATATCGGTCGCTTTGCCGCTCTTGTCAATCGTTTTACCCGAAACCGACACGCTCGACGTCGGCTTGAGGGCGATGCTCGCGAGTATGTCCTGCCCGGACGAGATACCACCGAGCGTGCCGCCCGCGTCGTTCTTGCTGAAGCCGGACGACGACATCTCGTCCCGATGCTGGCTGCCACGCTGCTCGACCGCCGCGAATCCGGCGCCGATCTCGACGCCCTTGACCGCGTTGATGCTCATCAATCCTTTCGCGAGGTCGGCCTCGAGCTTGTCGAACACGGGCTCGCCGAGTCCGACCGGCACATTCTGCGCGGCCACCGTGATCTTCGCGCCGATCGAATCGCCCGCCTCGCGCAATTCGTCCATGAACGCGTCGAGTTCCGCGAGACGCGACGGGTCGGCGCAAAAGAACGCGTTGTCGTCGATGGCATCCAGGTCCGTGGCACCGAGGTGGATCGGGCCGAGCTGCGACAGGTAACCGCGAACGCGGACGCCGAGGCGCGCCTCCAGGTACTTGCGCGCGATCGCGCCCGCCGCCACGCGCATCGTGGTCTCCCGGGCCGACGAGCGGCCGCCGCCGCGGTAGTCGCGGATGCCGTATTTCTGCTGGTACGTGTAGTCGGCGTGTCCCGGGCGGAACTTGTCCTTGATATCGCCGTAGTCGTGCGAGCGCTGGTCCGTGTTTTCGATCAGGAGACCGATCGGCGTGCCGGTCGTCAGCCCCTCGAACACGCCCGACAGGATGCGGACCTGGTCCGGCTCGTTGCGTTGCGTCGTGTGCCGGTTGCGGCCGGGGCGCCGGCGATCGAGATCACCCTGGATGTCAGCCTCTGTGAGCGGCAGGCCCGGCGGGCACCCGTCGATGACGCAACCCAACGCGAGGCCGTGGCTCTCGCCGAACGTCGTGACCACGAACAATTTGCCGTAACTGTTGCCTGACACCGCTTTCAATCCCCTGTTGCGCCGGGAAGATCGTCCTTCCCGAGCAGAAATACACCGTGACCACCATGCTCGAACTCGAGCCACGTAAATGCAAGCCCCGGAAAGGCCGCCTCGAGCGCGGGCTGGCTGTTGCCGACCTCGCCTATGAGCACGCCGCCGTCCGCGAGGCGCTCGTGTGCCCCGGCCAGGATGCGGCGGACCGCGTCGAGACCGTCCGCCCCGGACGCCAGCCCGAGCTCGGGTTCGTGACGAAACTCCGCCGGGAGCGACGCCATGTCCGCCGCGTCCACGTACGGCGGATTGGCCACGATCAGTTCATACCTCGTCGCCGGGACAGCATCGAACAGGTCCGACTCGATCAGCCTGACACGGGCCTCGAGACCGTGCCGCGCGACGTTGATCGCCGCGACGTCGAGCGCGTCGGCTGAAATGTCGACGGCATCGACGACGGCCTCCGGAAACGCGTGCGCCAGTGCGATCGCAATGCAGCCGCTGCCGGTGCCGATGTCGGCGATGCGGCGCACGGTGCCGGCATCGACCCAGGGCTCGAATCGTTCGGCGATCAGCTCGGCAATCGGCGAACGCGGCACCAGCACGCGCTCGTCGACGTAGAACTCGAGTCCGGCGAACCAGGCCTGGCGCAGCAGGTAGGCCAGCGGCGTGCGCTCGTCGATGCGGCGCGAGAGCAGCGCCTCGACGCCCTGCCGATCCGCTGCGGACACCGGCCGGCGGTACGCGCCTTCGGCATCGGCATGGTCGAGTCCGAGCGCGCCGAAGACCAGCCATGCGGCCTCGTCAACGGCATTGTCCGTGCCGTGCCCGAAGGCAAGGCCGGCGTCATCGAGGCGCGCGGCGCAGTGCCGGATCAGTGCCTCGACGTCGGCGGGCGCTCGGAGGTGTGTGCGCTGGGGCATCTTGAGGGAGCAGGCGGAAATATCAACGCGCGATTATTCCATGCGCGGGCGCCCTGTGTAACGCGTCGGGTACCGGGCCGCGCCCCGAACCGCTAAACTTGCGCGCCCGGCGTCGAAATCGCCGCAGCACGAACTCATCCCGACGCATGCACCCCCGAAACCTGATTGTCGCCGTCCTGCTCGGCTCTGCGCTGGCCGTCGGGCTGTTTCTCGCCATCGACCAGCGTGAACGGCGCTCGGAACCGCGGACGGCCACGGTACTCCCTGCCCCGAAGCCATTGCCGGACGCGCGCCTCGTCGACCATGCGGGCCGCGACGTGGACACCGGGTTGTTTCGCGGCCAATGGGACCTCGTGTTCTTCGGCTTCACGAATTGCCCGGACGTCTGCCCACTGACGCTGCAGACGCTTGCGCGCGCACAGTCGCAGCTGGCCGATGCAGGGCAGTCGCCGTTGCCGCGCATCGTCCTCGTCAGCGTCGATCCCGAACGTGACACGCCGGAACAGCTTGCACGCTACGTCGCGAGCTTCGGCGACGGCCACCTCGGCGTCACCGGCGAGATGGACGAACTCAGAACGTTGACCGACGCCCTCGGTATCTACTTCGGGCGCGTCGGCGACGACCCGTCGTCCTACACGGTCGACCATTCTTCCGTCGTCTTGCTCGTGGACCCGGATGGCGCAATGCGCGCGCTGTTCAGCGCACCGCACGCGGCGGACAATTTCGTACACGACCTGCCGGGGCTGCTGCGATGAAACGCCTTATTTTATTGCTGACGACGATCTCCGCCCTCGCGGCCTGCAGTCCCGATCCCGGCCAGCCACTGGTGGCAAGCGACATCCGCGTGACGGCGCCGCGAATGGCCGGCGGCATGAGTGCCGGCTACTTCACGCTGCGCAATCACACCGACGCCACTATCGAGATCACCCGCGTGACGAGCCCCCAGTTCGGCCGGGTCGAGATTCACGAGACCCGCACCGAGGACGGCGTATCCCGCATGCGGCCCGTTGACGCGCTGACGGTTCCGCCCGGCGGCGAGGTCCGGCTCGAGCCCGGTGGCAAGCACCTGATGCTGATGCAACCCGAGGGGCCGGCGAACGTCGTTACGCTGGAGCTGTGGTCCGGCAACACGCTGCAGATGACGCTGGATACGCGGGTCGGGGCCGACTGAGGTGCTGGCACGTGCTTTCGTCATCCTGCAGTACCTGTTGCCGCGCTACGGCCTGACCGCCCTCGTGCACCGGCTGTCCCGCGTCCGCAACGTGCGCGTGAAGAATGCGCTGATCGGCGGCTTCGTCCGGCTGTTCGACGTCAATCTCGACGAGGCCGCGGGCAGGACACCGGTCGACTTCCCGACGCTGAACGCGTTTTTCACCCGCGAACTCGTCGACGGCATGCGGCCGATCGACGCGGCGGCCGACGCCTTCGTCTCGCCGGTCGACGGGCGCGTCAGCGCGGCCGGCACCATCGATCGCGACGCGATACTGCAGGCGAAGGGCCTGTCGTACACGCTGCGCGAACTGCTCGCCGTGAACCTGGAAGCCGCGGACGCCTACACCGGCGGCCGCTTCGCGACGCTTTATCTCGCGCCGCACAACTATCACCGCGTGCACATGCCGGTCGATGGCGAGCTGGTCGCGGCACATTACGTGCCCGGCGACCTGTTCAGTGTCAATGAAGCCACGGTTAGCCGGCTGCGCGGCCTGTTCCGCCGCAACGAGCGCCTCGTGCTGCATTTCGCAACGCCGCACGGCCCGCTGGCCGTGATCTTCGTCGGCGCGCTGAACGTCGGCTCGATCTCGACGCCGTGGACCGGGGACCTCCGGCCGCGCAAGCGCGGCGTGGTCGACGACATCGATCTCGTTCGGGCGCCGACACGTGTCGCGAAAGGCCAGCTGCTCGGCTGGTTCAATATGGGCTCGACCGTGATCGTCCTCGCACCCGCCGGCGTCTGCACGTGGACCAGCGAGCTGACGCCGGGTGAACCGGTGCAGGTCGGCCAGCGCATCGGCACGTTCGGCGCCGGCGGTGACTGACTGGCGCCCGTCGTCCGGGCCCGCGGCCGCAGCCCGCCGTTCCCTGCTGCTGGCCCGCACGCGCGACTACTTCGATCGCTGCAAGGTCCTTGCCGTCGATACGCCTGCGCTCGTCGCGAGCGGCGTGACGGACCCCAACGTGGCCAGCATTCCTGTCGACGGCGGCTACCTGCACACGTCGCCCGAGTACGCGATGAAACGGCTGCTCGCCGCCGGCTACCCCGACATTTATTCGATCAGCCGCGTGTTCCGCGAGGGCGAACGCGGACGCCGGCACCTGCGCGAGTTCACGATGATCGAGTGGTACCGGCGCGACTTCGGTCTCGACGCAATCATCGCCGACACGCTGGCGCTGATCCGGCACGCGATCGGCGACGGTGGCGATGCGCTCCCCGCGACCGTACTCGACTATCGCGACACATTCATCGCGCACGCCGGCGTCGATCCGCTCACTGACCCGGTTGAAGCGTTCGCGCGCGCCGCCGGCGCGGACGAGGCACTGGCCGCGTCCCTCGGCGACGACCGCGATGCGTGGCTCGATCTGCTGATGTCCACGCGCGTCGCGGCCGCGCTGGCGCCGGACGCGTTGACGGTCATCCGGCACTATCCTGCGAGCCAGGCCGCGCTCGCCCGTGTCTGTCCGGCGAACCCTCGCGTGGCGGACCGCTTCGAGGTGTACGCCGGCAGCCTCGAGCTGGCAAACGGCTACGTCGAATTGACCGACGCCGCAGAACAGGCGGCCCGCATGCGACATGACATTGAACGGCGGCGTGACCGCGGGCTGCCGCCGATGCAACGCGACGAGGCCCTGCTGGCGGCGCTGGAGGCCGGGCTGCCGCCCTGCGCGGGCGTCGCGCTCGGCGCGGAGCGGCTGCACCTGTTTGCCGTGGGCGCAGACGACATACGCGACGTGATTACCTTCGAGGGAGACCTGCCATGAACTACGACCTGCTGGACCGGCAGCTCGCCGCGCTGCTCGGCGACGAAACCGACCGCCTCGCCAATGCCGCGAACTTCGTCGCGCTGCTGTACCAGGCGCTAAACGACGTCAACTGGCTCGGCCTGTACGTGTTGCGCGGCGACGAGCTGGTCCTCGGTCCGTTCCAGGGGCTGCCGGCCTGCGTGCGGATCGGCATGGGCAAGGGCGTTTGCGGCACCGCCGCGGCGACCCGCAGCACGCAGCGCGTGGAGGACGTCCACGCGTTTCCCGGCCACATCGTCTGCGACGCGGCCTCGCGTTCGGAACTGGTGGTGCCGTTGCTCGCCGGCGACGCGCTGTTCGGTGTCCTGGACATCGACAGCCCGAGCCTCGGCCGCTTCAGCGCCGAAGACCAGGCGGGCGTGGAACGCCTTTGCCGGACGTGGTCCGGCATCGCGCTGGCGCGCGGCGGGGCTATTTGACGCGGGAAACGTACTCGCGCGAGCGGGTGTCGACCCGGATCACTTCGCCCTGGTCGACGAACAGCGGTACGCGCACCGTGGCGCCCGTGGAGAGCTTCGCCGGTTTGCCGCCACCGCTCGCGGTATCGCCCTTCACGCCCGGGTCCGTCTCGATGATCTCGAGTTCGACGAAGTTCGGGGCCTCGACGATGAGCGGCGCGTTGTTCCACAGCGTGATCTGGCAGACGTCGCCATCGGTAATCCAGTCGGCCGCGTCCCCGACAGCTGCCGCGTCGGCCGCGTACTGCTCGAACGTGTCCGGCACCATGAAATGCCAGAATTCGCCGTCGTTGTAGAGGTACTGCATGTCGGTGTCGACGACGTCGGCCGCCTCGACCGACTCACCGGAACGGAAGGTCTTGTCGACCGTCTTGCCGGTCTTCAGGTTACGGATGCGGACCCGGTTGAACGCCTGGCCCTTGCCGGGCTTGACGAACTCGTTTTCGACAATGATGCAGGGGTGTCCGTCGATGAGGATTCTCAGTCCGGACCGGAATTCGCTCGTGCTGTAGCTTGCCATGTTCTGTGCCGGCGTGGCGCCGGTCGCTCCTTCGGCTGGGGTGGCGCCGCGCGGCCTGCGCGGCTGGGCGACATCATACCTCAGTGGCCGGCCAGCGCCAGCCGGCCGGCGGCCGGCCCCGGCCTCGCCGGGGCGCCTCCAGGGCCCGCCGATGGCGGATTTGTGATACCTGTCACGCCGCAAACTGTGACCCCGGCTAGACTGTCAGGCACTAACAGAATACGAGTGCAACGGAATTGCACTCGCCTGGGGCACAGGGACCGAATTTGAACGGCAGCCACAGCATTTCCATCGCCGTCCTGACCGAGAACCAGAACGACGTCGAGCTGATCAACAGCACGCTCCGCGGCGCTGGGCATGCCGCCCATTGTCACTGGATCGACGCGCCCGCGCGCCTGGCCGATACGCTCGACGAACACCGCGTCGAACTGATCATCCTCAACACCGAGGCCTATCGCGAATCGATACGCCAGGTCGTCAAGCAGAAGGATCACTACGACCCGGAAGTCCCGGTGATCGCGCTCAAGGACGACGTCAACGAAATCGCCATGCACGACGCGATGCGCAGCGGCGCCGTCGACCTGGTTTCGCTCGGCATGAAAAAGCGGCTCACCGCGGTCGTTTCGCGGGAACTCCGGGCGCTGCGCGCCGAGCGCGCTCTCAATTCCACGATCATGTCCGCGTCGAGCTACAAGCAGCAGGTGCGCGAGCTGATGCAGGCGTCCAATGCCGCGATTGCTCTCGTGCAGGAAGGCATCATCGTCGAAGCCAACAGCGCCTGGGTGCGGCTCTTCAAATCCGCGTCCGTCGACGAAGTGGCCGGCATGCCGCTCATGGACAGCTTCGACACCGAGAATCACGCGGCGCTCAAGGGCGCGCTGACCGCAACCATCCAGGGCAAGTGGCAGCCGCGCGAAAAGCTGCTCGCGAAACCGCAGATTGACGCCGGCGAAACCGAACCTTTCGAGTTGCGCTTCTCCCGCATCGACTACGACGGAGCCCCCTGCGCACAGATCTGCATCGTGCCGCCGGAAAAGTCGACGCAGGAACCGACGAAGCTCGTGCACGACGCGCTGAAGCGCGACCCGACCACGCTGTTCTTTCACCGCGCGCAATTCCTCGAACGGCTGAACAAGCGCCTGAAGAAAAAGCCCAAGTCCGGCCTGCACGTTCTCGCCTACATCAAGATCGACAACTTCAGGACGGTCCGCGACAAGGTCGGCTTCATCGACTCGGAGGAAGTGCTGGCCCAGTTCTCGGAGATCGTGCGCAAGCGCATGCACCCGCGCGACGTCGCGGGACGCTTCGAGGGCACGTCGCTGATGGTGCTGCTGGAACGCGGCAGCGCCCGCGACGGCCAGGTCTGGGGCCAGCAACTCGCGAAACTCGTGAGCCAGCGTCCGTTCGAAGTAGGTGACAAGTCCACGCCGCTCACCTGCACGGTCGGCATTTGCGGGATGAGCGACATCTTCGGCAGCCTCGAGGAATTCGTGGCGGCCACGGTTGCCGCGCAGGAGAAAGGCCGCGAGGCCGGCGGCAATACCGCGGTCCTCAGCGAACAGGCCGACGAAGACACGAAACAACGCGAGTTCGACGCGATCTGGGTCCGGCACCTGCGCTCGGCGCTCATGGACAACCGTTTCGGCCTGGCGCAGCTTCCGATCGCCGGCCTCCGCAGCGATTCGATAGAAATGTACGACCTGCTGGTGCGCATGATCGACGAGCAGGGCAAGTCCGTGTTGCCGTCCGAGTTCCTGCCGGCCGCGGAACGCAACAACATGATGAAGAACATCGACCGCTGGATGATCAAGGCGGCGATCGACTTCTGCGCGGACAACGAGGCCGACCGGGTATTCGTTCGGCTGTCACGCCAGTCCGTACTGGACGGGAGTACTGCCGCCTGGATGGAGCAGGAGTTCGAGAAACACAAGTTCGACAGCTCGCGACTGGTCGCGCAGATCCCCGAGAAGGACGCGGCACGACACATCAAGCAGACGCGGGCGCTGGTCGGCGCACTGAAGAAGCTTGGTGTCGGCTTTGCGCTGGAGCACTACGGGATTGACCAGGAAAAGTTTCAGATCCTCGACATGCTGGAGCCGGACTACATCAAGATCGACGGCGCGCTGATGCATTCGCTGATGACCGACGACGAACTGCAGGACAAGGTGCGCCGCATCGTCGCAGGCGCGCAGAAGCGCGACATACGCACGATCGCCGAGCGCGTCGAAAACGCCAACGCCATGGCCGTACTGTTCCAGCTCGGCATCGACTTCATGCAGGGGCACTACGTCCACGAGCCCGAAGTCGTCCTGGAAGACACCGACAGCGGTGAGTACAACACGCTCGCAAGCCTGCAGGCGGCCTCGGCAAGCTGATTCGGCAGCGCCGACGCAGAGTGTGACGGAAGTCACACTTTGTACGGGGACATGGGCACTCACGGTCACGGATTCGTAAAACATAGAATGGTGTCGCGGTGCGCGAATATCGTGCCGGTTTATTCTTCCCGCACACGACAGGGGCCTCGCCAGTGACTGACTCGAAACGCAATTTTCTCCCCGTGCTTCTCGCGACCGGTGCGGGAATCACGGCGGCACCCGCCGCCGCGCTGGAACTCGGCGAACTGCGCGTCCAATCCACGCTCGGCCAGCCGTTGCGTGCCAGCATCGCGTACGCGCTGGCGCCGAACGAACAACTCTCCGGCTACTGCGTCACGCTGCGCCAGGGCCGAAGCTTCGACGGCGTGCCGTCTGTCGGCGATGCCCAGGTGTCGGTAACGCAGGGCCTGATCAGCATCACGGGCCGGTCGGCCGTCACGGAACCGCTCCTGGCGCTGAGCCTCAGCGTCAACTGCCCCTACTCGCCGCGTATCACGCGCGATTACACCCTGTTCGTGGACCCGGCGATCCCGGCGTCCACGGCCACCCCCGAGCCGGCGATCACGACGCCGGCGCCGGCGCCCGTCGCTGCGACGCCGGTCGCTGCGACGCCGGTCCGGACTGGCGCCACTGCGCAAACCGCTGCCGCTCCGGCCGCCCGCACCGCGACCCCGGCGGCACCGATCGACGGCACGCGGTACCGCGTGCAGCCCGGCGATACGCTGTCGGAAATCGCGTCGCGCATCGAGAACCGCGGCGTCGGCCTGTGGTCAGCGGTGGCCCAAATCTACTCCTCGAACCCCGATGCCTTCCTGGACAACGACCCGAACCGGCTGAAGGCCGGAAGCTGGCTCATCATCCCGGACTTCGGACCGAACGCGAGCTTTGCCGCCGAACCCGTTACCACGGCCGAGCCCGCCGCGGACGCTGTCACGGAAACGCCCCCCGCGGAGACCGCGGCCGCGACCGCTGACGTCCCGACGGAAAGGTCTTCCGCACTGCAGGCGCCCGAAGCCTTCGACACCTCCGAAGGCGTTACCGATGCCGAGGCGGCACGGGAACTCGCCGCCGACCCGGCGACGGCCGACCGTCGACCCGGCGACGTCGTGGAGTCTGCACCCGCGGCAGCCGCGGCCACGGAGACCCTCAACGTCACGCTTCCTGCGGAGACCGCGGCATCGCCCAACGTGCCGGTTGCGTCCATCGTTCCCGCCAGCGAGCCCGCAGCGACGAACGGCAGTTCGCTGTGGTGGCTGATCGGCGGCGGTGTGCTCCTGCTCGGCGGCATCCTGTACTTCGGCCGTCGCGGACGCGGCGAACCGACGACCGCGCCGGATGCACCGGAAGACACGCAGACGCACCCGCTGCGCCGCGCGAGTGATACCCAGCGCGTGGACGCGGTGGTTGCCGAGGACTACGAACTCGACGACGACTCACCGACCTCCGAGAATCTCACGCTCGACGCCGATCTCGTTGTCGGCACGGGTCTCGAAAAGGAAGGCGAGATGACCGTGGTCGAGGACTTCGGGTTCGCACCGGGCACCGCCCTCGACCTCGAGTTCCCCGAGGAAACCGGCACGACGGCGGAGATGCCGGAAACCGACATGATTCCCGCGCCGCGGATCGAAGCCAGCTCGATTCTCGAAAGCGAAGTGCTACCCGACGACGACGACTACGACATGTCCGTCATCATGGACGTGACCAAGGTGCCGGACCCGGTCGCCGTCACGGAACGCGACCTGAGAGCCGTCGCGATCGACAGCGGCGACGAGACCCAGATCACCGACAGTTACACGGTCAGTCAGGAAGTCGACTACCAGATCCTCGAGCAGGACTACGAGGACGAACTCACCGCCACGCAGGCATTGAACCTGGAAATCGAGAAGGCGGCGGCCGAGCTGACCGAGCGCCTGACGACCCAGGACATCGAGGTGACCGACGTCCACGAACAGGCGCGCCCGCCGCTGGCAACCGTCACGCGGATCGACGCAGCCAGCCGCGCGTCCCAGTCGGACGTCGATGACACGGACGTGGTGAATGAGCTGTCGATCGTCGATGACGACGAACAGACGATCTCCGAGGACATGACGGCTCGCCTGCCTTCGACGGATGACGAGACGGCCGAAATGCCGGCTCGCCCGGGGAAGGTCGACAAGCTGGGCTAGCGCCTACTCCTCCGGCGCCTCCGGCGACACGCCGGTGAGGCGCTCCACCTTGCGCCAGCCTTGCGGCAACATCCGTCCGCGAAGCGCGCGCTCGCCGTAGTAATCGTCGTTCTCGTTCCAGCGGACCGTCATCGTCCGCTTGCCGCTGTGCACGAGCAGGTCGCCGTTTTCCGGCACGACCGCGATCGCGACCAACGTTTCGTCGCCGGCCTTGTATTTCTTCGTCGGGATGTTGATGAGCTTGTTGCCCTTGCCTTTCGCAAGTTCCGGCAGCTCGTCCATCTCGAACAACAGTAAGCGGCCGATGGAGCTGACCGCGGCGATCAGGCATTCCGCCCCGGACGGCACCGGTGCCGGGACGACCGGGCGGCCGCCGGCCGGCACGCGCAACACCGTCTTGCCCGCCTTGTTGCGGGTTACCAGTTCCTTCAGCGTCGCAATGAAGCCGTAGCCGGAGTCACTGGCCAGCACGTAGCGCTGTGCCTCGTCGCCGATCATCGTGCCGCAGAACACCGCGCCGTCCGGCGGCTTGAAGCGGCTCGAGAGCGGGTCGCCCTGGCCGCGGGCCGACGGCAACGTGTGGGCGTTCGTGCTGTACACGCGGCCGGTGCTGTCGATGAACATGGCGAGCTGGTTGCTGCGCCCTCGCGCCGCCGCGAGAAAGCCGTCGCCGGACTTGTAGCTCAGCGCACCCGGGTCGATATCGTGACCCTTGGCCGCGCGCGCGTAGCCGCGCTGCGACAACACCACCGTCACCGGCTCGCTCGCAACCAGCTTCGTTTCGTCGATCGCCTGCGCGGCTTCACGCTCGACGATCGCGGTGCGCCGGTCGTCGCCGTACGCCTCGGCGTCCTCCAACAGTTCCTTCTTGATCAGCGTCTTCAGCCGGGCGGCGCTGTTCAGCGTTTTCTCCAGCGTGTCGCGCTCTTCTTCCAGCTCCGCCTGCTCGCCGCGGATCTTCATCTCCTCGAGCTTCGCGAGGTTGCGCAGGCGCAGGTTCAGTATGGCCTCGGCCTGGATGTCCGAGAGCCGGAACGTCTTCATCAGCACCGGCTTCGGCTCGTCCTCGTTGCGGATGATCGCGATGACTTCGTCGATGTTCAGGTACGCGATCAGCAGGCCGTCGAGAATGTGCAGGCGGTCGGTGACGATCTGAAGCCGGTGTTCCAGCCGGCGCCTGACCGTGTCTCTGCGAAACGCCAGCCACTCGGTGAGAAGCTCCGGCAGATTGAACATGCGCGGCCGGCCGTTCAGGCCGATCACGTTCATGTTGATGCGGAACGTGCGTTCGAGTGACGTCGTCGAGAACAGGTGCGACATCAGCTGCTCGGCGTCCACGCCCCGCTTCTTGCCGATGACCAGGCGGATCGGCTCTTCGTGGTCCGATTCATCGCGCAGGTCGTCGACCTGCGGCAGCTTCTTCGCGCGCATCTGCGCCGCGATCTGTTCCAGCACCTTGCTGCCCGAAATTTGGTACGGCAGCGACGTGATGACGATGTCGGCACCGTCCACCTTGTACGCCGCGCGCAGCCGCAGCGTGCCGGATCCCGTCTTGTACATCTCGCGGATATCGGCGCGCGGCGACACGATCTCGCCGCCCGTCGGGAAGTCCGGGCCCTTGATGTGCTTCATCAGGTCCGCGACGCTCGCCTTCGGCTCGTCGATCAGGTGCACGAGCGCGCTGACCACTTCTCGCAGGTTGTGCGGCGGCAGGTCCGTTGACATGCCGACCGCGATGCCGGTCGTGCCGTTCAGCACCAGGTTCGGCAGCCGTGCCGGCAGGACGACGGGCTCGCTCAGCGTGCCGTCGAAATTCGGTATCCAGTCGACCGTGCCCTGCGCGAGCTCGCTGAGCAGGCTCTTGGCGTACGGCGTCAGCCGCGACTCCGTGTAGCGCATGGCGGCAAACGACTTCGGGTCGTCGGTCGAGCCCCAGTTGCCCTGGCCGTCGATCGTCGGGTAGCGGAACGAGAAGTTCTGCGCCATCAGGACCATGGCTTCGTAGCACGCCGAATCGCCATGCGGATGGAACTTGCCGATGACGTCGCCGACGGTGCGGGCGGACTTTTTCGGCTTGGACCCGGCGGACAGGCCGAGCTCGCTCATCGAGTAGATGATGCGGCGCTGCACGGGCTTCAGGCCGTCGCCGATCGACGGTAGCGCGCGATCGAGGATGACGTACATCGAGTAATCGAGGTACGCCTTTTCCGTGTAGTCCTTGAGCGACTGCTGCTCGACGCCTTCCAGGTTGAGTGAGTTCTGCATGTTGCGTTACACCTCGGCGAGGTCGCCCTTCGCCTCGAGCCACTCGCGGCGGTCTTTCGCCCGCTTCTTCGACAGCAGCATGTCCATGGTCTGGTCCGCGTTGTCGCGGCCCGCGACGGTCAGTTGCACCAGCCGCCGCGTGTCCCGGTTCATCGTCGTCTCGCGAAGCTGGGCGGGGTTCATCTCGCCCAGTCCCTTGAATCGCGTCACGGAAACCTTGCCCTTTTTCTTTTCCGCCTCGATGCGGTCAAGGATGCCCTTGCGCTCGCCTTCGTCGAGCGCGTAGTAGACCTCCTTGCCAACGTCGACGCGGTACAGCGGCGGCATTGCGACGTACACGTGGCCCGCGAGCACGAGTTCGCGGTAGTGACGCAGGAACAGCGCGCACAGCAACGTCGCGATATGCAGACCGTCGGAGTCTGCGTCGGCGAGGATGCAGATCTTGTGATAGCGCAGGCCCGAAATGTCGCGCGTTCCCGGGTCGACACCGAGCGCCACGCTGATGTCGTGCACTTCCTGTGACGCCAGGATCTCGCTGGAGTCGACCTCCCAGGTGTTCAGGATCTTGCCGCGCAGCGGCATGATCGCCTGCGTGGTCCGGTCCCTGGCCTGCTTTGCCGAACCGCCAGCCGAATCGCCCTCGACGAGGAACAGCTCGCAGAGTTCCGGCTCCTGCGACGTACAGTCCGCGAGCTTGCCGGGCAACGCCGGCCCGCTGACGATCTTCTTGCGCACGACCTGCTTCGCGGCTTTCAGGCGCCGCTGCGCCTTCGCGATCACGTATTGCGCGATCGCATCGCCGGTCTCGGGATGCTGGTTCAGCCAGATCGAGAAATTGTCCTTGATGACGCCCGTGACGAACGCCGCCGACTCCCGCGACGACAGCCGTTCCTTGGTCTGGCCCGAGAACTGCGGGTCCTCGAGCTTCGTGCTGAGCACGAAGTTCAGACCGTCCCAGACGTCCTCCGGCGCGATCGCCACGCCACGCGGCAGCAGGTTGCGGAAATCGCAGAACTCGCGCAGTGCATTCGTCAGGCCCGTGCGCAAACCGTTGACGTGGGTGCCGCCCTGCGCCGTCGGAATAAGGTTCACGTAGCTTTCCGTCACGGACTGGCTGCCGTCGGCCTGCCATGCGAACGCCCAGTCGACCGCCTCGTTGTTGCCTTCCATCGCCCCGGAAAACGGCTCGGCCGGCAGTATCTCGCCGGCGCCCATCGCCTCGAGCAGGTACTCCTCCAGGCCGCCCGAGTAGCACCACTCGAACTTCTCGGCGGGCTTCTCGATCTCGAGCTTTACCGTGAGGCCGGGACACAGTACCGCCTTGGCACGCAGTGCGTGCTTGAGGCGTGAGACGGAAAACTTCGACGAGTCGAAGTACTTGGGGTCCGGCCAGAATCGGATCGTGGTACCGGTGTTGGCCTTGCCGACGGTACCCACGACCTCGAGCTTGCCGCGCTTCGCGCCGCCGGCGAAGCTCATGTTGTATTCCTTGCCGCCGCGCCGGATCCACACCTCGAGGTTTTTCGACAGCGCGTTGACGACCGACACGCCCACACCGTGCAGGCCGCCGGAATACTGGTAGTTCTTGTTCGAGAACTTGCCGCCGGCGTGCAGGCGCGTGAGTATCAGTTCCACGCCGGGAATCTTCTCTTTCGGGTGGATGTCGACCGGCATGCCGCGCCCGTCGTCGGCCACTGCCAGCGAGCCGTCGGCGTGAATGGTCACCTCGATCTTCTTGCAGTGGCCCGCGAGCGCCTCGTCGACGCTGTTGTCGACGACTTCGTGCGCGAGGTGATTCGGCCGGGACGTATCCGTGTACATGCCCGGCCGGCGCCGCACAGGCTCCAGCCCGCTGAGGACCTCGATGTCCGCGGCGTCGTAGCGTTTAGTCATTACCCATGCTCAAGCGAAAGCACGGGCGGATTCTAGCCTGATTGAAAAGAACCTGCACAAGACCGCGCGCCGCGCGCCGGCCGGTCAGTCGAGATCGGCGACGAGCGATGCCCGGACGTCGTCGGGAACCGGCCCAACGTCGACGACCAGGTTCGGATGGTCGATGCCGGCATGCAGCGCCGCGCCGGATTTGAGCGCGTCGATCATCTCGGGCGTGAGTTCGAAGCGCAGGAAGTGGACGGCCGATGTCTTGTCGGCGTCGGAACGTTCGAGGTCCTCGTCCGCAATCGCCATGATGCGACCAAACCCGTCGACGCGCATGTACACCATGTCCTCGACGCCGACGAGTTGCGCGAGCATCGCGCGTCGCTCGGTGTTGTCGGGGAACTCGACCATGAACGTCGCCTTCCAGTTCGTGCCGTCGGGAATCAGCGGATTGTAGGCATCAAGCTCCTCGTGAATGCCCGCGGCCTCGAAAATCCGCTCGATGCGCAGCATTTCCTGGACCTGGTACTGCATGGTCAGCCGGTCCTCGAAGTACAGCGATGCATTCGTGCCGAGCGGAACCCGGCGGCTGCGCTTGTGCTCGATGACCCGAGCCTTGAACGCGGGGCGCGCCTCGGCGTACTGCTCGAGGCTCATCAGGTCGCCGCGGGTGAGTTTCTCCATGTTCAGATTCCGTAGGCCTGTCGCAGCAGGCTCATCGGGTGGCCGGCGTCGTGGTTGTCGAGATCCTGTGCAATCTGCGCCGCCGCCATCGGGCAGTCGCTGATGAAGTGCCCGGACTCGCTTTTCTCGACCTTCTTCACCACCGGGCGCGCAATCTTCTTCGACACCTCGTGGAACTCCTTCTTCACGGCGTAGGTGCCGTCGTGACCGGAGCAACGCTCGATGGCCTCGACGGTCGTGTCCGGCACCAGTTGCAGCACGTCGCGCGTCTTCAGGCCGATGTTCTGCACGCGGAGGTGGCAGGCGACCTGGTAGGAGACCTTGCCCAGCGCCGCCTTGAAATCCGTGCGCAGCTTGCCGTCGCGGTGCCGCAGCATCAGGTATTCGAACGGGTCGTACATGGCATCGCGCACCTTCAGCACGTCCGGGTCGTCCGGGAACATCAGCGGCAGTTCCTGCTTGAACATCAGCGTGCAGGACGGGATCGGCGTGACGATGTCCCAGCCCCGATCGACCCACGCCGCCAGCACGGGCACGTTGACGTTCTTCGCCCGCTCCACGGCCTCGAGATCGCCGAGCTCGAGCTTCGGCATGCCACAGCAGGCTTCCTTCTCGGCCAGCGCCACAGGGATGCCGTTGTGCTGGTACACGGCGGCCAGGTCCTCGTCGATGGACGGCCGGTGCCGATTGCCGTAGCAGGTCGCGTACAGGACGACCTTGCCGCGTGTGGTCCCGCCCGGTTCCGCGGCGTCGCCATCGCTATCCGCGAGCGCGGCCAGCCGCTTGCGGGCAGGCTTCGAGTGAAACTCAGGCAGCGGCGCGCCGTGATGCACGCCCAGCGTCTTTTCCATCAGCTTTCGCGCGGTACCGGAACGGTTTGCCGCGTTGACGACCTCGGCAACGACGGGGATGCCGGCGAGCTTGCCGACGGTGTCCGTCGAGCTCAGCACGCGATCACGAAACGACGCCCCCTCCTTATTGAAGCGGGCCGCCTTGGCGCGCAGCATCAGGTGCGGGAAGTCGACGTTCCACTCGTGCGGCGGCACGTACGGGCATTTCGACATGTAGCACATGTCGCACAGGTAGCAATGATCGACGACGTCCCAGTAGACCTCGCGCGGGACGCCGTCCAGCTCCATCGTGTCCGAGTCGTCGACCGCGTCGAACAGGGTCGGGAACGCATTGCACAGGTTGAAGCAACGGCGGCAGCCGTGACAGATATCGAACACGCGCTCGAGTTCACCGAACAGCGCGGACTCGTCGTAGTACGACGGGTCGCGCCATTCGATGGGATGCCGAACCGGCGCCTCGAGGCTGCCCTCGCGCTTGTCTCCCGACGTTGCCATCGCGGTCGCGAAGCCGGGCCAGGCGCCCGGCCGCACGCCTCAGCCGTCGAGCGTGTCGAGTGCTTTCTGGAAGCGGTTCGCGTGCGAGCGCTCAGCCTTGGCGAGCGTCTCGAACCAGTCGGCGATCTCGTCGAAGTCCTCGTCGCGCGCCGTCTTCGCCATGCCCGGGTACATGTCGGTGTACTCGTGCGTTTCGCCGGCGATGGCGGCCGCGAGGTTGTCGCTCGTCGCGCCGATCGGGAGCCCGGTGGCCGGGTCGCCGACCTCTTCCAGGTACTCGAGGTGGCCGTGCGCGTGGCCCGTCTCGCCCTCGGCGGTGGAACGGAACACCGCGGCCACGTCGTTGTAGCCTTCGACGTCCGCCTTCGCTGCGAAATAAAGGTAGCGGCGATTGGCCTGCGATTCGCCGGCAAAGGCGTCCTTGAGATTCTGTTCGGTCTTGCTGCCTTTCAGTGACATTCTCGCGTCCCCTCAAACGGTACAAATGGCTGGTCGATTAGACCTAGTCTAACGACCTCAACTCTAGTCCCGCGGTCCCACGCTGTCAACGCGCGCCAGCAGCTGCCCGCGGCCTGCGCACCTTACCACGCAACGGCTGCAGGACAATGGCAAAAGCGTTGACCGCACCGGGTACGGTCGGTAGCGTAGCCCCGCACTCACCGGTGAAAAGCATTATGACGACGAAAAAGAAACCCAACCTCGAGAAGGCGCTGGCCGACCTCGAAAACCTCGTCGAGGAGCTCGAGAACAGCGACCTGCCCCTCGAGAAAGCCATGCAGAAGTTCGAGGAAGGCATCAAGCTCGCACGCGGCTGCCAGGCCGCGCTGAAGGATGCCGAGCAGAAAGTCGAGATCCTGCTGAAGAGCACCGGCGACGACGACATGCTCGAAGAGTTTATTGCCGATGAGGACTGAGCCGACGAGGACTGAGCCGATGCGGACTGACGGCTCGCGGCGCCTGATCGCCATCGCCGCCCTGCTCCTGCCGGCCTTCGCCGCGGCGCAGGACCGCTATCTCGTCGACTGGGAAACCACGGGCAAGGAAGCGATCGACATACTCGTCGACCTCGTACGCATCGAGTCGGTGAACCCGCCGGGCAACGAGACGCGGGTGGTCGACTACCTCGCCGGGAAACTCAGCGCGGAGGGGATCGAGTACGAGACCTTCGCCCTGGACCCCGACCGGGCGAACCTGGTCACGCGCTACCGCGGCAACGGCTCCAAGCCACCGATCCTGATCATGGGCCACACCGACGTCGTCGGCGTGCAGGCCGACAAGTGGTCGGAACCGCCGTTCAGCGGCTTGCGACGCAACGGTTACATCTGGGGCCGCGGTACGCTGGACGACAAGGACAACGTCACGGCCGGCCTCGTCGTCATGCTGCTGCTGCACCGCATGGGTATCGAGATGGACCGGGATATCATCTTCCTGGCCGAGGCCGGCGAGGAAGGCACGCCCGAGGTCGGCATCACGTACATGGTCGAGAACCACTGGGACAAGATCGCCGCCGAGTACGCGATCGCCGAGGGCGGCACGAATCGGGTGATCGGCGGCCGGGTGTCCGTCGTCGGCATCGAGACGACCGAAAAGGTGCCGCGCCGCGCGAAACTCGTCGCCCGCGGCACGGCCGGCCACGGCTCGGTGCCACGAAACGACAACGCGATCCTGATGCTTGCCGAAGCGGTCGCGAAGGCCGGCCGCTGGCAGACGCCCGTTCGCCTGAACGAGACCACACGCGCCTACTTCGAGCGCATGGCGGCGATGACCGAGGGCGAGGAAGCGTTCCGTTACGCGAACGTCGACAATCCGGAGCACCAGGCCGACATCGACGCCTGGTTCCGCGACAACGACCCGCTGCACTACTCGATGCTGCGCTCGTCGGTGGTACCGACGATCATCGACGGCGGCTTCCGCCGGAACGTCATCCCGTCCACCGCCGAGGCGACGCTCGATATCCGGCTGTTACCAGACGAAGACGTCGACGCGTTCTACGCGGAACTCGAAGCGCTGATCGACAACCCGGCAATCGAGATCGTGCCGGAACGCGTGTACCGGCCGATTGCAGCCCCGTCGGGCATCGACAACGAGATGTTCGCGGTCATCGAGACCGTCGCCGAGCGAATGTACCCCCACTCGACGACGCTACCGCTGATGTCGACCGGCGCCACCGACATGTCACAGCTGCGCGCGAAAGGCGTGGAGGCCTATGGCATCGGCCCGGCGCGTACGCTGGAGGAACTGAACAGCAAGTTCGGCGCGCACAGTGACGACGAACGCATCGGCGAATTGGCGCTCGTCGACATGGTGCGCTTCCTGTGGGAGATCGTGATCGAGATCGGCGCGGCTGACTAGTTGTTGAATAGCTCCAGCAGCGCGATCACCGTCGACTCGACGCCCGCCGTCACCGACGGTTCGGGCGAGATCTTGAACAGCGGCGAGTGGTGGCTCGGCACCGGCTCGCCGCCCTCGGCCTCGCGGTCAAAGTCTTCCTGCGGCGTGCCGCCGATGCCCCAGTAGACACTCGGGATCAGCGGATCCGTCGTGAACCGCGGGAAGTCCTCGGCGCCCATGCCTTTCGGCGGGTTGTCGACGACCCGGTCCAGGCCCATTTCCTCTTGCCAGACGGCACGCAGTCGCCGGGCGAGCGCCACGTTGTTCACCGTTGGCGGACCGGTCTCCGACGAGAAGATGACTTCTGGCAGCTTGTCTTCAGGCAAGCCAGCAACGCGCCCCATGTTGATCGCAATGCGCTCGATACCCTCCAGGAGCGTCTTCCGCGTTTCCTGGTTCGTGTTGCGGACCGTAATCTGCAGCCGGGCTTCGTCCGGAATGATGTTGTGCTTCGTACCGGAATGGAACGAACCGACCGTGACCACGCCCGGCTCGCGCGGCGGCAATTCGCGCGACACCAGCGTCTGCAATGCCAGCACGATCTGGGCTCCGAGTACGATCGGGTCCTTGCCCTGGTGCGGCGACGCGCCATGCGCGCCCACGCCGTGAATGATGATGTCGACCGTGTCGACGCCGGCGTACGGACTGCCGTCGCTCACGTTGACGACACCGGCCACGTCCCCCGCGGATACGTGAAACGCGAGCGCATAGTCCGGAGTACCGAAGCGCTCCCAGACCCGGTCCTTGCGCATCATGAGCGCCCCCAGGCCGCGCTCCTCGGCGGGCTGGACGATCAGCATCAGCGTCCCGCTCCACTCACGCTTGCGGGCCGCCATCTGGCGCGCCGTGCCGACGAGGCTCGTGATGTGCACGTCGTGGCCGCAGGCGTGCATGGTGTACACGGTGTTGCCGGTGATCGGGTCTTCCTGCTGCTTGCGCGACGCATTTTCCAGGCCCGACTTCTCCTCGACCGGCAGGCCGTCCATATCCGCACGCATCATGACCGTCGGACCATCGCCATTGCTCAGCAGGGCAACGAGCCCGGTACCGCCCACATTCTCGGTGACTTTGAACCCGGCCGCCTTGAGCTCCTTCGCCATCCGGGCCGCCGTCTCATTTTCGATCAGCGAGAGTTCCGGGTTGCGGTGAAAGTGATCGAATAATGGCCAGAGGTACTCGTCGTAGTCCTTCTGAATGGACTCGCGAAGCTCGGATGCGACCACGGTTCCGGACAGGGACAGGACGGCAAGGACGGCGATGTGACGCAGCATGAGTACTCCCGGGACAGCAGGTTGAAGCGGGGAGTCTACCGCAACTCCGGTCGCAGGAGTCTGGTTGCCGCTTGGGCTCCGGAGTGCCTTGAAAAGGTTTCCGTGTTCCTCGGGTGTTACTATCGGCGCTTCCCGTTCGTCGAGGCTGGGGGTGACCGGTGATCGATTTGAAGGGCAAACGCCTGATGTGGCCTTCTCTCTTGCTGCTCCTGGGTGCATGTGCGCGTCCTGAGCCGGGTGTGGTGATACATACGGACCACGACTGCAGCGTCGACTACTGCGATGTCGAAATCGTCATCCGCAATTTCGGTGGCGATACGTTTGATATCGAGTACGAATTTTCCGCCTACGGAAGCGCCTCTGGTGAACGATCGAGGCTGGTCGGCGAACATTCCGGCCGTTATACGATTGAGGGCCATCGAACGATTACCCTCCAACGGCGTTTCGACGTCACCGCGCAACCCGGTGCGTTCGCGACGTCCACCGGCTCGACACGACGTCTCTAGAAGGCCGGATCACCATCAGCCGGCTGGCTCGCAATGCACTTCTGGCCCGCATCGGGATAGGTGGGGTGACAGATTGAAGCTGAATACGCTTGTGGCGATGCCTTCGCTCCTTTTGGTGGTCGCATGTTTCGTCGGAATCCCGGATGCCCGCGCCGGAGCCGTCGCCAAACCAGCCTCGGCGGTCTCTCCTTATCGCTTTGAAGTCGTCTCACCGGATCCGGTCGAGCATGGCGAGCGCCTGTCTGCGGTACTGGGTTGCATCGGCTGCCACACGCCGGACCTCACCGGAGCAGACTGGAGCGATCCCGAACTGGGTGTCCTGTGGACCGCGAACCTGACACACAGCGCCGCTGCATATTCAAAGCACGAGCTTGCTTTGATGATCACCCAAGGAAAGCGCCCGGACCGGGCGTTGATGGACATGCCGTCATATCTCTTTTCGGAGCTACACCCGGAGGACCTCGCCGCGCTCGTTGACTACCTGAAGACGCTACCCGTCGATGGTGCACAACGTCCCGAACCGACCATCGGACCTGCGCTTGCCGAAGACATCGCGAGCGGAGAATTCAAGGACTCGGTGCAACGGGTTGCGGAAATGAAGGATCAGGCGCCGCCCGACTTGGGACCGGACCACGCCTTTGCGCGTTTCATTCTTCGCGCCACCTGCGCAGAGTGCCATGGAATGAACCTTCAGGGCAGCACCGAACAGTTGACAGACGCACCGCCGCGTCCAAGCCTTCGGATCGTCGCCGCCTACTCGGCCGAGGAATTCTCCACTCTGATGAAGACAGGCGAGGCGAAAGGAGGCCGCGACCTGACCCTCATGGGCGGAGTCTCTCGCTGGCGCTACTCGCGCTTTACCGCGCAGGAGATCAATGCGATATACGACTACCTGGTTGAGATGGCGCGACAAGCACTCTGAAGAGCTTTTCCGGTAAGAAAATAAGAAAAGGATAATCAAGGGGTCGAACCGCGTTCTGCTGCCTCGAGTGTTAACTTGAGACTTGCATTGTCGCCGTTTGGGAAAAGTCGGTTCGACTCCAGTTTTTCGTTCCACCCTGACATTTTTATTGGAGAAGAGATGGGGATTGCTGAAAACAAGCAGGTCGTTCTTGATTTTTACGAGGCCGGAGCGCGCGGTGATACGGATAGATGTTTCGCTCTCCTGGCGGATGACATTACGTGGACGAACATCGGCACCACCAAGTTTTCGGGCACCTACGTCGGAAAGCAGGCTCTTGGCGATAACCTCCTTGGTCCTTTGTTCAGTCAGCTGAAAGCAGGAATCTCTTCCCAGATAGAGCAATTGATTGCGGAGGGTGACATAGTCGTCGCTCAAACGTCCGGAACGGCGGAGACCACTGGAGGCGTCCCTTATAACAATACTTACTGCCAGGTCATTACTGTCAGAGACGGGAAGTTTGCCGCTGTTACGGAATACATGGATACGGCGCTCATTGATTCGGTATTTGGCAAGAAGTGAGCATCCGCCGCTCCCGCCCGAGAGTATCCGGCGACGTCCCCCTGCACGTAGCCACTCGCGCTACCGCGCGTCCATGATCGCAGAATGAACGATCTTCCAGCCTGCTTCCGTCCTGTGCAGCACAAGATGGAAGTGCGTTCGGCGAAGCAACTCTCCTTCTGCGCGTGATGCCCCTCGTTGCCCATCCGTGTAGAGGTGGACGACCGCCGCATTCTCGTTAATAAACCGCGTCGAGATCGCTTTCATGTTGTCGATCTCCTGCCTCGACACTTCGGCGTCGAACGCCGGGAATAGGCGGTGCTCCAGGAAGTCTGCGAGGGGCTGCGAGCCGCGAAACATCCGTCCGTAGGCGTTGATCCACTCGACGTCCTCCGCGTGCAGTGCAACGAAACGCGCAGTGTCCTGGTCGCGCCAGGCCGACTTGAGGTCGTCGACGAGCGCATCGACTTCCGCGGGATAACTGGCCGACGCCGGCACCCCGAACGTCTGATATTCGGGAATCTCACGCCGCTCCAGTGACAGCGTCATGGTCGTGGCCAGCAGGCCCAGTATCAGCAGGAATGCCCGAGAGTGGTTGTTGCACCGAAACATGATTGGAACCTCCAGAAAGTACTTCAAACGACGGTGCAATTCTCCCGATCCCGCAGGCCGGATCTTGCCGATTCCGAAAAAATCATGGCCGATTTCGAAATCGGCGATACTCGGAGGGCGTCTTGCCGGTGATCGACTTGAATGCCCGGTTGAACGGGCCTATCGAGCCATATCCGGCGTCCAGGGCGATCGTCAGTATCGGGACGTGATCCAGCGCCGGATCGGCAAGTTGCCGGCAGGCAAGGTCGATGCGGTACGAGTTCAGAAACGTGGAGAAATTCCGGTAGCCAAGACCCTGGTTGATCAGCTGGCGAAGCCGGTGTTCCGGCACCGCGAGGATCTCAGCCAGCTGCCGTATCCCGAGGCCGGGTGTCGTGTACCCGCCGCCGTCCATGAACCCCTTCAACTGTTGGTGCAACTTCCGGTCTTTGCCGCTCACGCCGTCCGCGGGTGGCGCGGTACCACTCATTGTCACCGCTTCGTCAGCTAGCAACTCGGGGAGCGACGGCTTCGCGACCGACACACCCAGTACCAGGACCATCACGAAGATCAGCCCGGCGTTTGTCAGGTTCGCAAGTTGCGGGTTACCCACGTTCAAGCCCGTGATTTCGACCACCACGACGACGAGGAACTGCGCCACGAAAAAGGCAATGAACCATGCCCGGAGGCTTCGGCGAGTCGGCACGAGATCGTCAGCAATACCGCGAAGTGCGAGGAACAACAGGTGCGAGAACAGGATCAGCGCGAGCCAATGGGTGGCCTGGTGCAGCGCCGAAGGCGCACCGGCGGCCCAGAAGATGCCGACATTAGCGCCGAGGACCAGCACCACCACGACATACAACAACCCGGGCCGGCAGGAAATCCATGGCCTTGCACTGAATATGTCGACGACGAGCAGCCACGCGAACACTGGCAACGAATGCACCATCGCCATGACAGGACCCGGGCTCGCCGATTCGAAAAGCGTGCTCGGTGCTGTGAGCACGAGGTAGGCGACCAGGCACAACAAGGCCAGGATTGTAAGTTGCGACCGCACGGTCCACCGGCGGCAAATGACCAGCATGAGGATGATCAGCGCAACCTGGCCAACGGTCGCCACCCGGAGAAAAATGTCGATCTTCTCGGCGGCTGTCAGCATGGGGCGCCATGTTACCCGCCCCAGCGCCCGATTGGGGGCGCCTTAAGTGCGCAGCAACGAAATCCTCTCGTTGCGCAGGAACTTGGGTCGAACCGCTTGTCGCCGCTCCGAGTGCATGCCTCAGGCCTCCTTTGTTCCCCATTGACGAGAAACGCTGTTCGCCCCCTTGTTCTCCCTGAGTGCAGGGATATTCGAGGGTGATGATCGAACGGCAGCCTGAACGAATTGGAACAAGTCCAATCCGCCACGTGGCGGATCAGTGACCGCTGTTCTTTGTATAGCTGACAGTCGCCGCCACTGATATAGACTGTCAGCCTGTGACCCTTTCCAGCCGGTCACAAAACCAAGAATATGGACATCATCGAAGCCAAAAAGCGGTTGGTTCGCCGTGCAATCCAATACCAGATCGGTGGCTTTCGCCCAAAAGAGAACTTGGACGCCAGTTGGTTCGGGCGGGTTAACCTAGCTGCGCCCGGAGAAGAATGGCCACTGACCGACGGTAAACCGATGCATGCCTTGTGTCAGATCAACGTCGAGGAATTACCTTTTCGCCCACTGGGTCTCGATGACATTCGATTCATCGCTGTCTTTGTTGGGCCGGACGAACTTCCAGACAGTACGGAAAACGGCACGAACTGGTGTTTGCGTGCGTACCCTCAAAGTAAATCTCTCGTACCGCTCGCACAAGTCGATTCCGCCGGTCAGATCAAGGCACTACCGATGCGACCGCAGATAGTCGAGGAAGACTACCCGATGTGGGAAGACGTAAACATCGGTCTACCCGAAGCAATCGAAGATGATTACTACGATCACTTTGAAAACGTCGGCGGCCTCAAAATCGGTGGATGGCCGACATTGATCCAATCAGAAATCTATTGGGCACCGTGGAACAAACATCCCGCAGCACCGCGCTACGTATTCCAAATTGACTCGACTGAAAAGGGAAATTGGATGTGGGGTGACGGCGGCGTCGGATACTTCGGACGGGGGACCGCTGAATGGTTTGGCCCCAGCATTTCGGACCACCTAGTTAAGCGCGATAATGCGTTTTGGAGGTGGACCATGGCAAGACGAAAGCGATTTAGCGCCGAGTTTAAGCGGCAGGCGCTGAGGAGAGCTGCCGA